>JADEYI010000183.1_pt1 | contig 114343 bp, 149 predicted proteins | sample 8542331 | NCBI WGS metagenome assembly JADEYI01 (sample SAMN16510988, study PRJNA670497) | mine drainage metagenome | isolation source: biofilm near Copperflume 1 | place: Germany: Marsberg coppermine Kilianstollen | collected 2018-02
CCAGAAGCAAGGTGCGTCTGCAGACAAGCTGCAGTAAAGGCTGCCAAATCCTACTCCTTGATGGACTCGCCAGATCCAAGCAAGACCCAATCAGCGCAATTATCTTCACCATAAAGAAACTTTTGATGATATGAGAGACCACAAACCGACAGGTCTGTCCCGCGGATGATGCATGTCTGTCAATTGTCTGGAGTGGGTTTCCTTTAGTTTTGTTGACACTCAAGTCTGTCTCTTTTTTGTTGACTCACATAAGCTAGTGAGATGAAAAGAAGCAAGAAATGACAGTGCACAAAATGCACATGTATGGGCAGTCTGTCAAGCGAATCTGTTTGTGTCAGAATGAATGACAAGGAGAGCATCACCGCTATGCACACTGCTGCGAGGCTGCTGTGGGGGCTGCCACGGAAGTGGACGCAGAGCCAGGGCAGCAGCGAAGAGAGGCTTAGCGCCAACTGCGAGCGCACGTCGCCCAGCACTGCACTCAAGCCCTCCTGCAAGAAACGGCACGCTGGCAATAAGGGCAGCTCTACATGCATACTGAGGATCATGAGAGGTTCATGGTGTGCAGAACCACGGTCTTCAGATGTGACTTAGCCAGTAAACCTCAAGAGACTACCAAGGTTGCTGCCGTACTTCATACCAAGGATCTCCCAAAGTGTGCCCTACAAGAGTATGGCTTTTGGTGGCGCGCTAGTTGCACATCACAGCAGGTAAAAATAGAAATGTGGGGCTGCAGGCGAATAATAATGATGCAAATCAACCTGAGCCAGGTGGCGGCCGTCCAGGCCGTGCATGGCGGTGAGGCTGGTGACTAAGCCGTGCCGCGGCAGCTGCGGAGTAGCCGCAACCTGATCCGCCAGCAGAGTCAGCACCTGCCACCGCCAAAACAGGCATCAGCGCTACTTTGTGACGCGCTCATTGCAGCATCCATCGTGTGCGCACTGCATGCAGGCTAAGCTTTTTGCTGCGCGGGTGCAGTGTTTTGTATGTCAAAAGCTTCTTCCAGTACCTTCTATTGGGAAGAAGAGTATGTCTCATCAATGTCCAGAAGGTATCATCCAATGCTACGACAATCCCGTGGTGTTGCAAGGCTTACTAGCTTGGCAGATAACATTCATTGGGAGAGGTAAGAGTCTTGCTGCACTTCCCCGGATTTATCATGCAGTGCTGCGGCTTTAAAAGAAAAGCACACACCTGGATGGTAGAGATCTCAGTCTCGGGCTTGAAGAGGCCTTTAATGAGCAGCTGCTGCACAGCCAGAAGCTGCGCGTCTTGCGCCAGGAAGCTGCCCAGCTCCCATGACAGCTCAGCTTCCCCGCCGCTTCCTAGTTCCTGCTCACATACGATACTCCCTTTCCTTAACGAAAGGATCACCACGTCATATAAATGAGCCGTGTGGTGCTGGATCTGGGGTCTCCTGGCTCCAGTCAGAGCCATGTCAATCTTGCACAGGGTCAATTTAGATATACAGCGCTGCAGACTGGAGAAAGAGGATCAATTCTGCATAGGCAAGCATGGCAGTCACCTGTAGGGAGGGCGGGTCTTCCAGTGAGGGTGTGCATGCGAGCAGCACGCTCTGCACAGTGGAGTCATTTAGATCCAGCCGCTTCAGCACCTGCAGGCACAGCATTTCCAGCTTCAGAAATTCCACTCCCACAGCTGTGTTGCACTTGTGCAGACTGCAGGCTGCCAGGACGAGCTGTTGTGCCTGCTGCTCACTTGAGTCAAAAAGCTGCTGCAGGGAAGAGAACGCCCCCTCCCAGCTAGCTATTCCAGAATGTCAGAACGTCTTGATATAATCCATTGCAAAACGAGGAGGGCAGGTGGCAGGGAGTTTATCTTGCTCTGCCGAGCAGAGACATCTTTTGTCTAACCAGCAACTGCTGGTTTGAGCATGACAGTTTCAGGGAAAAAAAATCAAATTATGGAGGAATAGCTACGAGCCTGTGAGAGGAGGTCAAGCAGGAGGCTGAAGACGTGGACGTAGGAGGTGCAGAGGCCGGCCAAGCAGGCGATGAGCAGCTGGGGGAAGAAAACCAGCCGACCTCCATCCATGCCCTCGATCACCACCTGCACCCAATGCATGGTGTAAATAACAGCGGGGAATGCCTATTGCCACCACGATCATGCCTCTGTGGTACTGTGAAAGTCTTGCAGGATACAGTGGCATCTTTAAATTGAGATGGAGCTGCTTTATTTCATGCCTGTTGCCACCACGATCATGCCTCTTTGGTACTGTGAGAGTCTTGCAGAGTACAGTGAGATCTTCTGATTGCGATGGAGCTGCTTTACTTACATGAGGATGGATCTTGCATGGCATGCCCTGCATGGGTGTCTTTGCGCATGCAAGGAGGTCACCTGCAGCATTGGTGATGACAGTACAATGCAGAGCAGAAATACTTTCATAGAGGGTCCATTCTTTTCCCCTGTTTCTTTGTTCTCTACATGCTTTTCAAGCCATTCAAAATTTAGTGCATTGCGGCAGCAGTTCCACGGATCTGCTCCAGAAAGTTCACGGCCTTGCAGGTTTTCCAGCAGCCATATTCGAGACATCTTCCGTCAACATCATCTCTTACATACTCAACTCGAAGTTAGAGCTCTGTGTGCAATCATACCTGGAGGGTGAGGCACACTTCCACTGCAGTGTGCAGGGAGGAGGGTGACGGGCTGAGCAGGCTCTTGTGCAGGCAAGCCAGCAGCGACACACACGCATCACCGCTTGCAGACGGCCGCAGAGCGCGGTACACCTGACAAGCATGCAACTACTCATGCAACCGGCAGTCTAATTCAAACTAAAGAGGTGTCCCGAATGGCTGCACCTGGACCTGCAAGCGATTGAATGAAGCAGAATGAATGAGGTGAGATTCTGCCAATGCTCTATACCCACATGTGTACAACGCTAAAAAGGAAAGCAGATCGCAAGTATGTCTTTAAATGGCCCATTTAGGCCATGGGTCGCATATCACACCCAGCTGGGTACTGCACTATGCAAGGTGAACTGGCTCATAAAACCTGGCGCCATTTTTGGCTGGTGACATCAGCTGTCTCTGGGGATTTATAATACGTGTGGAGAGAGCAGTACCTGGTGGGAGCGCTCTGCCAGGTGGCGGGAGGAGCAGTGCAGTAGCCAGCGCAGCGCCTCCGCTGCCCAGCGCTCCCTCAGCTCTTCCTCAAATGACAGCGCCTCCACCTGCACACCCCAAGGTGTTTCATACACAATCCGTGCAGCTTCAAAGGGTCTGCCAGGCAGCCTGAGAAGTCATGCTGACGAGTCCCACAGGACATTGATCAGTGCTTCCATTCTCGATGACTGCCCTGGTCATCCTGGAAGAGACGGTACCAGCATGCATATCAGGCTACATGTCAATTAACTGCGAAGACACATTATTGACACCAATGGAACCGCAATAGACCAGCACGATTCGCAGAGCCGGGCAGCATTCTACTTACTCAGATCCCCTTGATGTTCAAGATAAACATGAATCCGGGTTTCTTCTGTTCCTTCACATGTGGCATGCAATATTAGCGCCTGCAGGGTCATGGTGTGATTGTGAATCTGGTACAGTAATACACTGAGCATTTCTGAGACTTTTGAAGTGAAGAGGTATCTAAGGAGATCACCAGGGAGGTGACGAGGGCGCGCAGGGCGTTGGCGGAGGGAACGCGCGCGCGCGTGAGGCTGACTTGCTCGTAGGGCCACAGCTGTTGCCCGCGCATCGCCTGCAGGTACTTTATCAGTCGCCCCACTTGCTCCTGCTGCGCCTGCAGCCATCAGCAGCGAAGTTGTCCATGTGATCTGGACAACTAACCCAAGATTTGGAGAACAACGGGCTGTAGCCGACATCACAAGACACTCTCAGCACTACATAGAAACAGACAAATGCAGACACCAAGGCAGAGTGAGCGCCAGAGAAGGGAGAGAAGGCTGCCTCGCAACTGAACATTATGCAGCAGCCTGACCTTTGACATGATTCACATGTGTTCAGTGACCTGCAGACAACCTCCAGATGCCCTTATCCATGAAGGGTGTACATGCTGCAAATATGCTGTGAACTTGTAGCTGTGCAAGCTTGATACATGAGCACATAAGCAGTGACCTTTATATAACTACAGTGAGAGCGGATTTACCTGGAAGCCGTCCTGTCCAAGTGCGCTCTCCAAATGCCGCGTAGAGAGGGAGTACAAGATGTTCAGCAACGCCTGCATGGAATGCCCTCAAAGTTGTGACACCAATAATTTTCCAAAAGACAAAACAGATTCTCACAAAAGGGTTTCTCACAAAGCATGCTTTCACGAGAATTGCGGCGCCCGGTATTGTGTTTGGCCTTGGATGGAGCACTGCACCGTTAGCGATAATGCTCTCACCTGGAGATACAGCTTTTCGTGGGTGCTCGCAAACTAACAAATCAAACAACTAAGGGATATAAAAATGCAATGTTTTTGAGCACGAGGGTCACCTGCTGGGCGTGCTGGTACACGATGGGCTCCGGTGAGTCCTGCACCACGAGCAGTGCATGCAGCAGCAGCGGCGCATGCTCTCGCAGGTCCTCATCGTGCTCGTAGGCCACCTCTGCCAGCAGGCACAGCGCCATCTCCGGCCGTGACAGCCCCAACCTGCAATTATGCAATAGCGGCATCTTTTGTCAGACCATTCAAAGCTATGTGAGGAGATCAAACACACCTAAAACCAGGCATGCTGCAAAATGAGCCCCGGGTTCAGAGTGACAGAAGCAGTGAAGATGCAGGCCTGCAGCGTCTGTGCAACAGATGTGACGCGCAGAGCCGATGCCGAAGAAATGGTTCTGTGTGAGCACTTGTGACTTTAAATGCATGATCTTCAAACCCAAAGCCAGAGACCACAGAGGACACACACACAAGGCATCTGCAGAGACAGCTGTGACGCTTTCATGCATACTCGTGCAATTGAATGCCATTTGATCTGCTAAATCACATGCTTTGGAGGCTAAATGTGCGACCAGGGCAGCATGAAAACTGACATTGCAGCTGGAAGAAGGAAAAGCTGACAGGCTGACAAGGCGAACTTTACAAAGGTAGGATGGATCTTAGATGAGAGGGGATTACCTCGGCTGGACGGAGTTGTGCAGAAGTTCTGAGCCCTTGTGGGAGGCGGGTGAGTAGGAGGCGGAGTTGGGCCGCATGGCTGAGTCATTGATGGAGGAAGTAAAGGAGCCGGAGTGGTTGCTGATGTCAGACCCCATTCTTGCTGACCTCAGCAGATCGCTCACCCGCCGGAAGTGCCCTGGACGAAAGCAACCCAGTCAGCTTTCACAAGAGTAGGAAGGTCTGCATCAACGGAGGACCTGGCCCACACGGGAAGCGCTTCCCAGAAGCAAGAGTTTCAGAAGTGACAGCAGGGCTGGGCTATGACCTAGGTTGTGAGGTACATGCAAAGGAAGTATCCACAGGCCTTTATTGGAGCGCAACAACCGCATGTCCAGGGTGCGATAATGAATCTGCAAACTTCATAGACACCGCCCAACCCATGAGCTGCACCACGAACATTGCAAGGACACCGGTACTGTCCTGCCAGGGATGCAGCACATTGAGTTGCGAGATTCCTCTGCCCCCACTGGAATTCAGCGAGAGAAATTGTAACCTCAAGATGCATGATGTTAGGTGGTGGGAAGAGCACCTGACGCGGTGGCAGTGGCGTGCGCGACGGATGCGCGCTGGTGGGAAGTTGCGCGCTCCTGCAGGGCAGCTGCCGTGTAGCTGGCGTCCCGGCGCGACAGCACCGGCTTTGCATGGTGGAACTCGTACGCCTTCAGCAGTGGCAACATGTCAATGAAGCAATAAAACTGAAAGAAGCTAGGACACGAGTAGGAATTGAGCGAATTTGGAAAACGGGGTAAAAATCGATATTGACACATTTCACTTCCATTGACGCATGATGTGCTGTCCATGTTTAGGGACATCACCATGAAACTCGCCAATAAGCTTCCTGATGCGCGCACAATATGCAATCATACACCTGTGGCAGGCTCTGCTTTCATTCATAAGGTCTCCTTTCTTTGCTCTATTTAGCTTCTTCACACACTACAGAGTGCTCAAACTCTCAGGTGAGCTCAGAAGAGATCCAACCTTGGGCGCTCGGTCGGGGGTTGGTTTGGAGGAAGAGGGGGTGTTGGGGTCTTCTTCGTGCAGCAGCTGGGCTGCTTCGTAGGCGAGGTGGTCGATGGTGTGCTGGGGGAGCACGCGCGCCATATACAGCGCTATGCGCTTGCCCACCACAAAGTGCCCCAGCACCGATTCGAGGTCCTGCATGCAGCAGTGTAATTATTATTATTGTTAGTACACGCTTTTCCTGCCAGAGGCAAGGTGCGTCCTGCAGACAAGCTGCACTTAAAGGCTGCCACAATCCTACCCTTGTTGGACTCGCCAGATCCGAGCAAGACCCAAACAACCGTGGGCACGGTGCTCAGTACTTGTACCCGCCCCCCGCCAGCGGTGTAATTACCGAGTGCTACTATCACTATGCGTGCTTTCTTGCATGATAGGCAAGGTGAGTCTGCGGGCAAGCCGCAGGCAATAGTGCATGCCCCCCTCAGAATTGATCCTGTGTCTGCAATGAGTCACCAATAAGCAAGATATCATATATGTATCTGTATTCTGCAAGGGGTGCCATTAGTTTAAGCGCACCCCACGCAAGGCATTTCTACAGCAGCGACTGAAACGCGTGGGTGGTCAGAGCTCATGATCTTCCACTTCAATTGCAATCTTGACTTCAGAATACTCATTGTTCCATGCTCCAGGCAGAGTGTGCAAGTGAGGCCCTGCCGCTTCCTGATGCAACGTGTGTGGCATGAAGTGGTGAGCGGCAAGGGACTACACACAACGCCACAGAGCCTTGTCATGCAACACAATCCTTCTGCGGCTCCTGAACATTTTGGCATGGCCTCTACTGACCTCTATGTAACTCTTACCAGGTGCCTCATGAAGCACAGAAGACACAGGGACGAGGGATTGTTGCCGCGCCTGCAGGCGCGGCTGTGCCCTTCCTGTGAAGTGTGTGGTATGACTGCTGACTCCCCAACAGGTGACTGAAGTTATACAGGCAGAAGAGAGCCAGGAAGAAGCTAAAGTTGCACGCCTGCAGGTGGGGCTCTGCGGCTTCCTGCAGCCCGCGCGCGATGAGGAAGTCGAGGATGGGGATAATGTTGCGCTTGTTGGCCGCCACCGTGGTCCACAGCCGCTCTGTCTCTGATGGGAACGCCCCCGCGTGCTGCCACGTCAGAAAATACATGCTGCGCAGCAGCTGCTCGCTCCAGTTGCCTGCGCGCAGAGGAAATACTCTGAGCTGATTGATAGATGCAGTGCAAGCAGGGCATAATCGCTCTTTAGAGTTAATTCGGCGGAGCTGATAGACTGTCGCACGCAGCAATAATGAACATCAGACCTGCAGAAACACTCTGCAAGATGGCCTGGCAAACAATATGAGCAGAGCCACTGTTGTCATGCATCCTTCGGTGATAGACATCGGCAGATTGCCACAATGTGCAAATGAGGTGCAGTCAGGCCCATGTGTATTGGAGAAGGGGTTTGTGTGTGCATGCTTAAGACATGTAAGAGGTCTCCCATGCCAGCCGCATGCAACCTGCTCATCACCGCTGACCTCGTTTGAGACAACCAAGATGCCACAAGTCAGGCCAGCACATGCAGAGAAGCAATAAAATCCAAGATTGAAGAGTGTCAAGGATGTGCCACCTTCCCAGCGCGCGGCGAAGCTGAGGTTCTGCATCCAGGGCGCCAGGCAGGAGAGGACCTGGTGCTGCAGCTGGGGAGACCCGGGGGACCCCCCGACCTCCAGCTGGCGGTTCATCAGCTCCACGCAAAGCGGCTCGCTCAACTCCGGGTGGTCTCTGCCGCGCCAGACCAGGCGTCTTGGGTTCAAATAACAAAATGACAGCTGATTGCAGCAGAGAGGTTGACACCCGCTTGTTTTGGACACTCTTTGCACCTCATGACTCCAACACGCTTGCTGCAAAGGAATAAGAAGCAAGGGTTTCCTCTTAGTCATGACCCTGGAATGCTTAAAATGGCCAGGGAGAACTAACAGCGCTTCCAGAGTGAAGCTGCATAGGTGGACAGGTGCACAACCTGGGTACATTAGGTTTCAGCAATTGGCAAGTTACTGCAAAATGCTTTGAATTGGGCAAGACACCTGTTCTATATACATATGTAAGAATCACTGAGGGGCACAGCGTGCATAAAATACCGCACCTGGCGAGTTTGCTGGACAGGCGCAGCTGGAAGTCCTGGAAGGAGTCCTGCAGGGCTCCGATCACCACCGCTGCATGGGGGCTGGCATGCAGGATCTGCCCGGGCAGCAGGGGCGTTCCTGGTCGCACTGATGCCACCGTGGCACCGCTCTCTTTCCATACCCGTGAAGAGAGCGCGTCCAATAGCTGCAGCGCATCGTCGCGGACCTCCTGCATGGGAGAGGAGAGAAAGGTGATGAATCGACACACTTCACATGCAAGCAGGTTCCTTAGATGACTACCTCATGTTGCCTACAGCGGGAAATTCCGCTTTTTCCGAAATGGGTGTGCTGCGCGTTGACAACTTCAGGTAGTAGCATGCATGCCCCGTGTGTCGAGATCCAAAGGTTCATAAACTTATCTGAATGACTTCATGACCAGCCACAGAGCACTTAATTCTTCTCTGCGCAACAGATGACAAGCTACAACAGGTTTCTGGGAAGGGATGATCACCAGGGATGCGTCTCCCAGCTTGCACAGGATGAGGCTGAGCAGCGTGTGTGGCTGGACCTGTATCTCCTTTGTCATGTACACCTCCGTCAGCACCTGCAAGGAAATGAAATCCACACCAGTTGCAGATTGGCAACCTAGGTTGTTGTGCCATAATATTGCAGTTCTGAGATGCGAATGCTTCTTTACAGCGTGCATAACTGCCCAGTCATGGCTCTGGTGTGGCGCATGATGTACCTGAAAGTAGGCTTTGGCGACGGCGGCATCTTTGGAGTAGCATTGGTCTACGCACACGCTGAGCACGTCATGGTTGCTGGACAGGAAGTTCAACAGCGATGTCCTCCCAATCACCTCCCTGTTCAAAGACATCACCAGACTGACAAATTTTCAACTCCAAGAACATCCAGCCATATCTGGTCTTGGTTCCATCTCTGCAGACCAGCTCTTGACTTCAGCAGGGATGAATGCCCATGAATGCAACCCAATGCATTGATTTTGTGTCAGCTATAGTTCAGCTCTGCATGCCAGATCTGACACTGGCCAATAGCCTTTACCAGGAATCGCTGAGCATCTGTAAGGAAGCGTGACAAGACCTTGATATGTTGTAGGCTCATTTAAAGCCACAAGCATGCCTTCTGTCCTACTTCTTGACTCACTGACGCAACCCAGAGTGAATTAATGGGCGCAACAAGAGCATACAGCAGATAGTATTTCCAGTGGGGTAAAGCTTCAGCTCATGACCGCAAGGACGGGAACACTTCTCTTACAGCCTTTGACACTGCAGGGCTCTGCCACTTTGGGCTTAGATGACCGCTGTCAGCTCTGGTAGGATCCGTTAAAGATGAATGTGTTTGTGAACTGACGTGACAGTTCCTGTGGCTTCGAGCCAATGTGCATTTAAGGGCCCTGTGCCTCAAACCATGTAAGGCTTTCATCTATAACAGATCCTACCAGAGCTGACAGCGGTCATCTAAGCCCACAAAGGCAGAGCCCTGCGGTGTCAAAGCCTGTAGGGTGACCCATGCGCGGGTATTTGTAAGGTGTTGAAGGTAGATATGTACCTGCTGGGGCCCATTGAGCGGAAGTTGAGGGGAGTGGCTCCAGTGGGAGTGTCGCTGTTGGCTGCCCTGAGCATGCGGTCAACCCAGCTGAACACTCGCCCCTGCGGTCGCTTCGCCTCCAGATCAAAAGCTGGCCCCTGGCCAAGCCACAAGATATGTAACACACGTCATAGATAGCGTGGGGTCTTTCACACACACAGCTGCTCTAAAATAGTTCATGTGCGTTTCATGTGCAGCATGGTTGGCTTCTACACCCCATACAACATTTTGCGAGAAGAAGCAGAGATGGAGAGAGCTGACAGACGGCACAAAAAATGTACAATGGGCGTGATTGACCCACTGGCAGTCATGCCATCCACCACTTGCTGCTTCCACTGGAAGTGATTTCAACATACCCTGCCGGACACATCCTTTCGAACCCATTTCAGCAGACTATGCAGAGCTCAAAGACCTCACGAAATGCAAAAACACAAATTATCATTACCACTTGTACGGGATAGCCTCACCAGGAGCATGTCGGCCATGGCTAGCGCGGCGTTGACGTCCAGGTAGTCGACAGCTTCCTGCATCTCAGCCTCCAGCGCGCGCGCCGAGTCAGGGTCCTTCACGCGCCCCTTGGCCACTGCTATGTATTTTGCTATCTCCCCCCGGTGCCGCCCTGCGCACCATGTATAATGCTGGGCTCACCGTGAAAATTCCAATATAAACACCTTGGAAAGAGCTCAGGGCACACAATGCTCTAGCCATTGTCAGTCCCTCATGTGAATATTCCTTTCTTATACGCTGTCCTTACAGGAAGGGCAAACGCATGCAGTTCTTGCACAGCACAGATACTCCTGCCGGCACACTGCAGCTTGTAGCTTGGAGCCAGATATGAGGTTCAAGCTTAAAGTGATACAGCACGAGTACATGTATTCATGCGTGCCTTCCACCTTTCTGGGAATAATTTTAGGGCACAAATGTAAAAAGACTCGAGATCTGCAAGCATTCCCAATACAAAGAATTTCCTTGAATACGCAGGGAAATCGAGACTGATGTCTATTGTGCAATAAGTCTTATGTGATTTGATGAATCCACCTGCATACGAGGCCAAGTGCCACACCTGGGATGGAGCCCTCTTCGGTCCAAGAGGAGAAGGCAAAGAAGAGCGTGCGGCGGATGTGGGTCGAAAATGCGTTGGGCTGCGCAGCTGCCAGTTCTCTCGCGAGCGCCCGGGCCACGCTGCAGAGGCAGTAGCGCAGCAGCAGCAGGTCCTGGAACGCCTCTGCACAGATGACACAGAAAGGATCATGTGATGTGATGTCATTAAAGACATGACTATTGATCAGAGGAATCAGGAGAGCCCTCTCTCGAGACAGCATGCAGATTCCGTTTGGCTTGGCATGTGCGGCAGCCGCAAATCGATGCCCAAAGGTCAGTGTGGACGCGTATCAACGCAGTCAATTCTGTGCGAGCTCCAAATATTCCATCTTGCACAGGTGGCACACAACTGAAAGCAATGATGATGGTCCACACAGCAGCACAGAATTCCTCGTGCAAGATGGATTGAATCAAGAAGGTGCTGCATGGAACTAAGAGGGTGCTAAACCTGCACGGAGACGCTAAGGGTACCTGACAGTCCACACATGACTGCAGCCAAGGAAAGGGCAGCAACTCCCATCTAAAATGGAGCTCTTGGGGCTCTGAGGATGCCGAGCCTGCAAGTCTTCCCACCTGAACCTGCCCATCTGGAACTTAGGTGAACACCTGATTAAGAGCGTAGACAACGCATGATGCACCCACCTGAGGAGGAGCTGTTGAGGAACTTGAGGGTGTCAAGAACGAAGTCCACGCACTTGGCGCAGTCGGCCGCGGAGGTACGCAGCGAGCCGGGCGCCAGGTTGTCGGCCAGCAGCCGGTGCACCTGCGCCACCGCCACGCGTACCTCCTCCCGCCGCGGCCGGCTCCGGGCCTGCGCAAAAGTGCGAATTCGAATTTGAAATACGGGAGCTACATTTGAAAAGCCAATCTATCCCTACAATACCAAAAAAGGTTTGCGCTAGAGACGGGCTCCGCGGCCTTTCCTGGCTATGCAAGCTGGGTCCCAGCATGGTGGCATCTTGGGATATGTCCGATTGAACCTTCATTGCTGACTCAGCATGAAGTGCTGTAACGATTCCATGAAGAATGGGGCACGACATCTTCTCCCGGCTCGGACGCAGTAGCAAAGTAGATACAGTATGGCCTGTCTCTTTCTTGAGCTGTAACCAAGCATAAGAGGCGACCTGTCTAACCCGCCCAACAGAAAGAGCCTGATGGGAACCAGAGTCTTGAGGGGAATTGGAATGTCCCTCACCTCTTGACGCCCGGCGTTCAACATGGTCTCGCAAAAAAAGCAAGAGAGAAGAAGGTGTTCTCACCTTCATGCGCTCTGCGGCAGGGTCTTCGCTCATGCCCTGCATCTCCTCCAGCAGGATTGGCACGTTGCCCGGGTTGCAGCTGCCCAGCGCCAGTATCGCTGCCTGCTGCACCGGGTCCGGCCCCGTCCTGTTTCAATACAAAATAGTGATCTCCTCGGAGAGCGGATTCCTTCAAGTTTCATGTGCCCATCAGCCGAGCTTCTCACAGAATGCGAATGGTCACCGCAAGGATCGATGATGCCAAGGCTAGAGAAATTTTTACAGGGCATGGACTCTCAGGCAGCGCACTGCTTACTTGCTGGGTGAAAGGACCGCATAATTGCCAGGTAACCCAGGCGCCCATCATGGAAAGGCTTTGTCTGGGGGAGTTGAATGGGTGGGCTGTTCTCATGGCTACAAGCTAACATTGGATTGAACAGGTGTTGTTGTTGTGGTGGTGGCTACTTGCTACATATGTCACACATGATGTGATACATTCAAGGCACAAAAGCAGATGAGAATCCTTGACAGGGTGGACATCAATGCTGCATGGCGCGCGTGATTTCCTGCAGAATTTTTGGAGATACTGGCCCTTTGGAATGAGCTGAACATCTGCATCAGGGATACGGGATGGATCTGGCGAGTACATCAAGGGGAAGGACAGTTGGCACAGCTGCTGGCCTGTGGCTGGCTTATACCTGCACCTTGTCTGCAGACGCACCTTGCCTTTGGCAGGGAAAGCGGGTTGCAAGAACGAGAATAGTAATGATGAGAATAGTGAGAATGACACAGCGGGATAGTGGCGCGCCTGATGTTCTGCAGGATCATGCGGAAGAGCTCGCGGTGGGAGAGGCTGGGGGGCGGCTTCTGGGGGGATGGCCCCGCGGGAGGGCACGCGCAGGAGACCATGGCGTATGTGCGCGTCAGATCCGCCTTCCAGGTGTCGCCGCTGGCGTCCGCCAGCTGGACTATGCGCCCCGAGCTGTCGCGGTACATCATCGCCTGAAGCAGTGATGGAAAATGTATGCTCAGATACATGACAAATTTCAGGAAGACCTGTTATACGGCGACACATGTACACTAAGACACGTGGAATGTGCTCAATAGAGCGCCCCGAGCTGCCGCAGTACATCATCATTGCCTGAAGAAATCAAACACAATTGCACAATTGACAACTTCTGAAGGGAACTGTAGATATTGGTGGAATAATCCAGGGTGGTGAACTGGGGTCACACAGCGCCAATTAAGAACCGAATGAGATGTAGGAACGTTTTCCTGTGGAGATATCCACATCTACAAATGCCAGTTGAGCACGGCCAGCTCAATGGCTCATGAAAGAAAGAAAGCAGAGCACATCAGAGTCCAGCACGTGAGCTGTGGCAAAGAGTCTGCAATGGAAAGCTCGAAAGATGTCATGCAGGCGTTGTGGATGTCGCCACATCAATCCGTTTGAAACCCTTAGCGCCAGCAAGATAGACAACAATGCCATGCTATTAGCGAGAGCCAATCTCAGTCAGAAAGGGATAAGAGTAGGATGCAGAGGACTGCTCACCTGCAGGCGGCTGACGATTTCTGTGTAGGCTGCGCGCGGTGATGCAGGGCACATGACCGAGGCAGTGCGCATGACTTCTGCCAGACAGCGCGCCCACCGCACTGAGTCCTCGTACATCAGCGCCCTCCGCATCAGCTCCTGCAGCGTTCCGACCTAGTTAGACTCTGGTCATAAGCATGCATGCAAGCGCGATCATGGCGCGATATTGGCAATGCTGCGGGACACCAAAAAGTCGTCATCTTCAGTCACAATCTTGTGAATGCCTCTATTTTCACAATCCTATTTTCTTTCAGAAACTCTCAGTGATGAATGACGGCGATGGAAACCATCATCGGGTCCCTTCCTTCGCAAACAATCACAAGGTGATAAAAAGCAGATGCACTTGGGCAGAGGGGTTCATCGTGAGCCTGATGGTGCTGGCCATTGCTATCTGCAACTCCCATCAGCAGCCCCATCTGTGGAAATGAAAAAAGCACCCTTTTTTCATTTCCATGCACCCATGCACCCATGCACCCATGTTACACAAAATCCCATACGCCCATCTCCGCATCTCTCCCACGGATGGGCTGCAGATCCCATCAAGGCCAGCTAAAATGGAATCATCAGGGGGCTGCGAGGTGCTCACAGGAAGGCCGACGGCTGCGTCCCGGGATGGCCGCTCGGCACCGATGGGCCGCCACACGCGCCAGAGATCGGACCACTTGCCAAAGTCCCAGTAGCAGCGACGCGCGATATCCGGGCCCGCCTCCTCCAGGATGTCCATCATGTACACTGTCGGCTCGTCGCCTGAAACGCAAATGAGCAGATCTGGACCCTGCACGGCTTCGGTACGACGCTGCCACAGCAGGCAGCTCATGCTCACACTCATGCTCAGTAGGGCTAGCTTGCATGATGGTTCATCCTGCTCATGCTGTGAAAAAGATCAGCGCAGAACTTCTAGAATTACTGTTGAGCAGCCAGGTACTTCAATGCACCAGTGCCCCCACATGAAATGCTAAGTTGAGACTGCACAAGCAATCATGACTTGACCACAAGCACTCTTATTCCGCCTTTACGCGGCGCGGCTGGCGTGAGGACAGAAAATGCAGACAACCATGCCCACGGCCGATTGGGTCTTGCTTGGTCTTGCATGTCCAACAGGGGGTACAATATTGGTAGCCGTAAACTGCAGCTTGTCTGCAGACGCACCTTGCCATTGCCAATGCCATCGGCAAAGAAGACGTGCAATAGTACGAGTACTATACAGCAAAAAATGTCTGCATTTTTTTGTGTGGCAATATAGCTTCCTGTCTGCTGTCTTACCTGCTGATGTGAGGCTGCTGTGCAGGCGTCGCACGGAGGACAGCAGGTCCCAGGAGGAGCGGCGGACGTCGGGGTCTGTGGAGCACAGGAAGCAGACGGCAAAGCCTTCCAGGCGCGCCAGATCAGGCGCAGGAGGGGGGGACCCCGGGGGACCCCCCAAGGAAGAGGGAACGCCTCCCTCCTCCAGGATCTCCAGCCACTCGTGCACCAGCGCGTCCAACAGCAAAATCGCAGCGCGCAGCGCCTGCATGCCATGATTTTGATATTGCAACAACTTCCAGGCTTTCTCTGTAGCCTGGGATTTTGCGTGAGGTCTTGATGGCTCGCGCAATAAGGAGCAAGATTGCAGCGCGCAGCACCTGCAACAAGTCATGCTTGCCTATGACCCTGGACTGTTGTGGGCTGCCTGGGCTTCTTTCAACCAATTGTAACCTCCAGAGACCAAAACGTTGTATTGCAGTAACTCATGCTGCTAGCTTGCCGGCAGCAGGCCAACAAGTAGCTGGTCTTGGTACATGCCTTCCTCAAGCCTGGGACCGGGGACTTGTGGGTGCCTCTGCCAGGTTGCTAGCAGCAGTTGTTCATGCCATAGATTTCCTGGCTTAATCGTCAATTTTACTGTTCTGGATGACTTTGTTACTGAGAAGTTTAAGTGAATGGGTGGCCCAAGGACCAACCCAAGCAGTGTATTCAACCATCCATGCTTTGCATGTAGCAAATTAAGTTGCCCCACTCGGGAACTACTCACAGCCTTATGGTCCGAGGCATACTTAAAACTACTTGGTATGTGTAACGGACCTCTGGGTAATCTTCTGGCAGGCGTGAAGCAAAGGCGGCCATGCTGAGCAAGAGGGAGTTGCGCAGCTTGGGCCGCGCGCGCATGGAACGCCTCAGCACATCCGCCGCCGCCTGCTGCACCGCCGGGTCCGCGTGGATGGTGTAGCCTGTTCAGGCGCACATCATTGTCATCGTCTGATTATATACTCATCGTCTATCAGCAGTCATGATATTGGGCAAGCTTGATTGTGTAGCCATAATATTCTGCCATGAAGACCTTAAAATGTTGATATTCTTCTCGCAGGCGTTGCATGCTCAACATGCCTTCTCTTTGCATGATCAGCATGCAAAGCACAAATGTAGATCACACATTTAGATCACACATTCTGGGGCATACAAGTCTGCCTGTACATGGAGAACGGTGTTCCATCATGATCCCAAGTATTCACTTGCTTTCTGCATCACATGATTCAGAGCGGACTCACAGAATCCAACATGACACAGCACGTCGACTCCAGAAAACACTCGAAGATCCTAAATGACTATCTGATACAAGCAAAACACAAGGGGCGCGATGAGTCACCTGGCAGCTCGTCAGCGAGCTTGGAGCCTTCCCAGTGCTCGGGGACGATGTAGGGAACGCAGCGCAACGCCACGGCAAATACCGGCAGCCCAGCCGCCCGCTCTTTGGGCACCGCCTCTGTCAGAGTCCTAATTGGCCCAAGCAAAAATTGTCTCAACGATATGTGCACATTCTGGTATTCATTTGCTGCAGACTACACAAGCATCCTGTCACATCTGATGGACAAGAAGACATACATCGTTGCACAGGCAGACGTCTGTCAATTGCTCAAGTGAGCTAATTTGCACTCTTATGAAGTGCCTATACAGGCACGAAGCTGAGCGTATACCTGAAAAGTCCTGTGCATTATAGGATATATCAGATACTTATGAATGTGAGGGGCCACCCACCTGCCGGGGTTGAACAGGCGGTAGCTGCCAAGAAGGGTGTGACAATTGATGAGCATGCGGCTGAGGCTTCTGGCCAGGGGCTTTGCCAGATCTGGCGTCCCATAAGCCACCATCGGGTGCTCCCCCTGGCGCACTGCTGCCAGCAGGTCGCCTGAATAGGAGCCCTGCCTGGTCCAGGGCTCATGCTGCACACACACACATACGTGTTTGCCTACTTTTGAAATTACTCACGTTGAAAGACTGCGAGAGGCCTTCATCTGATGGTGAATTCACCTTTAGGCCCAGCTCGCGCCGACATCACAAGGTGAGACACAGAGAAGGATCAGCACGTGATGAAGACCTTCGTAGGCATTGTACAATATTTGAGCACCCATCTAAGCTCACAGTCTCAGCTACAAACTTGAAGAAAAGGGCGCCAGCAAGATAGCCCTCTTCTCCTGGCCTTGCTGACGTATTTGAGCCCATAGCAGGACTGCGAAAGGTCTTCATCTGATGGTGAGTTCACCTTTGGGCCCCAGCTTGCGCCGACATCACAAGGTGGGACACAGAGAGGGAGCCTAACTGGCCAACTTTGCTCCCCAGCAACCAGCAAATCGGCGCACCTCTGTGATGAAGACTTGCCCGGCCTTGCGTGAGGGCACAGCGAGCAGCACGCACAGCAGCGCGCGCAGACCGATCATCAGAGCATCCCAGCTGGAGGCGTCCACGCTCAGCAGGTCCATGATGAGCACACCGATACCAAACTCGGGCGCCGCGTCCGCCACTATGCAGCAGATCTCTCGCACCAGGTCCTGTGTATGTGCAAATTTCAGAAACTCTTGCATATAGACATGCTTCACGTGCCTACGCATCATGCTTAGATGAGTAAATTGAAGAAAGAAATAGAAGTAAAGTAAGTAGTGGGTGCGCCACATGATGAGAGTTGCCCCTGTGAGCGAGAATCTCTTCCCATAGGGACAGACAGTTCAGTTGTCGGTGTCTGTATTTATAGAGAGGACCGCAGGAATGAAAGAACAGCAGCATGCCCTTATCCTACAGTTTGAGAGCAGGACCGAGAAGCATTTCCAGAGCAAGCAGGGATTATGTATCCCTGCAATATCCAGTGCAGATTAGCAAACCCAGCCAGAGGAAAACTGATCTGTGCAGGCATGGCCAGAAAGCGCCAACTCTTTCCTTCCTTTGGCAGCGGCATGTGTCTCCTTAACTCAAGCCCCAGGATTTACGCAGGGCATGTACACCATATGTTAATGCGCCCCCATGTGCTGCTCAGGGTACAGGATGTACATGTCCTGAAAGCTGCGTATGTGATGATATTCCCAAGATTTTTGTACCGGCGTTTGGAATGCCCACCTGCTGCTCGGGAAACTGGAAGTTGCCCTTGCGCACATTGACCATGATGGGTTTGGTGGTTCGCGCAAGCCACGCGTCCATGCGGCCGCGGCCGCCACCGGCGGCGCGGTCGGCCGGCTGGTGGCGCAGGTAGGTGCGCACCGTCAGGCTGAGGCAGTCCAGGATCAGCGTGCGCAGCAGCTTGTCCTGCGCGCAATATACAGTCAGTCAGTGGGAGTCACCTGTGGCTGTTTGAAGGTCGCTGATCCTTTGCATGAAGGCTACAAGATAAAGGCGTTTTTCACCTGCAAAGGAAAGTTGGGGCTGCGAGTGGCATGTGCCACCTTTCACCGTGCTGGAGATGACTCACAAGCGACTCAAGCAACAAGATGCTTGGAGATATTGTCTTCAGAAATTCTAGCAAATTGTGCAGGCTTGCTTTGCGAATTCAGGGCTTTGCCAGACATCTGGCTGCCATTGCCTGCAGCAACTTTCCCATGCTTTAAGGACCAACTGGGCTTTTCAACGAGAGGACCACAGTTACCGACAAGCCTTGCAACCCAGCACTTGCAAGTGTGCCAATTTTTATCCCATGGTCACTTCAGCTCAAACCGGGTACCAAGCAAGAAAAAGACGGAGTCTCTCTTCAGGCGCTCGAGCAGGTAGTGCACTGCATCTTGGCTGCCCTCTATCAAGTGCTGAGAGACTGAAGCGCGCCTTGAGCTGGCGGTGCAGGTTGTCCACAAGGGTATCCACAAACTGCCCAAAGCTGGGCGCATCCTCCAGGCACAGCAGCACCGTGACTAACGGGTAGCCGACACCGGCATGCTTGCTGGCGCGCGCCGTCCAGCTGGCACTCTCCGAGCGCATGTTCACCAGCGTAGCATGCCACACGCTCAGCACTTTCGGGTCCAGTCGCCCCGCCAGGCTCCTGCACAGCGAGCAGCCAGGTCAGCATTGGTTTTCTCAGAAATGTGACTGATGCATTTGTAATTCAGACGGGCATGACGGCTCAGTTATCGACCCCGGAGCCGAAGTTGATGCCTGTAAGATTGTGGTAGACGCAGCTGCATCAGTCATGTCTGGAGCTCGAGTGTATTGCAGTTGTAATTTAGACGGGCATTAAAGGCGCATTGTTTCCCTGAGAGACCAGGTTGTTGATCTGCAAATTGGTAGTAGACACAGAAATCAGAGCAGCCAGCAAGCAAGACATTTTAATGCAGCGGGAGCCAGCAATTTTCGACTGTTCCAGCAATAATATCTCCTGCCTACAGACCGCTCTTTACTAGAGCAGGTCCTTTTGCCATTCCTTGTCTCACTTTAACATGAGCGCCGATGCCCTGATATAGTACATATGTGTTCATTCAATTGAGCAAGATCCTGACACACTTATAATACCACAACCATCCAGTTTGCATGCTCCAGGAGACAGAAACAATCCTCTAACCACAACTGGGGCGGTCATTCTCTCGTGTCTCACAGACGAAGACAGCTGGGTGTTCGAATCAACCAATGCCACAACTGGGATCTTCAGCATTCTGGCCTCAACTATTACATGCCTGTTCTCGTTTGGATTTATCACAAACAGCAGATCAGGTTGCCTCGTGAGGCGCACCTGGGGCGGTCCTCCACAGCGTTGGGCTTGAGGATGGCGCAGAGGAGCTCGCAGATGGCGTGCTGCACCTGGCTCTTGCGCACCGGCGCCACATGGCGCAGCGGGTGCATCCGGGTCAGGAAATCAGTCGCCGCTGACACCTGCACCAGTCACCGTGGAGTCAGACGCTGCAATTATTCAACCCACGGGCATGAGCTCTCTAGGTGAGTGGCATGACCCTTCTGTAAGGCATCACGGGTCATCATTGGTACAGCACTCCCATAGTTTGCTGGAAACCCAGGCGTCGCTATGGGAGGACAACAAGGTGGCAGTCGGAATGAATGGCTCTGAAGCTCTTTTACGCTCCTGAAGAGAACAAATTTGCTTCCATATTGCCAGGGTTGGGATGGGCATCTCCTCATAGAAATAGCAGCCCATCTGGGGTCTGTCACCAGCAAGTGAACTGTCAGCATCAAGAAGCCAAAAGATATATGATAATTTTGGATTGACGGGTGAGTCACCTCTGTGTCAGTGGAGGTGGGCAGGCGGATGCAGTGCATGCCCTCGCACATCTGCAGGATCTCCTGCCGCGCTGAGCTGGCATCCACCCGCAGCCGCTGCTCCAGCTCCTGCCCCACAACAGTCAATGATTAGGTCACATTTGCCGTACATGTGTCATTCTTTGGACGCACGTTGAGCAGAGAGAGCTACTGATTTCGTCAGCAAATTATGCGAACACAGGATTGACAGCTGCAGGTTGCTGCTCTCATTGAACATGGCAGAGATTCCCACATGCAATGCTGGAAGTGCTGTTGATGAGTCACCCACAAGTCATTGCTGTGATCAGCAGCACGAAAATCGGCTGCATCACTGATGAGCAATATTTGCAGGTCAGCAGAGTGTGCGATTCTTCAAATTTCGCCTCATATAGTTGGGATGTACCTTAAAGAAGCGATTGCTGATGGCCACGAGGCGCGTGCGAGACAGTGCCCCGATGATCTCAGCACACAGCTTTGTCACCTGCGAGCAACATTTCTTACTGAGAACAGGGCCACAACACTCAATAAGATGCACATCAGGTGTTGTTACACATGCTGTGTGATACATGCGCTCAGCCAGTGGTCTTCTGGTTGATATTGCCTTTGCTTCAGGGCACTGCTGATATCAGTTGCTGCTTGCAGCGCATGACGTTTTCGGCGCGCGCATGCATGCAGCATTCTCTAAAGGAGTAAATGTCCGTAACCAGATCTGAGCGAGGTCAGAGGCCTACCCGCTCCCTGGCCTTCAGGAGCTCAGAGTGCTTGGAGTCCACAAACTTCTCAGCATGCAGCACCCAGTCAAAGACCAGGATCTCCACTGCATTGGCCTGGCCGTCTGATAGAGGGCTGCTCTCTGGCGCCACTAGCTGCAGCGTTGCCTCCAGAAACACTGCCTCCACAGCAAGCTGCAGTCATGCATGTCATTTTTCAGCACATGTGTTACAACACTGTGAGAAACAATTTGTCAATAATGTGCCATAATGAACTGCGCAACAGCCTCCTTTAATGCAGTTATGAACAAGGGGGGTTAAGCAAGGTAGGATCAGGCTTTCATGCATGTCAAGGACAAGTCGCATGTGTATGATCTCGAGGTGAAATGCGCAACATATTGCCTGATGCTGGGAAACCGCGCACCCGCTTACGCAGAACTACCAGCTCAGGAGCTCTGGCGGCGGCTTTGAGAGACTCCTTGCGCCATGTCAGCAGCGAGTCCAAGAGAGGGATGGCAGCATAGCGTGACACCAGATGGAGCCCTGCCAATACTTTGCCATACACAGGATCGGGCGCCACTTCTCCGCGATCCTGCATGCAGTATTAAGGATATCAGATGACGGGTTTGCTGCAGGGACAGCCAGGTTACAGGCTGTCCAAAGGGGAGAGCTCTGTGTGGAGTGGTCTGACAGGGCATGGGTAGATGCCCAAAGTGCCTGGAGCTGGAGTTAAAGGCTTGCCTGCGGACTCGCGAGATCCACGCGTCCTTTCGCTATGGTCTTGAATTGAAGCAGGAGTGTGTCAGCCACAGGAGGCAGGAAGTGATGCCCAGACATGGCTACTCCTTTCTGCTGCTGAGCGATCGCCACGCCCTTACTGCTCTGTCTGTCACCTTTGGAAGGCCTCCTTTGGCAATATTACGCCCATTTCGGTCTGCTGAGTTGAACACAGACCTGTCCAAGAGGGCCGATGCTCAAGCACTTGATTCGGGACCTCCACCCCTGGACGATGGAAGTGCACGAGATGGTTCACCGTATGAATGTTAGGCAGCCTTCAAATCTGAGAAATGTATCTAGGCATGTGAGACACGACTGCATGGCGTCCTTCTGGGAAAATATACACATCTGGGTTGTCTCAAAAGGCAGGAGAATGATCTTGGACCGTCTGAATCTCTTCGTCGAGCTATCATATGTAATTTTAGGTCCGCTCTGATTACAGGCCTTGCTTTCACCACCAGCAACCATCACAAAAGAAGACTGAGGTTCCGAGGGTCGAGAAATTGATAGACATGCATGGGCTCCAAATTTTTTGTTATGCAGAAGCTGTATTCGAGCAAAAAATGAAATTGTGAAACCTCAATGTGTGTGGTGTGAAATGAATGCCGTGCTTGGGAGACGCATCTCATTACTGTGCAGAACGCAATTGATTCACCATCTTGCACGTATGACTGTCCTGAAATAATGCTTGTGCCGTCTTGGACAGTCTGATGGACGCACGAGAAGATGCCAGTGCACGTGAAACAGCTGCCGTTGTCCTGCAGTATCTGACAGACTCAGAATTCACCAAGACTACCAAGTCCTTTAAACGGTGAGGATGTTCCTGAGGAAAAGCGTTTCAGTTCTGGATGAGTCTTGCTGTCCAGTGGATTGCTGGTGTCACAGATGGTTCAAATACAAGTCCTCCTCTCGCCATGTCGTGTGTATAAGTATTCGTCGGTGTGGGGATGCACACTCCATCCTGGCTGCCTTCAAGAGCCTTTTAGTGTCTTTTCTCAGTGGAATTCTCTGGATTTTTAGAGCATGCGGCAATCATCAACCAGCTTTCCTCACAGCTTGTGCCTGTGCCTGCAGAGAGGCAAAGCAGCTCCTACAACGTGTGGGCCAGCTGCCCCGAGGGCTCAAGCCTTTGGGAGAGATCATCTCGGAGTATGTGGCCTTGAAGGAGGCCCATCTGCAGAGGGAGCAACTCCTTGCCAGCAATGCAGCGCTCCGGGATGTGTTCCACGTCATCGAATCCCATGCCGCTGCTGTTTCCCAGGCAGCAGCCCTGCAGGATCCTACACTGCGGGTACGAGCTCATCAAACTCGCGCTCCAGCATCCAAATGAGTGTATTGCTATGGCTGCTCTACCTGCTGTCCATCAAAAATATCAGAAAACAAATTTAGCTCATGCCGCAAGTATGGAAGTCGAAGAGGGCATTCCCATGGAAGAGACCATTTGTAGGGGCAATTTTGAAGGGCAGTGTCTCGAGAACCTCTTCTATTGAAAAACCAGCGCTTCCTATGAGGACCCAGCAGGATCAAGGTAGAAAGAAGATTACAAGTAACATCTATAAGTTATGTTCATACCCACACTGTTTGCTGTGGTCAACAGCAGCAGCCGGGAGCCACACCAGCAGCAGCAGGACAGCAGAGGAAGAGGCGGCGTCAGAGCACAGCGAGGGAGTCGCAGGGCGGCAGCGCAGAACCCTTTGGACCCCCACAGGATGCGATGTGCGGGGGAACAGAGGATGCAGGGTTTGGCGGGGATGTTAACCACGCGCAGCCGGGGGATGCGCATAATAGCATCAGCCCGCGCAAGACGCTGCGCAAGCGCGCGCCCAGGAAGCGCAAGAAGGCGGCAGCTGCCGGGGAAGCTGCGGCGCAGCTGGATCAAGCTGGTAGGATCCAAATGACGTCCAGCTTTTTTCAGCTGTTAGCCTTGCCTATCAATGCAACATCATCATCATCATAAGAAAATAGCATGGCTGCTTGCCCTTTGCAAAGCACCCTTGATAAAGCAGGGTATGCTGTATAGAGGCCACTGGCATCCTTTAAATGCAGATTGGCTTATTAAGGTTTACTTTTTGCGTGGGGAGACAACAAATGTCTGTGTGTTCTGCGGCAGGTGATGGATATGGTGCGAGCATGATGGATCTGCTGAACCTGCCCATCAACGAGCGCGCCCTGGAAAGCCTGCTGGCCGGAGAGTGGCAGGTGGGTTCCTTCTTTTACAGCCACCAATCCCATACTCCAGACTGACTTGAATAAAGCACCTGACACGGTGAAATTGTCACAGAACTTGGTTGACAGCGGAGCTATGTGCGTGAAGGATTTTGTCGCCAGCAGAACAACCTGCCAAGGGATGCAATAAGTATATTGCAGGAAACAGTGGAGTGGGAATGTGCTGTAAGATTGCGCGCTCTGAGAAAACTTGTTTATTAAATTCTAGAGACCTTTTGGGAGCCACTTGAGGCTCATTGGTCTTGTGGGCAGTCTGTCACTGCCCATCTTCACATCACAAACTTCTCATGTGTCTGCATTTTGTTAACATCGAGTGGGAATGTTCCGTAAGATGCATTTGATGGCAGGGGGCTCATATGAGGGGCAATAAACAGACCTGCATCTGGACCAGTATCAGGGCGTAGGAATGCTCGCTGATGTACTGTATGGATGCCTGTGTGCAGGGGCGCTTTGCAGAGGGTCTGGCGAGTTGCATCAACGGCCGCCTGGGGCCGCAGCAGCAGCAGGAGCTTGAACAGCTCGCTGCACAGGTGCCAAACTGTCCATAGTCCTCTTATTATTGTTATTATTATTATTATTAGTACACATTTTTCCTAACGTGTAATAATACGGGCAAATTTGTACTTGAAGTTGGACCTTCACAGGATGCGGCGGCCGGGCTGCCAATGTATGATGAGGCGGAGATGAACACGTGGATGGAGTCCCTGACTGGGGACCCTGGCATGGCTGCACTGCTGGGACCCATTGTGGCCCCCTCCCAGGTCTGCCCTCCCCAATGGGAAATCTTTTTGACCTTCTCTGTTTGCTTGATTGGGCGCAAGATGGGCTCTCTCCCAGGCTGCTTGCTGGATGTGGAACTTCCTGCGGCATATCCAATATGGAAGTTTGACGCCCCTTCCATGATCTGACTGACCAACTGAGGGCAAGCGATCTTGAACTGCCCTCATCCGATGGCGGCCCAGGAATGAGGGTTCTCAGAATTCCACGTGTTGTATGCGCACAGGAATCTTCGACCTTTTTGACTTGTTGCAGAAGTCAGGTTTGGCCCTAGCTGAGCTGCTTGCGGTGTTTGCTTACAGGATGCGCAAGGCAGCGACCATGCGGATGACGGGCATGTAGCAGTGCCAGAAGACATGCAGCTTGCAGAGGCACATGATGGCGGCCCTCTCGAGCAGCCAGCTGCAGATGCTTCTCTGACAGAGCCAGATCACGTGCAACTAGGAAGCCAGCAGGAAGGATGCCCCTCCACTCAGGAGCCTGATCAGGCCGCGCCGGCAGCTGCGCGGGAGCTGCCGCCACAGCCGCCTGTACAGGCAAGCGCCCAGAAGGCTCGCCGCCGGCTGAGTCTGGAGCCGACGGCGTTCACTGCAGCCACGGCACTGCATTCTACCGCCCCAGAGCAGCTGCCGCAGGCGCAGCCGCATGCGGGCCCCTCACAGGTACAGCGGATGGAGCATCAGAGGGAAGCATCCGGGACGGTCAGTGCAGGGCCTGATGCGGCGGCGGCTGCGACAATGCGCGACGAGTTGTTTGCACCGCCGCCGGGGAGCTCGCCAGCTGAGGGCGGATCAGCAGGAGGAGAGTTGCAAAGAAGAGGTCAGAGGAGATTGAGCGCTGAGGCAAGGGCCACTCCCAAGCTCAGCGCCTTCCTTGCAGACCCGATGAGCACCCTGGACGGCTTCCCGGCGCACATCCTCGCCGCAAAGACCGCGCAGCCGCCGCAGCCTGCCGCGCAGCCGGCGCTGTCGGGAGGAGAAGCTCCTTCAGAGTCGCCACCAGTGCAACAGGCAGCAGAGGCACAGCGGAACGGAAGGGGCAGTGCAGACGTGGCCACGCCCGCACCGCAGCTAGCCAGCCGAGAGGGCACCAATGGCTTCTTTAGCAATCCAATCAGCACGCTGGACGGCTTTCCTGGCGATATTCTGCGGCATGCAACTGGCGGCTTGTCATCTTTTGGGGCACGCTTGCAGCCACAGGGGCCGGGCGCGCAGACATCAGCCGGAGGGAACGTCTCTACAGACACACCGCCGCCGGGTGAGAAGGGGCAGAGCGCGCAGCGAGGAAGCCAAAACAGTGCTACGGCCGCGGCGCAGCCGGCAAGCCGAGACCGCAGCGTCTGCTTCTTTGGCAATCCAATCAGCACACTGGACGGCTTTCCTGTGGATATCCTTCGAGAGACAGCGTTCTCCTTCAGAGGGAGTGCGAAATCCGATGCAGCAATTCCTCCGCCCGCATTCAGCAATCTGTCGTTTCTGGACGCGATGCCGACGGTGGATGGCTTCTCGCGCGGCGCGTCGCCAGGGGAAGCTTCAGGGCAGCTGCCGGGAAGCGGCGCGGCGGGCGCGCTGTCGCCGATCCCGCTGCGGCTCGCGGCGGACGGCTGGCTTTCAAACGGATTGAGTGGGATTAGTCGCCATGATGACTCACCCGCGGCCGCCGCCGGCACGTTTCGAGATACCGGCGCGGCCGCGGCCGCGGCGGCCGCGCGGCAGGGGAGGGAAGACGCGCGCAGCTTCCAGGAGCGCGGCATCTGGCGCACGGAGGAGAGCATGGATGCAGTGCTTAATCAGGACGCCTTTGAGGAGCCCGCCTCAGCGCCAACAGCCAAAGCTGGACCTACGAAACAGGTGACAGCAGCAGACGAACCAGCAGCAGCTGCACAGGAGGCAGCCAAGGATGCAGCTCCAACAGACTTCAGGGGCTTACAGGCCAGGATAAGCGGCGGGGGAGCTGCCTTGGCGGCAAGCACCTGCGCGCAGCAGCAGGCAGGAAGCAAGGCCACTGCACTCGGCGGTGTCTTTGCGGGAGGCGCCTCCGCTGAGACGCTGGATGCCTTCATGAGGTCCCTCAAGTACTGAACAGGATTTCTGCAAGAAAGTGGAAGGAATTTCAGGTGTGACATATGCGTGCAATGCTGTATCGTTGGTCCTCATTCTCTGACCAGCAAATAAGGTGACTTTGGCCGTAAAAGACTGGGATATGGAATGCAAGCAATGACTAGATAAACAGATGAAGCAGACCAGTATGAGGGCCTTGTACTGGTCATTCCATGTGTGCCATTGGAATGAATCAAGCCTGATCGTTTGAGGTGCAAACAGCTGTAATGCGCGTCAGTTCATTAATTTAGAGAAAACAATCCCAGGGCCAATATTGAAGGTATATCCTTGCTGCACATGAGTGACTATGGAAGACGAATGACTGTTCAGAGCTGAAGCTTCCTTTGGCGATACGTCATTACCACATGCTGCATAATCTGGGATGATATGATCTTTCTCTGACAGATCGTCAATATAAGAGCTGAAAAACGCATTTTGAGGACAAAAACTTCTTTTCTGTCACACTTTGATCAGATTTCCATCAAGTATGGGCAGATACACGAAGATTGCCGCTCTGGCGCTCGTCTTGGTTGCGATGTTCGCCATGGCCAACGCAGCCCGAGTTCTGCTTGACGCCTACGACGATTGTTACAACGGTGAGAGTCCTACATAAAACTTTACGTTCTACAGTATAGGCTTCGCGTTACGACATTGAGGCAAAAATTTGACTTCACGCTCTGGTTGCGGCCCGGCCTGGCTGACGCATTAAATCGCACTTTGCAAAGCAGAAGCGGCCAGTATCATGAGTTGAAGAAATGGGAATCAGCTTTCCACCCAAAAGCGAGCTAACTTGTGTGTGGCGTTTGGCTGTTGCCCGGAAGGCTAGCAACAGCATTCGAACCCTACTGCTGCTAGTCTACGGACTCTAGGATGACAACAGCAAGATTCCAAGCTGAAGGGACATCAGCTGAGCTTCCCTGAATATGCTGACAGGTTGGGCCGTTTGGAAGGCTGGTGGATGCCGCGGGGCGTACACTTGCAACGGCTGTAAGTCCCTCAGCTGCTTGGGAAGTGTTGCGATTTCTCAAGCGCACTAGCTTGCCGAATGTCCTGGGCAGACTTTGTTTGAGTGCTGCACTGAATTGATCTTTTGGGACCACGTCGCTTTGCTGGACATTCCAGCAGCTGCAATCACACGGTCGTCTCCTGGATTTCTGACCCGATCTGTGCCTGCAGACGTCTACGAGTGCTCTGGCCGCTACTGGGATGGCAGGCGCTGGTGAGTAACACTTCTGCCTTGACTAGATGCATGGATTAGACAGCTCAGCTTGTACATGTTTGACCCTCTATTCGCGCTAGTCCTGCTGCTTGATGAGCTCTCAGGCTGATCTCATCAGCACTAGTGCTGGTGACTGCCGTACACTGAAATAGCCACTGCCATACTCCTTACAAAAGAGGGAGTGCTGAGGAGGTTATTCTGCGCAGGTGGGGTGTGGGTGAGCGTGGCGGCTTCTGCGCGGGTCCCGGCTGCCCCGGATGAGCTCATCGCTGACTCATCCCAGTTGAATCTGAGGGGCGATCAGCAATGACCGGCTGATGCGCTTTGGACAACACAGCTGCTTTCGGTTGTGATGGAATGATGACTACTGATCTGCAGAGCAATTGTGACGAGACTCCGTGAATGCGTGTCCGAGTCGGTGCAGTGATTGGAACAGAGGCGAATGAGTGTTGCATGCGTGCCAGAACAACTGAATATTGTATCCGAGCTTGTGTACCCACAATTTAGAACACTGGCAGCTCTCTGGGAAGTATTTTCTATGGCAGACAGAGTGAGCAGTTGCATTTGATGATGCTTGTCCCTAGGACGCTGTCCAACGTGGACTACTCAGGCTAACTCCATGCTGTAGCATGTCCTGACAGCAGTTTACGGATGACAGTCAGTCCTGACTCATTCTGTGACTCACTCGGAGCCTGTTGCACATACCCTGTCAAATTTTTGAGAACTTATTACTGAGTATTAGTCTTTAAACAACTGTTTCAGCAGAATGTTGAGTAAAATCTGATGTTCATGGCTGCTGCCTGCAGAGGAGTGGCAAATATCAAAGTATCATGGTCATTCACCTGCCGTTGCCCGCGGAACAAAGCGAGCTGTGCTACGATTAAATAACAGGCCAGCTGCTCCACAAGGTCTCGGATTCTGCACTAGATTCTGCTTCAAGACAAGTGACAAAACGGTCTGGAAGGTGTGATATTGAAGCGATCCCTTAGTCAGTGCACCGCACAAAGAAAGTGGGAGCTGAGACAGCGATAGGGTCGATGTCCAACTGTGGAACAATTGGTTTTCCAAGGACTGTCGTGGGATGCTCCTTGTTCCCTCACACGCGCATGCAGGAAGAGTGGAGGGTTCATGTAATAGACCAAGGGATATGTGGGGAGATATCTTCTTTTACATATATATCTTAGTTAGTTTAGAGTCCCCTGTATATATATATGTAAGGGTCTATAGGGTGGTCACTGGAGGTCAAAACTGATCAAGCTACAAGTCTCTGGAGGCGAACCAATTCGGCGAATTGGAAATCCCAATCTTGCTGGCCAAAACCCTTGCCACGTCTTTCCCAACCAGGACACACAGTACCTTATTTCGGCCTGGCTTGCTGGCATCGGTTTGACTGCATTGGCAGCTGCACTCTCAAAGTTGCTGCATCAGACTGCCACTTTGCTGCCTGCTGGTTTTGAAAAAATCAATAGCAGCACAGGTTTAATTGTCAAGGTGTGCAGACTCGGTTTTGTTGCCCTCCTTCCCAAGCCTTCTGGCATATATGCCATACATATGAGGAGCTTTCCTTGGTAGCTACCCGAGAAGTCTAAGGTGTCTGTTTGCTGCAGGATGACTGAAAAGATATATATCCGTATGGCCCCGTCAAGTCAGAGGGTGTCACTGCCTGCAAACCCGCCTCCATCTTGCAAGGACGTACTCGACACTTTGGGCGTGGGCACACTGCGGGAGGGCGATGACCTTGTGCTGCACTCACGCATCCTGGAGGCTGGCAAGGAGTACACCTTCTTCAAGGAGGTCACAGCAGGTAGCTCATATTGGCTGAGTTTGCACAGAGATCGCAGTGCCTATCTTGTCAGCATTTGTGGGCTTGGTGCCACTAGCACCGTGTGCTGTACTTCTTTGGCTTCTGCTGGCTTCTGGCTGTGTGCAGCGCGTGGTTAACAGTACTCGCTGTGCGCGCTGGGTTTCTAGCTTGCGCACATAGGAGCTGTCAGACACTGGCTACAGCCCCACAGCACTGTTGAGATCCAGGTGTCTTCGCACAGTTGCCACCCTGTGTTTGCGCGCCTTGGCTGCAGCAGTGTCAGGCTTGATGCCACTGGACCTCTGCAGCCACTGGTAGCTTCCGATGGTGTGCTGCTGGTGTTTGGCAGCACACAAGGCTAGAGCACATCATCACTGTGTTCAGTAGACGTGTGGGATAACTTCCTGGATGAAGCTGAGCAACTTGAGGAAGTTGCTAATGCTTGTCATGCTAGCCCTTCTTTGGAGGTCGAAGCATGTGTATGCTGCAACAGGCACTAGAGATTGCCAATCTGGCCGCAGCTGCACAGCCTGTGTTGACACTGTGCGGCGTCTGCTGGCAGCGCGCATGCTGTTCGCTGTGGCTCAACTGTTTGTTTACTCACCCTGTTGATCAGTGACATGCATTTGTCCGCAGGTGCCACCTCCCAAGCAGTGGTGACACAGGAGCAATTGCAGCAGGCCATCCAGAGCGTTAAGGCCGACTCACAGCAGGCCATCCAGAGCATTAAGGCCGAGTCAACTGCAGCCGCCAAAAAAGCCGCCGTCACAACGTATGCAGAGTTGGATGTGCAGCGCTCCTACAAGACTGCCACTGTCATCGGCAAGGCCATACTGGATAGCACGCCGCAGTCTGCTGGATCCTTCACTCGAAAGTGGCTCGGACCACTGGACACGCAGCTCCTGCGCAATCTCCTCGACGACCCTGAAGCCGAGCAAGCATGGACAGAGCTGCAGCAGAGAAAGCTTGCAGCCGAGACGAGCAGGAAAGTTCTGGCAGAACAGCACGTGCAGGAGTTCTATGAGAAAATACTGGAGCGCCTGCACAGCTTGAGCAACCCGCACGGCGTGTACGTGCTGTGCACGTCGCAGAGCGGCTTTGGCCGCAAAAAGCCAGATGCGTGCATCAGCACGAGCCCGTTGAAGGCGGTGGTTGCGCTGGTGTACGCGTTTGAGGTGAAGAGCATGCTGTCAAACACCTCAAAGCGGCAGGAAGCTGCTTCGCAGTGCCAGGAGCGCGCGGGTCTGATATCAGCCAATCAGCAGGAGCGCAGCCTGTGCTATGGAGTTGCTGGTGGTGCCGACGCCGTGGAATTGTGGCGTTACACAGGCACGCAGGCAGACGGTTGCAGCAACCTGCTGCTGCTGTCGTGGGATGCGGAGTCGCCTGGCCTGCAGGCGCTAGTGCGCTTGTGGAGCATGTCCCCGCAGGACCTTGGCTATGTGCCAGCCATGGCGCCCATAGTGGAGGACAGCAGTGCCAGGTTGTCAAACGTCAGCCTTCTGACCGCCACTAGCAGCGTCGACGTTGGGCTCAATTCGCAGCCGGGCACCTATGTCATGCAAGGCGAGTGGAAAGGCAGCATAGTGGTGGCCAAGACGTCGCGGCAGGTGGATGCTGAGGTGGGTGTGTAGTGTTGTCAGCGCAAGCTTGCTTTGCATGAGCTTGCAGCAGGGCTGGTGCATTTCTTGGTGTGATGTTTCTGGTGTTGCTGTTGCATCCAATCGATGTCTTGCATCCTTATCGGATGTTGGCCATAGCACGGCCCTGCAATTTCCAGCTTGCATCACGATGAGAGCGTTCATGCACAACAGATGGCTCTACGCGCATGCTGTACCTGGCTTGACAAGCGTGCATATGACAGGAGGCGGCGCTGAAAGCTACAGCGGGCGTTCCTGGCGTCGTGAAACTGCTGGAGACGGTGCTGTGTGGCAACAGAAAGTGGCTCATCCTTGGACCGGTCGGCAGCGAACTTCCAATTTGGCCTGAAGAGACAGTCCTCGACCACATGTTCCATCTGTCGTCGACTGTCGGAGACCTGCATCAAGCCGGCTGGCTGCACTGTGACCTGTCCTACTTCAATTGCACTGTCTTCCCGGGTGGCAAGGCAGGCTTGATCGACCTCGGCGCTGCCAAGACCCTGCAGGAGGTATGTGCTTGAAGCATACATACGCAAACCTGGCGACCTGCATGCATCCTTCTGACCTGCTTGGAGTCAAGAACGCGCATTGCTTGCTCCTGTTAGCATAGCCTGTCAGGAGCCTGGCTCTGCTTGAATCTTTCCATACGGAGCACTGTTGTGGCAGTCCGCATGTTTTGGCAGTCCGCATGCAAGGGAGCATGCATGGTATCATGGCACTGTTCTCATCTGCTCTGCTTTTGGCCTGCAGGCAGCTGAGAGAAGTGAGCAGTGGGCTACCGGGACGCCACAGTTCATGGCCATCCACACTCTGATGAAGCGCAATCAAGACCTTTCGTCTGAGTTGGAGTCGCTCCTGTATGTCCTCCTGCACATCGCCACGGGGGGGCGACTACTTTGGAAGATGTACCGCAATGATCAGCGCGAGGCGTACGCCGTCAAGCTGACCGCCATGGCAGTGGAGTTTGAGGACCAAATCTTGACACGCATCGAGTCGCCGCTGTTGAAGGCAGCCGCTATCCACTTGCAGGAGCTGTTCTTTCCCGGCAACTTGTATTATCCGCGTGTGAAGGTCACCGTGCAAGCGTTCCAGCGTGCTCTCGAGACTGCTTCTGCTTCTCACAGCAGTGGCAGCTTGGCGGATTGAAGGCGAATCATTCGTGCATATCCGGTTGTGTAGCCTTAGATAGGTGCACATGTCAGGCCGCTGTGCTGTCCCAATCAGTGTAGTTTCCTTTGTACATTACTGTAAAGAGGCTTTGGATACTCCCGCCCCAGCAGAGTTTAGATGCCAGACTCCTTGCCTTTTGCGCCTGGGGCCATTTGGGTTTGAGGCTCTTGGATGCACCTGAAATCATATTGAACAGTCGATTGCATGTACTTCATTCAGGTCTTGATTTGGACATGTCATGACACGTGCAAGTGTCTTCTGTAAGCTGATTGCAGGGCCAGCATTGCCAGTGCAAATCAGCTTGACTGTCAATGGCACAAAGAGGCTCTAGAGAGGCTCAGATCTGCCAAAAAGCCTGGACGAATCCAATGCCCACGGCTTACCTTGAGCAAACCTTGCCTTTCCAGAACACATTTAGCATGCGATGCATTCTTCCATAGCAGGTCATGCATGTGCACTTGTCGAATCAGATGTGAAGATCTTCATCTTCAGAGCCAATGCATACTAACTTAGTATTTGAAATAGGACAAGCAGGCTGCTCATTGCATGGATTTATGTAGATTCCATGTGCGAACATGTTGTGATCACCATCAGGGTCAAAAGGTCTAGAGTCTCACAAAATCACCCTACTGTCAACACACCATCGACATGCCATTGCTGCAAAGATGCCATCTAAACTATAGGACGCCAGAGAAGTGGCGGGAAAGCACGCCTGTGATATCTCTGATTGTACAACTCCCCCACCAGAGGGTTTCAACACACTGTTGGAGCCAAAAATTCCCTCGCAAACTTCATCACAGTATATGACATCACTTGGATTTCCTGGGGTGACTCTTGCACCCTGTGCACGTCTCCTTGGACAGCTTTAAGCCAAAATGATCCAATATTCAGGTTTCGAAGTCATATGGGAAACACCACCCGCCATCAATGTATGTCTGCAATGATTTTTGAAGTCATATAGGAAACGCCACCCGCCATCAATTTATGTCTGCAGTGATTATACCGTTGTTCATTTCAATACGAGTACGAAAGGAATCAGTAAAGGACTGTCAATGCGGCCCAGCAGACCTCCAATGCAGCAGCAGTGCAAGCCTGCCACTGTCGAGCCACAGCAAACAAAATCACTCAGCTTTCTACGCCCCAAAAGTATGAGGGATGCCCGATCGCGAAATCCCAAACAGGGAAGCCAGGTCTATTAAGATGCCTGCTCACGGGCCACATGTCACCATGTTCCTGGGCCCAAAATTGGCGCAACTCGTGCAGAATAGGAATTCCATGGCACCAAGTGCCACAGCAGATGTCTTGATTGAACATGCTCACGTGAGCAGACGCTAGACAGTTCTTGCTATGCCAAAAGTTCGTCCTTGTGGGTGGCTTGCTGCAGCTCCCGCTCAAGCACACCATTATAAGGGATTAGGTGCAGCCCAATATTCACAAGGCGAAAATAGCTACTAGATTGAGGGTGCGCCTTTTGCTGAGCGCCTCTTTGCTGGTGCCAAAAGCCTGTGTGAATTCCCAAAAAATCTACCACTGGCACAGCTTGCATCCTCTCGTGGCTAGTAAGAATGCAGCCGCCTCGAAAGGTCATGCCCTCTCAAGGCTATTGGGGATGCCTTGATGCAAACAACCGCCAGATAAAATCCCGGCTCAGCGCCTGCCAAATTTGAGGTCCATTCGCCCAATGTAAAACCTCAACCGCTGCGCAAGGGTGGCCTCTGGCATGAGGCCCTCTATTCTGTCCACCGCGCAGCCGTCCCGGAATAGCAACAGCGTCGGGAGTGACTGCAGTTGCACAATTCTGTCATGTCAGTACTAAGCATGTGAATTTCGCAAAGTCACCAACCTTGAAGCTATAAGACATACCAATGTGTTGTACAGATCAGCCATGCCTATGTTCTGCGGCCCAAACCCGACAATGTGTCTGAAGATCAGAATACTGTACACTTGCATTTGCAGCAGTTCTGCCACCCCCCGACAGATTTGTCCTAGAAGCAATCCCAGGATGCAGGTCTCTGTACTCGCCGGCCCAAAACGGATGCGGAGCAGAATGTTGCGCACCTTGATGCCATATCGCGAGGCAATGCTGGGGTACTTGTCTGTGTCAATCTTCACCACGCTCAACTTGCCCTCCATGTCATCTGCAATGCCCTGCATGCAGAAAAATCATCCATCTCAGAAAGCTGTCAACAGAATGCCCAACTCGGCAGCAGGTCCTTCCCCGGAACAAGCAGGTACACAACGAACAACATTCTGGGAAGCTAACCAATACGTCATCCCAGCACACACACCAAGACAGTCTTGTGCACAGCAAACATGGGGAAGGACTGCCAGCTCAGAAGATAACACAACAACGCAACCAGCCCGCGTGGAAAGGATGGAAAGGATGCCGTGAGGCAGGTGACTCACCCGGAGAGAGTCGCCCATGAGCTTGCAGGGGCCGCACCACTGCGCGTGGAAGTCCACGAGCACGGGCACCTTGCTGGAGCGCACCATGTCCTCAAAACTGGTGAACTGCTGCGTCTTCACCGCCTCCACTGCCAGCGTGGCTGACCTCCCCACTGTGCTGGTGCCCCTGGTGACAGACACAGAGCGATGAGCATGTTTATCAGAAGTAGCCTGCTGGGGAGAGTGGCGGAGGCTGTTGGATAATTGGACACACCAGCACACTCCTGCTCAGTATCGCGGCGAGCAGGCTGCTGTAAACAGGGCCAGGTGCCTTAATGTCAGGCAGCAGCCAAAAGCATGCTCATGCAACAGGAATGAGACACCCGCCAAGCACAAGCAGCTCACACCTGGCAGGTGCAGGGGTCTTGACCTTCCAGGGCTGCTGCTGAGCGTGGATGGCTGATTTCAAGGAGCTGCGCGGCATGTGTGGCCTGCCGGTTTGCCAAAGCTGGCTGTGTGACAGCGGGCATGAGGGCAACATAGGCTGCTGGAGCTGCTGCTGAAGGGACAGCATCTCTGAAAAGTTTCTTCTGCACATAACAAATCCATGCTCAGCGCGACAAGCCAGGACCTGGGGCAGGAAGGGACTCAAGACGGCCTAGCTAATGGGGTTCAGTAGCCGGAGTAAAGAAACAGGTACATTGTGCAAAGCCATATACAAACGACAATCTTTGCCTAGGATTTTCACCTACCAATGGGAGCCAGTCAGCCGGAACAAGAGAGAGCCGATGCTTCAAAAGTGGACAGCTTAAACAGCAAAGACCACGGCCTGCTTGCTCTCTAGCAAAAATAAGCGATAAAATTGCACGTTGACCACAGCACACACAAAGTGTGTCCACGGCGCTCAGACACCTGCCAAACAAGGAGGCTGCTGCGATGAAAGCTCCAAACTGCAGCAACACAGGGGACGCAAATCTTTCCGGCGGCAGGCCACATACAAGCAGAGCAAAGATACATGAAAAATCTCGCTGAGTCAAAACCCGTGGCGTCACGACAGCATTGTCCAGTACAGACAGCAATCAACACACAAACATATAACCCTGCTGCGCAACGCCTTGGGGCCGCCTGTCGAGGATTAGCTCATCACAAGACGCACACCCCTCCTATTGCCTAGCTCTGACCGGCACTCGCCCCGCCAAAACAGACCTTACGACTCCTCGCTCGTGGCCGATCGTGGGACACGCAGCAACCCAATTGAAGGGGACGGGGTGAGGCGGTACAGAGTGCCCTCTCGGAAGGGTGCATAGCCTGAGAATGCTTCCAACAGCTCACCTGGATGTCCTAAACGCCTCCGGTGCGGACTGCGGCGATTGAGGGCCGGCTAGAAGACGCGGTGTTGTTCCCCGCCTGCGGTGATGCCAATACGGCTCTTGTGGACTCGCCCGCCGCTGCCTCTGCTGTGCTGGCTAATGTTAATTCTCAAGACAACAATGCGTCCCTCCTGTGAATCTGAAGATTTGCCTGTGATTGGTTTGCCCGCGCGAATGGAGATATTAGTGCGTCCAGCTCGATTGCAGCTGCGATTGTGTTTCTCGTAATGCTTTGTCATCAGTACTCATATCGATGTGGCGCCCTGGATCCGCCTGCCACCCGAGTGCATGAACCCCATTATACTCCCCGATTTGATCTCCTCTCAGCTTGTGACCAACGAGTACGAGCTATCTGGATCGGTTTGTACAATATTTAAGGAGAGTTAGTGGGTGCAAGTGATAGGATGCAGATCACCATGCAGTCAACAGGCCTTGCCAGGACCCGGGTGGTCGCTCCACGCGCGTCAGCATTGCAGGCCAGGCCCGTGGCCAGGGTGCCGCGTGCTCAGCGCTCTGCCCTTCGCGCCCAGCCGCAGGTGCGTCAATGTCGCTCACTCAAAATCTTCCATTCCTTCTCTGTCCTAGGCTACCTGCACTTGTTCATGTCGCGTCAGATCATGCGTCCGGATAAGCAACGCCCACAACGTAGCGCCCAGCTCCTGCATTTATTTCGTGTCACCGCTCATACCGAGGGATATTTAATGTGTGAAAAGTGCCATTGAATCTCCAGTCTTGGGTGCTACAGACCGCCCCACTGGACTTTGATTTGAACCTGGTGATATATTGTGAGGAAGGTCCCTTTTTATTCTTGACGGCGTCTTGACAGATTCAGCAGCCTGAGAGACTCGATAATGGGACAAAGAGTGGGGCAGCATGCGGGACATCTTGCGTGGCATTCCCAGAGTGCTCCTCTCACATTTCAGCAAATTCAGCCCCCTGGACAAAATGTGCAGCTCTCAATGCTGAATTTTTTGCCATACGATTTGTCTGTGCAGGAGGCTGTGGAAACGGTGGCTCAGGACGACAAGGACAAGGATGCTGATACAGAGGTGGGCCCTACCTTGATCCGCTGAACTAAAGCAGCCCACAAACCAAAGCGCGGTCAGCCTTAGATCATTGTGTTACTCATCGTCTGATAGATACCCTGTGCTGATTGACAGCAGGAACAGAAGCAGCCGCAGAAGCTGGAGGAAGTTGTGTACACCGACCCTCTGGAACTGTACTGTGATGACAACCCCGAGGCCGACGAGTGCAGGTAGGACACAGCCACACTTTCAATCAGGAAAGAGAAGCTTTTGACTTGACCAGCGCAAACTGTGTCTGCTGCATGCACAGGCGCATCTTGTAATTTTGAATGCTGTAAGGCGGCACACGAGTGCCGTCTAGAACTTCATGGCAATTCGTGATATTGTTATGATGCATGCCGGGACCCCAGCGCATGGCTCACATCCCTGGCTGCCAAAGCGCAAAGAAGCATAGGTAGCTTCATGTGCTTTAACCTTGCGTCAGGCATGTGTTTATATCACTGAATCGCTGGTGTATCATGTAGGGTGTATGAGGACTAGATGCGATGTCCGGCTCCAGATTACAGGATACCTTTTTTGGGCACCAGCACAATTTTGGCCACACGTGAGGGTTTTTGGGCACATGCGATCGCAAATGCAAATAGCACTGCTGAGAAGAGATAGTAAAATTTTGGTGACTTGACTGATACAACCAGGAAAGCCAGAGTGACCAAACTATTGAGAGATTGACTTGAGTGTGTGCACAGATAAGTTGCCAATCCCCGTGGCATGCATATCCGTCTTCTACTGTCTGACTGAGTGTGGCACAAGCTTCTTGTACGTTGGCCTTGGTCATGACCATGTGAGGGGCTGTTATGGGACGATTCACTGCAGTGCTGTATAGATGCAGACCTCTTGACTGGGGCCCAGGCCTTCATTAGAGCCATCAATGCATTGCTGCGTGCTTACCAGTGCTGCTGCATACCTCTGGCACGCCAGGCTGAAACTGGGCTCTAGATTCAGGTGTGTTTGGGACGCCTGTCATAGAAGTTGTATGAGTGGGAAAATCTCACATCGTGAGAGGACTGTTGATGAACAATTGCATTTACAGGAGACATTAACACCATAATCTAACCAGATCCCAAGTCCCTGGCCTGCAATGGCGCTCTCCGCAGCTACTGCACTATTTGTCCTAGGCTCTGGCCAGTCCATGAAGGTTGTTTTGACCCAACTTCACAGATTTACCTCGCACATATGGAACTGCATGCACTGTGAATGTGATGTCAACAGCTGTATGGAGCTACAAAATTGCCAGGTCTGAAAGCCCACACAGCAGAGCTGTCAGCAGTGCAACCCACACACCACTCGTTTCACATGCAAAACCAAAGTCATCAACAGGATCTTGCGTTCCATAGAAGATACCCACCAAGAATGTCCAAGCATTCCCAAACCCCTGAAGCTGAGCCGTTTGGGACTATGAACAAAATCTGCGAATGAAAGATCGGCAAGCAGCACGCCTAAGCAACACGCAACTGCAGCAGTGCAATAGAATTGGTCACAAGGCGATGAATGCGTGCACATATGGGCCCATAAAAGGAGCTTGCATCCCTCAGTACTGCTGGTATCCCCCCTGCGGGGGGCCCTGCTGCAGCGGCTGCGCCTGGTACTGGGGTGGCAGTGCCCCCTGGTACTGCGGGGGCGGTCCCCCCTGCGGTGGCGCGTGCTGGTACTGCAGTGGCTGCTGCTGCTGCTGCTGCGGAGGCATCCCTGCAGGACCTGCATCGGCCAACCACCCACTCAATGGTCAAACACTTGCTTTAAACATCGATGCCAACCCAGTGATGTAAGTTCACAAGTACAGGACATGCGGACATTCAAATGTCCAGACAAATGCTTGATCTTTCCAGAGCAGAGTGAAAAACTCATCTGTGCTCGCTGCGTTTCCCAGGTAAGCTTTATGAGCGAGTGGTGGACATGTTGCATCCTCTGACAACATGTGGAAGCTGCCTTGCCAGATCAAATTCGGGTACTCAGGGAGAGGAACGGAGGCAGGATTAGAAGTATCACCTGGCTGGCCGTAGACGGGGGCGCCATACTGCTGCGGGGGGCCCTGCTGCTGCGGCTGTCCATAAGCGGGAGGCCCGCCTTGCTGCGGTGGCGCTCCGTACTGGGGCCCCGCCTGCTGCGGCGCTCCGTAAGCTGGCTGCTGCTGTGGCGGCGGCTGCTGATACACCGGCGCAGGCGCACCCTGCCACAGCACGCCCAACTCTCTTTTTCTGTCCTCGTATAACATTCCAACCTATCCAGTGTTAAAATACGGATCCCCCCAAACTAAAATTTCTTCACATCCATGTGCCCCATTCAGCATCAGCAAAGATTTTCACCTAAGGATCCAGAACACGTGCGCGACCATAGCGAACGTTGCTCCGTTTCACCTGGATACTCTTTGAGGTACTTCTCAGCACCAGGACATTATGAACATGAGCTTTCAATTGTCACGCACATGCAAGATTTCTGGAGCCTGAGAAACAGCAACCAACAGCAGCAGCAGAGCCAAGCACCTGGGGTTGGTAGACTGGAGCGGGGGGACCCTGCGGGGGGTACGCAGGGGCAGGGTGGCCGTACTGGGCGGGCGGGGGGCCCCGGTGGCCACCGGGAGGGGGGGCACCCGCCGCCAGCGCAGCCTGCGCCTGCTTGGCTATGTTGTCATGCGCAATCTCATACTCCAGACCTGCCAGCAGCCAACATCATAACTGAAACCGAACAAAGCTGATAATGAACTGCAGTGTTGCTGGATTTCCGTCATATTTGGTGCCATCCCAATGCTTCCCTGTTGACCCGTCTGGGCACTCATGAGTTTTGTTGCATGCCTCTAGCATCCCACGCTTCCTTCTGTGCACTCTAGTGTGCAGGAAAAACAATGTCCTTTCTAAGTTTCCCGAAGCCATTTCCCAATATAAACCCTATAAAAAACCCAAAATACAGCTTGCAGCAAGGCTGACAATTGCCTTTGAGAGTTGCAACTTGAGGCAGATTACAGCGCACCTGTGACAGTGACAGGGTCTCCATGGTGGCCGTGCTGAGGGGCATGGTAGGCTGGGGCCGCCCCCGGCGCCGCATAGCCGCCATACGCCTGGCTCGCTCCATTCTGTATGATCACAAGCCACCAAGTCAGCAATCAAGCAAGTTGTCCATTGAAACCTCTGTGTTGAAAAGGACATTTGCATGACAAGGAAAATAAATAGACAAGCATCACCCATGAATACACAAAGCACAATGAAATTCACTGATCACAGACACAAGCAACGCCCCAATTTGCGGTGATGTCGACAGTGCGGGGTGTGTCAGCAATGTCCTATCAGGCAGACATCGGCGCGCTCTTGTATGCTGACACAACACAGTAACAAGGACCGGCGCAAGTGGGGACGCGGGGGGCCTGGGGGTAACCTGCTGGTAGCTGTGGTCGGGGGTGGCGGCCTGGGGGGCGCCCGGCTGCAGCGTGTAGTCGCAGCTGCGGTCGTTGTTGGCCTTCACGTTGAGGTTGCGGTGCACGCTGTAGCTGATCTTCAACTGCACACAGATCGAACCACACATCAGTGAGCCATGTTTGGCAGGCACCCCCCCAGAATACAAAAGGGTTGCCCTAATGGAGGGAATGTGTCTGAGGCATGAGAAAGTACTACAGTAGAGGCGCAGACAGGCCTTTTATGGCATGCTTATCCCAAACAGCATGCCTTCCCTCTGTAGGGCTCGCATGCATCCAAAGTTTTCTCCAGGGAAGTAATCAACCCTCTTTGGTCACAATTCGAATAAGCAATCGATCTTGGTGGAATCTACAGATGTGACATACTGAAAGGAAGCGCACCCTGTTGTAGCCCCCGTCATAGATGGCGTGGCCCTCCAGTGCGCTCTTGGCGTTGGTGGCGCTGAGCGGGTCTGGGTACTGAATCAGCGCCTGCATGCATTGAAACCCCCTCAGCCAATGCCAGCACAAGTCTTCCACCCACCCCTACATTTCCCCGATGCCTCGAGTAGTCCACTGGACTTCTGTAACAAGAAAGCAAGTTGCCTGTACTACGTTTCCTAAGAGTGTAGCTCGGTTGTTAGTGTTGGAATACAGCTACGGAATTTAAGCCTTGCAATAGCGACTTGCATGCTTGTTGCAGCTCAGATTGGTAGCGTTGAAAAGAGCTGAGCGCTAAGGAACCACTGTAATGATGACTTGTATACTTGTTGAAGCTTCAAGGTGCCATTTTGACTTGCTATACATAAAGGCATCTCCGTACTAGGGCGCAGGGGAGCAATCAAATGTGGCCCGGCAGGGGAGATAACAGGCGACGGACCTGGCTCTGCCCATTCTTGTCAAAGATGGCGATCTTCTGCACAAAGCCGTAGGGAGAGAAGACCGTATTCAGCGCATCCACATTAACCGGGTAGGCCTGGTTCTCGATCTGCATGCGCACACATTGGGTCAGGCACCAAGGCAACCTACTACAGATGTCACTGCAATCTAAGCGGACCACAGCTCCTAGAACATGTAACAATGACAGTGCCACAGTAAAGGATGATGGCTGCTAAATGTTCCTAGATGCAGGGTCAGATGAAATGATGTGAGGCCCTCTACACCACATAGAGCACCCACAGCGCCTCACAGGTCCACATCTGACAGTGCCTTCCAGGACATAGGCACACCATAAACACCCACGGCTGACACGTGAAATGTCGCAACCCAGGGAATTGACGTGCTTACCTGGCACAACAGCACATTTCCCTCGAGAGGGTTGCCGCTGATGGGGGCCTGGATACCGAGCGCCAAGTTTGGGTCGCCGCCAGCTGGCGCCGCCGGCAGGTACGGATTAGTGTAGTCCCTGTCATGGCACGGTCACCCATTAGTCAGCCATCACCACCTGTGCAACCTAACTGATCCCAATTGGGTCTGCTGAGATGGCTTCAAGTCCACATTTCATTCAATAGACCCAATTTCCTGATGCTCGTCGGTATGAACAGCCATTGGCATTTTCATCATGAGTTCTTTTGCCCGCAAAGACGTCCAAGAGCGAGGCTACTTTGAGTTTTGCTTACTGAAGACAGCTGATTGCAAGGGACGCACCCTGCATTCTAAGATTCTGATGAACCTTTAAGGACGTCCATTGACTACATTGGACACAAAGGTACTGCAGTAAAAACAGACCTGGATCGGTGGGACTGGAACTTGACGTTGAGGTCGGTGTGTTGGGAGTACGTGATCTTGAGGGAGGGTGGGTTGGGCGTGTCGTTCAGCAGGTGCTTGGGGATGTGGCGCCCGTCCAGCGCCAGCCGCACCTGCGCGCATGTGCCGCCACATGTTACGCGCATGCGCATGCAGCCGGGATTCCTTTGCAAATGGGCTATGCAATGCAGTGTGCCATCTGTTCACAGCCCCATGACACATCTCGTCACTACACCTGCTGTTAACATCAGCTGATCTGCAAGATATGCAGCAGCAGAGTGAGCACCCAGGCGCGGAATTGACATAGGCCAGCAGCGGAATGCGCCAGTGACATGTTTCAAACACTGTTAGCAAGTGTGCATTTCACCTGCTCTGCTGTCTCAGCATCAGCGTACTGCACGAGTGCCTGGAACCCCTGGCCCTTCTCAAAGGTGGCGATCTTCTGCACCAGGCCAAATGCAGAGAAGACCAGGTGCAGCGTGTCCAGCGTCACATTCATGTCCGGCTGCATGCAGAGTGATTGGTGAGTCAGCAGCGAGTCAGCAACTTACATCACCCCACGGCAGAGTGGGGAAGGCAAGGCAGAAGAGAGGGTCAGACAGTCATGTCGACCACATCTCAGCACAGTAGCACAGGAAGAATACAGCAGGTGACTAAGCCAGTTTAAGAGCGCCAAGGCAGCCATGGAAAAGAGGTTGCCAGGCCATTATAGCGCGCAGTGCAGCACGTCTTTCCTTATACTGTGTGTCGGCCATTGCCAGCTATGGCTCAGTATGGATCCCCCCAAATTTGTGGCCGCGCCAAGAGAAGGGAAAACGTCTAACAATGTTGGGTGCATATTGACACAAATTTTGACTCACCGCCAAGTTTTCCAAGGACACAAGCAGGACATTGCCTCCCTGCTCAGCGCTGCGAGTGGAGTTGACAATCTCTTGCCGCGTGCTGTACTGCAGGTACACTGTTTTGCCGCGAACCTACGAACAGCATGCATTGCGCAGCGTGACTTTTTGTGCCCCAGGAAACCTCAATGTGCCTCGATGTGTGTGGAGCAAATGGTGCAGATACCAGCGCATTGCATTGGTTTAAATACCTGAAAATGTTGTGCCAGTGACAAGCATGACACTCTGTGATTCATGCCGTGGGACCTGAAGCTGTACCGAAAAGGTGTCGACTATGAGTTTGAAATAAGCAAGGCATGCATGCATGTCATTTGAAACTTTGCTGTAAGCTAGGCAAGACAGTGCCTGCTTTACTCATGAAACTCCACTTGAGGATACTCAGCTAATGTAAGGAAATGGTAAGAGTGTATGTGTGGCTGACCTTGGCTGGATCTGCGGCGTTTGCAAAGTAGGAGACCATTTGGATGGCCATGTTCATGTCAGGGAACTCCACAAAGGCCTGGTTCTTGTTCGTGCCCACATTGAGCTTGGTTTGCACAATGGGGCCAAAGTTGGAACAGAGTTCTCTCAGCTCTTCTTCTGTGGTTTCGTAGGGCAAGTTTCGTATGTGGAGCACCTGTGAACAAGAGTGGCAAGTGAAGTAGGTGTCAAAGGTATTGGGTTCTGTCAGAAAGCTGCGAAGGCATGAATGCGAGAAGCATCAAATGATCGTCACTGTCAGGGCAAGGAATGCGATATTGATAATGAATGCGACACTCTGTGTTGCGAGAATTAACCTACGTGCAAATTATGGTCCTACATCTGCTCTGTGGGACTCTAAGCTGTAACGATGACAAGGCCACAGTCGAGCCGGTTTGCACCACTATAAGGAAAGTACGAGGAAGTAAGACTTGCCTTTGACGGTGGCTGGGAGAACCTATGGACAGGCTGCTCGGACATCTTGCAGATTATCCCAGAGGGTTGGAAAGGTGACCTTAGTTCCCTTTGGAATGCCCAGCAACTCCTTTTTTATTTTCGGTTCAGGTTATGAAGAAAGTGTCGCGGGACGGGAGTTGTGGTGGACGGGAGCGAGCTCGGATCAGATGAATTTGATGAGAGTGAGCTCCAGAACAGAGGAACCCTTAGGATGGGTATATTCCCCGCGCGTCCCCGGAACCTTCACTTCTATTGCCTAGACTTCCACTTTACAGCGTGAACCAACGTGCATTTGGGAATACCATGGCGACACCAGCAGCCCTGCCTGCGCGCTGCAGCCCACGTTCGATACTTCCACGACCCCCTGCGCAGTTGCCAAAACAGGAATAGAGCTGAATCCATCTTGGACCAGAAATCTTGCTTGCTCGTGAGGACTGGTCTTCTGCCACAACAAATTGTGAATGCGTGCGATTTGCACTCTCACGCTCAATCTCCTCAGATGTCTTTCATGCCTTTCAGTACAGCGAGGCAGCATTTCAGGAACGCATGTATAGGGAGTTTCGATGCAAGGCATTTGAGGAGTGTTTCCTGTTCCTGGAACAGAAACCATAAAAATGAGCAAACAAGGTGATGATTTTCATTCTTACTACTAGCTGACTCCAAATAATCCTGCGATCTGCTTTAGCATGATCTAAGTATGTGAAGTACCATAAGTATCTGTAGAAAACTAAGTACCTAGTTGTGTTCCTCCAGATTCGCACAGAATAAACAAAAGCATATGAGAAGCACAGCTGGTACGAGGAAGGCCGAAAGAATACAGCACAGCACCAACTGCTTACCGACAGCAGTGGAAGCAGCTGAGACCATAGGTCTCAAAGCGCTCATCTTTGACTGCGACGGTGACATAACACTCACCATCTTGTGTGAAATACTTGCTGGTGTACATCACTGTCTTGGGCTTATAAAATTACTGAGGGCTGCAGTGTAAAATGCAGGGGTCATCCTTTTGTCAGAAGATCTGCATAGGGTAGCCTACAATGCGGCATTTGAGCACTTTCAGATCAAATGCAACGGGCAAGACCCAATCGCGAATTGGTGAGTGACAAGGCCCTGGTGTCATCTATTTTAGTACACATGCCGGCTTAGCCACACGACTTGCTAATGATCATGCACTGAGCCCTGAACCAAAGCAATTGTATCTTAACATAAGTGGACAAAGTCATTTTGCTGCCGGCAGGTCCGAGGAGTTTTATGACAAACTGCAAAACAGCATTGGCGGCGGAAAGCCCAAGATGAGGTGGTTCTTTGGTGCGCCACACTCTTTTTTCTCTCGGCGCTCCACATTTGAAATGAAGCTGCATGTTCTAACTGTCTTGACAGCCTCACAGCCAACATGGTAATGATCTGCGCCTGTCTCAAAATACATTACAAGCTTAGAAGAAGTTCTTGTTGCAGGTGAGTATGGCTGGCCAACATCCACAGTGCTGCAACGGATACCGGAGACAGATGAGGAGAAGGCGCAGCTTATAGACACCTTGCAGGACTGGAAAACGGACAAGTACCAGCAGATTGTCTGTACGCCCCTCTACCATTTGTCCTGAGTCCCAACAGCTGAAATCTGGCCTGTAGATGTGCATGCCTGAGCAGCTGGTGTGAGTGCGAGGGGCGTTATATTGAGAGCATAAGTCAACGACCCACCATGCATGCAGCAGGCTGAAAGTGCCTGCATAAGAACCTTGCAAAGTTGGTCAGGGTATAATGACCGTAGCTCAGTATGAACTCTATACTATAGAGGACGCTGAGCAAAAGCCAGCTTGTGATCTGCTGAGTCACTTGTGCGCCTGCAGCAAACACTTGCCTTTTGGCACACTAGTCAGTCATGAGATGGCACATGAAGAGCTGTTGCTCGAATGCAGGCCTTTGCCGGACGAGCTCTAGTGCTGTCAGCCGCCACCATTTCGGGTATTGTTAGATCCAAGCATCTGGGTAAACCCCTACAATCCCCCTTGAAAAGCCCACTAAATTACATACATATTCTTGGGTTTGTGCAGCGAGTGGGGAGGTGCCGGCGCGAGAGGGCGTGCTGCGGCTGATGGATGAGGCACGCGCTGAGGGGCTGCTGGTCGGCGTCTGCTCTGCCGCCACCAAGTCATCTGCCATATGCGTCCTGGAATCCCTGCTCGGAAAAGAGCGCTTCCAGGTGGGGAATCCCGGCGATGTAAATTTGAGGTTTGAATTTGAACCTTCTTTTGAGTCAGAAACCCTCACGCCCTTCCTATGCCCGAATCTGTAGGTGGCCAGATGTGGAAATCTGAGGCCACCAACCTGATGGAGGCATCATGCATGCCTGCTGCGTGTGCAGCGACAAATTAATGGGTAACTGCATTTTGCGGTGCCACTCGGACCTTCTAAGAGGCTGCTTGTGCAGCTTGCTTGAGCTTAAATTCGTGATGTGTCATTGCATCTGCACAGAGCTTGGATGTGTTCATGGCGGGGGATGACGTGGAGAAGAAGAAGCCTGACCCGTCAATTTACCGGATTGCAGCGCAGCGATTGGGTGTGGACCCCAGCGAATGCCTAGTGGTCGAGGACAGCACCATCGGCCTCAAGGTGCGCAGCGAATCCATCACAAGACTCCAGCTTCATTGCAGTGCGTATGGGAGGGTTTCCTGTAGCGAGAGACCTGACCAGAACGCTGCTGTTCTTCTTAAAACCGTGCTTTTGGCTGCCACAAAGTTTGTACATTTCAGCAACCTGTGGTGGAGCAGCATTGGTTGTTGCAAAATTTGGTAGATAACATGGGTCAGGGAAGCAGTGTGGATTGTCATGGGAGGTAAGTGGCAGGGAGTGCAGATCGTCATGCCATTGCCGGCTCTTTGAGCATTGTAACTCCAGCGCCAGAGAAGTCACGCAGGTGCCAAGACGCGCTCAGCAGAGCTCCAGGTGATGTCTGGAATTCAACATTTTCCTCTCAGCTGTGCGCACTGGTGTCTGCAGGCGGCCCTGGGCGCAGGCATGCGCTGCATAATCACCTACACCAGCTCCACAAGGGACCAGGATTTTGATGGCGCAGAACGCATCTTGGAGGGTCTTGCAGATGAAGCCACGCTCGCAGTGCTGTCTCGGGGCGGCCCTATCTTTGATGACCGCATTGCAGTTGTGGCTCCTGCATGAGCCTTGAAAATCTTCGAATACACTGTATGTGATGGCATTACTGCGGAGAATCTGACAAATTATAAGCAGGGTGAGCATCGCCAGGCAGGCCATGTTATCATGCTGGCGCCATGTAAGCAGTGCTGGCACTGGCAGATGAGCGCTGCAGAACATGCATGACGCCATTCAACCCAGCAATGAACCCGCTTCGAGGACCCGACCCGGGGACGCACGCCGGCGCCGTGGCGCGCACTTTAATCTAGATCTTGGGAGCTTGCATCAGATGACTTGATCATTTGAGGAAATAATGGCTGCTGCGGGAGAAGAAGGACAGAGCAGCATGCATGAAACCTGGAATCTATCACAGCTAAGGCGAAGGAAGGAAGGAAGATTTTACATCATCCAGCCGCCTAGGGCTGATGGGTCTGCCCTGTTGCATTGAACTAAGAAATCCTCACCATTGTGCCAAAATAGGAGCTGAATCCCAATCAACGTGCCTTGAAGACATCGCGTCTGATGCTCATCAGTAGGATTGTTTGATAATTTCGCAAGGAAACATACTGTTCAGATTCCAGAAGCAAGCTTGTGCTAACCTGACTGAAAATTTTTCGAACCCAGCATGATGTAACTAAAGAAAGTTCACAAAATAGCTGCATCTTTGCCATCATTCGCTTGATAGCATGCAGTCGCTGATGCTCACAAGAAGCGTGCTTTGTAACTTTCAGCAAGCAGGCTTCTCAGTGATGCTGTTTTCAAGAAGGCACATGTCGATGGAAAGGATTGCCCGCGAGTTGAGGAGAGAAGATGATGGGAGGGTGCGATTGATGACCCAGAGCTTTTATCGTTGGTATAATCTGTCATCCAAGACTTTAAGCCATGCATCAGATTGCAACCAGCATGAGATAATGCGAGTCCTCGTTGGTGCAGGAGGTTCTCAGGTGGAACGAGGGGGCGCGTACCAACCCCTTGCAACTACATCCTTACCTTCAAGCTCAAGAACATTCAAGAACGTATCGTCAAGGCAGGAGCAGTGCCCCGAATCTCGCTGCTTTCACTGTTGCAGCTGCAGCAGCTGGAATGGTCACTGCCCTTCTGTTCGAGACGAAGGTGCGTGCTTGCGTCATCCAATAAATTTGCATACATTCCCATCCAATATCTGTATCTGGCATCCAAGGTCAGAGCTCGATGTGCCTTAATAGCTTGGTGCGTGAGTCATAGCATGTTGTTTCCAACAAGCCTGGCACTTTCGAATGATCACAGATCATCTGCCGAAGACATTATGTGTACAAGTTCTGGTGGAGTGAGGGAGTGCCTTGCTCTTGAGGGCAGCTGGGGTTGTTTCTGTGCAGGAGCAGGAAGAGTCCTGGCTGGGGAGGGGCATCGACGGTCCCCGCTCACCCTACCCGCTGCCACAAGCATCCACAGCACCACCCAGCCATGCACCCAACCCACTGCGGGCAAGTCGCGCATCCTGAAAATGACATGCCAACGCATCCTGAAAACGCCACCATGCGAATTTGGACAGCGCCTCTCCAGCTTTAAAATGTTGCTGCGGCACTCCATCTATGCCATTTCTGAGCGGAGTGATGCAAAGAGTGACTCATGCACAAGGTCAATCACGCACACTGTCCACGAAGTACATGGTGATGCCGGGCCAAAGGTAATGTTATCTGAACCTATCCAGCTGGCAGCAGATATAGGCTGACTTGTGCGTTCTGCAGGTGAGGCTGGAGTTTCTGATGGCAGAGCAAGAGCGCTTGGGGGCTGAGCTGCAGGCTCTTGCAGGGCATAGGTGGTCCAAGGAGGCCAGCAGGAGAAAAAAGGTAAGACAGCTTGATTGACTGCTCATGGCAGCTTACTAGAACAAATCATGTTTAGACCGCCAAATCCCAGTACCTTTGCAACTGTGGCATGCTTTCTGAAGCTTACTGGGGTCTATCATGATATTTGTGCAGCCCCAACACCTAGTAGTGGTCTGGAAAAGTATGTGATCCTGGTGCATTTTAAGGTATGCGGACATGGCGTGACTTGCAGGAGTTGACCCGCGCTCTCAAGGATTTGGAGTCGGAGCAGGGCAGCCTAGTGGAGGAAGCCAAGAGGCAGCTGCTGCGCCAGGCGCAATGAGTCATTGCCCACACTGACTCTTGAAGAGCACATTCTTTTGTGTGTACTAACAAATCTCTGGGGTCTTTGCTACATTAAAACGCATTTCAGGGCCTCGTATGCTAAAGATAGATGACATCGCGGAGCTTTGTTGGGATCCTTGTATTTACTGTACCACAAGATGTGAGCATGCGCCGTCGCGCACTGAGTGTGCGGCACATAATATGTACCCTGATGTAGAATACTCGCTGAGAGCCGCTTGTACTTTTTGGACTCTTATGCTGATTAAGCGGGTGGAGAAATCTTACCTAGGTCAAGCGGGGCTAGCAGAAATTGAATGCATGGGAATATGATGCTAAGGTGGTGGAATTGACAGCAATCTTCAGAGGAGGTTCTCTTGGTGATGCATTACGCTTGAAGCAAGGGCTGTGCTACAAAAGTATCAAAGGGATCGCGCAGCCATAAACTTGCCATAAGAAATGCGCTGTGCATGCATGTACTTGGTTATGGGCACAAAGCAGGCTTTATTAAAGTAACTACTGGCATGTAATACATTACGTCATAGATTTAAACGATGAAGCAAACATCAAGGATTCTGTCCTACCCGATGCTCCCTAAGCTTCAAAGGTCGCTTCAACATTGTTGACATCTGCTTCAACATGCTTGGGCATGTGGTGTAGGATGCACAGTATGTTTCGTTCAGCCCTCGCAGACATTTCCATGCAAGCCAACTAAAGTGCATGGGGATGTCATATTGACCGGTGTCAACATTTCGACATGCTCAAGAGCAGCTGTGCCTTGCTGCTACCTGCCAACTTCCTGCTGCTTCCATTGCGCAGCAACAAAGCTCCAGACTCAGCCAACTACGCCAAACGCCACTGCCAAGACCGCAAGCCAAATGCAGGCGGGGTCTTATTCCACCATACTCCCCTGAAGTGCCGCACTGGTTTGGAACGGCCAGAGAGTGGAAGTCCTTGTGGCGCCATGACTGATCGCCGTGGTCCAGTCAACCTCAGGCCGCTGCTAGCAGCGCTGCTGGCCTTGGGTGGTGCTGCGCCGGGCTGACTCTGACTGGGCAGCACAGGCGCGCTGCTGTTAGTCGCTGTCCTGCTCTGGCCTGCTTTAATTGCATTGACTAGGAACGCGGGGGTGGGTTTTGAACCCTTGAAAATATCCTCTGGCAGGGGTCCGCGCTGTGCCACCTGTCGAGATGGAAAGTGACACATCAGATCAGAAAATGAGACACTTTAAATCAGAGGAAGGGAGACATGTACTAAACCCAGTAAGTAGTGTGAGTGCAAAAGACAGCAGAAATGAATGCCTCGCTCTGTACTCAATATAGATACAATGTGTGCAACATACAGGTGGTGATACTTGACATATTTGCCCAAGACAGCAACATCATGCACGCACTTGTTCCCTCCAGACCAGCTCCATGTGCTGGGACATGTAGGAAGCTGGCAGGTGCACTTCCAAGCAGTGCTCTACCAAATCCAGCCCCAAAGTACTTATTTTCTCAAGGGCGATCCATACACCACCCCTGGAGTAGCCCGTCAATGCCCACAGGACATGGCGGGGCCCGTAAAGCAGGAGCCGCCTCAGAAGCATGTCCAAGACAAAGGCGGCATCATTGTTGTAAAGAGGCAGCAACATGGCCTCTAGCTCATCTGCAAGACACCCACAACATGTTACAATCTGAGACCATACAGTCCCTGCAGATTCAATGTGGCACCGTCAGTCAACACAAATTTAGGAGCGCAAAGTGTTAGCAACTCACCGAACAAGATGAGCAGAGGGCATCTTGTGGCCTCCAGCAGAGCAATGATCCTTCTCGACAATGCAGACTCACTAGTGCCCCAACTCCTGCAAGCCCCCCTCCACTTTAGTGGATCGACTGGGACATTGAGGTCTACCAATTGCATCATCAGCGTTCCTAAAATTTCTTGCAAGAGCTCTCGTGCGTTCCCCTGCACCCAGCAACACAACATGGCGTCAGCCACATTGCCTAAAGTTATTGATTTCATGGGGGATGAGATGTGATGGATGATGGGGATGAACTCGACATTTGAGCAAGGGCAAGTGTAAAACGAAAAGGGAGGGCAGGGGCTTTACCGCCCGTGCGAGGGAACGGCCATTCAAGAACAAGACAAGCGGCTCGCTCGGCTTCCCGACGCCAAAACGCTCATGTTGCGCGATGACTGATGGCAAGACGGTACCGAGGGTGAAGCTCTTGCCCGTCTGCATGGCAAACGCTTAGGTGATCGAAAATAATCAGCACCAAAATATCACAAGGCCTAGGCCACAGGCCTGATATGCGCAGAGGGGGGCTTTCCCTGGAGTGATTTACGCATGTGACTTTGAGTGATCGAGCATGGATGTGGTCTTCCACTGACTTTCAACACGCTTTGTGCTTCGATTGAGCGTGCATGCTTACGCCAAAAAGAGGGCCTAGATCTTACTGAGGTCTCATCAGTCTCAGGTGGATCAATGCAACTACCTTCCTCAGGCCACTCAGAAACAGCGGCACCGGGCGTCCGTCCCCGGAATGTATCACAGCGTTGTCATGCGGCAGGCGAAACCAGGGTTCCACTCCCTTGCACAGCCACCGCTCGATCGCCTCCACATTGCCGCCAGGATCCACATATATCTCCCTCTCTTTGTCACGAAACAGCAGCACCCATGAGTCGCCATCCTCTGAATGCACCTGCAGTGTTTGTACGGCTAAGCTGCCCAAGTTGTGCTTGGGAGGACCTGCGAAGAAATATTTTATTACATAAGAAAATGACTTATGCCACACCCAGGGAGGATCACAGATCACACAATGTCACGGCAAGGATGCAAGGGATAAAGTCATGAAGTTCAGCTTATGGGCAGGTGAACCTATTGGAGGCTCGGGCAAGTAGGGGTCTGCGCTTGGTGATGACTCAGCACTTCGCCCAGAATCTGCAGCGCATCGCATGCTACCTTAGCAGTCCTCAATAGTGACTTGAAAATATCCCAATCCCATCATAGCAGTGATGGTAAACTGATAGCCGCGCATCACACACAATAGAGAAGCACCTGGCTGGAAAGCTTTGACCAATTTTTGCGCCAAAAGAAGGGGCAGAGCTGCGCCGGGAGGTCCTTGGAAATCACTCACTATGACCGATTTGAGAACTTTTGTAGAATTGTATCCTTTCTCTATCAGGAGCTGCAGATGCTCCGTTCTGAAAAGGGAATAGTCAGCATCAGGTAGCCTGCTGCGAAGGAGTTTGCGCAGGTGATTCAGATCCTCTTGAGACGCCATTGCCTGCACTAGGGACACTATTCAGTGACACTGGCCAGGAACGATCTTCAGCGTCATGCCTGACCCAAAACACACCTTAAAGTGCAACCGAGCATATCGAATCACCTCATAAGGAATCCCAGCAATGCTACCCTTTAAGTAAAGGACACCAAGCACGTTATTGAGCAACGAACGAGAGAGTAAGGTCGCACACGATATCAAAATTCCTGAGAAATACGGGCAGAAAGTACAAATAGCGATACACCGAAAGCGACCAAGGTATCCTTATTTTGGAAACCTCCGCTAAAGAGAGGACAGCACACTCCTAGAACAGTGGATCTCTTTGGATATGGTCCTTCAAATTCTTTCAATAAACCCGATTACCGTAGTCCCCTTGTCAGCACTGCTGGAGAAGAGTTTCAGAGGTCAAAACTCACAAAGCAGAGCGTTTAGAATGAGACTCACCTGGAGGATGAGAGAAAGAGGAGCTGGGAAGGTTTCAGGATATCCTTCCAGGGAATAAATTTAGGTAGACAGTGTTCCTGATAGCGTTTGCACTGCCTTCAACAATTGATTATAGCCTTTATGAATCCGGTCAGCTGCATGCTCAAGTTATGGGCGCGGCACAAGTGGAAGCACGCCGTAGGGTGAGAAGGGTAAGAAGCAATTTCATATCAGACCTCTGACACGTGCACTTTTCCTTCTTATGATGTGTAAATGTAGACAGTGACAAATGTAGACAGTGAAACCATGCCAGCGTGAATGCGCATGTCAACACGATGGTAGTGCGTGACACTGGCTACACCCATTTCCGGCTAAATACCAGCACTGCAGTTGTGGGCATTTGTGAAATGAAATATATATGACTGATTAGGCCTGCAATGATATTACAGGTGCCCAGCTCGGCTATACATGGTCTAGCTCGCAAGCTGAGAAAGAATGGAGGTTGAAGCACAGCTGATTTGGCTACATGCACAACAACCACAAGTCACAGCGCGAACACAGCAAATTATAATTATTATCTTGACTCCTGCCTAGAGTGCTCTTGAAGGTCCTTCTTTCACCACAACTTGGCTTCCTGCTGTCCTCATGATCTCATGGAAACCCGCTCCCCCCGGTCTCACTCTTCACTTGGCATTTGCCCGAGAACCAACCTGGCACTGCCACTCTACGACCTCCTTTGCACACAGCAAGAACCCCCACACGAGCTATGGACAACCAAAATTTGCAAAATCACATCCAAGAAACAACCCGTCAGCCATGCACCAATCAAACGGTCAGACTAGCAGACTTCGGAAGTGCCTGGTCATTCCCTTGGTGCATGCATGAGACTGGCTAGCCAGCGCCCACGGCTGTCATCCATCAGGTAGCACTCATGAGGCAATCCACAGAGCCAGCCGGCTATGCGGCCAGTCAGGCTTTTGTCATCGCACTCACGAGGCAGTGTTATCGAGCTGATGAAGGAGAATGTGATTTCCTGGTCAGGCAATCCCCGTGGCATGCGAGGGAGGCCGCAGGGTGTGTCAGCGGCTATGAGGGAGGTGCCTAGGATTTGGACTCGGCCATCTCCTTGGCCATCTTGTCGGCCTTGGCCTGGACCTCGCCGATGTCTCCCACCATGTAGAAGGCCATCTCCGGCAGGTCATCGTACTTGCCGTCCAGGATGCCCTTGAAGCCCGCCACCGTGTCCGGCAGCTGCACGTACTTGCCTGCGCGCACCCACATGCACGTCAGCAGAAATCTCGCTGCATGCAGACAGGCTGACTGGACTGTCCCGTTACAGACCCTCCCATTCACCCCTGCTCTCTTGCATTTGGTGTCTTTGAGAGTTGGTCTGACCTAGTGAACAGATGACCTGCAAGAGTTGCAGTCCAAAAGCCGAGGCAAGTTGTCCCGGTTACACCATTACAAAAACACCCCTCACCTTCGGCAAAAGTAATCTGACAGCAGTGCAGATCAAAGGCAGAGTGGTCTAGGAGGGTTGAGATGGAGTAGAAGAGAAATCGATGAGAGATCACAGAGAGGGCTGCACAACGCGCGCACCTGGGGAGCCGGTGAAGATTTCGGCGACCTGGAATGGCTGGGAGAGGAAGCGCTGGATCTTGCGCGCGCGGGCGACGGTCATCTTGTCCTCCTCGCTCAGCTCATCCATGCCCAGGATGGCAATGATGTCCTGCAGGTTCTTGTAGTCCTGCGCGCATTTTATGCAGCTTCAGACACGCAGTGCGCTGAGCCTGGACCTTACTTTTCACATCTGCACCGCTATGGCCCAAGGATGAGCGCCTTTTTTGCTTCTGTGGTTGTCCCATACGCAAGGTCCTGTGTCAATCCTCAGATGGTGGCCGCCATCTTGAAAGCAGACAAAGGCGCACTTGCCCATAAGACAAGCACAGCAGACTGCAAAGGCAGCACTCTCCTCGCCTGCAACCGCAATACCCAGGCACTCCTAGCAAGCACAGGCATTATTGAAGGCCAATTGTCATTGTCAATGAAGGTCAAAGACTGTTGAGCTGAAAGAGGATGTCCGTCATTAGCGTGCGGCCAGTAGACCAAGAATTCCTCCTACATCCAGCTAGCTGCGCCGCCCTCCTTCCACTATGTGGCAATAAAACCTGCAGAGCAAAGTGGCTGAAAAAAGGGAAAGGCATGCACCTGGAGAACGCGCTGGACACCGCGGGCGACGTTGTAATGCTCCTCACCGATGATGCGCGCGTCGAGCATGCGGGAGGTGGAGTCCAGCGGGTCCACGGCCGGGTAGATGCCCAGCTCGGAGATGGCACGCGACAGCACCTGCGCGCACGCGCTCAAATTCAAACATGAATATACCATCAGCCCGCATCCGCTTGCACAGCAAACAAGCACCAGACACGATTGCAGTCACCTAATTCCAGAGTAAAGATTGCAAGAGGTAACATCAGCCCTAGATTCCATGTAACGCAATGGAACACTTCAAAACCACAAATGAAGTGTTGTGGCCTCGGCACAGCACAAGCAGCTTGACTATTTGTTGTTATTAGAATCGTGTTAGTGCAGCACCGTGGTGGCGTCCAGATGTGCGAAGGTGGTGGCGGGTGCAGGGTCCGTCAGATCGTCGGCCGGCACGTAGATGGCCTGCGCAGCACGGAAGCGGTAATAAGCGTCGACCCACAAGAGTCTGACGAGCAACAGTGAGTGCTGCCAATATGATAATAAAACAGCATGGAATCTTTAACAAATGTGCAGCCCCGATATGTGCAGCAAGTGCCCTGCAGCCTACTACCTGCACAGCAGAAAGGAGAGCCACGCGCTTGCAATGCTTGCCCAATGAAGATCCTGACAGTTTCTCTGATGTGTTCCTTGATTTTGAGTGACAAGCAAAAGAACGGCTGACCTGGACGGAGGTGATGGATCCCTTGTGGGTGGAGGTGATGCGCTCCTGCAGGGTGCCCAGGTCAGTGGCCAGCGTCGGCTGGTAGCCCACAGCCGAGGGGATACGGCCCAGCAGCGCAGACACCTCAGAGTTGGCCTGTGACACCACAGCGCATGTCAGCTCCCTGCAGCTCTTGTAAACGCAAGCATGCATCTGCCTTGCCCAATAGCAACTTGAAAAGGTCAAAATGCAGCATGCGTGCAAGAAATACCTTGCAAAAATGATTAGGTCAACCCCACAACCCGGACCACAGGCACTATCTTCAAGCATTACGCCATGAGCTCAGCTCACTTGCATGCAAGAATTTATGCAGCGCAGCAATGCCTCAATTTCTTGCTTTTGAGCAGTATGGGATGGCCAAAGATATGAGTTCAAGGTGCTTCTAGGCAGCACCTGGGTGAAGCGGAAGATGTTGTCCACGAAGAACAGCACGTCCTGCCCCTCAGCGTCACGGAAGTACTCGGCGATGGTGAGTCCAGTCAGCGCCACACGCGCGCGAGCACCTGGCGGCTCGTTCATCTGCCCAAACACCAGCGCGCACTTGCTGTCAGCCGCATCCTTGCCGATCTTGTTCACGCCCTGCACAGCAGCAGGATATGTTTGTCAGACATCAGGAGTTCTGGGTAGGCCACGCACATTCTCATGGTGAATCTGAAGATGGGGTGCATCTGGTGGCTGCGTTGCTTCTGCCCTGGCAGAACAGGTAGCACAAGTCATGACAAAGCTGACATTGCCATTGGTGCATGCCCGATGGCGACTGGCATCTGTTTGTTTGTTTGCTTGTCTGCAAGGGAAGAAAATATGGTGTCATATGAATGCAAGATGAGGAGAGAAAAGAGGGCTCACAGACTCAATCATCTCCTTGTAGAGATCGTTGCCCTCACGCGTGCGCTCTCCGACTCCAGCAAAGACGGAGAAACCACCTGGAAACAACACGCATGCCCTTCGCCATGACTCCGAACAGCAGCAGCCAAGACATGCTTCAGGAGACAGCACCGATATTCCTTTTCGGCCATACGAGAAAGACATGGTAGGTGGCCAAGAACAGAGTGCGCTTTGACACGAACCAGGGCCTCCCATACAGCAGAAAAATACTACTGGAATCAGACAATGAGAGAATGCAAGACAACAGGACATTGCAAGCGCCAAAGAAGATATATATGGGCCGCCTCATTGTGCAATCAGGGGAGCATTAAAGAAGACAAGTAGCTTGATGATTACAGTGAAATAATGCAGGCAAGTCAGGGACCGCACCATGGCCCTTGGCGACGTTGTTGATGAGCTCCATGATGAGCACAGTCTTGCCCACGCCGGCACCGCCGAAGAGGCCAATCTTGCCACCACGCTGGTAGGGAGCCAACAGGTCCACCACCTGACAGTGCACACACCTCCATTCAAGGTAATTTCTTTCCCTCTTTCTCCATACGACAATGTTGGAAACCCTGCATGACTGGTAGTCGGGCAACATGTGACATCACATGGGCAACCGGGCAACATACCTTCGCGGCATGCTTGCACCATCAGCACTTCAGCACGGTGAAGTAGATTCTTAGGACACTGCATTGCTGCAGAGGATAGCACGGATGGGGAATGCGCACTGAGTGTGCCTCCGCACAAGTAGCAAAGCAACAGGGTCACAGTGAGCAAGCAACAGGGTCCCAGTGAGCAGGAAACAGTCACACACCTTAATGCCAGTCACCAGGATCTCCTGCTCTGTGCTCTGCTCCACGAAGGGCGGTGCTTCTCTGTGGATGGGCAGGTGGTGCTTCGCATCTGCGCAGCATGCATCACCATGAGCCACCCTCCGCCAGCATCTGTTGGCTCGCGTTTTTACAGACTTTTTTGCGCGGAGGCCACATGAAAAGGCAGGATTATGCTGCAAACACCCATGCATGCACTGCAATCATGAGGGTTGTGTTGGCCATGCTTCCTGATTGAAGGTGACGTGGTGATGGATTTGCAACAATGCGCTGCTAGAAGGCAGACATGATAAAAAAACTCACTGACTGGGCCCTGCTCATCGACAGGCTCGCCAATGACATTGATGATGCGTCCTAGGGTCTCCTTTCCTACAGGCACCTGCAAAGATAACGCTCACGAATTAAGTGTTCAAGTCCCATCCACGCCCAGCTGCACAGCTGAAGGAAAGGAGTGGATGAATACCAGCAATGCACAACGGCAACACAATAAGGTTGCATTGCAAGGAGGCAGGTTTGGGTTCCTGCCAACACTTTCCGCACTCCAAAGAATCGTGCAGAAAAAAGAGTACTGGCAGATATTCACTGTGCTGTGCTTTGATAACTCCATAATCACATGCTGGCAGGCATGCATCCGCGCGCATCACCTTGATAGGCTCTCCAGTGTTGACGACGGACTGTCCCCTGACCAGGCCATCAGTGGTGTCCATAGCAATGGTGCGCACAGTATTCTCTCCAAGATGCTGTGCCACTTCCAGCACAAGCCTGTGCGTAAAATTCTCAACCTCCAGGGATGTCATGATGGGCGGCAGGTCCCCGTCAAATTGCACATCGACGACGGCGCCAATGACCTGATCAAACCATAGTGTGAAGAGCTTTAGGGTTCCATCCCTCCTTCAATGGGAAACCGAGCCGCTCCAGGCTACCCAATCTGGCATGCCTTGACTTTTGGCGAGCAATACCCTTGGGAACCAAAAGCATCCCCTTCCATTTGTCAGCGTTTGAATGGCGCTGTGTCCTCAATCAGAGCATAGATCCCTTTTCTGCAATACAAAAAGAATATCAGGTTCATCGAAAGCTGAGCAATGCAACTCACCGTCTTCACGTATCCCTTTCCCACAGCTGGGACGGGCGCAGGCTCAGCAGCGGCCGCGAAGCTCCTGCTGAACTGCAGCTCATTCTGCTTGGAGCAGAAAACGGCTGGACCTTCCTGGCTGGGGTACACGGACCGGGACACCACAGAGAAACAGCGTGCCTGGCGGGCAAGCCGCGCCGCGGCGGCCAGAGCAGCCCTGCGTGCACCCAACATGGTGGTGCAAATTTGGTTGGAGAACTGCAGGCGGAATGGATCCACTTCCCTTTTGATGTGTCCACGGTATCCGGCGTTCCCCAGTCGCCGAATTGGCAAAACCTAGGTGAATAGGCGATTATGATTTGATAAAACTGGTTTTACCCCGGTCAAAGTCCGAGACTTCGCGTATCCAAGCTGTCGGAGGCCCAGCTGATGATGCTGGTATTAGCAGGTTTCGGGAGGTCGATCGCATTTGAGAGTTGCTGTTGTGATCCCGAGGTGTTGTTGTTAGAATGGGAGTAGCTCGAATTCTAGCCCGCTCCTAGTATTGGCAATGTATCGGTTGAGCGTGGTGCACCACAAACAGCCTCGGCTGTAGGGTTCGACTGCATTGATCATTTTTTTTTTCTTTGAAGAGAAGTTTCGACCTTGTGTGTCGTTTCATGGCGGTAGTCATCGCCAGAGCGATGGGGCTCGGCACGCGTGATGCCAAGCTGCAAAATGCATGCTTCACTTAGGTGTAACTCGGTCACAATACCCTGCTAATCAAATTTGCGCATATTCAACGTTTGATCCAAAGGCTCCCCATGTGTCCAGTTGGTCTGTCTGAAGCGTGATCCGGTGCAAACTTACATACTATTCCTGCAGGTGTCAGCACCTGCAGTGATTTTGTCAGGTCCATGGCGTCCAAAAAGCGCCACAAAGGGTGTGCGGTACAGGCCATTCGTTTCCTGCTTTTTGCTCTGCTCCTTGGGGCTGTCTTTGCACAGGACGAAGGAGGTGAGCAACTGTCTCACTACACCTTAATCCAGACGTGTTTTTGCAGTCACGTTGACCATTGTATGAAACTATTTAGGACCCCGTGGATGAATTTCTGGACATCTGATTCCATGCAGACTCCCACAATAGAGAGTGAGTACTGTTCCTTTTCATGGCTCAGGTTCAGATGCGACAGAGATTCAGGAGGAGTCCATCTTGACGGACAACACAGAGGAGACATATGCTGACACCGAAGGGGGTGACAGCCTGATTGACTATGGAGAGGCAGTAGGCAACAAGGAGCCTGGTAAGGCCACCAGAAAATAGACTGCCATCCTGCTTATTATAGACACCAAGATGGGCATGCATGCATGTTCATATTTCAATTTGCAGAGTCGCTGACGTTCGCTCATGCATCAAGCAGCAAAGGGCTGGACCAATGTGTTGTTTTTCTTTGTGTTGAGCTTCAGATATAATGTTCTTATGCAGGGACAAATTCTGTCGGTGGGGCGTCTGTCTCGCCGCACTTCAACTTTACAAAAGCGGCGGAGCTTGCAGCTGCTCACGCTGAGGAGGTGGCCTCATCTGCCTCTGCAGATCCGCCAGCCAGCGCCAATGCTGCGAACAACAGACAGCAGTCAGCAGGAGCAAGCACGGCAAGCGTGCAGCTAGGAGGGTCTCAGAACGCTGCGGCGGCCGTGGAGCCTGAAAAGGGGAGGCAGCAGGGGGAAAGGGGGGCTACTCCGGCTGGGGGTTATGTCACGGTGGAGTACGGGGAGACCGGGGTGTCTGAGGAGGACCTGGCGCCGCCGCCTGACGCACTGGGGTACGTCACAAGCCAGAATATCTGCTACACGTATAAATTGTATCATTGCCGTATTTCCATCAGGGTAAAGGTTATGAAAAATTGGAGGCGATGGAGCCAGAATCACAAGAGAATTCCCCCCTCACCGTAACAAGGGAGCCCCAACAATCAATAGGGGCCACCAAGGGAAATTGCACCATTTCCTTCCTAAACCCAGTGTTCAATGCCGGTCATCTTGTCATGGTTGCGTCCGTTACAAGAAGAAAACCCTGTAATGTCACAGGTACATCTCGACCCCGGACCTGGACCTTGCCGGGCTCGGCCGGCCGCCGCCCGCGGCCGCCTCCGCGCCGCGCGCCCCGATCACAAATGAGCTGCTTGACCCGACGCTGCTCTCCGGCACCCGGAGCAGCACCGCGGCTGGGCCCCCGAGTCCCCCCGCCGCACCGCGGGGCCTCCCTGTGGCGGCGGCGACCGCAGGAGCGGTGGCGCGGGTCCCCCCTGCGGTGGCGGTAAGCGCGGGAGTTGTAGGTGCTGCCGCGGCAGTGTGGTCGCCGGATGACTGGGTGGTAAATATCACGGCGGCGGATTTCCGGGGCGCGGCGCACATTGCCAAGCGGCAGGCGCGGCACTATCACAGCCTGCCGGGCAGCCTCACTGCGGAGTGCCAACAGCGGCTGCTCAACATTGTCAGGCGTGTGTCCCCTTATCCCCAAGTGGTTTTCCTTAGGAAGCAATAGTCTCAGTTCCATGGGCTTTCATTGCCTTTGGCTGCATGCCTTGTGTCCAGAGCCTCCCTCTGTACATGCTAATGGCACTCCTTTGTTGTGGCCGCGCCTCCTCTATCATTCGCTGTGTCTGCAAGATGCCCCATATCTGACGATTCCTTTTCCAGTGCACCTGGACCTCGAGCATCATGTTTTGGTGAGTCTGCTAAGGTAAATGGGGGGACGGTGCAGGGAGACTGAGGGGGCCTTTTACCAGCCCAGCTCGCTAGAGGCGCTGTTGGGAAATGTGTCAGCGGTAAAGATGCAGCAGGCGGCACAGCAGACCAATGACCTGCTGGCCACAGTCTTGGCTGGCGACGCGCCAAAGTGAGCTCATCCCTCGGGAACTTCGCATTTAAAGAAGAAAGCAGAAGCCGATAACATGCATATTTGCCCAATATGAGCATGCAACTCAATGTAGGATTAGGCACCCAATTTAGGCTTGATGGTGCTTTGTTCTCCTGAAGGGACACTGGGAATTCTATGTAATATCCCCTACATAGTTTTATCCATGCGTGCATCCCAAGTGTCTGACAAGGTGCATGCGCACTTGAGCTATTTTGCAGCCTACACCTGAAGCAGTACATGAACAAGTGATGCACGCTTGCAGGTACACTGCATTCCACTTGAGCCACATGACCAACAATTACAACGACTGCCTGAAGAGTGCCGGTGTGGAGGCCCTCAAGTCTTGCCTGCGCCGCAACAGGTTCCTTACCTTGAATCTGAATTCGATCTGAAAAAATGTGCATTCTTCTGCCGCACCAAGGATTATCGGGCGTTACAACTCTCCACGCCAAAAAGTACCGGATGTTGCATGCAGAAATACCCGCTTGAAAGTGAAGACGTGGCTTTGCAGCAAGCAGATGCAAAGGTTGGATTGATGCCTGGGCAGGAAGCAACAGCGCCATGCTCAGATTTGAATGAAAGCAAGCTTGTTGCCTGAACAGGAAGCAGCTGCGCCACGCGGACATAGTGTGGTTTGACGAGAACTTCCTGGCGGCTCTGCAGCAGCTGCTGCCGGAAGTTCGCTCCATGTTCGGCTTCGGCAGCGGCCGCGGCGACTTCGAGCGCTACTTCTATGACCAGGTGCCGCTCCCAGCCCTCTGATTTCATCACCCTAGCTCTTCTTCGTGTCCCCAGCCCATGTTGAGACGTTGGTTAGAACACTGCTGCCATGCATAGTGGTGATTTGAGCCTGTCTGCAAAATGCCCTTCCCTTGCAGGATGTGCTGGTACCCATGAAGAAGTGTATTGCTGTTGTAAAACTGCAAGATAGCGAAAGACCTATGCTTAAAGCAAGAGATCTCAGGCATTGTTCGTAGAGGCATCCTGTGAATGTATTGAGCAGTAAAGCCTCAGGGTTGGCACATGCACTTTTCTTGAATAGACTAAAACAGACAGCTGAGGATTGTGGAGTGGCGTTGCATGCAGCCATGGATCTGGCACAAAGAGACAATCCTTAGATTCACGGCTACCTCTTTCCACAATGGCGGCTGACTGCGCTGCAGGGGGTGAAGTACACGTTTGGACTGGAGCCAGGGTACATGGGGGCGTTAGGGTTTTACGCTGCCGGCTGGGAGTACAGGGAGGGACCCGTACAATTAACAGCGCTGTTACCTAACGCCAGCGGGCTGTCTGAGCTGGCGGACTTCAAGTGCCACATGTTCGGGGACAGCCACATGCGCGTGGACCTCGTGCAGAGCTTTGAGGTGAACCTTACTTTCCTAGACCCCGTACTTTTGAAACTCTTGCAGTGATGTTCTTGTAGACAAGGTTGGGTTCGTCGCCTGCCAAGAGATGCAGTGCAGCAAGGGGAGCTCTGAAGCAAATCCACCATCAACGCCACTGCAATCTGCCAGGCTCACGTGCAGACCACAATGCAGGTGACAAAAAGATGACCTGGCACAGTCTCCAAAAGAACATCACAACAAGAGCAGGCTAGGACAGGAGAGTGGGAAGAAGGGCAGGGCCCATCTGTTGCAAGCGAGTCTGCCAGCTATGCAGACATCTCTGCTGAGAACCCTGCACAGGCAGGCATGCAGGCCAATGGCAAAGATGTGACAAAGAGAGCTGCATGCAGCAATTACTTGATGTGAAACAGAGTCTCAGCTGCTCAGGCAGGCATGCCAGCAGATGACAAAGAATTGACCACTGAGATGCGCGCAGGTGTTTGAGGAGATCCCGAGGCATGAGCACTGTGGCATAGCGAATGCGCTAGCGGGCCTGGCTGGCCGCTGGCTGGCAGTGACCATGGGCCAGCTTGGGCAGGGGGGAGGGCACCACATAGCCAACCGCCACAAGTGCGCACTCATCTTTGTCTACAGATTCATCCTGTTCACAAGTGGCCAAACATCTATTAGATGTACACTTCCCCTTTTGTCGGACCTTGTTGGGCAATCCTTTGCAGCATGTTCATCCCATAACTGCTTTACCCTGCCACCCTAACCCAGTTCGGGCCTTTCTCAATCGAATACTATAAAGTTGGCAAGTTGAAGCCATTGCAGAGTGAGCCAGGATAAGGCCACGAAATGAACTTCCTGTTTTGCCTGCAATTCCTTAAGGCACAGCTTGGCACCAGTGTTGCTTCCAGGCATGGTGACCCTGCAAGGAAGGCTTTGGCCAAGTGGGAGTGCACAGGGACAGAACACTTCTCATGGTCCCATGTCGCCTGCTGCTGCTGCGCAGGGAGGATTTTCTGAGCGAGTGGACGAAGCGGGGCCTGGTATACCGGCCGGACCTGACGGCGTCCATAGCCAAGGACTGCTACATGTGCCAGCTGCACTACCTGCGCTACAACCTGCTCATCTTTGAGGTCCGCAGCCGTTTCCCCTGCAGCATGCATGCTTTTCCCAATGGTAAAATTACCTTTGGTCTGTATTTTTTGGTCCATTTGCGGAACCAGGAGAGGTAGAAGCATGCAAGCATTGGGTTGTATGTCGTGCAAAGCTCCCTCTAAAATCTTATTCGATGGAACTGACCAGCAATGGTTCTTGCCGTGCATCAACATGCGGAATTGCTTTCTTGAAGCATCTGTAAACGCATGGGAGTGCAAATGAGGGCCTGATTTTTGGAATGTGCGCCCTTCCTTCACCCCTGAGACTGTGCATCCTCTGACAAGCCAAGCATGCATTCTGGGCCAGGGGATCATTGTATCAAGGTTGCGTAATGCATTTGTGAGGCAGCCGTTTCTGTGTGCATGCTGCATTTCTCTAATTCTGGGATGCAGAGATACCGTTGTTTGTTGCATGCGCATGTCCAAGGTGTTCCTGGTGTGTCTGCAGGTTGACCCCAGCCGAGTGGTGCCCATAGATTGTGCCCTGGAGGGGCCGGCAGACTGGGCTCCCTACGAGGATTTTGAGGAGCAGCTGGTGCACCTGCCAAATGGCACCGCTGTTCCCTCCTCCAAACACCAGCATGACTACGGCGACTGGCAATACGTGCTGCGCCTTAAAGCCGGGTAGGGGTGGTTGTTACTAATATTACACCCTTTCACTGCCAATTAGGCAAGGTACGTCCTGCAGGCAAACTGCAGTCCAAGGCTGCCACAATGCTGCCCCTTGCTGGACTCGCCAGATCCAAGCAAGACCCCATCGGTCTTTGTCATGCTGTTGCTTTATTAGTTGCTCTTGGGCTGGCTGAGGTTTGCAAGAGGCGGCTAGATGTCACCATCAGAGTTGAGACCGCTATAGACCATGTGACACCAATGCATGCGTGCTACCTGTGTGCAAATAGCTAGCGGTCAGTAGGTAGAGCTCATAGGTAGCACACAGCATAGGAGTTGCGCACATGTGCTAGTAGCGTGCGTTACTGGTGGGCGCAAATCGGGGACTAATTAAAAAGGTGGGAGGTTTTAGTGTGTAGTAGATTAAGGAGGATGGGTGCACGTGTGGGAATGTAGTTGTGAATAGTAGTGACCACTAAATTTGAGACCACCATCATTAAATCCAAAATTTACAGCGGAAATACTTAATAAGGGATGTTTGAGTTGTCCCCTGTAGGGATTGACGTACGTTGTAGAGCAGGTGTGCGGCAATGAGTTTGCTGGTCATACGCAGATTCTATCCTGCCCGGCAGGTGCAAACGTGCAGGACTAAACCTCGCAGTTCCCTCGGTAGCCCCCGTACGGGTGCTTCCAATGCCAGAAAACTCCACCTTAAAATTGGCCAAGCCAGATCTAGCATAGTACTAGTTGAGAATGCCCTGCCATGCGCAGAACAACAAATGCTCAGCTGAGTGCAGGAGTGTCTCTTGCGCGCAGTGGAAGAGCAAGCTGAATTCTATGATACATGTTGCAGATGCTGTTATTGGCATTTGCAGATTGCTGTGGCCATATCTGGCCTGGTGTACTGACATGCATGCAATGGTTGCCATGATATAATCCTGGGACAAGAGGCGCCTTGCAGTGTAACTTGCAAGCAAGCATTGCTCCGCAATGTTCTTCTGTAAATGAAAATCAATTGCTGGCAGAATCGTTGTGGCGGCACGCCTTCTGAATGATATCACTGGCGGGGCAGGCCTATACATATCAGCTGAGCATTACTGTCTGCATCAAGCAAAGCACAGGAATGACTTCATTGAAATGAGATTTCCAGTTGAACTTGAAAGTTCCCGCCTAATCCAAAGTTCTCACGAGCAACACATGAGCGATGCTGCATGGCATATTGCATCACAATTTTGCTCCTCCGTTTCAAGTCAAACTATCATGTCTGCATTACCACCCAGATAAAAGCAGACTTGCTGTAGTGAACAACACAGTATGTGACCACCTCACGAGGAATTGAGCTTCATGGTCGTGGGCAGAAAATCGAGTCGTACTTGATTGAAAGGAAGCTTCTGTAGTGCGCTTTGAACGGGTCAATCCTGCCATAGAAGAGAAAACCGATACAGGCAGGGAATCGCTGTAAGCTCGCAACAAGGAGGTCACCATTCTTGGACCTTTATTCTGCCAGAGGTGTCCATTTTTGCCTTCATGCCTTCTGAGTAGTGAGCGTTTATTTACTTGACGGACGGCGCCCAATCGCGGCTGCAGCGCCTCAGAGGCTGAGGTGCATGCGCATAGCTAGCGCGAAGAAACTGATACGCGTGCAAGAGGCTGCTTATTTGCCGAAGCAGATGCCGACACAGAAGCCGCCACGGTCGCCATTGTTCCACCTGCAGAAAAATAATCATTATTATGATTATTACACGCTTTTCCTGCCAGAGGCAAGGTGCATCTGCAAACCAGCTGGCTGCCATATATCCTGCCCCTTGATCGACTGACCAGATCCAACCAGACCCAATCAAACGTGTGCACGGTGGTCAATATACATACCGCCCCCCGCCAGCCGGGGCAGAAATGGAAGACGGTGAACGAGCTGTTTCCTTTCTGAGAGGACAATTTGCATTCTTCTCGTGCCAATGGAGGTCTAAAGGGCTTATAAAAGGGCGCGGCATGGTTGTTGGGAATGAAGCAGCCTTTTGCAAGCTACAGGCAGAAGCTGGGATTTGCTGGGTGTTCGGCACGCACAAGTCTGCCACAGAGAAAGGATGCTCAAAAGTGATCTGCAGCACACTCACCAGCGGTTGCCGTCCCAGTAGCGCCCATCACAGCCCCAGCGGTCTGCAGTCCACAATACTAATTTGTCAGTACTTTGGACCTTGAGCTTTCTCATCGAAAATGTGCTATCCAGCTAGAGCACCATCTGGTAGTGGGAGATCATAGAAACGTGACATTTTCCAGGGGCACAAAAGCCAATTAGAAGGCGCCACTATGCGGCAATGTCATGGCCAGCAGGGCTCAGGGCCGTTGTGTGAAAAGGGCTGCTACGGGTGATGTGCACAGATGTGACTAGCTTACTCACAGTTGTTGCACCAGTAGTCGCCGCGGCATCCGTTGTTTCTCCAGCCGTTCCAGCCTGCATATACGTTACGTTCTCCCTCACGACCGATCATCCTTCCTATCTTTCTTCTTCCCAGCTGAACGTCACGAAGGGTTTACGCGACATCTTTTATATTGGGTTCCATCCATACCGAAACTTAAACCAAGATGCATCCCTGATACGTTATAATAATTCTTAGTATGTAATTGTTCACAGATCATGCCTGGCGAGTTCTTGGGGCAGCTGCTTTTGCTGCGTCGGACGGGATGGGCATGGCAGACACCCTGACAAGGCAGTCCTTACAGAAAGAGAAAAAGGCGAAGACCCATGAACTCTAAATTTGGTTTTGTAAAAGTACCCTCACCGTTGTAGCAGCTGTCATAGTCGAGTAGGGTCCGAGCTTCGCTGGTCACTGCCAGAAACACGAGCATGACGAGCGCCAGCAGGGCGATCTTCATGACGCTGAGCATCATCGCTGCTAGTGTGATGGGTCGGCACTTTACCTCTCCACAAGCGCCAATGGAGTCACCAAGGATTGGCCAATGCTCTTCTTCACTCACAAAGATCCTACATTCCGGAAGGGGAAGCTGCTCTAGAAGTCGCAGGACACCGTCGAACCGACTCCAATTTGTAAGATGAGGTTCATATTGCTTTCAGAGACACGTCTGTACAGATTCCTGATCATTTGTTTACAGATTACTCGCTAGCGTATTGCCCTGCCTCAGAGGAGGGGCGTGGGGGTGAAGGTCTCTTGGTAGCAGTTCGGAAGCATCGCTTGTATCACGTGCAGGATTTTGGCTCCGATGACAGCTCTTTGTGGGTTCGATTGTGTTTTAATAATTCACGTAGACCATTGATACTGGGAGCCGTCTACGTTCCTCCTGCGGGATCTAGTCATTTACAAACTGTCGATTTGGATGCAAGATTCTCTAAGCTGACTGCTCGTGTCGCAGCAGCACAATTGGAGGGAGATGTTCTTTTAGCTGGGGACTTCAATGCTCGGGTGGGCCACCTTGAGGAGTCGACCTGTGCACGGCAACGGGGCTGTACAGACACAATCATCCATGGACATGGCAGACGCCTTATCAGGTTATGCTCAGAAACTGGCACCCTGCTGTGTACAGGTCGGCTCCCAGGTGATGAAAATGCTTCATATTCGTACAGAGCAATAGCTGAGGACAGACAATCTCGTGCTCTCTCTCAAGATAATGTTTCAGAAGCTGTGCAAGCTATTCAGGGGGTGATTGGCAAGGCTGCGGATCTCAGTGGCATGCCAAGCAGGCGATTAGGGCGCCACTCTAGAAATGCACAGCAACAACCATTTTTTGATAACCAGTGTGCAGCGCTAAAGCGCCAGCTGAGACGCCTACCCAGCAGTACCGATATGGCTGCCCGCAAGCAGCTGGAAAGGAAATATCACAGTGTGGTGCGCACTAAGAAGCGCTCATATCAGCTGGACCGTCTCAAGCTATTGTTGCGTGATCAAAGGACACAGCCTCGCCGTTTCTGGAAATCCTTGCGGACAATGTGTTCAGAATTGCCTGTTGGATTGCAGCAAGTACAGATGTGGGATGCATTTCTTGCAGATTTGTGCAATGCTGGGAGTACCACAGCTTGCCATATACCACCTGATGCTTATCCTCAACAGCCCCATGAGAATGCTGACGGATTGAATGCGCCAATTAGTTTACAGGAGGTCCTTCATGGACTCAAACACCTTCATAACGGGCGTGCTACAGGCAAGGCTGGGGTTCCCTCGGAGTTTCTTAGATATGCTGAGCCAGAGCGGCGCCCTGGGCAACCACCCTCCGCGCATCTGTTGGCAACGCCTCTGACAAAGGTGCTGAATTCACTATTTAGGACGGGCACCGTGCCAGACTTTGTGAACGAGGGGCTTGTTACACCTGTCTTCAAAAAGGGGGAACCTTTTGACACCAGTAATTATAGGCCAATCACCGTTACGGAACCTCTGATGCGCTTATATGCCAGTATCCTTAATGCCAGGCTGCAGAAATTTGCTGAGAGCAACAATTACAGAGCTGACACTCAAACATGGTTTCGTCCAGGTCTTTCTACTATGCACCAGCTGTTTGCCTTACAGTATTTTGTTGATGAGGCTGATGCGGACAAGAAGCCACTGTATTGTTGTTTTCTTGACCTGAAAGGTGCATATGACAGAGTGCAGAGATCCTTACTATGGCAGGTGCTAGAGAGGCTCGGTGTGCGTGGCTCCATGCTCCAGGCAGTGAAGTCTTTGTATGACAATTCCCAGCTGTGCGTGAAAGTGCAGGGCCGCACTGGTCAAAGTGTGCTGTCCCAAATAGGCCTCAAGCAGGGATGCCCGCTCAGCCCCACATTGTTCGGGTTGTTTGCAGATGGGTCGCATAGATTCTTGGCTGCACGATGCCCAGACATTGGTCCACTGCTCAGCGATGGGCGCAGGGTGCCTGACTTGGGCTATGCAGATGACTTTGTTTTGCTAGCTGAATCGCCACCGGCTTTGCAAGCGCTTATTGATGCCACTGTGCAATTTTGTGCGGCAACTGGCATGCTCATCAGTATTGACAAGACAAAAGTTCTAGTGTTCTCCCAGGTGTGGCCTGGCCCTTTCCAATGGCTGTGCAACGGGCAGCCTCTTGAGTGGGTGGCGCATTTCAAGTACCTGGGACTCGTTTTTCAGGCCCAGCAAGGCATGCATGCTACCTACTCTCACTTGCACCGTAAAATGTGGGGTGCTTGGGCATTGTTACAGTGGCAGTATGGGCAGTTGCATTGCGCATCGTCTGTTGGCCTACTCTTGCAAGTGTATAAAGCATGCGTCCCGCCCACTGCTTTATATGGTTCTGAAATCTGGGGCCCGTACCGCCTTCGAGCTCCTGTTTCCAGTGCTAGGGCTGCGTTAGGACGTTCACATCTCCAAATTCTCAGGCAGATTGCTGGTGTCCGATCCACAGTTGCTACACCTATTCTCCTAAAGGAACTTGAGGCTCAGCCATTTGAGGATGACTGGTGGCATCGTGCTGTTCGGTTTTGGAATGAGCTAGCTTCCCTTCCAGTGACCACTATCTATAAGCGCATTGCCCTTGATGCCTGCCAGGCTGCTGTGACTAGGAATGTTCAAAATTGGGCTTGCTATGTCATTAAAGGTGTACGTGCTCTAGGCTATGAGCTTGTCATCAGTGCTACAGATATGACTCATATTGATGTTCCCAAGTTTACTCAGGTGCTTGCTGATCGTACGAATGCTGTGTGGCATGACCTTGATTTCTGTCCTAGGACCTGCCCATCCCACAAGTCTCGTCTGTGTACTTACAATGCGTGGTTTGCTCGACTGGATGGTTCTGCTAGGAAGTCTGTGTTGTCATTACCGCTGTCAGCCAAGTGCATGAGACAGCTCTTGCGTTTTAGAATGGGGTGTCATGGATTGCCCAGGGATACTGGCTCATGGGCCAGAATCCCCCGGGCTGACCGGGTTTGTGCCTTGTGTAGACCTGCCTCCTTAGGGGATGAGAAACATCTTGTGTTTGAGTGTCCTCATTTGCAGCACATCAGAGACCAGTATGCTTCCTTGTTTCATTGTTCTACTATGAAGCAGTTTTTCTGGCAGGATGATATTGTTAGTGTTGCCAAGTTTGTTTCTGAGGGTTTGAAAATTATGCTAGGCGCTGACTTTGACGCTCAGAGTCAGGCATCAGATCAGCCCTAGGTGGCTGGCATTGATGTAAATTGACTGACTGACTGACTGAGGGTTTGAGGAGAAAAGTTGCACTGCCAAACAGTATGCTGCTGTGTGCGATCTCAGCACTGCATGTCCAGGCAGACAACGTGGACCTCGGAGGTTGGGTAGATGCCACTTGCTAGCGCTTCGAATAGCATCCCCGGCAGGTCTAGAAGCTCTTCAATTTCTAAGGTCCGCGGTTTGAGTCATGAACATCAAATTTCACAAAAGCCCGTGCAATGCGCAAAAGGGTGATGTCACTGACGGGATCCAGGATCCTGGGTATCTGCTTGTTGGATGCATGCATATGGATGCATCATGCTAGCTGCATATGGCATGCCAGCGCCGGCTAGCCTAAAAGATATGCAATCCATTACTGCACAGCTGCTGCCGGCGCACTGACACAGAGAATAACCTCGGAGGAAATCCTGCAGGTCAGCAAAGCACCAGCCGTCCTCGTCTCAAGGGATTCATGTTCCCCTGCGATCGGCAGGCAGCTGCAGGCATTGTGCAAGATCTCGCCAGGCATTAATTGACTTGTAGCCTGCTAGGAGCAACATGGAATTTTACAGCAGCACACCCAGTGCTAGATCACCAGCAAAAAAGTCAACCATGCACTGCCATCACCATGATGACCATGATACTTTGATATTCGCCATTCCTCTGCAGCTGCCATGAATTTATCAGATTCTACTCAACATTCTGCTGGCAATTGTTTGCAGACTCATACTCAGTAATAAGTTCTTAAGAATTTGACAGACTATCTGCAACAGGCTAATGTACAAAGGAACCTACACTGATTGGGACAGCACAGCGGCCTGACATGTGCACCTATCTAAGGCTGGACAAACAGTGGACACATTCCCTTCACGAAGAAACCTTCTTACTCTACAAGCTTCCAACATTGCTGAAACCAGCGGTGCTGACAGTGACATTCTTACTCCTTCCATTGAATAGCAACGAGGCCAAGGAGGCTCCCTGCTTTGCCAGGAGCTGCAAAACCCATTGGCAGCACATTTGCTTCACTGCAGCGCCTTTCAGACTCCATTTGTCTCATATGACTCTCACCTAACTGCACAACGCTTTGGCCAGTACAGCAGGTCTTCCTCAGCCGACAGTTTTCTTTCGTGCAAGTTCTGCAGCAGATGCCATCAGACAGTGTCAAGTTTCAAGCCACTGTATACCCCAGCAACATTCTGACTGACCTGATGTCACACTGTGACCTGGCTTCTCAGGTCTGCCACCGAATGGGCTGCTCTTGCAACCAGGCAGACATTTGCTGCCTGCTGCAGGATCTGCATGGAGTGAATACACCCCTTTGGTCTGCGCTTTCCAACTGCCTAATTTATAGATTTGATGCACAACACATGGTGTATGTCTGGACAACTGACTCTGCATGGGGCTAGATGCTCCAGCAATTTATCGCCCCGTCCTCCTTGGGGTGGCGAAGAGATTGGAGGGCAGCAGGTGCGGCGCCATGATGACTCCCATGAAGATTACAGCCTGCCATGGAAATGTGTGCCAATCTTTACTAATGCAGCTCTTTTCCTGTGCATGTGCTAGTCAGATAGCGAATATTGTGGATCTGGTGTTGCAAGCTCACAGAGCTCTCTGATGTGATCTCTAATACCGCTTCTTGCTTAATATGAGTAGAACCAACCTTTGCAAACACTCATGCATCATCAGATCTGCGCACGTATGTTCAGCAGAGGGCAAGCATGACTATTAATAATGTAATTAATAATTATTAATTTGAAGATTGGGTGAAAAGGGCGCACCACTGACAGGGGTGCGGTGTATCTCAGTGCAGGCCACAGGGCCACAGTCAACCTGCACCAGACACATGCCATCACCCCTCACATTGCCACACAAGGGACATTGACATCATTCTCCAGAAATCACCATGATACTTCTTATGCCCGCACACCACGCACTCCTGTGCAAATTTTTGCGTTGCCATGCTGTTTTTTACCCGGCTGCACAACATTTGTACTTTGTACCCTAATCCCTGCAGCTGTTCAAGATCTATAACGCCCCTCAGTCTTGCCACGCTGGAATAAACAATCAAATCTTGTGGGAGCACCGTTATCAGGCAGGCAAACTACTGTGCAAGCATGCAAGAACATAATATGAGAGGACTCACGCGACGCCTGCACACAAGCCGCTGAAGGTAGCCAGGGGTGTGGCGATTGGCGCCGCTTTCCACCAGTCCTCCTTGCCCTTCAGCCACTGCAGCCTGTGTCACAACAGCCAGCTTGGTTTGAAATGGCTGGGGGATACCAACAGTTGCTCTGCCTGCCCTTGCCAAACTTTAGCATGAAGGTACATAATTCATCAAGCTATCCCACATAGACTGGCCGTAGAATGTGCAGGGTGCTCGTATGCAATGCATATGATTTCGAGGTTGCTGCTGAATGGCTGTCAGACTTACCAGACTCTCAGGTACACGTTGAAGAGGAAGTTGACCACAAGGAATCCAATGCCAATCAACAAGCTCGTCCTGCGCCTTCGTCACAATATTTAGATGATATTTTCTTCATTTTGTTTCCAGAACATCAGAAGGGGGTTCTTCAAAAATACCAAGGACTCTGAGCCCACAAGTTGCAGCAAAAATATCGGTTTCCTATTGCTCTGCGTTCGCACCTTCTGATGCGTCTGTCATGTAGCAATAATTCTGGCAAACTGGAGTGCCCATCCCCATAGATCGCTGCACTTACAGCACCGATCACCCACAAGGATGCCTCAACTTTGGCCCATATTCTCTGTTTCAGGGACGGTGTTGACTTGAGTGGCTTCCTTTCTTCCTTTTCTGGCTTGTCCAACGTCTGAAGTGAATTAGAGGACGCCCCATTTTGTGTCTGCAGGGAACCTCCTTTGTTCTTCCCCATCGTAGCACGTGCGATCTAATAACAGGATGATGATGGCCACTCTGACCACGGTGACTGGTTCCCCTTCCTATGAAACATTTAATGTTTATATTGTGTTCATGCTTGCTGCAAAGCAACTAGAATCACCAATATGATAGTATCTGCTCACTGAAGATGTCTTTTGGCCACAAAAGAAAGGCTCGATCGCATCCCTTGGCTCAAGAGCGGACAGCTGGATGAGACCTCTTGAAACTCTTAAAGATGTATTATGCTTTAACAAAGTCTCGCGTTCGTGTGATGCATTTAAGTTTCAGGAATCAAACGCCAAAAAGACCAATCGAAGGGAACGCCATTTGCTGACCTTTCCCATGGGCATGTCCTGACCCAATGTGAGCCAATGCAGGTATCACTTTGAAATTTTACATGCCATTGCAAAGTGTGCATGTTGCCCATGGGCTCGCACAGGAAAACCATCGCTTCAATGCCCGCATGCAAAGGTTTCATGCATGCATCCGAAACGATGCCGCAGACAGCGTTTGCCTGTTCAAACCTTGCATTCCTAACTAGTCATTAATCCTCATATCTACCTGACAGTGCCAGCACATGATAATTGGGCCTCGCCTCCAGCAAAGTGGTCTACAACACGCCTGGCACCCTAATACATCATGTTTACAGCCTGCCCGTAACCTTAGATCTATAGACTGCCGCAGCCTAAATTCAACTAATAAAAAGCCTGAGGCTCAGGGAAGGAGCAGGGACTTGGGGACCTTCAGCACTAGCAGTTCTCTCTCAAGCAGCATGTGCGCAGTCTCCACAAGTTTGTTTCCGCAAGTAGACAATGAATGCATCAGTCAACATTATGTTGATATATTCTCAAGTTCAAACAACAGTTCACAGCATGCATGGCACCTAATTTAAGCTTCCTGATTCCTTATAAGCTATGTGGAGGGCGCCAGGCCCACTCTGGAGCCATTGAGAGCGGCGCCAACACTGAAGACAGCGTAGTACGAGCGCATGAAAGAGTTGCCCAGCACCAGGTACTGCAGAGTGCCTCCGCCCATCACCGCTGAGATGCAGTAGGCAGGGTCGTCCTCTGGGAGCTGCACGTGCATGCGCAAAATGGGATGCTCAGCCTTGCTTGGCATATCGAGTATGGCACCCATGCACGCAGTAGACATGGGATGCCTGTCAATAGAAAGATGCACGCAAGCAGTCACATCACACCCATAAAAAGGTCATTGCCAAATATCCTGAACTGGTTGCAGAGGCGTCGGCCTCTCTGCTCTGTGATTCAAAGTTTGGTGCATCTCAGGCAAGCAAACTTTGTTAGATCGAACGATGAGGGTGAAGTCGTTTTCGTGTAAACTTCTGTAAGGCTCAGCGCCAAATCGTGGTCCTCTTCTACCTTCAATATGACCAACATGCTGCTTATGCCGTGAACCAATCACCTGAAGGATGTACTGCTGGGGGCTGAGTGTGTAGTCAACGCTGTCGATGGTGAAGGTCAGGGGCGGCAGCGAGGGGACGGCTGCGCAGCCGCCAGTCACATTGTACAGGCCTGCCTCCTCCCAGAACACCATGCCGGGGATGGCCTGCGCAGCAAATTCAAAAATCTACAATCAAGGCGCTTGCACCACCTTGATAGAACACAGCGACGCACGCAGACATCAAGGAACAGAAGACTGTGAATCTGCAGGGCTCCTGAACTTTTTGAGTGATGCCATGTGGCAGCAATTACTGCTCTCCTGCCGCTGGACACTGCCTGGTTTGCCACCTTCTTATCCTATTCGAATGGGTGGTGATTTGAAATTGAAGTGGAGTTGAAGCTGAGATAGGCCACACACCTTATTGATGGTGTCTGCGTCCTGAGTGCTGGCAAAGATGAGAGATGCGCCGCTGTCAAGAATGACTCCCTTGGACTTCAGGCTTGAGACCCCTTTCCCTGCCACCTTGATGCCTGACAGCTCCAGCTGCCAATACCTGGCAGCAGACAAAACTTGCCGTATCCTCTGCAGGAGAAAAAGGAAATTCTGCAGAGTCCCAGTTGCAGAAACTGAAAGCACATGCACAATCGATGCGCCAGCTGGGACTCTTGTCCATAACAATCCTAACAAACGATTATGTTTATGAGTGCTATCAAGGCGAGGTTTTGACAAACTGCAGATAGATTTCCCATTATTCTTGGGTGCTTGTACTTAATCCAAGAAACAACCCATTGTAATGTATGCAAATTGACCCAGGCTGGCGGTGGCGGGTATGAATACTGAGCGCCGTGCCCATGGTTGATTAGGTCTTGCTTGGATCTGGCGAGTCCTTGAAGGGTTAGGACGTGTGGCAGCCTTCGGTAGGAGGAGCGTGTCATGATAATGAATGTAAGCAAATACAGGGGCGAAGGCGTCACCTTGTGCCGATGACTGGGTGGTACTGTAGCTCCCCACTGTACCTAGCAGGGTTGATGCCCCCGAGCAGCAGCTCTCCAGCAGGGAACACCCCCTCCCGGGTGTCCTTGTTGAGCCAGATGGAGAACTCTGGAGCGTCCAACAGCCTCTCCTGGAGCATGTTGAAGAAAGGCGGAGCCACCCCTTGTTTTGACAGTGCTGGAAAAGCCAGCCCCTGTGAGTCAGCAAAACAGTTGATTAGCCCATTCTTGGCTGGCAGACGCACATTGACTGGCAGTCACCGGTCAAGGAGGGCCCTGAAAGGTACCTACACCAAGCTTGAGCTGGCTTGCATGCCTGCAATGGGAGCTGCATGTCTAAAATCAAAGGGCAACACTGAAAGAGATCCCAGTACTTGTTGTGTTGCCCGTCTTTTTGAGCACATACATTCTGATAAGTGGACCCCAAGGCCAGCCCGACCTCCAGGTGGGCATCCTATACTAGGGCGTGCATCAGGTTTGCACACTATGCAGATACATTGATCATGAGAATATGGTGAAGATTAGAGTGGAAAAGGGGGGCGCACAAAGAGGCCGTCGCAGCTGGCGACAGCAAAAGTAATGGAGGCTTGGTCGGCCAGACCAAATCCCTGCCGCTCGATGTTAATCAGTGGCTCGGCCAGCTGCAGGGAGTCATACACCGTTGTCCCCTCGACTGCCCCCGTGCCATACTCTATGAAGAACACCCCATCTGTGCCCTGCAGTCTCACCATATCTCCTCATTAGACCACCGTAAGGCAGTCCTACTCATTCCGAGTGAGGTTCAGCTGCCAGAGTACTTGCATGGCAGCTGCTTCTGTGTCCTTTAGGCTCTTTGTGAGCTGAATTTTGGGCAGTGGCTGGTTTTGGAGTTGTCCTCTGGGTACACGGCAGCTGTACACAGTGCAAGCCTCAACTTCTGAAGATTCAATGCAGAGAAAAGCGATCAGACTCTTGCAGGGCAACCTTTTCCTCATATCTGTTGCTTACCATGCCTTGATATTTACAGTCCTCAGTTTTCTGTAAATAGGCCAGACCAAAAGTGTGGCAACACTGAACTTGAACGCAGGCGTAGACGTCTGAGAACTTTGCATTGAAAGTGCAGCAAATTTTCACCTCAAATGTTGTTGAGTTGCGCTGTGCATACTGTTGATGCGCTGCACAGCTGGCGCTCTGGCAGCTGTCAGAGGGCATCCACAGATCCGCACTGCCGGTGTCAAAGCATGCTGTGAAATGCTGGGGCGGCGTGCCAATGCTGATGTTCCCATAATACTGCAAGGAAAAGTATCAGGCACACTACTGAGAGCTCAGCTGGTAGCAGCAATGAATGTTTGAAGGCTGAAGTCGCCAGGCGTACTGATGAGAGCTCAGCTTTACAAAGGTTGCTTGTCTCGTTGGAAGGAAAGCCTTTGCATATGACTTGAGCCCCAGTGGGTGATAGTTGAAGGTTCTTCACACAGTCCTGGAAGTGCATGTGTGGAGCCAATTACGACACCCCAGCTCAAGAGAAACGTCAAAACGCTGATCGACGTGCAGAAGACAATGCTGATGTTGCAAGCAAGTTACAGTATGATACATATCTAGGCTAAAGCTAATTCGAGGCCTAGTTCATGGTCCAAGAGTAGGACAGCTGTCAATTTCTTCAGAGGGACTCACCGCGACATTCCTTCGGCGGGTCATCGATTTGGAGGCTGCGGTATTGGCTATCCTGTGCAGAAGCACAGTGCCCCGCGCGCCTTCACCAATGCTGATTGATTCGAGGAAAATGGTCGTCCAGACGACAATCAAGATAGCCCTAACCTTGGACACATCTAGCGGCGGCCTCATGGCAACTTGAGACATCAATTTCCTTTATATAACCTCTCTATAGTGATCTGATCTTACTGGCAGACATCAACGTAATGATAAGCTCGTCTAAAACGATTCAGGCGACCTGATCGGACATGGCCATGTACTTTTCACTGATGACTTATCGCAGCGCTTCTAGTTTATCAATGTGTTGAATGATATGAAATATCTTCCGTTTTACTTATTAGACATCATACATGACCGATAGACGATGGTCTCCAACGAATGAAGAAATAACAAATGCAGTCTGCCAGCTTTCTCAAGTGGATCTTTAAAGGGCACCCCTTGGAGCAATTCTGCATGTGCTAACTTAAATTACAAATACCAAAGTTGTTCGTCAGACAGCTGCCTAATTTATGTCATGCGTCGTGACTGGCAAGTCACACTGAAATCACCACAGCATTCAATAAGCAACGCCTGAATATTCAAAGAGGTTTCAAAGCAAGCTAAAACACAAGACTTTCTTCAACATGCAGTTTGCCCAATGGTCAGAACAACACAAACCAACTTTTGCAGACTGGCTGATGAGCCCTAGATTCCATCCATCGCAGCAGGGCCTGATGTAATCCTGTCAGTATACAAACATGCCTGGTACATAGCGCTGCACACTCTCTTAAATTTACATCCCTCAGACTTGCGAGTAAGCTGCGGTGCTCTGCTAATCTCCTGACTGCAATTCTCTTATTCAGAGCTTCTCCTACCTACTCTTGACTCCTGGCCTTAATCGCAGAAATACAGGTCGCCAAACTCGCCAACCCCTGTACAGAATACAAATGGAATATCATCAGTCTGTACCTACTCTTGCTGCGCTGAGCTGGACTACCACCAAGCAGATGCAAAACATGGTGGTTCGCTGCGGGTGCCCATACATCATAAACGGCGCTTTCAAGGGGGAAACAGCATTCAGAACCTTCCAGAAGCAAATTGATATTCCTCCAGACTCCAACAGGATCAACAACACAACCACGAATGCAGCCAAGCAAACACATAGTTGATGACTCACCTGGGACGACTTGGAAGGTTGACTCATCGATGCCCTCATCGATTTCTGAGGTGATGACTTTGACGCGGGGGAACTTCCTACACACCATGTGGATGCCCTCCGGCGCCGCTATGAGGCTCAGAAACAGGATCTTCCCCTCATCCACCCCCTTTGACAGCACCACCTGTCGGCAGCGCACGCAGAATCAGACATCCGTACTGGAAAGCCATTATCGGCAGAAAATTGTCGAATTTATAAGCAAGCAGCTCGGAAAAGAAGGTCACTTCACTGTGCAAGCATGTCAGGTGCAGATGGGTGAATGGTCTATAATAATTCTTCTATTATTGGAATATGGGAGAAACCTGTCTCACTTGCAAGGGAGCTCAAGAACGGAAGTGTACCTGGATGGCCCTGACGGCGGAGTTGCCTGTGGCCAGAATGGGGTCCATGACTAGGACGTGGCGCTCTGCTATGTCTGCCGGCAGCTTCTCGTAGATCAGCTCCTTCTCCATGACATGGTCCCCCACCCTGCAAGAACATCATGCTCCCTTATAATTTTTTTTTCAATTTGGTTACACGATAAATCCAGCCCTCAGGGCTAGGTACGTTGCAGCAACCTCTCAATAAATCCCTTCCAGCCCTCCCTGTCTTGGCATTTTCTCCACCAATGGCATGTCAATCCCATGCAATCCAGGTCATCCCTCACGCAATCATTCCAGAATTTGCTCCCTCATAAGTCAATCCAAACACCCAAGTTCTCTGCGCAGCAAATGATTGACAGGCTCAGAGCATTGCTGCAAATGTCTCACAAGCTCAGAGCATTGAGCCTGCTTGTTGAGATCTTGTCACATACCCAGCATGACTTCATGGACCACCTATATTCCCAAGGGGCCTGGTGAGAAATTATGCCGTTCTGTCATCTTCTTAACAAGTGGCCGAGATGTATAGCGAGCGTAAAGAAAGGGTCTCATTGTGCCGTTCTGTCATCTCCTAACCGGGGGGCAGAGATGCCTGGCAAGCGTGCAGAAGGCGGTCACCTGTGCACCAGGATCTTGCCGATCTTGATGCCCTTGCAGCAGGCGCGCAGGGCATTCTCCATGCTCTCCCCGCTGCGGATGATGGACACGCCGCACAGCTTCTTGGCAAAGTCAACGCCGATGTACGGGTGCTTTGTCCCCGTCACCACGCACTTCTCCGTAAACGGCAGGTGCCCCAGGCCGTGCTCCACCACCTGCACCAAGTTCAAGCCACTTCAGCCCGCTCTCGTTCGCCATCAAATTTAGCTGCCGTTCCTGGCTTGAAGTAAGTATCTGAAGGTTTCAACACTCCCAGGATTGGGTCAAATTGCAGGTCTGCAGTGTTGCTTGCTCGCAGATTCAGTCAATGGGACATTGATGCATCCCTGATGTGCTGACTGCGTGCATGATATTGCAACTCAAGATGTCCAATATACTTCCTCTGCTCCTCTCCCCCATCCCATGCAACCAATGTTAGGACAGGGAAGAGGAAACTGACAAGAGTATACCGGACAACTCAGGTGAGGACAGGGGCGCACCAGGCGCAGGAGGCGGTCTGCGTAGAAGACAAAGTCAGCCTTGGAGGTGGTGCGGTCGCGGATGAGGGTGTGCATGCCGCGGATCTGGAAGTTGCTGGGGATGACCTCCAGGTTGTGGTACAGGCGCTGCAGCTCCGGCTGCCGCAGCTTCATCTTTATGTGCTCCGTGATCAGATCGATCGCCACCTCATTCTCCATCCTGCCCGCCATGTCAGCTCCCACATCAGCATGCCATCTCACCACCATCTCTTTTGCAGCACAGCTGTTGCATGGTATGAAATGAGAAGAGACAGCAGTCACAGTCCCTTCTGAATTCGAATGACGAGACTGGCATGGGAAGACACAGCAATCACAGATTAAAAGGAGCAAGGGACTGGGGGACTGGAAGAGGACATGCACACCTGCCCCAAGGGATGATGATGTCAGCATGTTTTCTGCTGGGTGCCACAAAGGTGTCGAAGGCTGGTTTCACAAATTTTGTGTACTGCTCAATGACGCCGGCAATGTCCCTCCCCCTCAGTGCCACATCCCGCTGTATTCTGCACCACAGACACGCATGTCTCAGCGGAATGACCTTCTGCCAGGGCAAAGATGCCTCAGAGAGCCCACGATGCTTTCCTTGTGAGCAGCGAGCCATAAGCCGCAATTTTAGCCACATGCTGTGTTTTACAGAGCTGCCCGATTGTGCTTCCATTAATCCACTGACTTTGATGCGATGCGAGTCTGCCTGGGCTGCTGCGCACCTTCTGGCAAGCCGCAGATCGTCGTCTGTGTCCACGAATATCTTCATGTTCAGCAGCGAGCGGATCTCTTCTATGTGCAGCACGAGGATGCCCTCTACGATGACCACATCTGCCGGCTCCACCCTCCTCACCTCTGCAGACCGCTCGTGCAATGTGAAGTCATAGATCGGCACATCCACCGCCCTCATGTTCTGCGCAGCACATTTGTGGCGGTCCTTTACCCCTGCTTGAACGCTGGGAACCAAGACTAGGAGACAGGCTGTGCCTGTATTGCCCTCACATCAGGCTTGAAGAAAGGAGGAGATCTTTGCGATGACATGTTGGGAGGTTATCACATTCTCTGACTGACTATGTACGTGATAGCCACTGGCAGGGCCATGTTACTTTGTGCCACAAAGTTTGCAGCTGCCTCTCGCAATTGTGGGGTCTGGGCTGGCAACAAGGGATTGATGGGTGGTGCAGGGCTCACCTTCAAGTCATCAAGGCACTTCACAACCGCATCATTGTCGATCGAGTTTGGGTGATCAAAGTTGTACGCTGCAATATTGAACCACAGACGAGGAGGTCAGGAGAACAGTAAAACCTGTGTAAGGCAAATTTTGGTGACAGCAGCAACTGGCGACAGGTTGTTGGCAGACTGCTTAGCCAGGCGATGTCTGCCAGGGAGCTTACATCCGACATCTGCCAGCTCCTCTTCAGTCAACCCTCTGTAGAATGAGTCCTGACTGAGCATCACCACGCACTGCAGCACCATCATTGTTCATTTATACTTCAGCACTGGCAGTAAAGACAGGAATACCCAGCTTAAAAGCTCGGTAGGAAGAGCCCACTGATATTAAAAGACTTAAGGGAATATTTTTATTCGATGTCACCCACTTGATCATGAAGGCGCTGCATAATTTTGTCGCAGACGGTCGTCTTGCCTGACGCCGTGCCACCTGCAGCAGGGGCCTGCAGATTCAGTCTCAAAGGGCAGGACGCGAAACGTGCAAATGCAATATAAAGGAGCAATTATGAGCATCTAAAGTAGCCATATGCAAAGAAAATTGACGGACCAGCAACGCCGATGAAGAATGGCTGTGCCCGCCCCCTTGTACTGCGTTGCCGGCTGCTACGAGATCCTCTGAGTTCCTCTGCGTCCGAAAGGTCAAGTGAGCCGCCATTTGGACATGTGATGTGAAGGCCATTGACTGTCTCTGTTATCTTCCCTATACTACTGGTCATCTCAAGGACACAATCGGGTTACACAGGCCCTTCAAAGCGGCTCGTAAGTCTTGCTATGCGACACGTAGTACTTATTCGCATGTCTACTTCACTTAATCGTAAATATAATAGAGGATAATTGCACGCTAGCGACGATCTTTGGCAAAATGATGCATGCTGAGCTGTGAACTCTATAGTGCGCAGCTGTTCGACGGCGTTTCTGGGCATACTCCTCGTTTCGGTGTATCGGAGCGTTTCCTCGGCCAGCTTGCAAATTTGGGTTGGGTGTGGTCCTGTCGTTGGATTCACAGCAATCATGCCGCTCATCTACGCGTTCGTGTCGAGAGGGACCACTGTCTTGGCGGACTACACAACTTACACCGGTGAACACATGCCACATCTACCTCGCGGTTCTGGCCTTGTAGAAGCTTGAAAACAGTCTGAACAACCATTTCAAGAAAAAGTAGCCGTTAGTATTCGCGAGCAATTTTTAACTGAATCAGTTTACATGACTTGCGCAGGCAACTTTGCAACTGTTGCTATTCAGTGCTTGGATAAGCTAAACACTTCTTCTGCAAATTCCAAGGTCGCTTTCAATTGCGATCACCACACCTTCAACTACCTTGTCGACGGGGGCTACAGTGCGTGCCTTGAAATTTCTCCTAAAAGAAAATACTGATGTTCTGAGCAGTGGACCTCACGGCGGTCAACTGAGTATTCATACATATTTTGATGTATCTCATGTTATTGACGAATTAGGATGGCTAGTTGCACCAATGGCCTGTGCGCCCTGTGCCCCCATAAAATAAACATGTCATAGGATGCCTGTCGAGTAAATCTGAATCTGTATGGTGCTTTCTGCTGCAGCATACTTGGTAGTGGCGGACGAGAAGTTCGGACGTCAGATACCCTTCGCGTTCTTGGACAAGGTCAAGGCTGAATTTGCCGAGAAGCATGCAGAGTCCAGCCGCACACTCCATGCCCACAGCCTGGACAAAATCTTTGGGTAAGGCATCTGATCTCCTCTTTCGTTGCACAATCAACGCATTATGCTCAGCACATGCAGAGCAGCATGCTCTAGTGCAGCTGGTAGAGGAATACACTGTGGTGAATCACGATACCTTGGCAAGGATGGCAGAGTATGCTTGCACTGCAGCACATGAGGAGCTTCACGCCAAAGTTTACCTTGAACACAGGCTGGAAATGCCAGCATGGGCAGGGCATGCGTCACAAAGTGTTGCTGTGCAGGCCCCGGCTAAAGTACTGGATGGACTACTGCCAAGAGCACCCGGATGAGATGAACAAGATTGCGTCCGTGCAGAAGAAGGTGAGTTCCACTCCTGTGCCCCATGTTGTGTGAGCACTTTTACTGCCTATGCATGATGGGTGGTGTCCTGTTCTGCTTGCGTTTTGCTATGGTCAATGTGCTCATCATGTTTGGTGTTTTGAGTGCCCCTCGCGTCAGGTCACAAAGCTGCTGTCTTCGGTCAGTGGTGACTACTAGTTGCTCTTTTTTGTTTCTGTGCAGGCAACGATGATGATGGCTGTCTAATTTCTTGCATGTCAGTAGTTGACGGCCTTGTACAACATGCTGCTGTAGGTGGACGAGGTGAAGAACATCATGGTGGACAACATTGAGAAGGTGCTGGAGCGCGGCGAAAAGATCGAGCTGCTCGTGGACAAGACAGATAACCTGCGCTTCCAGGTGCGCATTTCTCTGCTGTACAGCTGGCAACCTTGGGTGATGGCCTGCGTGCCACTTGCTGTCCAATTAAGTAGGGACTCTCGGGGATTTCAGGACACCAGAAGCCTAGGCTGCATGTCAGTGATTTGCCAGAAAGTTTTGTATGTTGCAGAAGATGCCCACAGTGCATGTCTGCAGGCAGAAGCAAGGTGTATGTGAAACAGATGCAGGGCTGAATAGGATCTTGGGTCCTGACTGCAGGCTGACAGGTTCCACAAGACAGGGCGCCAGCTGCGCAGCAAGATGTGGTGGCAAAACATGAAGATGAAGCTCATCATTGCGGCTGTGGTGGTTGTGCTTGCCTTTATCATCTTCCTCATGGCATGCTTCAGCGGCAGGAACTGCCTCAAGCACTGAGGCTCAGGATACAACAAATGCAGCACGCCCAGTTGAATTGTCAGTGTCAAGTATTCACATGTTTCTGGGCCGCTACGTACGTGAGGTGGCAGCAGTACGAGGCAGAGTGGCTTCCATCTGGAATGCATGAGGCCTCCTCGGGCAGTTGCAAGGGTTGTTGATGTTGCATCATGTCTGTCTCATCAGCAAATCTCCCAGACTGCAATATTGTCTTTCTTTTGGTCTCTTCTTGTCCTTTTTTGTGGAAGCTCTGGGTTTCTAGATGCTGTGCCGTGTATCATAGAATCGGCAGGATCCCCCTTGCACTTGGATGGAACCTCACTCATGCACAGCAGCCTTTCTGTTTTGCCCGGCATGTTATAGACAATTCTACAACTAGAACACTGTTGGGGTCAGTTCCCAGCAACTACGTAGATCTGGTTGGTTTACCGCTGACCTCGAGCCAGATTCCAGCAGTGAGTCAGAAAAGCGTCAGTGCAATTGCGATTGGTTCTGCACTGTCTTAGTTCGGCCTACCACCCATGGAAGTCAAGATCAATTGTGAGGATATATGCTGTAGCAATCATAGCAACCTGCCCTCAATATTTGTAAGCATTGAATTTGTTCTGGAGGCTAATGTCTCTAAAATCCAGTCTAAGAAATTCAGCATAGTGCCAGTGCCCCTTGCATATGCGGCCTCCTACTGATTGGCAACACCCACATGTTGCCTGCCAATTTTGTCTACTGTTGTACAGTACGGTGCACGCGTGAGAGAGAGTTTTCTGCGAAAAAGTGCTGAAGCCTTCATCCGCGCGACTCCTTGATGCTGGCAATGCTCTTCAGAACCAGCTCGACCATGCCCGCCGCATTTGTGGGTGCATGATAGAAGTTTTGCATCACGGTGATCGACGCATCAAGCGCCACTGCATAATGCCACCAACCCTGGCAAGCCACCCACATCAGACATCAGATCATGAGGTTTCTCTGAAAATAGCATCTCTCACGCATCGCATGCATGAGCTGTCCACAGGTCAGCCAAAATTTTTAACAGCATCAGGGATGATCGCTTTCTCCTGTATGCAGATATGACTGACACCAAACGTTCTTCATATGAAGCCTTCAAACACATTTATCAGGGGCCTCACCTGTGGGATTATGACAGCCTCCATGGGGTGCAGCACAAAAGCGATAGGGGAGGCGAGATTATATAGGGGGAACGCATTGCTTGTGCAGTGATCCAGAGGGTCCACTGCTGACTGTACTGTTTCATTCTCTCCCTCAATCCTGCATGCACATAATGGCTTCGATTTATCCCTTCTCAAACCATGCCATGCATGAATTGCCACCCATCTTGTTTGCATCCTGTGATATTATCCTCAATTGAACTTGAGATTGACGTTTAGCTGGACGGGCAAAGGACCCACGCAGTTGACAGCATCTATCTCAACCCTCAGTAAACAATTTCAGCTTACGGTGGGTTTCCGTGCAAGCTCAGCTGAGTGCTCTGCAGTCTCAAGGGTCTCATTAGGAGGCATGCATAGAAAGGCAGATGACAGCTGGTCACTTTGCTGCCTGCACACAGTAGAGGGCAGACAGTGTGGCGAAGGCCACACCTGTACAGAAATGGCGTGTCGGTGGGAGGGAACAGCACAAACAGCTTGCGCCCCACGACTTGGCCCAGGTAGCCATGAGCAGCGCCGGCATCGTAGTGCAGCCGCGTCACTGTCCCTGGCGGGCCCATGAACACCTGCATTCCATGTTATATCAGTCGGTTGGAGCTGGTGTTTAGTCTTTCCTCCTTCCTTCAGTCACTTCTGCCCTGCCATAGGAATTCACAGGCGTGTGCATTTCAAAAAGGTCCATGGAACACTGTCAATATGAAATTCTTTCAGTACTAATGGCGCTTTTGTTGGTGCACTCTGCAGACTCGAGATCTCGTGTGTCCTTTCTCGAGATTTTTCGAGTGTCCATGCAAAGCTTAAAATCTGCTTCAACACTGGGGGAAACTGCCTGGGTAGCAAATGGACTTGCACGGGGTTCTTTTACAGTGGGCCCCCACTAGGTCATGTACAGCTTGCCTGTGTTGTTTACATTGATACAAGCCGCGCACCTTCTTGAGGTTGCGGCTGATGCCAGACCAGGCGCCTGATGTATCTGCCTGAGGTAAGGCCTCATATTTCTCTGATGCTCTCCCCAGAAGTGTCGCCTCCAAAGCACACAGGATCTCCGTGCTCTGGTCCACGCCGCACAGAAACTCTGGCCCGGGACAATCATCTGCATGGAATCTCCATTCAATATTTGGATTATTCTCCTTCAGTGCACCCATCATCTCTCCTCTACTCATGCAAAGCATTTGTCAAAACGCTGGCGGCAAGAAACAAGACCAGTATGTCATCAAGCTGTCCAGCAGATACATGAACCTGGTGCATTGCTGACGTTACCTGCCAACTTCGGGTGCTGGGAGAATGCTCTCCAGCCATTCAGATAGAAAGGGGAGGAGAAATCGGAAGTGGACGCATCGTTCTGTGACTGCGCTCTGTCTCTGAGCTCCTCCAAGGTTGACGGCAGACTCTGCAAGCCATGCCACCAACACTGGTGACCTCCCAGAAATGATACTGATTTTAGTGCTGCAGTGAGTGCATAAGCAGATACAAGGCAGACCATACGAGAATCCGTGGGCATTTAAATGCGACGGTGAATGGGTGGACCTAAAGACTGCAGCACCAAGTAGGGCGCACCTTAACATAGTCAATGTAGGTTCCTAATGAAGTGTCGCGTGTTTGCAGCATTCCTGGTTCAGACTTCAAGTCTGCGCGCCTGGCAGGTGCTCTGTCGTTCACCTTGACCGGCGTATGGCCGTATCTCTCTTTGAAGAATTCAAAATTCCACCTTTGTACAGCTGGCCAGTTATTGAATGCGTCTGTGATGATGATTGGACGACCTCCATCTTCCTGCCATCGCATATTGTGGAAGTTAGTATATAATTAGAGACTTTGAGCCACGGCAAGATTTTTTCATCCCACAGCCGAAGGATCTGTAATCCGCTGCCAACAAAAGAAGACACGTACCAAGCAGGCAATCACATCTGCTGCCACAGTGCTGAATCTTTCAATGTCACACCTCGCCTTAGGTACAATATGTTCAAATTTATCGGCGTCTACATAGGCTGCGATGTAGTCTGCTGATCTAACGAGTCGTAGGAAAGAATCGTGTTCAGGTGTGTTTCGCGACTGACGGAGCAGTTCATACATTGTCACAAACTATGTTGAAAGGCTTCAATCGATGAGTGACAAAAGAAGAGTGTAGCCATTGGGGAGATATACCTCGGATAGCTAACGGGCCGTAACGCCGACCTCGACAAAAATCCAAGATTGGCTGCATGTGCCATCTGGCGCCCAAATTCTTTCTTGGACTAATCCTTGCCAAATTTATATTACAAGAGTGACGAACATCAACCGCCTGGAAGCATCTAGCATAAAGTAAAGGAATGGCAGTCAAGGTAATTGCGCATTGAGTCGCCTTCGGACCTTGCTTCAAATTGACGCCCAAGGTTGAGACCCACAGGCGCCTATATATAGCCTAGCCAGGCATCTGCAAAGAATACTTCAATAGTGAGAGTCTAGTGATCTCATATTGATGAAAGTTGACTTTAATAAATACGGAACAGCACTAGAAGGGCACTCTGACTCAGAAATTCAATCTTCATTTATGCAGAAGAAGCACTCATACTAGCTGCTGCAAGCATATTGCGAGCGTGCACTTCAGAGATGTCTTTGTTGCTGCTTGCTCAATTGCTTAAGTCCATGCTCACTGGTATTTTCAAGAGCAGTGAGCGAGTGCTGCCTGCGCTCCGCCAGTTCCACATCCAGGGTTCCTGGGTGCTGCTCCTTATCATTGCAATTATCTTGTCCATTTGACGCGGAAGTCTCCCCTTGGCCGGCTTTGTGCTTGCGCAGGTTTGCCAGGCATGCATTGTCATAGACAAGGTCCTGCAGCCCACATGCACATCCCATTCGCGCGTGATGTTCTGTGTCACCTGGTCCTTCTTAGGCGACAGTGTTGCATACACCTGATCAATGGACAGGAATCATCCAGGGCACAGGTACGAAAAGTTTTATTTCTCATCGCTGCAATCACACTGGAGACTACAAGAGCGGGAACCACCTATTTAAATCCACCCACATGACAGCAGATGCTCAATTTTGCTTTGGATGCCCCTGAAGATTTGCTGAGCCAGCTCTTGCAGAGCCATCACGGAAGCAATCAATGGCAGGGTACCTTGCGGGTGATGAAACCAATGGCGCGGGGGTCAGGGGGAGCGACGAGAATGTGGTGCAGACCGATCTGGCGAAACAGCGACAGTGCACGCGACAAGCTGGCACCCTGCTGCACCAGCAGTGGCGCCCGGAACATGAAAGGGCGCAGGTTGAGGTAGCGCCCCACACACGATTGGCCCACATCTCTGCTCACAGCAATGCTCAGGCTGCGAGCTGTTGTCACTCGCCCAGTCATACCAAGCATGGTGTTGCAGTGCAGGAGCCCTATTTCCTGAATGGCTGGCCCACATGGCCGAGCTGAAATGGAGTGCCAAGCTTGCCCTACAGATAATGTGCTTGAAGGAAGAAATAGGAAACAACACACTGTAATAAAACTGGCCACAGACACTCCTGTGCAGCAAGTGCCAAGAGGAAAGCTACGTGCTCCCACATTCTCTGAGATCCTACGCATCTGTCTACGCAAAGCAGCACTCCGCAGGATATTATGCAGAAAGCATGTGGAAGTGCAGATCACTAGAAAAATGGACAAATTACCTGAGAATGGCGGCCTGGTCCTCCGGCGAGTCAGCTTTGAAGGGGCGCTGCTCAAAGCTGACTAACAGTGCCAGCAGCTCCTCAGTGTCCTCGGGCAACCCAGTATTGTTTCTGCCGTGCCCCGGAGCATTTAATATCTCAGTGGTGACAGGGCCCTCGCAGAAGCCGATGCGGTGCTGCAGCATCTTGAGCATGGCCTTGCGCTCTATGACGCCCAGCACATGGAACTCTGCGCCCGGCTGCGCTGCCTGCTCCACCTCCTCTGTCACAGGGAAGGCCTGCAGAATGACCCATCACTGTTACATGACAGCATTGACTAACTAGGGGATGGTCATACAGGCCAACAAGTGCAAGCACCGTCGGCTGTGGTTCATAGCTTATTCCCTATGAATTGACAGACACCTATATGACAACTGTGCATACCACCTACCACTTCACCTCAGCCTCTTACGCATGACAATGCCTTGCGTTGTGGCAATGGCAATTATGCTGGAGCAAAGACATGTCTGGTCAAGGGAGGGGTGCACCTGGAATGAGGTGGACTGCAGCACATGGAGGAGCTCTGTGATGGCTACCACAGGTGGCAGGGCTGTCACGCCGGTGGCCATGACGTCAGCAGCAGTAAGCTGATTAGTCACCGAGCTGACAGAGGCTGATGTCATTGGTTCAGGAAGGAAAGGGACGCAGGCCAAGTCCAGGTACGCCTCAAAGATGCCACGATTGAAGCGGTCTGCTACCACCTTGGCGCAAAACACTGCACAGCACACCCAAACTCTGTGAACAAGGGCTGTTCTGCTTGTGCAAAATTTAAAGAAGCAAGGCATCCTGGCTCCTTTCTGAGATCTCTGCAGTCGGACTTGCCACCTCAGCAATCAAGCACATGCAACGACATTTAGATAGTTCTGCCCTGAAACTTCTCCTGCCCACTGCACTCCTACAAACAATTCGAAAGATGTGGAACTTGACAGGTTATTACAAGGATCTTTGAGAGAATTTGAAATCAACCTGCTATGGTGACGGGGACAACAAGTACCCAGGCGCCCATGCTCTCAACAGCAATGAGCACAGCTGAGGCCTTGTAGCGGACGCAGCCGCTCAAAAAAGCAGCTGCGCCAATGACAGCATATGTTGACAGGGACACTGTGGCGGCGTCATCAATGGTGGCAGCGAGTGAAGCGATGCCATGGCCCACTAGAAGACCGCACGCTGCGCCAAACTGCAACCCAATGGAAGTCTCTTACCACAGCATACATTTATGTTGTATTTTACAACTATATGTATATATATTATTATATTGTATGTTGTACATTTTATGTTGTAGGAATAAATGTGGGCTGGAATTTCCCCTGCACAACAGGCTGCTGGTCAAGCATGAATGATGAGGCACGTAACATAGGTAGAGGAAAATCAGAACAGTTGGGGGTCCTCCAGGAAAAATAAACGAAGACAGCGGCTTGCCTGCAGCACTGGGGTAATTACGCCGAGAGAGGCGCCTGCGCCGTAGGTGAGGGTCAGCATAGCGAACGTGAGAGCGCCGTAGAGTGCGGCGGTCGGGGCGTCCAGGAGGGAACGCCCCAGACCGCGCGCGCTGCCTTGGCTCAAGCCTACCAGGTTTCTTAGCATCAAGCGTGGGGGCCGCATGAACACCTGCGCACACAGAAGCTTGCAACGTTTATGTGAGATTGGCTTCAGGTCAACAATCCCGCATATGACAAAGAAGAGGAGAAGAAGACACACCTGCCCGTAAACGCTGTACTGTCCCGCAGGGCACCACAGCTGTGGGTATGGGTGGTAGCGCGCAAGGGTGACAATGTTGGAGGGCAGGGGCTCGGGGAAAAGCACCGCCTGCTGCTCTGGTGTAGGCACGGGGGTGCAAGGGGAGCCGTAAGAGACACCAAACCACAGCGTGCCTGTTACTACGGCAAGCCCCACCACCTCCAGGGTGCGCCTGCATGAACATCAAGGATGGTCGTCTGGAACGTTCCCCACCTCCATCTGGTGCTCTTTTTTGGCGTGCACACAATCCGAACACAATACACAATACTCAACATTCTATGCAATGACGCAACAGCTCATGCAAGAAGCTGGGCAGCTGGCTTTGCAAAGGATGATAGACAATTTTGCAGTAAAAGGACTTTACTGCAAATTTGGTCATGGCTGGCACCCTGAAGAGGCGCCTGCTGGCATACAAAAATCCAGACACTAGTGGGGACTGCGGCGGAAGAGGAAAAACACCTGAATCGGGAAGTGGGAGGAATAAACCGCTTGCGCAACACGTAGACCAGGTGTGAGTTGAGCGCGACAAACAGTGAGCCCAGCGCCCCAATTGCACATGCCATTGCGACCACTATCGGGAGCTCCCAAAGACGGACATAAAAGAGACCCAGTACATCTGCTGTGGAGGTGTCCAGCAGAGAGAACAACCTGCACACAAAAACGATAAGTAATGCGCTGATCAGCACCTCACAATGACATGCCTCTTTTTGCTCAGCAAATCTGCTACTAATGTAGGCGCACGATGCGAGGTAAACATCGCTGACATTGCTAAGAGCAGATGCACGGTACAGTGTGTACGTAGGCATGGCGTTATTTTACTCCCATGCTGTGGTCGCAACAACAGTGGGAAAATGGTGGGCTGCCCCTTACCTTGTATTCCACATAACCGAGCCGGTGTTGTAGGCTGCAGAGAGCAGGTTGAAAATGAGAATGGCGACGCAATTGGCTGCGAGCGCCTTGTAATAAGTTGGAGCGCCTAGATTGGCCGCACTCTCCTCCGCAATGAAGACCATTCCTGACACTGGGGCTGCAAATGCCACCGCCATACCTGACCAAAGTATATATTTGTCAGTAAATGTCCAGAGCATCATGCATGGTTGTTTACTAGAGGTAATGGGCCCCACAGTGCTCGCACCGGCAGCTGCACCAATGGCAGAAAAATTCCGGTGGTCAAAGTCATTGCGAAAGAAGCCACCCCAGCTTCGTGGCAGCTTCACTTCGAACCGGCCCCGCAGCAGCTTTGTGAGGGACCTGTGCTGTGGCAAAGACACCCAGCAATTGCGTGAGTGCCATGGCCGCTGTTGCTATAATTTGGGCTCAGCACAGAACATCGTGTTGAAGGACTGCCATCTTTTAGCTTGTGAAAGCCTTTTTCTGGCAAACAGGAGATTTAAAGGAAGAGACCTGAATGCTGACTCACCTGGATCCAGCAGATGCAAAGCCGCCACCCACAATGGCCCCAATGTGAACAAAGGGCGCTTCTCCCTCCGCTATGAGCCCAGCTGACAGCACAAACAATGCGCTCACGAGCTTGCCCACCAATGTGCGCAGTGACAGCAGCCCTGGACTGTGCACGCCATTGAAATACGCCTGCAGGACAGCACATGGACAACAGTCCTGTTCACAGAGGACAGAGGGGAAATGTGCAAGTGCCACTGAAGGCAGTTCTTACCAAGCAGAAAGTCAGCAGGCAATTTTCAGAGAACAGCTGGCGAAAAAAGGGCTGCCATTGAGCATCATCTGGGAATGAAGTTGTCTGTAGCTGTAATCAAGATGGTTTCTCCTTGTTGCAAGGTGTAATTGTTGTACAACATGGCAGCATGAATGGAGATGTGCACCTTTATCTCAGACATTCCAGAGCCCGCAGCAGCAGGCGCCCAAAAAGCAACAGTTGCACCCGCGCAAAAAGCATAGGCGGCTGATAGACCAACATACAGAAAGTATGGCCGCCAGAAACCCCCTGCACGCCGAGACTCCAGACTGAAGGACACCATCTGCCATGGCAATAAAGGGAGGTTTTTTAGGCATGGTAAGTATGACAGTGCTCTAGGACCTGTGCTTGCAATGAGGCGCTCAGTGGCCTTGATCTTGACCAAGTTCAGGCCTGCAATGCCCAGGTTGAGGATCATTGACAGAGCTGCCACTGAGGTGCCAATACAGAGCACCAACAGCCATCGCCACCGCTGCACGCAGGCAGCCTCTGCCTTCCTCTGGCGCTTGCGCACCTCCCTCTCTAGATCTGTGTCCTGCACCGTGCAAGGCACAGTTCACTGTCAAGATCACTGTAGAAAGGGTATATTCTTGGCCTCAATAGCCAAGCGGCAAGCTGCCTTCCAAACGTTGCCAGCTGACATGCAAGGCAATGTTCCCAGATACTTGAGGCTTTAATGCGATGCAGGATCAGTACACCATTGTTTCCCGAATAGGTGAGGTTGAGCAGAACCTTGAAAGAAAAATCATAGGACTGGTAATCGGTCATCATGCGCAATCGAGCCTGAAGTCTTTCTTCCTCCTCCTGCTTCCATTTCCAAGAAGCGTTCAGGTATCTCTTGTGATTGCTGCAGAAGCTTGAATACGGCATGCAGCAGATCAACGTTCGCGCGCACCATTTCACTGAGAAAGCCACCTGCTGCTTAGATAAACGTGCAATATATTTCAAGCACACGTAAGCCCCAGTGACGTTGCTGCTTGTGACGAGAGCGTTGATGAGGATCGGCATTGACGGAATACCGTTGACACTCTAAAACATGTTAAATATTTTGATTCTTAAGCATTCTAGTCGTTCAATAGTATTTGATTTTGTATGTTCAGTCGTAGCAACTCTTTTCAAAAGGTAAATGCTCAAATATGGAAAGGAATTCTGGCAATCCAAGATGTGCCAGGCGTCCAGTCGATGTCCAGTCAGCAGCTCTGAAACAGAATTGAGACGATCAGATTGTCTCCCCACGAACACAGAAGAGAACGATTGTGCAGTTCGTTACTTACATACGACTCACGAAGGTGGATGAGAAGGGTGCACACTCTTAAGGCGCCCACTGCTCCTCGAAATACACGCTATTGAATGCTTTCCTCGGCCATCCTTCGGTAAGGCAGAGGGATACTGGCATGACGGGGTGCCTCTTGGCATGTCTAAGCTCTGGGACGCCCTCAAGCCATCGTCGTCAGACAGAGGGCGATGATGAGGTCGTCCAAGTGTCTGATGAGGACAGTGGATCTCAGGATCCAAACATCAAGAGGCCCAGGACTTCAAAGACACGACTCGGTGAGCAACTTTTCAATTGCTGCATGTTGAGATTCAACGTGGTGAAGCGCGAACGCAACAATGCATCACCACTTTATAAACTGGCAAGCCTTCCTTTCTGGCAGTCATCATCTTGACAAACATACGGGACATGGGCCTCGGTTGCCGCTCGGATTATCCTTACATGAAATAGAAATAACCTTGTGGAAGAGAGACACTAAGTCGGCGAAAGATACGCACGCAAAAAGAAGGCTCTTGAAAGACGAACAAGACTTTTGCTGGCAAACATGGGATTATACCCCGCCATAAGGCTCAATCAAGATAAAACTTCCTTGATTCTTGCTGCGGGTTTTTTGTGAATGCAGTTCTGTCCTGAAATCATCCGGTGTGCCTGCAGCTGCAATTGAAAAAGGCCAGAAGAAGCAGCGCCAGGTGGAGGTGGATGACCACTGCTCGGTCTGGACCTGCAACTCCTGCACCTTCATAAATGGGAATGTCCCTGCTTGTGAGCTCTGCCGAGCTGCTCGCCCTCAACAAGGTAATTGCCCAGCACATTTTAAACATGGAAGTCTGGCCACACCATGCAGAATGATTGCCTGATCCCAAGGTTACTCAGCATTTCATGAAATGAGGCTCGCATTCTGGGTATATGGAGCGCACTTTCTGTCCCTTGATGTGCGGCAAGGACTCCCAAGGCCACTCCAGGGCCGCTGACTGGTAGGGGGCATATGGACCTTTGGCAGCTGATCATTCATTGACATTCAATGCTGGAATTGCAGGTTCAGCAGACGCTTGGGAGTGTTTGCAATGCACCTTTGTGAATGACGCAGAGCTGCCCAACTGCGAGCTCTGCATAGCGTCGAAGGGCAGCACTGCCAGAGATGCTGATTGCGAAGTCGTGCACATTGATGCGGAGGCTCCTTCCTTAAAGGTGCCGCACAGAACATACTGGCCACACAGTCGATTATCTGGAGTTTTTCATTTACATGTAGGATCTATTAACCCATTGACTATCATTGCCTTATTGTGTCCACCAGTAGTTCACGCAGAGCATAAGCGCTGGTCACATGACTGGAGTCCAGAGGCAGATGCGAATGAATGCAGGAAGTGGTGGCCAATGATGGATCGGATGCTGGTCCAAGCAGTGGGCTCATGAGCACGGACATGTACATCCTGGACGCTTGTGGCTGCCGGCACAGCAGGTACAGCTGCTGTTCCAATGCTCTCAGCTCGCAATGTGCACCCTTTTGATTCATACTCTTGCAGAGGGTGCTTTGACAGTACAAAGAATTTCATGGTCTCTTGCAGCGCCACGTGGCAGGACTTTCTCATTATTCTTTTGCATTCTTGCGACAGTGGGCATGTACACTGGACTATGTCAGCAGCTCTTGACAGGAATGCTGCATTGCATGTGAAGCATGAGAATTTGCTGACTGGACCAAATCATGCAGCTTGGTATAACTGATGAAAAGGGCTCGAATGCGAGTTGTGGGACATCTGTATGTTGCAGGGGTGTGCTGGAGGACAGTGTGGGCGCCCTGCAAGCCAGCCTGCCTGTCAACCTAGGAGCGCTGCTAGGCCACATCCATTGCCCTGCGCAGTCCTGCCGCAGGCCACTGTCGCGCAATGACCTGTGCAACCTCATGCACCCAGCAGCTCTGAAGAAGGTGCTTATCCTCCGCACCTCCTGCACAGCAAATCCGAAAGTCACCAACCTGAAGCATTTTTGCATGTGACATCGCCAGTTCATGTCAAGCCCGGCTGTCTGAAGTCTCAATGCAGAACTAGGAAAATGCGTGACCTCTAGTGATCGCTAAATGCAAAAATTCACTTTCCTGCGTTGGAAGATGAAGGAGCTGACTGCAGTGTTTGCTGTGCAAAATTCATCTAGGTCTTCTTCTGACCCTCGCTGTCGGAGAGGAAATAAGAGGTGAGATTCTTGGTGCAGATGGATGGGCGGATCTGCATGGCGGCATTGCGCGAGGCAGCAATCCTGGCGCGCCGCTCGCGCGACAACCTGCAGGACTTTGGGGCGGTACCGCTGCAGTGCCCGCTGTGCCCTGACCGCCCCGACATGCCAATGGTCGTCGCTGTAGCCAATCTGAAAGTGGCTGAAGTGCACGCGGCACTCAGGTGAGAGCCTTTCAAGTACTTGACATCTCTTTCACGCTTGCGTCCTTGCACATGCTTGAAGAAGCCAAGCTGTGACGGTGCTGCTGGGATGTTATCTATCACAAGCAATCAGCTATTCGTGCATATACAGCACAAAATTGTTTCTGCACACTATGCCAGTGTCCTCAAATGGTGGATCCAAGTCTGGTTCCCTCGAATGACAAACCAGAGATTCCACCTCTGGAAAGAAACCGTCTTTTGTCTCTTGGTGAGTAGCTCATGTGTGTCAATGCAGAGCCCGCAGTGTGGCGAGCCCTCCTAGAAAACTTGCGGACGCGGCTGCCCAGCTAAGAGGCCTCTGCTTTGAAGCAGCCCACATCTGCCTTGCCTGTCCAGCTGGCATCAGCCGCAACGGTGGCGAGGTGTGTGGATTCACCTCTCCCTTGGGCGAAAGAACTGTTTAATTGGGCCATTCCAGCATGACCTTTTCACTAGAGAATGACAGACACAATGACAGCCAATGCCGTTTCAAGCTTGGGCTGTGGCGCAGATCATATCCACTGGCACAGTGGAGGATCCCAGGCTTGGGTCGGGAGCCGCTATTACTGGCGGCGCCGTGGGTACCTCGGGACAGGCCGCAGCGGCAGAGAAGGAGCGATGCGTGCGGCTGTGCAACCTCATCTACCGGCTGCACTGCAAGCTCACCGTTGACCAGCGCATGCCTGGTCAGCCTCACGCTGTATATTACCTCACCACCCAAGAGTGTCTTTGGGCTCTACTGTGCATTGAGAGGACCCCACAGTTTTTAGTTTTACCCACACATACTGTAGGGGTGTTGCCTGATGGAAGCGTGAGCATGCACGATGAGTGAGTGCGTTTGTGCAGGCGTTTCATCAGAATCCAAGAAGGTGGCGTCGCCAAAAGCGAGGAAGGGCGGCACGAGCTCCGGCACCGGCTATGGCGGCGACACGCTCTTCCAAAAAGGCAGCGGCGGTGCGACAGCTGCTGCGGCCCAGCGGCAGAACGATGTTGACGCCGCCATGACTCGCCTGCTGGCCGACATCCGCGCATGCCTGGTGCACGCTTTGACTGCTCCCCAAGGGGTGTCTTCACGTTGCCTATTCTGTTTCCCGTTCTCTGCAGGGAACGATGTGGGACCTCTGGCTTGCACGGCTTTTTTGCACCACAAGAGAGACGTTTTCATTTGATTTTGACCCAACATTCGTTTTTTTGTGAGAGGTTCAGGGTTCAAGGTGAACCCAAGATCCTGCATGAAAACCCACGAGCGATTTTTAAACAATTAGCTGATATCTCAAGGTCTAAGTTGTGGCTGAGTGTGGGGTCCTGATGTGGCTTGTACAGGACATGGGATCAGGGAGGAGGTCCGGGCTGCCGGTGGGCATGTGCGCGCTGGTGCAGGCGTCCTGCCTGGGCGCGTCCATGCGGCGACTGCTGCAGAACGACTCGCTGATGGACATCGGCTCGCGCCGCGCCCTCTACCTGGAACTCATCCAGCTGCTGCGCAAGCTGGGTGCGCAGAAACTCAGCACTCCCCTGTACAGCTCTTTAACAGCAAGTTCACAATTTACAGAATGCATGAAAACCGACCTGGTAGTACATTTGGCCGTTTTGTGCAGCATCGATATATAGTACTAAAAATGTTCCTGGCCGATTTCCACAGCCAAATCTGGTAAGACCAATAAGTAATTCTCAACAAGCACCCCTGACACCATTGATAGACGTGAGGATTGATCACGAGTGCACTGTACCACTGTATAGCTGCATCAGAACACTGGAGTCCGTAACATTGACTGATGCGTGGCAGGTGCGCACATGGAGCTCCTGCCGGTGCTGCAGCAGCCGGCGGACCATGACGAGGCGCTGGCGGCATTCAGCTGGCAACGAGGTGGCGCGGCCGCCACGCCATCTTCCTCAGCCGCGGCACCGAGCCCCATGGACGCACTCACCACGCTCAACACCCAGTGCACCATCTTCAAACGCAGCGCTCAGGACCTCGGTGGGTCCCTGTTGGTGCTCAATTGCTAGCCTTGCCAGTTACGCATGCCAGCAATCAGCATTGACCTGAAGTTTTCTAAGCACGCATGTTCAATTCCCATTTTATCATGGCATTTCTAAGGCTACCAAGCAGCCTCCTGCCAAAGGAGATTAGTCCGCAGTGCAAACAGTAGCCGCATTGGCAGTGTGGGATTGTGACAGCTCATGGCAGCTGGACTAACCTTGGCAGTCAGATGTACCAACAAGGTTGGCATTCTGGAAGACCGTACTGCAGTGCAAACAGGTTTTGTGCAGGCTCCCCGGTCTTTTTTAAACGAGTGACCGGTGTGTTGTGCAGCTGGTGATGGGGAGGAGAGCAGCATGGAGGCCCTGTCAATTGCGCTGGAGATTGCATCCACCTACGAGCAGCTGAGCGAAAGCGTGGCCATGTTCAAGTCCACTGTCACCGCCGTGCCTGCTTCTGATGAGCAAGGTGAAGCTTATGCAGGCCTGATGTACATGTTGGGAATCAACTGATGGTGACTGTTTGTAGACACACTGCTTGCATACATGGCTTTCTGCGTGCTTAAAGGCGAGAGTGCATGTGCCCATCGTAAAGTCTTTGCTTCTGGAAAATCTTTCAATCATAGCGCAAAATGATAAGCTCTGTGCACGTCGTGCAGAAGGAGCCTCTCCAGGGCGCGCAGAGGAGCAGTCGGTTCTGGAGAAGAGGTGAGTCACATCTTTAAGATTGGCGACATTGATTGATAATGAGTTGCATTCAATGGCTGACCTACGCAAGTGAGGTCTTGTCAGGAACACACCTACGCAAGTGGGGTCTTGTCAGGAACAGTATCCCCCTAGCAGCAAGGTTGCCTGTACTAGTGGAGCTACCTGCCGACTAGCTCAGTTTCATATTAACAGCCACTTCTTCCACTGTGATTGATCAGGTACATGGACACCATGTTGGGCCTCAGATTCAGGGACCATGCACTGATTGATGGCGGCGATTTCTACCACCGCAAAGCTGCTGGGCAGGAGAAAGGAGGTAACGCAGCTTGTCCGCAACAAGGACACCCTTCCTCAAATCCTCCAATGTCTGGCAGTATTCACTCCAACATGTCACATACTGCCATGTTGTCACCTTCAGCAAATTGCATCTGCATCAAGTAAAATAGTCCTTCCTCTGCCCCTGACCGCAGTGAGAGATATGACCCTCGTATTCTGTCTCAGCTTCTTGTTGTGATTATTGAGCAGGTGGGGCGGCATGGCTGCGTAGGATAGTGCAGGAGCAGAGCTCCCTGGCGACGTGCCTGCCTGTGGCCTGGAGCACATCCATCTTCCTGGCTGTCGACTCATCCCACGTCAATGTCATGAGGTGACCCTCATTTCCCCCCCTTCTGCTCAATGCGGGAACTGGCCATCAACTCTCATCTGCAGCTTTCCTATATACAGTTTGTGCTTATACCAGAAATTACCTGACCTCCTCACAGGCAATTGAGCGATTTCCAAGGATCTGATTGTATCCCGTGCGCTGGCCATGCTGTTGATGAATAGAATGCCCTCTAAAGTCATAGTGCTTTTGGAAGCTGCAATTGTATTAACAGTGCGTATCGCAAGTGTGCTATTCGTGCTATATATTACCTGTCTGTTTTCATCCCTTTTTCCTGGCTGATGTGGCAGGGCATTGATCATCGGCCCTGGTGGCACGCCCTACGCCAACGGCTGCTTCCTGTTTGACATCCTGCTGCCCCCAGAGTACCCCAACAAGCCTCCTCAGGTCTGCTTCACACTTTTCAGACTACTCTGCTTTCCCATGCAAGCCTGAACTGAAGCTCTGTCAGTGAAGTCCATTTAAAGACTTGCAGGGGGATGCATCGTGGTGCAGCTTTGCACACCATGTTTGTCACCTGGCATGTGCGCGCACACTCCCTGGCGTGTTGCAGCATTTCTCGCTCATGCTTTTCGTGACAGGTGTCTCGCTACGACAGGGTGCTGAATCGTGCCTTCTATGATGCTGCAGGTGCAGTTTCTGACCACAGGTGCAGGCCGCGTGCGCTTCAATCCGAATTTGTACAACTGTGGGAAGGTGTGCCTCTCGCTGCTGGGCACATGGAGCGGCCCCTCCTGGGACCCTGGCACCTCCACACTGCTACAGGTCCGCAATTTCTTTTCTTCTTCAAGTGCTGGGTATCCTGCAGTTGGTTCTGTTTTGCAAACATTGCAGGCTTTTGAAGTCTTGATGTTCAAGTGCAGGTGCTTGTGAGCATCCAGAGCATGATCCTGGTGGAGGATCCCTACTTCAACGAGCCGGGCTACGAGAGCTCGCGCAACACACCAAGTGGGAAACAGCAAAGCAACAGCTACAATGCAAACATCCGTAGGGCCACGCTGGAGCACGCTGTGCTGGACACCCTCAAGAAGCCTTGCGCCGCCTTTGCAGAGGTCATCAGGTACGCGGCACTGAATGCATGGCACTCTGCTTCAAGAGTGTTTGCTGATCATTGGCAAAATTGTGAAAAGACTGTGCTCTGCATGAAGCGCTTTTTGTGTGAGCCCTACCGAGCTCCACATGCTGGGCTGTACTGACAGATTCATGGCTTGCTGAATATTGCAGGGCGCACTTCCAAATGAAGAAGGCTGAGGTGTTGGAGCAGTGCAGTACATGGCTGGGAGCAGAGAATGCCACCAGCACAGCCATCAAAAAGGCGCTGCAGGACATCAACAAATGAGCTTTGTGCATGTTGGTATGTCGATACCAAGTTATCTTTGCACTTTCAGAGCACATCAGTAGCACTGTAAATAAGCACGCTTGCCATGGTTTACCATACCAGCAAGTTGCGTCGACCAAGTACTGCTTGCAAGACACTTTAAACTTTTGCTTGGCATCTGTATACTGAAGTAGCTGCCAGAAAACTACTGGCAAGTCCAATAGCCTGTATAGGACTCCTTTGGGATCTGATATTAGAAGCTGACACTGATCCATAAGTTTGCCAGTTCTCAAGCTAGCAAACACACAGCGCCGTGTATATATTACTGATGTCTATAGTATGCTCAATTTGACCGGCTTTCCAATTATCTGCATTGGAAACCCTGTGTAAAAACGCGTGTACATGAAAACGCTGCAGCAAAGAGACAAAAACGATCCATGCACTGCAGTCCACAGGGCCAGGGTGTTTCGTGGTGCATCATTGCAAAGTACATCGCCATACAAATGGCATGAATGCGCTCGTTGCAACTGGCTATCAGAGAAATTCGCTGGCAAGTGATCAGGCGCACATGCACATTCACACATAGTTCCAAAATATATTTCTGCTCGAGTTTGTTGTGATCACATGCTGCTGCAGATTGGCTGTCCAGAAACGACGCCTTTCAGCAGTTCCAGGAACTATCAAGATGGAAAAAATTCATGTCGTGTGTGGCAAATCTTTTTACAAAATACATGATCTTCTCAGCACGTTCACGTGCACCATTTGGCTATCAGCATTTGCCACTCAGCTGTCATTTAGCCACGTTTAGGGACTAATCACTCTATGCTCCAGATCACTCTGCTCTCACAACTCCAGATCGTTAATCACACATGCTGCAAGTTGCATCTCAAACTTTATTGGGTCAGGTTGCCAGAACCTTGCACGACTGTGGAATAAACATCTTGAATGGCAGGAAGTATGCTCTGCCGTCTAGGAGACACTCTCTCCCTGACCCATCCCCAAAAGATATGCATCCGTATTTTCCAGCGCAAAGCTGGCTGATGTGCATTGCAGCTGTTCGTTTCAGAATTGACCGCAGTGCGACTTGCTCTGCAACGTTGAGCGGCAATAATTGCGTGTGCCATGTTCTAAGCGTTCCTGCGGGTCTGTGTGTCAACAAAATTTAAAATCCACTGACTGATGCTGCATGTAAAAGACTTCATCTCTGCACCCATGCTCCAAGCCCACGGGCAAGGTTGCCAATCAGGCAAGCGGCTGCGCTTTCGTCACACTGGGTACAACCTCAGTGCAGGGCATCAGCAGACACATTGAGAACCCCAGAGGTGAACACAACTGCCTCGCTCCTTAAATTGCGCACCGTTCACCAGATCAAAGACAAGCGGAGAGGCAGCGACGCCAAACAGGCCGTCAGAACCAGCACTGCTGCTCTTCTTTGGGCCCATATAGTCTTGGTGGTCTGCAGTAAATTCTCAAGCCTGCCAGTGGGGTCCGCGGCCCTTGACGCCGAGGCCGGGGATGCCGGTGGGGGATTGGTCGCTCGTCGCATCGCAGAACTCGGCCTTGGCGTAGACTGCGACGGTGCGCGAGGGGGCATACACCAGCATGGATTGGGGGCGGTTATCGTACAGGCCCTCGTCCGTTTGATACGCCACGTCGTACTTTTTCGACACATTCTCCCAGCCGCCAAAGACCGCCTCATCCGACGACAGCACGATCTGCACAAGCAAGCACAAGCGTGAGGGAGTGCAGGTAGAGACCTCACAGACTCCCCCTGTCACTGCTTGCTCAAGACGCCATGGCGCCACTGTGTCAACACTGTGAATGCAGGGGAATACTCTAGTAGTCATTCTTGAACCCGCACCCTCGGAGGTGTGGGAACTTTTTCAAAGCTACTTTTAGGGGAGTTGCTGACATCAATTATACCAGGGTCATGCTGGATTGGGCTTTTCGAAAGCTTTCCGAATCTGGTCTCAAAAGTATCATAGGTTTTATATTTTGGGAGATGGGGTCTTATATATCCACCCTTTCTGGTCAAAAAAATTTAATATTGCGGGTTCTAGAATGTCTACTACAGTAAGGCTGAAAGAAGAGGTGTGAGGGGTGCACCTTGTAGGGGCCGGGCAGGCAGGTGCCGACGCGGTAGTCGGTGTAGGACTGCACTGGGTGGAAGTTGAACACAAAGACCAGGTCGCTGCGCTCCACGACTATCAGCTTGTCGCCCTCGTCCTGACACACCATGCAACTGGCTCAGTCAGCACCTCAGTTCCAAGTCGCATGGATCAAGGTAATATTTACGAGCTGTGATATAAAATTGATCTGCTATAGCTTCGCAACAGGGGCATGGGGGGCACCTTGCGCGACACCCACTGGTGGGGGTCGTCGGAGAAGCAGAAGGCCTTGTCCAAGTGGTTCATGGCGCGGTCAAACGCGTTCATAAACTTGTACTTGAGGTGCTTTGCGTCCGCCAGGTCCCACCTTCGCCGGCACTTCTCCAGGCTGCCACCATTCCCTGCACCATGCCATGGCACTTGGAGCAAGAAAAATATAATAAAGATTTTGGATCCCAATGCCAGACTGCTCTTCATGCACCCCAAACCCAGTGGAAAAGAAGCAGGATTTGAGGAAGTGATGGTGCATCAGACTTTGTAGACCGTGACGCCAGTCTGCATGTACAACACTCACGGTGGAGAGCATGGCGGCTTCAGAGCATGCCTGTCTGTGATCCCTTGTAATGCAGAGCCGGTGCTGAGCCCCAATTTGCCCACGCAGAGCCGTACCTGGCACAAATTTGCCGGTGGAGGTGTCGATAATGTCATCGCGGGGGAAGTCAATCCACTCTGGGTGCCCAAACTCGTTGCCCATGAAGTTGAGGTAGCCCTCTCCGCCCAGCGTGAGCGTGATGAGGCGGATCATCTTGTGCAGCGCAATGCCCCGGTCCACCACGCTGCTGGGTGTGTCGATGGACATCTTGTCGTACATAGCAGCGTCCATCAGCCAGAAGGCAATCGTCTTGTCGCCCACCAGCGCCTGTTCAGGACACGCGCACCACACATGAGTCATGCATGCAACAAGCTGCATGAACAAATTTCTATTCATTACCAGAGACTGCACAAAGAAAATTGAACAGCTCATGAGACATGCGCATCTCAAAGCTCAGTTCACACTCACATTGCAACACCTCTGCGCAGCTGTCATGAATTTGCCTCATAAGTCATGCGAATGCACTTGGGTTGAGGTGTTGAGGAGGCATGCCAGATCGTGAGGAGGAATCACCTGGTCGTGGGACTCGGCATATGCGACGCAGGCCTCGGCGTATCGGCGGTTGGTGAGCGTGTGCACGATGTTGCCCATCTCCCACTGGTCGTCCGTCTTCTCCTCCAGCAGCTCAATCCACTTGTCTGCAATGGCCATCTGCAGCCGGTAGTCAAACCCAATGCCTCCCTCTGACACAGGCCTGCATCCCACAAAAAGCACTTGTAATGCTTTGTTCTGAAACTTGGTTGTCATATGCGCCTCTCAAATCTGCAGAAGACCTCCCAACGCCAGAGACTGATCTCTGACAGCCACCCCTCTGGTGATTAACCGCAGGTATCACAGCCTGAGGGCACGCAGCATCTATGTCGGCTGGGGTCACATGCAGATGGTCACCTGCAGAAGGTGGGCATGCCGGAGACGTCCTCGCCGATGGTGATGACGGTGGGGAACAGATCGTGCAGCACCTGGTTCTGCAGCATCAGGTATGTCACCGCCTCCACGTCTGTCGCCATGCCAAAGTACTCGTCGTAGTTGCCTGCAAACGGCAGGATGTCTCTGAGCTGTGTTCTGGTGCCACACGTGCGTGATGACAGAGTGAGTGAGCGGTGCCAAACAGCCTAGCCAGCATGCACCAGCAAAACGTAGCGCACCAGTGAATGCCATCTGCAGGCCGTGGTGGTGGTACATCATAGAGGTGACCCCGTCGAAGCGGTAGCCGTCAAACTTGTACTCGTCAACCCACCACCGCGAGTTGGACAGCAGGAAGCGCAGCGTCTCCCAGTTGCCTGCCGCCAACACAAAGCTATTAGCTCAGGTCCTGCTCGTTATGTTGCCCTTGCACAGACACTGTGCCACAGCCACAGACACTCCCCATCCATTTACCAAATGACTGCTCCCAATATTACACGATCTCTTCTGAGCACTGGTCTGCAAAAGATCAGGGCTGGCAGAGGTGACATACCATAGTTGAAGCAGCGCGAGTCCCACATCCAGTGGTAGCCGCGGCCGCCACCGTGGAAGTACATGGCCTCTGTGCCATCAAACATGTTGATGCCGTCGTTGGTGTTCTTGGAGGCGTGGCTGTGCACGATGTCCATCAGCACAAACAGCCCCAGCCTGTGCGCCTCGTCGATCATGAATTTCAGCTCATCAGGCGTGCCGCACCGGCTGCTCGCCTGCAAGGATATAACACACCGCTTTGCGCCATGCAGCCGCTGCGTTTGAACAGCAATAACAAATACTGCAGAGGCTTCTGATCCATGCGGTTATTCTTTGACTATTTTAAAACGCTGTACTCAAAGGGCACAATGAGGCACTTTTGCCACATGGCAGCTGTCATTGCTTCCATTCATAGTCGGAAAGCATACCGCGAAGAAGTTTGTCACGTGGTAGCCGAAGGAGCCGTAGTAGGCATGCTCCTGCACTGCCATCAGCTGGATTGTGTTGTAGCCCAGGCTGCGGATCCGAGGCAGCATTTCCTTTGCAAACTCCATGTACGAGTTGATCTGCACATAGAGGCGAAGACCCTCAGTCTACTGAGGGAGGAAATGTTGTATCCATGCTAGTGCAGGCCCAATCTCAGGAGCATGAGACACAACACAATTGTCAGATGGCAGGGTGCACCTTTGGCTCCTCGGAGGACATGCCCACGTGGGCCTCGTAGATGCGCAGGTTTTCTGGGCGCTTGGGGCGAGGGTACTTGAAGGTGTAGGATGTCTCAAAGGTGGGCACCTCCCCAGGGGCGCCTGCCTCCGGGGGCTCATAGTACACTCCATTGAATTGAATCTCGTTCCACTCCTGAGGAAACAACTTCAGGAGGTCAGTGCCCAGGACACTTGAGTGCTTGCCACATGTGGGCAGCAACTGGCATTTCAGAAGCGCATGGCAGCAACCTGCTCGCTCGGGAGGTTGTAAGCGCACCTGGGTGGCCCACTTGATCCAGGCTGGGATGCGCTCCACCCACTCGCCATACGCAGTCTCTACCCTGGACTTCACCTTTGTCCTGCGCACAGTAAACACCCACATCAAAGAGCCGTGCACCCCTGAGAGCATGCTGCCCAGCTCCTTCCCGAGGTTGGTGCACATTATTGAACAGACACAACGGTTTCTGAAGCTGGCAAATCTACACGATCAGTGGGGGATAAGTCCTATAAGGCAGCTGGTAGTCAGGGGTTCAGCTGCAGAGTTGGAAGTGTCATGCCTGTGAGGGATCTGTGAGGTGCCGTCGGCGTTGTCAGCCAGGAATAGGCAGAACACGCCAAAGTCGTTCTTCACGGCCCAGTGCTCGGGAAGCGGGTCCCAGTTGTTGAATTCACCAATAAGCGCAATCGCCTGCAAATTTCAAGCAAAGAGCATATATATTTCTGTGGCTGGTGTTCTGGTATACTTAAAGCAGCACACCGCAGCCATGCGCTACTAAATGCTTAGCAAAAGGTGAGACAATGTGTGCGTTCACCCTTGCGCCAGGCGCCCACTCCCTGTACAAGATGCCTGTCTTTCCCTCGTGCTCTCCTCGGTTCAGCCCATAGTAATTGTACCCTGCAGTGAAATTGTTCTTCACACCACAGCTCGATTACCATCAGGAAGGAACAAATGTTATAACAAGTAGTGCTTGAAATGTAGGGTGGCGGGCAGTGCACCTTGTGAGAACTTATCCAACCCGCCTTCATTCTTCTCGATGGCATCGCGAATGCCTTTGTAGACATTCCACCGGTACTGCAGGGAATGGGCACGCATCAAAGGTCAGTATGCATGCTTTCATCCGCTATTTCTGCTCAAGTTTCTAAACACAGATCCCGACAAGTGGAAGAGCTTGCAAGCTTGGGGTCTCAGGGAGATGAAAGAGAAGCTCGCCAAGCAACGCCTACCTTGAAGTGGTCGGCATGCGACCAGAGAGAGTCATCCCATTTCAGGCACTCAGTGCCGTCATGCTGCGGAATCGGGGACAGGGCTCCATACTCGTCCAGCTTGGTGCCTGCAGGGAGGGGCGCAGCGATTGGAGACCAGAAGTCCTCTGGATTGTCTGATTCTGCCTCAAGCTTGCTGGCTTCTGCAGCCTGTTCCTCTGCCAGGCTCTTCTCCAGCTCGGACACATCTACGCCCTCCTCCTGAAGGCCAATCAGGTACAGCTCAGATCCAATACCCAGAATTGATCACCTGGTGTAAGTGTTCCCTTCGAGGTGACAGGCAAAGCGATCCAGGACCTTCGGATCAATGCGATGTCTATCAGAACAAGAATACCCCTGAAATGTTCCTTGCACTCACCTGCAGCTGTGCTTCCAGCTCCTCGATCGCAGAGTCTGCAGAGTTTATTGTCTCCCTGAGAAGCTCGTTCTCTCGGCGCAGAAGCTCCAAGGGGGACAGCTCTTCTGTCACCTTGGTGCTGGGCTTTGCGTGCATTTTACCATTGTTGCGACGACTGATGGCAATGCTGAGTCCTGAATACAATCCAAGCCAATCGTCAAGTGCCTTTGGCATTCACAAAATCCAATGCTAAAAACAACACAATCTACATTGTTTTGAGTACTGGCGACAACATGCAAATTATGGTGTTGAAAGTGAGGACTTTGATGACTGAGTAGGTCTCAAGGTATCAACGAATAACACGCAAAATCAACGCGGGTCCTTGCCTGAAGAAGTCCGCCTCAATGGCGGTGCGGAAGCTGCTCTGAATTGTGATGTAGTGCAGGTCCTGCCCTGCAGCAAGGGATTGCTGTTCAGGGAGCCCGCTGCACTCCAGCCACTAGACTGCAGCATCGAAGATTGAATCTGGCCGTGTCCTTCAACACAGAGCCGCAGATAACAGCACACTATGTAGGCATATCCTCAAAGAGCAATTTCTTACGCGGGGCGCAAGGTCTAATAATCTAGGATTCAGCGCGATATTTCGATGGCTAGGAGCTACTGTCCTGACACCATAAACGCCCTTGCATCGAGGGATATGGAAAACCCTAGCGGAGTCTTTCTGCATTGTTCAACTGATTCAGTTCAGTCTCTATTTCAACCATCAAGTGTGCTTCCCTGAAAGTGAATTCTTCTGGATGTCTTGTTGGTGCACTTTTCATTCAAGATGCAGCAGCTTTTGTGTCCTTATTTACAATAGTCCGATCTGAGATCATGTCCTCCTGATCTGTGCCGAAAATTAATTCTAAATAAAGAGTTAAAAAGAACCAGAGGTGTATTTCGGGATCATCAAGGATGGGAGAGCCCTACCTGGAGTGTCTGCAAAGCCAGGTGGTTACCTTCATAAGGGTCATTGCTCTCAGAAGTGCACACCTGCACTGAGGATCATGTGCCTCCTCTTACATATTTTGCTGCATTTGTTAGGTAGAAGAGATAGAGGCTATGCAATGTGTATTTCCAGAAGATGGAGGCCTGTTGCTGTCAGAGACAGAGAGACAAACTCTGGCGGTAGCGAGGCAGGTGAGCGCCTGCGCATACCTACACACTCATGACAAGATTCCATGATTGTTTCTTGGCGAATCCGAGATTGAAGGGGTGGGTACCTGGCAGCCAGATGTTGGACAAAGGGCGCGTGGATGTGCTGTCCACGCTCAGTGGCGCAGTGAGACTCCCAGAGGTCTCAATTGGGGACCAGCCAGTGTACCTGCGCTTTGCGCTGCCTGCTATGTATCCTCTTGTGAGCCCCGCATTGCAGGCACGTGTAGCAGTACTCATTTGTGTGACATCTCTCCTCACTGCACAATCCATAATCCATAATGCATAATACAGTACAGATCAATGTCCTGCACCTTTTCCTCAATTTTGAAGCACCAGTACTGCTGAATTTTGCCTTCATGTTTGCAGGTCGAATGCAATGCCAGCCGAAGCGTGCATGATGCATTGACAAGGGATGTCACTCATTGCGCTGAGGATCAAGCTGGCGCCGAAGTGCTGCTGGTGGCTGTGGATTGCCTCACACAATCTATTCAAAACCTCACAGAACAGGTTTGCCCGTGTGCGGATGTCTCCGACCTTCAAACCGATCATCCTATGCTCATTGTAGATTGCTCTTGTCTCTAGCTCATTTCTTAAAGAGCGGCAATAATAGTCGGGCTGACCGCAGCAGTTCTTCTGCACAGGATTCAGGACAAGAATACGTTTGCAGCTTGCGCAATGACACATGCGACCAAGCAGAGGCAGACGGGGCTCACACATCGCCGCACACAGAAAGGCAACGAGCAGGTGGGTACAACTGTACCAAATTGCAGGCAATCATGGGGTCCTTGTGCAGCGAGAAGAGGCTATGCAAATTGTTGACATGTGTTCTTGCGCAGAAGGCGAAGCCACTGGATCTGAGAAGATAGCCAGGAGACTCATCTGGTTTCACCACATCCTCAGCACGACTAAGCGCAAGTGCATAATAAACTGGGGCAGCGAACTGGAGCTGGGTGGCTATTGTGTGCCTGGGCATCCTGGTGTCCTTGTTTGCGAAGGTCTGTTCATGGAAGCCCACTCAATTGCTTGTAGTCCCTCATTGCATGATTTGTTTTGGGGATAACTTCAGGCGTTGACGCATCCCTCTTGAAAGGCACCAGTGAAATGTAGATGCAGGACAACACGCAAAATCCACACAGCTGGCTGTCTTACATGTGCTGAACTGTGATTTCATTCTTGCATGGTTGTAATGCAGGAGAAGAAGATGATGTTGTCGAGTATGTGGGGCGAATTCGCGGCCTGCGATGGCAAGCCATGGCTGTGCGTTATGAAGAGACTGAAGCATGCCAGTCCGGACAAGCGCTTGACTCATTGAGGCTCTTCAAGTGCAAGTGTGTGACAGAGCTTTCCCCAAATGGTGGACTTGCAGAATTGGGGCGATTGTGCAAGGAAGCAAGCATCGAACATATATTTTTGAGAGCTTTAAAACTTGGTTAATTGATTGTTTGTGCTTTATGGTAGATGTAACGGTGGATATAAAACATACGAAAGCTGTTGCACTATGACGGACGCGTACCCCAGCTCTTGCACAATATTGCCTCTCTCCGAGAGTCTCATGTTTGCCTCCTGACGATTTAGGGTTTGACTATCATTGACTATCACACAATATTGATCTCTAAACCCGCAATCATCAGAACTTGTCACTGCCCGTCGTTTGCACTCAACCCAAAACCCAGATCATTCCTGACTATCATTTTGCATTGAACCCTAACCCCTGACTATCATTGACTATCATCCAGTGTTCATCTCTAAACCCAGAAATCATCAGAAATTGTCACTGCCCGTCCTTGCACTCAGCCCAAAACCCTGATCATCCCTGACTGTCATTTTTTTTGACCCCAACCTCTAATCATAACTGACTATCATTTTGACCTCAGCGCTAAACCCCGACTATCACTGACTGCCATCCCGACTTCATTCTAAACCCTAACCATCATGGCGGCCATCAAAACTTGTCTCTAACTAGCATTTGAACTCAGCCCAAAATCCAGATCATCACTGACTATCATTTCGCATTGAACCCTATACTTGGACTATCATTGACTATCATCCAGTGTTCATCTCAAAACCCCAAAATCATCAGAAATTGTCACTGCCCGTCATTTGCACTCACCCCAAAACCCAGATCATCCCTGTATTTTTAGGAGTGTAAGGTTTAGCCAGTCTTCAAAGGCATTTGTGGAGCAAGATGGGCCTTGTCTGAGTGCTATCAAGGCTAAAAGCCTTCACGTGTGACCTACACTATAGGTTGGTGTGGGGCCTTGAACCTTGGAAGGCCCACAACCCCTAGAAGTATTGCTAGGCATGATGGTAGCATGATGATCGATGAACCATGATGGGCACTCCATGATGGACAGAGGTCAAATAGCAGCTATCTTCCGCCACGGGTCCTCAAATAGCTGCTATTCTCCGCCTTGAATCCTCCAATAGCGGCTATTTAAAGACCCATGCAGTCCAATAGCTGCTATTGAGGATCTGCCCAAGTACAGAAGAGGTCTGCAATAGCGGCTATTCAGGGGCCCGTGCTCCCCAATAGCTGCTATTGGCCAATAGCAGGCAACAATTAGCTGCTATTTACAATACAAAGTACTTTTTGGCCATACGGCCTTGGCAAGGCGTGTGTGACGTTATAACTATTACTAATGACGTGGTGCCAGCGGCGGCCCTGGTAATAGCCGGAGACCGCCCAGAGCTGCTCAATCCTGGCTACCGTACGCGATCCCGCCTTGCCCACCACCGTGTCCTTGTGGCTGTACAGGGCCCAGTTCATCCACACCTGCCAAATGCCCTTTGATGCACTTACGCATAGCATGTTTGTACTTCACAGTGCAGCTGTACAACTATTGAGCAACATCGTAGGGACATAATGTGATGCCTTGTCAGCCCACCGGACCCGCACTCAGCAGGATTCTTATCAGGCGCGGATGTATAAAGATGGTCTGCATGGCTCCTTTCAAACTTGGGTCAAGCATCTTTGCTGTGCTGATGACTGAGAGTATTGCAAAGAGATGGAGGGACAGAAGAAGACTCATTTCGCAATTGGTTCTTTGATCCTGTTGTACTGATAGCGCTCAAGGAGGCCGCGCATGGTGTCCGGGTCCACGGGCTGCTGACCATTGTGGACATACGACATGGGCACTATAAATAGGCAATTGGCCTCATGGGTGTGCATCAACGGCCCCCAGATGATATTGTACCATGTGGAACATGTATCCCGGTCTAGATCCTCATGTTGTTTAAGACACAAGCAGGAGCAGTCCTTCGTCATATCGGGACCCTATGAGTTATAGGCTAAATAGCATATATGTCGAAGCAGGCTTTCAGATCTACTGGAGTGGGGGGTGCAAAGCTCTTAAAGGCGAGCAGAGATACATAGAAATCTTTAGCCCCGCTGACAACTCAACAGCTTGAACATACAATGAGGCACACAATACTGCGCTCTCTGAGAGCAACGCTGGCTGGGGCTCTGAGGCCTCCAGCCAATCCAGTGCATTATGCGAGTGCTCGGGTTATTTCAACCCTTCCAGCAACAGTCTGTCTTCCTGAGCTTGAAGAGCTGCTTTTGGATGCCACGGGCAGGAAGCGCCTGTCGCCTGAGGCAAAGCTCCAGAATCTAGCCGTGGTATGTGTGGTTTTTGGGTAGAAATGGTTGCCTACTCACTATAGCCCATCTCCGATTGTGTAAAAGTTGCATCATTACCATTTTTGGCTTGCAGGCCTACGCAAAGGTAGCAGACCTCGCAATCAAGGTGCGATCTTCATTATGTATTTTCTCTCGTGGGCAGCAGGATTCCGTGGTTGTGCAAATTAGTAGTGTTTTCGCTTAAGATTCTAAGTTATAATATCGAGCATGTCTGTTCACAGAAGAGTGACGCCGAGAAAGAGAAGAGTGTCGCCGAGAAAGAGAAGAGTGACGCCAAGAAAGATGCCGAGAACGATATACTCAAGGCCCTACTGGCTGCCTCAGATGCAAAGCTTGAAGCATCGGAAGCGTTACGGACATCTCAAGCAAGTGCCGTGCAGCATCTGCTGCTGCACCACAAAGTCAACACCAGAGGCTTCATGGGTATGCTCTGTCTGTAAAGTTGTCTGCTTCCTTGGATCTAATTTTGCCTGTTCAAATTTGTTCTCCTCCATATGGCCATTGTTGAGGAACATTTTGTGTGTGTGTGGACAGAGTTCTGTGAGGAGACAATCTTTGACAGTCTGCAGCTGAAGAAAGGGAGCCGTGAGATAAGGTGGACAAAAGCAGTCGAGTCCGGGAGCCTCAATCCCAGCTGCACTCAAGAGGATTTATAGTACCTTGTCACAGTGGGTCCACAACAGGAATGATGTGGAGGTAAGGATTCCATGTTGCAGCATCAAAATGTGCAAGAAAAGTGTACTCATGGGAGTTTGGATTGAGGTTGCTACTGTATTTTAGGGTGTAGGGTTTATATATAGGGTTTGATATATATCAGGGTTTCGGGTTTAGGGAGGTTGGGGTTTGCCATGTTTCAAAGGGCACCATGCCAAGGCAAACAAGGTGTGCAATGTCATGCACCCTCTAGCTAAGTTGTATGTATGCCCCTTGAGGGGATGTGAGGTGGTGGCAACAAGGGCTTGGGTCCCAATGGCTCATATCCCCATGTTTCACTTTCCCATGTTGGCAATTTTGTTGGCAACACTTGGCAACACTTGGCAACTCTTGGCAACACTCAGCCTAGGCATGCTGCAGCAAGTCGCTCTCATGACAAAGGCTCAAGGGACCCACAGGAGGGCATTCTGGAGCTTCCATGGCCTTGACACACCCTGTGCACAAGTTGCTCCCTCCTACCAATTGTTCCCACTGCACATGGCACACCATGGGTCAGCACAAGGCCCATGCTAGACATTGCTAGACATTGCGAGCCACTGCAACCCTTATTTAAATTCACACCCATCTCCAAAAATTCTGGGACACCCATGGCAACCCATAACATGGCCTTCTGCATGGGACTGTGAACCCTGTCTCCCCACATCTCCCGCAATCTCGTGCAAGAATATTATTGCACCCGGGGGCGACGC
>JADEYI010000184.1_pt1 | contig 113829 bp, 104 predicted proteins | sample 8542331 | NCBI WGS metagenome assembly JADEYI01 (sample SAMN16510988, study PRJNA670497) | mine drainage metagenome | isolation source: biofilm near Copperflume 1 | place: Germany: Marsberg coppermine Kilianstollen | collected 2018-02
ACTCGCCAGATCCAAGCAAGACCCAATCAACCGTGGGCACGGTGCTCGGTATTTGCACCGCCCCCCGGATGCACATGGCGCTGCAAAATTCCCTGATCACATGCAACGATCTCGCAGGCATGCACAGCTAGTTGAGTAGGATAGCCAATGGTGCAAAGGTTTGCAGGGGAAGCACACCTGCAGTTGAGCAAGCGAGAAGTCTGAGCCACTCTGGTCGACGGCTGTGAACTGAGGCAGCTGCACTGGCTCCTCAGGAGCGCTGCCGCCCGGCACATCATTTGGGTCCGTTCCATCGGAGACACTACCTGCAGACTCTGCAGCACAACAGCGCACACAACACCTCAGCAATTTACATCCTGCTGCTCACGGTAGCTTTACTGCTGATCCACCCTTACTGCACGTGTTTTAGGCAGGCTGTCACTCGTTTGTATAACCCTTAGCTAGCACGGCAAACAACAATGTATCTCCCCGAAAGACAAAAGCAAGCAATTATGCAGAAAACAGGTGGATGACAACACACAGGAATGTTCAGAACTGTACCAGCTTGTGCCTCTGGAACGGCACTGGAGCTGAAGAAGTATGCTCCAGAGCCTACAACTGCAGCACCCCCCGCTGCATAGTAAGCCCAGCTGGGGACGCTCGCACCCACGAACGCCTGCAGGGAAGCAACGAAATAAGTGATCCTCCACTATTGCGCCCTAACACAGGAGGATCGTTCCCCTGAAGTAAGCCAGCTACTGACAATGGAGCCATCTGCCCCGCAATTCAAGCCACTGGACTGTGATGGTTGGAGAACTCACCTCTTTAGCTGCGCCAGCGGATGCAGTGCTGATGTTCCTTGTCTTGTGAAGGGCGTTGCGCGCCTGCAGGTGCCACCCAAAATGTAACCGGTCCGGACAATGGCACGCATCGGTACGCTACAGTGCCACAAAGTTAGGCTCTCACGCTCCTTGTATACCATAAATGATACGGCGAAGAATCAAACCTCTGCTTCGGTGGCCAAAAGGCTGTTTCTCGCCTGCCTGACGAGTACTCTGCCGATGCGGGCTGCGCTCATCGTGCTGAACTGGTCAAGGGTATGCAATAGCGGAATCTAATTTGCGATGGCCGAGTTGATCAGTTCTTATCAGCTATATCAATAGATTTGCTCTACTTGCAAGCTGGAATCGGTAGAAATAATCAAAGAGGACCCGAGCTCGACCACGTTGGAGTTGGCCAGCTTCGCGTCGACATGAAGCTTCCCCGACAGTGGTAGCTTCTTCTCAGATGGAATCTTGATTCAATATATTCTTCAGCAACTGCTGTTTGCCAATCGACAATCACCAGCTATTTTACACTGCTTGAGTCCATCTAGGTCATAAATGCTAGCACTCACGCCAGGGATACTGCGGATTCGCTGATGCAGAAGGACATACATTTGTAGCACCAAAGCTTTGAATTCAAGTTAAGTGCTACTTGGTAATCCCCAATTTGGACCCTGTCTCTGATTTTTTTTCCTTCTGATATTTGAGCATTAACAAAATATCATTAGGACAAACATACCATGGCGGCATTCATTGCAGGGCACAACAGGGTAACAGCTGGTGCTGTGCATTAACATGCGCATGCATGCACCCCACTTCCCAGCGATGTTGAAGTACGACTCCTGCGTCTTTTCCCACCACATCAACCTCGTCTCAATCATACATTTATCCGCATCATGCCTTGCACGCGAACAGACCTGCCCAACTCTGCTTATGGATTCACAATTGTGCACTTGCATATGGTCACCCCACTGCAACTTCTAAACCTCCCCACCACCCATCTTCTCATGCAACTCAGCCATCAGAAGGACACAGCTCTGCACTCCCTCAAATTGATTATATCGATCACCGCAGGGTACCCAGTGCACCCCGCTATATCTTCCAAGCCTCCCCACTGAACTTCCCATGCAAATCTGCCCTCAGGAGGCCACATCCCTAACTAATCTCTGACTAAACTTGCCCATTCACTTTAAAAAAGTAGCCCTTTCTCTTACTCTGGCGCCCGCTCTGCCTTGATGTCTGCATTCCTCTTTCCCTGAGGGGCACACTAGTCTTTGCTGCAACACTGACCACACCTCTGGCAACAGGCTACGAAGCTTGCAGGCCTGCTTGATGCCATGCGGCCACAGCTCTCCTATTGACCAACCGTTAAGTATCTTGTCATTTTTTGGTTCTTGGCAAAAGCTGTGCTTCTTCGATACGGTGCAAACCATTACCGGTGCATCTTTGATAAATGCTCTAGGCCATGCGGGCCTTGACAGCCTTGGGGCCGTGCCAGCCAGGGTGGGAGCGCTTGTAGTCCAGGATCTGCTCTGCCACAGAGTCTGCAACTTCCTCCGGCACTGCTGCCTCCTCGTAGGTGATCACTATCGTGCCCTCCGGGGTCACCAGATGCATGTCGCCCTTGCCAAACTGCGCAGCAATATCAGTCTATTGGTAAGGGTTCAAGGCATAATTACACCATACGGTAAAAATTCTCTGGAGTGATAAGGTCGTACGGCTTTAAACTACGGCAGACGGTCAAACACGGCCAAAACTGGCCAAAAAATCGTATATACGACCGTATGTACACCGTATAACATATGCCAGTATCCGTTTGGTGCAACTATGGTTCAAGGGGCTTGGTGGTCTCAATCGAAGACACCAGCAGTCTCTCAATAACGAGTGATCTCTGGTAGTCTCCCATTCAAAGCCAGGAGCAGGGGAGGATCTGCCCGCATGCTGACATGCATGCAGGTGCACCAACCTGGGAATCTGATGCTTGCACCAGGTTGACAGGCACAACCCATTGGCACCTATATAAGATGGCAAGGTGGTGCACCATGCTGCGGCAGGCCTGCCAAAATTCTTGCGCAAGAAGCTTTGTGTCAGGACTGTTCATGGAGTTGACCAGTTTGAGGTGACAAGGACTGCAGACAGATTGTGCGCTCACCGCAGCGAGGATGGGGGGTTCCTCTTCTGGGTTGCCTACCTCATCGCCACTCCTTCCAGCATCCTTTTCAGCATCAGAGCGGCCAGTGGCGGATGCCCTGACAGACTCAGCAATTGCCTCCTTGATCTGCAGCCCCAGCCATACATTACAATCAGTGAAGACACAGTAGGTCAGGATTTCTGCGTCTCTGCAGACGGCATCGCTCAACCAATTGGAAGTTCTGCAACAATGATCTGCAGGGACATAAAGGCAGAAATGAGCCAGTGGAGCACAAAATTGTTGTCCACCATCAGCCTTACTTCACGCCCTTTGCAATCATGGTTTAGGTGCGTCCCTGCAGTTGTTCAACATTAGCCTCCCAGAAAAGGCTTGGAGTGCAGGCAACTTTCAGGAGGACTGGGCAATCCACCTGTCAGTAAATTATAGAAGGGGACAGAGTCAGCGCATCAATCACGAAGACCTGAACATACAGGTGACCGAATTAGAACAGAAGGAAACAGAGCACGCGCACCGATTTGGTGGCCTCCTCTCCGGCGAGCCCCTTGAAGCGCGCCTCGGTCTTGTGTGCCTTGCTCTTGATCTTCTCCAGGAACTCATTGATCAGCTGCTTCAGCTTGCCGCCGGATTCCTTGGCCTTGCCCCGCTGGTCTCCGCTCTGTTCCACCACCACAGGCTGCGTGTACTGCATGTTCGTCTTCTGATCTGCGGGCACCCACCACAAAATGTGGCGTCAGGTCTCAATAGACCTGGGCCAAAATAGTAATGAAGTCGAGAAAGCAGGCATCAGCGCATATTGGTCTCTTGATCTACATGCCCTACCGCAGATTTCATTCTGAATAAGGCCCTCAAGCTAGCAGAGCACACTGCAGAATGAAGCAGCAATTCCTCTGCAACAACCTTGCAGGCACTCACCAGCAAGAGTGAGGTGCCATTGCATGGACATCATCAGGACATTTCCTGGAAAGGCACATCATGTTGCACACGAGCATGCAACAGCACTTTACCCTGTTGGAGACCACATGCACGGAGTGCAGCCATCCTGGCAGGACTTTTGCTTGGACAGGGCATTTAGATTAGACACTAGAGATCCCTGGTCAAGTTGGAGCCCCCCTGGATGTAGTAATGTCAGGGGAACAAGAGGGGGCGCGCACCAATGCCCTCGATGACCTGCATCAGGCGGTCCAGCACCTGCTGCGCGATTTCCGGGTCCTTCGCGTCGACAGTGACCACAACGGCGAAGTCCCCCAGCAGGTCGTCCAGGCACAGGGGCGTTCCATCCAACGGGTCCTCCCCCTTGAAGGGGGGGATCCGCACCGGGGGGTCCACCGGCACCACCGCATCTGATGTGCCGGTCGGGTGGGGGCTCGTGTAGGAGTCGCCGCCTGCACTTAGCCAGACAGTCAAGAGTAGTTTTGACCACCTAAATCAGAGTTACAGACAGTTTGCACATCCACATGAACTTCAGCAGCAGTGTAGCGCTCTCTTGGCATGAAGTACCAGATATGTGGTTCAGGAGCACTGCATGGAAAATTTCGTGCAAGAAAGAAACCGTTCACTGTTGTTGCGGCAGTATGTGCACAAATGAATGCTCACCTTGCCTTGCAGCTGCAGACTCAGCGTCCACGGACTGCCTGTTCTTGTAGAGGTAGTAGATACCGCCTGCCCCGGCGCCTGTTGCCACATAGCCCCAGGTGGGCATGCCAGCTTTGCCCTTGGCACCAAGCTGCACCCCAAAGCGCACACAATGCCAAAATTGTAATTATATTTATCAGTCCGCCCAACCCAGAGGAGCACCTGAGGAAATGGGCCCGATTGTGTCATGGCCTGCCCAAATTGCAACTGAGCTGCAGAAACAGGGGCTGGTGAGCTCAGACCAACAGCAAACTTACAGATATACAGAGATAAGAGACAAGCAATTTATCTAGCAAGTGCATATGAGCAGACCACTCTGTTTGCACGGTTTTCCTGCCAAGCCTCGTGCCTCAGAGGCAAGGTGCGTCCTGCAGACAAGCTGTTGAAGGCCGCCATAGTCCTACTCTTGATGGACTCGCCAGACCCAAGCAGCACCCAATCAACCGTGGACATGGTGCTCAGCATTCATACCGCCCCTCCAGCCGGGGCTAAGGTGTCAAGATATTTGTTGCCAAATGTTGCGGAGAATGATTCAGACAGTGCCATCTTCAATGTGCCCGGGAGTCTGGTCCCTCATGATTAATGCAGACACGACAGACCATGCAAGAGCTGCAGATATGCTCTTTTCGACAGCCGTACCTCATGGACAGGATTTGATCCGCCAGGTGATGCTGTGCTGAAGAGGCGACATTGGGCCCCTTGCTTGCAGTGCTGGGCTTCAGCTGCTGCCTGCTGCATGGTGACGTCCATTTCAAACATGCAACTGATATCAGTAAATGCATTGCTAGATGTAAAAGACGTGACGAAAAGAAAAGCAGCAGGCTTCAAACATGCGCTGACGACGCATCTAAAAGGGCTTTTCCCCTGGCTGGTCACCTTTGTGCGTGGCAACAGATAAGTTGATATGATGTTTGATATGCTTGCTTTTTTCAGTGCCCTGGCTGTTCTGAGGACTCCTGCCATTCCTCTCAGCGCCCAGGTGATCTGTGTAGATCACAATGCCGATGTCACCTTCAAGAGTACGCCAAACGCGAGCGCAACAAGTAGAGCGCACGATGGCTCTTGAAGAAGCGCAGTTTACGTCCTCTATCAGACCTATTCGATCTCAACATGCATCGCTTGTCATCGAAATTTAGGACGGTTTCGTTCTTAAAATAGAACCCTTCCGGTAGGTTTCGTGATAGATTTCTTGTAACCCCTGCGAAAGGAGCAAGAACGGCGCCACACGGAGATGGAAGCACAACCATTCTTTCTCGGCAAAGAAGCTAACATCTTTGTAAGTGAGGGATATCATAGCCATATACGTTTGGAAGGGAGCTTTTGGAAAGTTTTTGCGAATAGCAAAAGGCTGCCATCAGGACTTCAGTGTCACTAAGATCAATTCACATGAAGTGTCTGATTGTGCTGCAAGTGTATTATATCAGGGAACATTGAATTGCCTTGAAATCCTAAATTTCAACCGATTTCAGGGAACGAGAAAAAGGAAAGCATATCCATTGATCTCTAGTATATGCTTTTGGTCCAAGGAATTTGGAAGGTTTCCATTGCATAAAGCTTTTGGGGAGGATTTCCTAACCTCATGGCCAGGGGATCGGGCGAGCCCCCTCACAAGATGGCCAAGCTGGACGTTCCACAGCCCACAAACGTCATCATCCAGTTTCAGTCAGACGTTGGGGAGACAGTAGGTAGGCTTCATTGGACTTGTGGCAGAGTTTTCGATGGAATCCATGCTCGGCATATCTGCCTTTGTTGCTGATGTGATGTCTGGCATGCAGGGCCTCAGCTCGATGTGCCTCACGATGTCACCCCAAAGCAGCTGGAGACCCTCCTGAATGGCCTGCTGAAGCAGGAAGAGAAGCTACCCTATTCATTCTTCGTCAATGAGCAGCAGATATCAGATGAGCTGGGCACACACCTGCTCAAAAACAAGGTACCTTCCGGGTTCAGCCGTCATGCGCAAATCGATCCCTCTATCAAGCGATGTGCTGCAGGCATTCTGCATGCCTGCTCTGCTGTACTCCTTCCAAGTGAAGCACCCCTTTGTACTGATTGCAGACAATTAGTTTGACCCTGTAGAGCCTAAACTCACATGACAACTCCAAACCAGGTGTCTGTGGAGACTGCACTGCGAGTGGTGTACCAGCCTCAAGCAGTGTTCAGGGTGCGGCCAATTTCGAGATGCACTGCCTCCATGCCAGGTGCAACTCTTGCTACTTCTCAAAGCTCATTTGACTAAAGATGGCAAAGCCCACATGCCGCCCCACCCAGGCTTCTTCACAGCATGCATGTCACTTGGTGCCACACCTTGCCTTTTGGCAGGAACAGCGTATCATGATAGACGTGATAGCTTTTTGCCAGAGTGATTGAAGGAACCAGTACCAGATCTGCTTGACGAAGACAGTCCTGGCGGCTGCAGTAGTAATGTGCTTTCTCTCGGATGCAGGCCACACAGAGGCGGTGCTTGCAGTGCAGTTCAGCCCAGATGGCCGCCAGCTGGCGAGCGGCAGTGGTGACACAACGCTCCGGCTGTGGGACCTGGGCACACAGACGCCTCTGCGCACATGCAAGGCACGTCCACTGCACATGCAAGCATGCAAAACCATGTATTCCCTGCCTCTGATTTTGTTTTGCCCATGCAGAGCTGGTATCGGACATTGGTATTTTAGCGCTTGCTGGAGCAGCTGAGGTTTTGCGCATTGTATAGAGGCATGCGCAGGGTTATTTCCAGTTTTGAAAGGAAGGTTTTGGGATTATGCAGGGCCACAGGAGCTGGGTGCTGTGTGTTAGCTGGTCGCCAGATGCACAGATGATTGTCACTGGAGGCATGGATGGAGCACTGTGGCTATGGGACCCAAAAACAGGCAATTCCATCGGCTGCTGTAAAGGTGAGGATCGAACGCTTGCAAGGTGCTTCAGCATTGTCATTGGGGTACTTTCTGGTACCAATGCGGAAGCACTCCAATTCATGATGCCTAAGCATTTGATAAGTGGATACTTGATAAACCTGCAAGATTTCAATGCATGCTCTGCTCTGGATGGTGCATACTTGGGCGGAGTTGAGATGCATGCATGCATTTAAAAATGACCAGCATAGAATCATGGTTTTCACAGGGCACACAAAGTGGATCACAGCTGTGGCATGGGAGCCTGCGCACATGGCCCTCCCCTGCCGGCGATTTGTCAGCGGCTCAAAGGACACCACCGTCAAGGTGTGCAGCATGACTCTTTTTCTTATGCTTCCAGATTCCTGCTTTTAGATCCTCTGGGCGTCCAGCTGTGCGTCATCTGTGCCACTGTCATCTGTGGCTGTGGCACACCATGGAAGGCAATTGAGGCATTTCGCCAACAAGAAATGCTGTGCATGCTTAATAATTGCTTCTGGGTTGGTTTGCCTGACACTTGGGGGATTTGTGGTGCAGGTGTGGGATGCACAGACGAGGCGGTGTCTGATGAGCATGTCTAGTCACACCCTGGCAGTCACGAGCGTGAGATGGGGCGGAGACGGCCACCTCTACTCCTCCTCCAGAGACTGCTCCATCAATGTCTGGGATGCCCAGGTAATTTCATAATATTGCATGTGTTAAACCTGCATGTCTCCATCTCTTCGAGTTGCACGCCACCGATAGCTGCCCCAGCAGCAGTCGATGATGAGCGGTCTGGGCTGGCTCACGGTGGCATTGCCTTGTTCGACTGCTCTGACGCGTGAGAAGAAAGTGTGCTTTTTGCAAGGACTGCTCGCTTCAGCAGCTTGATTACTTGCTTCTGGATATCAGTGCCGCGTTGTGTTTGTTATGCATGAACTTTTGTCCTGTTGGTTTGCAGGAAGGGCGGTTGGTGCGCAGCTTGAAGGGGCACGGGCACTGGGTGAACACACTGGCGCTCAGCGCTGAGTATGCTCTCAGGACGGGTGCATATGACCACACAGCAACTGCCCCGTCAGATCCCAAAGAAGCACAGGCCAAGGCTCTCCAACGGTGCGCTCCCCTTCCCCATTTCCAGAGCCGCATCGCACCTAGAATTGTTCAGGTTCAGGGAGCTGGCTGTCAACTCCCCACAGGACTCACAAGACGTATGTCCGATGCAACCTAGAATGGTTCAGATCTGAGATGCAAGTTTCCATTTCATATGTGGAGTTCAGCCATGTTTGGCAGCTTGAAACGAGTAATGCATGCAGCAAATGGCTGTAACTAAGCAGATGCTATGGTATCCTGTGCCCTTGTTAATCCCTCTTCCAGCCTATCCCGCGGCAGGACGAGTTTCAGATAGGGCGCACATAAATTGAGGGCGTTTCGCTGACGGCACTTAGAGGCAACATGCCTCGATGAGTGTTCTCTGATAGTAGCTCCCTCACATGCTGCAATCTCTACCACCCAACAAATACCCACAGCACCCGCAAGCTACCATAGTACTTTAATAGACCTTCAGTGCCATTACCGCACTCATGCTTATTTAGTGGGTAGTGCCAAATCGGTGTTTACTATTAGGTTTCAACAGGTCTTGACCACTGGGTGCTACCTAAATTTGACAGCCAATTAAAAGTTGAGCTAGAAAATCCTATCCAGGTATGAGACGGCAAGGGCCGGCCGGCCGGAGCGGCTAGCGTCGGGCTCGGATGACTTCACCATGTTTCTCTGGGAGCCTGCGACGAGCAGCAAGCCCATCGCGCGCATGACCGGCCACCTGCAGCTCATCAATCAGGTACCCAGACCTTCTAAAAATTCTTAGCTGCCTCGAATACATTCTCAGAACCCAGATGGGAAATTCGCCGCGGTCTAAGCGGTGCATCTGTCATACTGGTGTGCTGTGTGGCATCTTGCATGATCAGTGACAAACTGCAGCTGTGCGCCATGTCATGAGTGTCAACGTCGGGGTCCAATTATTATATCTCTGAAATGATGACATCCATGTCACATCGTGACGCCGCAATTCCCCACTGACCATGGAATCCGTTGCATGCAATTTCTTTCGGCTGCACAGTGCGTAGCTGAACCCTTCTCACCATACGCTGCAGCATCTAGAAAGGATGCACAGATCAAGTGATTGACGGGCGTGTTGGGGTATGCTGTATGCAGGTACAATTCTCCCCGGACGGCCGCTGGCTGGTAAGCGCGTCCTTCGACAAGAGCATCAAGCTGTGGGACGGTGTGAAGGGAACGTTCGCAGCCACGTTTCGCGGCCACGTCGGCCCTGTGTACCAGATTGCTTGGTCGGCTGACTCGCGCATGTTTGTCTCCGGATCCAAGGACAGCACCCTCAAGGTGCACCTCTCTCCCTGCAGCATGCACGCTCTAAGAATTTTTTTGCGAGAAATAATTTTGTGGAGTCGAGAGATTTATGTTGAGTCAGGAGTCTTGCCGGCTTGTCCCTAGGCTGTCAGAAGCAGCATGGTTTCCTGCTGCTGGTGATGCATGCATGCATGCAGAGCGTCCTCTTCTTGAGTGACAGACAGAATAGCATGCAGAGTATGTGAGACATTGAGGCTCTTGGAAAGTGAGGTTGCTGGTTTCTGAAGGTCCATGGAACTGTGCAGGTATGGGAAGTGGCGAGCAAGAAGCTGAAGCTGGACCTGCCGGGACATGCAGACGAGGTGTTCACAGTTGACTGGAGCCCGGATGGCGGCTCTGTTGCCTCTGGCGGGAAAGATCAAGTGCTGCGCATCTGGCGTCAGTAATGTGCAGCTTGAAGGCAATGAGAAATATCTGCATGCTTCAATTTAGTGTTGGGCGTGCGCCTGACAAATGCATCGTCATGTGGCAAGCATGAATATTGAACTGCTGGCGAGCAAAGTGATGGCCTGTTTGTTGTTTGTACAATAGAAATGTATGATTGTATGAAAAGTTGATGGAGTTGTAAAATTACCTTTCTGACACGCAACTGTCTGAACATGGAGGGTGACAGCTGCTTGCTTACTCATCACATACTCACACATGTGAACTCCACATTTTCAAAACATGCAAAGTCCTTTACTCTTTCAGACGCCATCCAGTAACTTCAAGAGACCCCTTGACGGTCCCCTGCGTTGGCTTCGAAGAATTCCTACACCGCTTTGGACAGAGAAGCAGCACACACGAGGCCCGTCATCTCTCCGGAATGGCTGAAGCTGGGCTACGACCAGCACGGCCTGCTCATGTTCTGCTGGTGAGTAGCTGCTTTGCCCTCTATTTTACGTTTAAGTGATCACAGCGGTTCAGCTAGCCTCACGCAGAAGTCGCAAGCATGTGTCCCTCATGTGAGACTTACTCGAGAAGCAAAGTTCTTTGTCCATTCTCATGGATTGCAGGTCGCCCTTCTGGCTGTACTTAAAGCCATCAGGCCCGCACAGCCGGCTGAGCTGGACATGATAGGTCTGCCCCCCGCTTTACTCTCCCTTCATGCTGTTTTCAGTCAACAGCTGGCGCATGAGTTGGCAAGCTGCTTGCATTGCATCTTGCATTATTTCCTGATTGATCAAGAAATGCTGAGCAGCTTTGTAATTCATCCGCAGGCCACATTGGCGGCCGCAAGCTTCTGCAGATTGCTCCAGCAGGTTCTGTTGCAGGGCTGAGCCTGGAGTTCAATGTGGACAGAAACGGCATTGGTCCCAACATCAGAGAGAAGATTGCTAAGGAAGCCCAGGTGAGGCCACACTTATAACACCTGGAAGCTCTGCTGGCTGATCTGCAATCTTGGACCTGTAAGTCCTTTGCAGCACGGGCATTTTTCATCCTCTCCAATGACATGCAGATGCGCAATTGTCCCTATAATGCTGTGGCTCTGCAATGCAGAATCTGCGCATTGCATTCTGCAGAGGGCGCGCAGTCCTGGCTAGTGAAGGATTCAACACTGAGAGGACAATCCTGGCTTGTACTGATGTGAAATTGAGAGGAGGAGGTGTTGTAGTGAGCCTAAATTTCACGTTGAGCGGATCTTTGGCACGGGCTGCTGCATGTCAGAAACAGGCTTGGCTCAGCAGTAATATTACTTCAGTGGCTGATGCGTGCAGGTCACCCGGGAAGCCTTCTTCAAAAACCTAGTGAGCACGGTCTACTACTACCTGAATGGCTCCTACAATGTGCTGGCGGCCAACATAGACCATGACTACACCTGGCAGAACCAGCAAGGCACCATCTTGTATGCCTTCGGCGTCTACCAGAACATTCCCTTTGGTGTCTGGTGCGCAGCAAATCCGATCTTGAATAAGACCAGCAAAATTTTGTTGTCATTGATATGTTTTGTTGTTGTCACACTCATTCCTGCCATGAGACAAGCTGCAGTTCAAGACCACCAAATTGCGCCCAGCATAGATTATGCTCCTAGTGTCAGAGTTGAGAGACAGAGTCTGCTGCCCTGCATTGAGCCGCCCAAAGTGTCACTTTGCACCCTCCGACACTGACTCGTCATACTTTGAAGCCTGAAACAAATTTGCAAGCCCACATTGTGTGGCAGATTCTGCTGGGAATGATGAAGCAGGTAGACAGCTTCTCTTATTAGCAACATGCGCATCTGGCAAGCAGTAGATGATGCATGTTTCTAGTACGCACAGGACCTTCACCAGTGGAAACTTCATCAACAGGGGAAGCGACGATCCCAGCAATTGGTGAGTCATAGCTACCAGCTGACTCTTCTTTTACATGCTTCAAACGTACTGCAGAAACTCTGCAGCAGTCGCTTGTCCTATATTTGCCAATGTGCCCCATGCTTTGCCAAGCTGCTCCTCCATGAAATAGCCGTCTGTGATTTCTGTGTCTGCTCTGTTGCAGGGCTTTCTTGGGTAGATACACTACCAACGGCACCAACAATATCAGCTTCAAGCAGACCGGTGACACAGAAGGATAACTGCTAACCCCCGGGGGCAGAAAAAAAAAGAGTGCAGCAAAGCAGAGGTCCGTTGTCCATTGCACTGGACTTTTGGGTGCTTTGCCAAAATGTTCACAGGAAGTTGGGATTCTGGGCTGCCCCTTGATTGACAGTGACTAATAAATGACAAATCGGAGATCGACATCTCTAGGTGGAAAAGAGAATAGGACTCACAGGGCAAGTCTGCAGCACGCCCTAAAGTCAGCCTGGGCAAGCCCTTCTGCAGAAATTTCAGCTACCCTGAAGTTCAGGGCCTGAACACAACTTTTTAAATGCCTGATTCAATCCTGCCTGCTTTCTTTCGTGCAAAGGTTGCTACCAGATTGCCTGCTTGCATGCGCATGTCGTTAAATAGTCGGATGGCCAGGCTGTGTTTTGCTATTGAGCGTTATTGTGTTTTGCTATTGAGCGTTATCTGACCTCCATAGACATGATTTAAAGTGAAACAAGTAGAACAGCCATAAGCGGCTCTTGCGCATGTACGCATGGCAATTCGCATGCTCCATGCCATAGCGCATGGTGCCATGACAGCGTGTGCAGCACATGACTCACCCTCGCCAGCAGAAATCCTCCTTGCCGCATAGCCGCCTTGCAGCAGCGTCATTCTAGCAAGAGCCATAAGCTCTAGCGCAGCCTTCCCACCATCAGTCTGCCACACATTGGGCTCAAGGCTCTTGCCGGAGGCATGCATATACAACAAGCAACGTGCCCTCCCACCGTCACCTGTGCATCTCGCCACCCAGGGAAACGTCATCTGGGTCTCCAAGAACACCGTCATGAGCAGGAATGTATTGCAAGCCTCAAACTTCTCGTGTCGCAAACATACGAGGCTTTCAGAGCCGTGGCGTCCCACAAGCCCCCATCGCCTCGTGCACATAGGCAATGCATGCCAAATCTCCACCAAGTATTGCGCCGTGAAGCACTTTTGCAAATGCTCATCCGTTGTAAATGTGCTACGTGATCCACAGCAAACTCTACTTTGGATCCCTTCCTCTCACTTCACAGCCGAGGCCCATACTCGTGGGCACATCGCAGGCAGGCTAGGCTTCCCCTGCATGCCGCATGTGGATGATGAAATGGAACACCCATGCTCATGAGCATACTGCAAGCATGCTACGCTTTCATTTGCTGCTGCTATTGCGCAGGTAACTTCAGTCTAAACTCAGCGGCTTCAAGGCAGCCGTCAAGCTGACTCAGCGGCCACCTCTGGGAAAATTTGCTGCCGTACCAGACCTGTGTATAATAGTGCTCCGGGGCTGCACCACACATGTCAAGGGCTTACGATTTTGGAATGCTTCTGGTGCTTCCACCTTGACGAAAAAATATCTCCTGGGTCAAAATTTCTAAATTTGAACACTCACCTGAACTGATACGGATCCTTGCAATCTCCTGTCCATCATCGCCACACCAGGCCACTTGCCCTTCAAGCAAGACTTCATCGCGAAACCTGATGCCGTGGTTTTGTGTTTTCCCTGCGACACGAGCTCCGTTATAATTTTTTTGAATTCTATCGACCCTTTGAAGTGGTTGGAAGGAAACCCGTGACAAATCCCAGATTGGCAGGTTACTGTGGTTGAGAGCTTCTGGCGGGTAGCTGAAGAGTCGCAACATTTCCTCTCCAAAAAGAAATATATAATATAAGTATGAAATACCTTGCTTTTAGTCTCTTCAGAAAAGAGCGAGGCTATATTTGCTGAATGCTTCAGAGATTTACTTGACCTCGAAGTTGTCCGCCATAGTTGGCCGTAAAACCAGTTTCTTCCCAAAACCCTTTCGATTGATCCCTGCTTCGTGGTATCATTAAGGGGAGTGACTCTAGGAGAACATCCCACAGGAATCAAGAAACGAACGAAAGTGAACGTGCCCGAGAATTTTTTCCCAATATAAGGTAGGACGATTGCCCCTGCGGGAGCTTCTGTTGATGCTCCTCATTGAAATGAGTATCCTGATTAAGGTTGTGACTAACGTGTTTATATCTTGTCACCCTGGTGATGTTGATGTCGACATCACTTAGTACATGCCCCCCGAGATACCTGCCGAGTTTACTCGGGTGAAACTTCACCTGATATCTAAAGAGCTTGAGCAGTTAGGTATCCGACATTTGGGCAGTGCCAGTAGCAACATTGCGCTGCAATCGATGCATGCATGCACCATGTCAGGAGTGCTGACCATTAGAGGTACCCTATTGCAAACACTTGCTGGAGCAACATATTTGTGGCAATGATCACAAGTAACACGCCCTCTCAAATTCATGGATCTTGATTGCTTGCCATGTGGCAACTCAGGTGTGACAAATTTGTGTCTCCTTATGATCATCTAGCCTGCTTTTTGCATTGGTCTCAAAGACAAGTACTAATTCTTGTAGTTCTTGAAATTTGTGTTCCTGTCTCAAGGTGAACATCCGATGGAGTCCAACCTGTACTCTGTTCAGCACAGTACTAGTACGGTATACCTTCTCGACCGGTGAGTCATCAAAGCCCTTGACTAAGATAACAGCGCATTTATACAGACACGAGTGCCTCCACAGCTGCAGGGTCTGCTAGACGTGTGAAGAGGTCAGCCCAGCGTAGCCGTGGAAGCTGCTGTTGCCACTGCACAGTGATCGAAGGACGGCTCAATGCTGCACGCGGCTTTCCACACTCGAGTCTCTGCACATACACACAGCACTCAGCGGTCACCTTTGCAGCCCTACTGCAATTACATAAATTCAGTAGAGTGCGGCAAATGAAACTCCTATATATATGATCCTAGGATTTCAGCTTTGCCCAGAGCTTTGCAGGTGGGCATGCCTCAAATTCCTGTGCTCAATGTGCTGCTCCAGAATTTCACACTGCTTCCTGTGGCTGCACCCAGGGGCTTCTAGGCATGCACAGCACTACCCTAGTAAATACACTGTAGTAGTCATTCTAAAACCCGCAACATTTAAATATTTTTGGCCAGAAAGGATGGATACATAAGACCCTATCCCCCAAAATATAAAACCTATGCTAGTTCTGAGACCAGATTTGGAAAGCTTTCGACAAGCTTAATGCAATGGAGCATGACCCTGGTGTATTTGATATCAGGAATACCCCTGAACACTGATCTGAAAAACATCCCTCGCCACCGAGGGTGCGGATTTTAGAATGACTACTGCAGTATCCCTAAGAAAGGTTCAGGTCACTTTATCAAGTGCTGTCTGCTTCAAGGGAGGCGGAATGGGATTCTGTGGAGGCACAGACAGGGACGCACGGGTGGCAACAGCCTCCTCTGGCGTGGACTGTGCAGCTGCCAGCGCCAGAACGCCCTTGTCGCAATTGCAGCCCTGCCACAAGCAGACAGCAGTACATTAGTAAGAATGACTTGTCATACGCAGTGACATGAGTGGCATGGCTTGCTTTTCTGTCTGCAACACCTTGTGCTGCACATTGAGATGAACCTGAGACTTGTCCCACATCATGCTCCTTTGCTGCACTGTCAGATATGCCAGGCAAACTGAACTTATGTATGAGATAGCTATCTGGGCAGATCAAGATCAGTGGCTCACCGAGGACAGGAAATCATGATACACTCCACAGCACCTGTAGACACCACACCAAATTACTGAAGCACTGCTTTACTGCGTGTCGTTCCAACTCCAGTGCTAGGCTCCCAGTCACAGGACTGGCCATCTGGCAATACCCCATAATGCAGAAGTTTGTTGCATGCTGGGCAGGCACTGGACATTACAGTAGACATACTATGCGTAAGAGGCATACTGTGTGCTTGGCTGTTCTCCCTGCGCGGCTGCAGCTGCAATGGTGGCATCAGGCGCCCCCACCAGATTACTTGCTGAATTCCTGACTTTGGTCACGAAGTTGCCGCACACCCCAACCATGCTCAAAGTGGCGCTCACGCAGGGGTCTGGAGGTGCACATCAGCAAGTCAGCTCCTCAGCAAATTGGACTCGGGGATTATTCTTGCAATTCCAGGGCAACAGCAGACTGTTGTGTCCATGGGGCACAGACAAGTGCCTTACTTGTTGTTGCAGCTGAAATGGAAGGTGACTGGCACAGCAGTGCCACAATGAAGCAGAAGAGACAAGTGGATGCGACCCTCCGCATCTTTGTAAATAGTACCAGCAGGCGTCCTTTCAGTAAACTTTGCCTGCTTGCATCGCATGACAAGCGGTCAGGCCAATTTTTGAGCTGCCAAGATCAGGATAACTAAGACGAGATCAGGGACACAAGTGAAGCAGATAGGGAAAAGTATTTTGGGTCCCAAAGATTTACCCGACCTTGATTAAAGCGTCGTTACCGACGAAGTTTCTCCTGTGAATAATCTAGACTCTCAGATCCTTAGAGATCGTCTTTTCTTTAGCAGTGCATTTTCTATCAATCGGAAGCTGGCCCAGACGAAATCAAAGGCATTTCCTTTTATCATTTCCCTGACACGCCATCACTCCTCACGTGCTGCGATTTGTCTTTCCCGCCCAAGCTTCCTGCATTTGCAAGTTGCAAAGGCTCCCCTGTGGTGAAGAGCGGCTATATTTCCCATCTTTGATTACTGTGGATCGCTCAAAACAGTCCTGCGATGGAGGCAGACGGGCTGCCAATGGAAGAATCTGGCAACACAGAACAGCTGCAGGAGCTTGCAAGGCAGAGATTCCTGGAATTTCTGGAGACATTTGTGGTGAACGATGACGAGGACAGCAGGAGCCAATTTACTCAGGGAAGCCAGCAATCTGCACCTGCACCGCCAACGAAGCTGTATGTGGAACAGGTGCATTCAATCAGATTGCTGCATATTAAGCAGAATCGCTTTCAAAGAGCCTTTCAATGCTTCATTGCTGCACCGATGTCCTTGTAAAATGCCCCAGGGCGCAATGCTTGGGGCTACACCTCTCAAAAATTAGCAACGCAACCGCTCATCTTGTTGTGTAGTTATGACTTTGGTACCAATGGCGCAACAAGGGGCGAGCGATTCCATCTTCAAGTATCTTTTGATTTTTCCTGGTTCATGAAAATGAGCATCGCACCACCAATTGTGATGCGCTGGTGATCAGCAGACTGTCAATTCCAAGCTGATGTTCTGGCCAGAACAGTAGGGCGTGGAGATTGCGTATGTATTGTCGAGCTTAAAGCAGCGCTCTTTCATTTGCTAATTATTGCTCCTTGCTGATTACCGCAGGCGCAAGAGCTGGAGGACTCAGCAACGCTGGTTGTGGACTTCAACCATGTGGATGTCCAGGATCCCGAGCTGGCAGCCCTCATCCAGCAGCAGCACTACCGAGTCGAGCCGGGTCTCAGAAAGGCACGCAGCCTGCACCTTCTGCTTGCCTGACATCTCATACTCCTTGCTTGCAAATCTGCACCTGCGAAAGAGTGATACAATTGTTAAGCACAGTCGCAGTGCTCAGGCAGGGCAACCTTGCTTGCCCGCAGAGTGATTCCCACATCATCATGCCTGGCACACAGTCTTGTGATGTAAGGGATGGCATCTGCAATGGTACCTGCAGTAAAAAAGCAGTTTTGTGCGCACTGCAGGCAGTCCAGAATCTCATGCGCGAGCACGCGGAGAACCTGCTGGAGAGCTCTGACGGCGTGCAGCGCGAGTTCTTCGTCAGCTTCATCAACACGCCCAGCCTGTTCAGGCTGCGCCAGCTCAAGTCCCTCGACTTGGGCAAGCTGGTCAGCTTTGCAGGTGCATGCATCATTGAACCTCACAGCAATACATTGTCTGGTTGCAAAATTTTGATGCATGATGTGTGACACCACTACTGTGCCTTCAAAATTTGCCAATGGCGTGCCCAGTGCTGCCACTGCTCACGAGCTGCAAGCCGTTGTCATGCGGCGAATGTCCACATGCCAATGAAGTAGCCATGTTGCTGACATGAGCCCAGGTCTTTTATTGGGCTTCACATTTGTCATGCATGCCAGAGACGCAGCCTGATTGGTTCGCCCAGTCACTGCCATGAAATGCGCTGCCAAATAAGCTCCTGGCATACAGACACAACTTTCCATAGAGTTCTGGGCACCATGCATGCATGCCGTTGCCTGATCGGGCGTCCATTGAATGCGTGCAAACGCAGGGACGGTGACACGCACGAGCGAGGTGCGGCCGGAGCTGTTCATGGGTTGCTTCCGCTGCCTGGAGTGCGGCACGATCATCCGCAACGTGGAGCAGCAGTTCAAGTTCACTGAGCCCTCCATGTGCACTATGGAAACCTGCCAGAACAAGTGCGAGCCCGATTCACTGTTAGATGACGTTATTAGATGAGATATTCACAACTGCTGGTTGGGCACCCTTTTATGTGAACCATGGACACCTGCCAGAACCAGTGGGAGCTTGCTTTGCGCCTGTAGCAAAACATCACCTGCTTTTCAATGAAGTATCACTGTATGCAGCATAGCCGACAGTGCCGTATGGACGGTACAGACATTGACAGACTTGCAGAAGTCGCAGCAGTGTCTACAAAGCTCGTTGATGGTGTAACAAGGTGCAGGAACATTCATCCTGTCTCGCAGAATTTTTGTTGAGTTGAATTTTTGTTGAAGTAGGAGTGACCAAGAGTTGTTGATGTGTGCACAGGAAGGCGTGGACGCTGGTGAAGGAGGAGAGCACCTTCATCGACTGGCAGCGCGCCAAAGTCCAGGAGACCACCGACGAGGTCTGCGCTCTCCCTCAAACTTACAGAAGATGATGTGTGTCAAACAATATGCAGCATGTGCAAGGAAGCCTCAAAAGCTTACGCACAATGTGGCACGCACCCACATTCATGCACAAAATGCCAGCTTTCAGCGACTGACATACTTCTATTGGGCCTTTGAGGGCTAGTGGCTTCAATGGAAGCAAACAAATCTAAAGTGACCTAGATAGATCCAGCAAAACTCAACTACTTTTGTTGCATTGAGATCTGCGGTGCTGTCCAGGTGCCGGCGGGTAGCCTGCCGCGCACGATAGAGGTGATTTTCCGCAACGACACGGTGGAGCAGGCGAGGGCAGGCGACAAACTCGTGTTTGCCGGCTGCATGGTTGTCGTCCCCGATGTGGCCGCCATCACCGCGCCGGGCCAGCGCAGCCACGTCAAGGGCGCAGGTGCGCGCACCTGCCGCCACATGTGCCCGCATGTGCCGGCTCCTCTCTCTGTGCACTCTGCTCGAACCTCTTTGTGAGTGTATTTTCTGTGGGACGCATGCGGTGGTGTGCAGTTCCTGGAGCCATGTTGTGCTCTGCCTGGGCGCCTGTGTAGCTTCCTGATCATTGATCATCCCCCGACAAGCCAGACTTTGCGGTGTACATGCAGTAGTGTCCAATAGGCACAGGCCCCAGGACACGCAGACAGTGGCCTTTTGTAGAGGGAGTCTTGCTCAATAAAGATGCTCAGTAGTTCAGTGGTGCCGTCAATGTTTGCAGGCCGGCTGAACGGCGCGGCCAACGAGGGCGGCGGCGTCACGGGGCCGCGCAGCATCGGCGTGCGCGAGCTGACCTATAAGATGGCCTTCCTCGCCTCCTCCGTCCAGGTGATTTCTCTTTAACACCTGCCCCCTTCACCCCAACCTGGGTGCTGCAGGTGTCAATGGGAGAAATCTACGCTTCTTGCATACTTGTCTGTGCATCTGCACGTAAACAGATACTCGGCAACGGCTTCATCAGGGACCAGATATCCAGCTTTAATGACCCAGTCAAATCTCGTGCTCTAAGCAGCCTACCGATTGGTTGTAGAAATGACAGTGGCTCTCCTGCACAGGCGGCTGACAAGAAGCTGGGCATGATCAACATCCGCAGCGACGATGATATGTCTCCCAAGGACGTCCTGGACGGCATGACGCCTGATGAGGCCGCGCAGGTGCGCGCACATGCCGCCTTGTCGCCTGCCACCAGCTATACAGCATCAAATTTTTGCAGAGCTATCAATTCACTAAATGTATTGGGGGAAGCAGGGAACACCCTGTTCTTGCTTGCCTTGACTGTCATCAGGTAATACATTGCCATGCTGCTCTCTGCTGCGTCCAGCAGCATGCACTATAATGTAGCACAAATTTGATGCATAGCTGATTTAATCTTCTTGACTTTAAAAGAAAGGGCAGGCCAAGAATTGTGTGAGCCTGTGGTGTTTGAGAATTGCACTCGGTCGACGCTTGTGGGATTTTGACCAGGGCTTTGCATGTCAGAGGCCTGCTGCTGCAGAAAAATCTGCTGATGTCCTCCGCGCATGTGCCGGCAGGTGCTGTCAATGAGGGACAACCGGCAGATCTACGAGGCGCTGGCCTCCTCGCTGGCGCCTGGTGTGTTCGGCCACCTGGACATCAAGAAGGCCATCCTGCTCATGCTGCTGGGCGGGGTGCATAAGCAAACCTCCGAGGCACGCCCCTCCTCCACATTTGTCATTCTTGTCTACTACAAAGTCCATTCTAGGTCTTATTCTGTCTTTTGTTGAAACATGAAAGCCTCTTTGAAGCACCGACTGACCAAGGTCATCTGCACAATAGCTGCCTAAGCAGGCGTACTATGCTGCCACCCCGAGCAATACATTCAGTTCAAATACGGCAGCCATGCCCAACTTCGGTGCTTGACTTGCAGAAATCTCTGTACTCTCCTCCAGAAAGCAGAACAAGCCCGAGCCCACATACTTGTTTCGGCGCGCGCAGGGCATCAATCTGCGTGGGGACATAAACGTGGCGATAGTGGGGGACCCGTCGTGCGCCAAGTCACAGCTGCTCAAGTACGTGGCCGCCTTCCTGCCGCGCGCCGTCTACACCTCCGGCAAATCATCCTCCGCTGCCGGCCTCACCGCCTCCGTCGTCCGGGTGTGGATAAGCACCCACTCACTGCATCTTTCTGCGGATCAAGGTCCTTGTTAGTATGTTGCTTTGCTCAGGTCACCTGTTCTGAAGAAAACTCCTTTCAAACGTCAGCCAGCCGCTGGTCTTCTTGGATATTCTGCTCAAATTTGTCTCGCAAGAGATCACCTGATGGGGTAGACTTCCATGCCTACAGGTAGGTTGACAGAGGCTTCCTTCCCCACTCTTATTATTCCCATTCGCCACAGAGTAAGGGTGTGGACTTTCATCATTCTTGCCCAAGTACAGCCAGGAAGATTTAAGATCACCCCCAGTGTCAATGGGCGCGCTTATGAGCAGAGATTGGCATGTACTGTCATCACGACGCTGTAGTGAAGGTGCATGAGCGTGCATTGTGCGCATTGCAGGAGAGCGACACAAACGACTTCTGCATAGAGGCGGGTGCGCTGATGCTGGCGGACAACGGCATCTGCTGCATCGACGAGTTTGACAAGATGGACGTCAAAGACCAGGTGGCCATCCACGAGGCCATGGAGCAGCAAACCATCTCCATCGCCAAAGCAGGCATCCAGGTGCTGGCCATACCTCCCTCTGTCCCTGTCTTCTGTTGTGGTGCAGATCTGGTATGCCAGGAATGTTGTGCCTGGCATTTTCAAAGAATGCAAAACGCAGGCAGGTTGCAGGGCAGCAAAAAATGCACATAGCCCTTGGCTGACTTCATCTTGGGTCAATGCAAGAGGCTTGCTCATGGGTGGCGAGCATAAGCACACAGAGAGCCAGCACTGATGTGCGTCTACGCAAGACAGCCAAATTGAATAGGCTTGGAGATCTGAATGCCATGTGCAGGCGACGCTGAATGCGCGCACGGCGATTTTGGCGGCTGCCAACCCGATCGGCGGCCGCTACGACCGCTCCAAGCCCCTGCGCTACAACGTCGGCCTCCCGCCCGCCATCCTGTCCCGGTCTGCCTACCTTCCATCTCGGCCTTGCACTTCCCTCATTTTACCGATGCCTCTAAATGTCCATGGCTGCATGCCAATCCTCCTTAGATGCGCTCATTCACTGCTTATGCTTGCTAGCATTCAGGACTCTCAGACTGATCGTAATGCAACTTCCACTCGAGAATCAGTGCACTTCGCTCAAACTTTTTGGCAAATGGGCTTCCAGATAAATGCCGAAGCGCTGTGGTGTCTCCTAAGCATGCAGGTCTTGACGCATGTAAATTTGTGCCTGCGGCAGGTTTGACCTGCTGCACGTGATGATAGACGAGCCGGACGATATTCTGGACTACCGAGTGGCCAGTCACATAGTGGCCGTGCACCAGCGACAGGACCAGGCGTTCGAGGTGCCCTACTCCATGGCGCAGCTGCAGCTCTACCTGAAGTACGCGCGCGCTCACAAGCCAGAACTCACCCCCGGGGTAAGCCCCCACCCGTTGATTGACCCTTCTTGCAGTGTCCACCTCACATCACCTGTCCCCTCCCCCAGTCGCATCTCTCCGTGATCGGTTATCCCTGCCATTGGCCGCTTCATGACACCTTCTGGTCAGCTAGATTGTGGCAGTCTCTTCCTCACGTCGAGTGTCATTTGGAGGATCTTCAAGTTGACTGAGAGCGGGAGGATAAAGAGGGGCGTCTGCTGAGTGTTGCTGCAACATAGCACCTCTGACCTTTCTTGAAGAGCCTCACTGTGCAGTCCCTCGAAGGCCAGTGCATGGGCAGCCAACATAGTGAATTTGAGGTGCCCCGCTACAATATAAGCCAAACGTGCACGGAGGGAAGCTGCACTGGTTCTCAAGAATCGTCAATTGCAGCCCTGCAGTGGCCCTGTGTGGGCTAGAGGGGGTTTAGGGGTCGAGAATCCCTAAATAAGGGAGGTACGTGCGGCGGGCGCAGGCGAAGCGGGAGTTGGTGGAGAGCTACAAGCGGCTGCGGACCGAGGACGCGGCGCCCGGAAGCAGCACCTCGTACCGTATCACGGTGCGCCAGCTGGAGGCGCTCGTGCGGCTGTCCGAGGCCCTCGCTCGGCTGCGCTGCTCTGAAGTTATCACCCCCGCCTACGTCCGCGAGGTAAGGGATACCGCCGCCAACATATATTCACAGTCTGCAAATAATCATGCCTGATATCCCTCTGACAGACCTACCGAAGTTGACCCGCACCAGTGCTGAAGCACGAGGCAGCCCATTTGCGCCCATATTGTCCTGATAATTCATGCGCAGTCGCTTGCTCACGGCGCTTCTTGCGCCTTGCCCACTTGGCGTGACAGACTGTGTGCGACGCTACCGTGCACTGTATCAGCAGTTGCCAAGGACTTTTATTGCATGGAACTATTAATGCAAAGGCGAAGCGGCGCGCTTGCATCAGGATACACCCTAAGCGCTTGGTGTGTCAATGTCTCAGGCGCGGCGGCTGGTGAAGAACAGCATAATAGCGGTGGAGGCGCCGGACGAGGAGGTGGATGATGACGAGTGGGTTGACGACCCTGAGGAGGCCCAGGACATCATCGCCCGCCACCGCCCCGAAGGGGCTGGTCCCTCCGGCGACGCTCCAGGCCCCTCCGGTGCGAACATTTACCCCTTGCCTAGTACATCAATGGCCCCGGCTGGCGGGGGGCGGTATAGAACTGAGCAGCGTGCCCGCGTTTGATTGGGCCCTGCTTGAATCTGGCGAGTCCATCAAGGGGTAGGATCTGTGGCAGCCTTTACATGCGGCTTGTCTGCAGATGCACCTTGCCTCTGGCAGGAACAACGTGTAAGCGCTAGTAGATTATCTTCCTGCTGTTGTAGAGGAGATAAACCCTGGCACATATTGTGGGCTCTGCCGCCGATTTTCATCTGCAGCACAGAGTCATTCCTGATGGTTGAATCCTTAGAAGAAGAGCCCACTTGCACTTTCCTTGCAGGGGCTGTAACTACAATCCAGGAGCTCTTCCTCTATCATATAATGATAAGGCCACACCTTCTATGGCGATAAATAAGGCGTTTGTTGGGGGCCTCTTGCTGTGCTGAGGTTCTCCATCTTCATGGGGACAAGAGGAATGCTGGTTTCTTTAGGGAATTTTTACTGCTATTTTTCAAAAGGCACACACTGCTGCAGGGGCCAGGGGTGGAGCTGGGCCGAGCAACGATGGCGCCGCGCCGATGGAGGTCGACGGCCGCAGCTCTGCCAGACCCGGACGCAGCCGCGCAGCGGAGCCGGCCGCCGCCGCCGTGGCTCCTGAAGGTGGGTTGCCTCTGCCGTTTTCCGTCATTTCTGACTCTGCAAATGGTCAGATTGCCAGGCCCCAAAGCACGCTCCCTGGAGCGCTGTATGAGATGGGGTAAGCCATAGCACTACAAAGAAAGATGGCATGCAGATGACTTGTCCAATACCATGCCAATACCATCCAATACCATTAACGGAGGAGCCTTGAGTGGATGCGATGTACCCTTCACTGCAGCAACTCTCTTGGGCGACATGGGTCACGTTTTTCATGACTCCTTGATCCCTAACTACATCTTTTGACCGATGCGCAGAGGCCGAGCCGGCTGAGAAGAGCGCCGCGGAGCTGGAGGCCGAGCGTGTCGCGGCACAGGCCGCAGTCGAGGCGGCTCGCGCGGCGCGGCCGCAGACCAAGGTCAGCCACAAGAAGCTCAACCAGGTCAAGGTGCGGCCGTGTTCCCTCCCTTGCTTATCTCCCCGTCCTCCCGTGCTTGACAGATATTCAACATCCCTGCCGCACCAGCAAACACGCATGTACCCTACAGCAGGATTAAGACTTGTCAACAAGTTTAGAGGAGGCTGACCTCGTGCTAACTGCCTGCTACATGGCTGCATGATGCATGACAAGCACCAGCTTACCCATTGCATCTAAAAGAGCCAGACACTGGCATCTTTTTCTCCTTTCTTTCTTAAAGAACTTGATTTCAGTTGTGGTGTGCGTGCAGGAGCTGTTGGTGATGCGGTTCAAGGAGCTGGAGCATGGTGGCCAGGCGGATGCCACTTTTGGGGATGTCCAGGTGGCGGGCCTCAAGCAGCACGAGCTCATGGACTGGTACTTTGCGCACCAGGCAGAGCGGTGCGCGCCCCTTTCCTCCATCCCCAGGTGTCTCTAAACTAATGGGTCTCGTTTAAAATCCCCCGATCCCATATGTGTCCCTCTGATTCCTGAGGCCTCAGTTGAAGGCCAAGTGGGGCACCCTGTGACATGCCAAGCAAAGCAGGGATGCTCGAAGACATGCTGGCTCACCTATGCCCCCGCCATGCACAATTTGCCACATCTTCTGTAGGACGTTCTGTTTGCTTCACTCTTGCCGGCAGCAGTATGTCTCGCACTTGCAATGCTTCCTACTGTGCAGAGGAGCATTGTTGCTGCGAGAAAGGGACAATCGTCAGGAACACATGGCGAGTCTTCTCCATCATGTATACTGCATCCGTGTGGGTTGTCTGACATTTGGAATTTGAATTTTGAATATGTGCGTGGCAGGCAAGTGGATGCGATGACAGAGGAGCAGCTGAAGGATGAATTCCTGCTGGTCGGCAAAATCATCCAGCACCTGATCAGGCGCGGCCCCTTATCAATACACCCCACACCCAAAATTTACACCTTCCTTCTGCTTAGATATTGCACAGCCCGCCCGGAGCTGGGCATGTCTAAAAAGCACTGTACACGACAGCACCGTCACCAAGGAAAACCGTTACATATGAATGACAGGAGGAGTAAGCGTTGTCTAGGATGCATTCAGTTTTGGGCCTGTGAGGTGTTTTGGGATGGTATTTCCTGAATGCATGTCTGACTCCTGAACACTGAGCACCGTGGCCACGGTTGATTGGGTCTTGCATGGATCTGGCCACGTCATCAAGGGGTAGGATATCTGGCAGCCTTTGCCCGGAGCTTGTCTGCGGACGCACCTTGCCTCGGGCGGGAAAAGCGTTTTATAACAGTAATTATAGCAATATTGGAATCCGTGTTTGATCTCCGGCAGGGTAATGGGCGTTCTGGTGGTGGTCGAGACCCCGGAGCGCGCGCCGACAGATTCAGAGACGGCGTTCGCGCGGCGCGTGCAGCGCGACCGCGTGCTGGCCGTCAACCCCAACTACGTCGACGACGAGTGACTCACCCCATGACTCACCCACCCGCTGCCTCACCCTGTTGCCGGACGACTATGACGGAACCCCGGCAAGGAGTGACCCACTTATATGAGTGACTCATACACAACCCATGAGTAATGACCCCTGTCGGCCAGCTGCGCGGCGCACTCACTCAATAAACACAACGTTGCGCGGCGGCGGTGAACCGTGGGTACTTCTTGGAGCAGTAGCCTAGGCGACTTAAGCACTCAATTGGCCGACTTTGTGCATTTGCGCAATACAAAAGAGGAGGAAGGCAGCTACAAAGAAACCGGCCGCTACATGAAAGATCAGTGTCCGATGCTGTGTCAACAAGCAGAAGAATTTAATTGCACGGTGAATTTGTATGCTGCATGGTCTATTGTTTGCCATGCATTGCACGTGCTCAACTTGACAATTGTTTGCAAACTCCACCTGCAAGGTGCTGGAGGATGTTTTTACTGTAAAGCATATAAGGGTTTACCTATTGCCTGTGGTATGCGAAGGCTGTAACCTTCAGCTGACTCTGCAGATCAAAGAGTGTAATGGCGTCAGCAGGGACACTCTAATCATGCAGACAATTGTAAGTACAGAGGAGGATTACAGATACAGGCAACACACTGTGCTTACAAAGCACTTCACCACTGCATATGCATGCATGAAGTAAAATGCCATAAGATTAATGTCCATCTAAAAGTATTCTCTCATCCTCTTCACTCACCTATTTGACTGATCACTTCTAGAGTACGTGCCAATCCTGCTCACAGACTAAAGGAAAACGCCTCGGCCTTTACACATGCCAATATAAAGCGCAAGCACACAGATGCGTCTTGACAGCACCAGGAATACCAGATATTAGCGATCTGCACCAGACCGGTTCCGCTTTGCTGCAGACCAAATGCTAAATTTCAAGCTTGCTCAATTTGGTCCCTCTCTAATCCAAATATCAACGACAGAAGAGAGTTCATCAACTTTCCAAGGAGCAGTCCATGGCTTCGAAGGAAAGTTGTGAGGTTCCAGCAGCTAATCAATCATCAAATCTTGTGGCTGTCCACAAATTCACATAATGCACAGTATGATGCATAGCACACCACATGCAACATCTACACTTTGCCCATCCTGCAAAGAAGCCAGGGAAAGAATCCAAAGAATTTGCAAAACCCATGCGTTGGAGCTCACAGCACATGATCCTGCAAGATCGTCACAATTCTATCATCTTCAGCACTCTTAGTACCATCTTCAAAGGCCTGAACGATTCAGATTGCAGGCCCAGCAGAATACCCTTCATACCCTTCAGAGACCATTTGATCTCAGAGCCATCACCTGTGTTGCATCTTCTGATCTACCAACCTTTACTGTACCGCTGAAATAGGCAACACTCTTTGCACAAAAAGTAGCACGCTGGCATGACAAGGGCCAAGGTGTGAACGAACCTCCACAAGACCTCTCAAGATGAGACCCACATTGCTGCCTCTAAGGCTATCCCACATGCAGCAATTCCCTTTTCATGTCCGCGCAAGCTCTGCTGAGTGATCAAAATAGCAGCGCATGGCAGATGCATTCCAGTATAGAGGAGAGTTTTACGCCAATCCAGTGCACTTCAGAAGACATCTCATGCAGCCTTGCATCATGCCGCAGGAAAGCCATTCGACCTCCCTAGCACAATGCTAACTACCTGTTTTGCGTATCTTTTCAAGCCCAAAAGAGGAAGTTGGCTATTCAGTGCTTTTCTGCATGCACGTAGTCCATAAAGTAGAACTTCTGCACCAGGTTGCGCAGCCAAACAGCAGCTGCAGTGGACGCAGCTGCCAGCAGAAAGATCCCTGCTGTCACCAGAGGGGGCTGCCCACCCCTGGAACCCACCCAGTATGCCAGGCCAAGGGTAGACAGCACAGCGAGCGCTGTCACTGCTACCTGCAGCACTTTCGCCACTCCGAGTGCCTGTACAGACATCCGTAGGGCACACTCACGTGACACTCACCATACGCATTGAGAGACAATATACCAATGTCATGTTGATAATGACATGTTAGCAGAGGAGCTGTCTGCGGGGCATGAGATGTGCTCCTCCCTCGCCAAAGATACTTGAAGGCAGTGTGTCACTAGAAATGCAGTACACAGCGACCCAGACAGAGGAGTCCGTTTGAGGAAGCATGACATCCGCTCTACTGTTATTCTCATGATCAATGGCACAGGCAGCGCTGAAAGACCACAGGCACAGATTCCCCATTGGCTGTTCCACATGCATATATGAAGATGAAGAGAGCAGATTCTGAAGGGAACAGATTAAAAAAAACAGCCGCAGGGGCCACGTGGCCAACCAATTAAATGAAATTTCTGCGCCCACAATTTCTAGCAAGCACCATTATTATTGACCCCAGAGACCCGGGGAATTTTGATACAGGTAACACGGGTGCGCAAGTGATCACAAGGGCATATTCGCCTGGAGTCAATTGGTTGAAGAAGAGGATAAAGGGAAAATGGTGAATTACCCGAGAGCAGCTCTTGCAGTGGCGAGTGTGCGAGGAGTAGCGGTCGAGCAGCACAGCTCTGCTGGGCTCGATGCGGTCTGCATCGGCGTTCCCTGCTATGGGCCCCCCGCCGGCCCTCTCCTCAAACCACTGCCGGAACGCCGTCACAATCCTGCAAGCGCCAAACCGTTATTAATAAACCGTTGGTAGAGGATCTCTTCTCTTGGATATAAGTGGAGCACTGGTTGTGCTTCGAATGGCTCTAGGGATCTGGAGATATCCCCTCGAGATTGTCAGCAGCCACGCCAGGGTTTTCTGCTCTATGCCGGTGGCAGTCGCATTGAGAATGGCATGCAAGAGACAACACACGTGCAGGTTTCATGAGGTCATATGGCGATTTGCCAGGAGTGAAGGACCTGTCAGCCTGGGTGGGCATGTAGTAGGAACGCCTCCAGCTTCCACCCTTCCTCCTGTCCTCAGCCAGCACCCGTTCCTGCAGAAATGCATGGCGAAATATTACTGCCCCAAAGCACAGACAGGCAGGTGCGCGGCTATGGTGCAGGGATCCCGGGCAAAGTATTCTTCAGACAAGGAAGTCAACATCCTCAACGAATGTAGTTCGCCCTGGGTCTTAAAAGGTGGACTAGCAGTCTAGATTTCAAGCGCCAGCAACAATGTATATTGATCTGATGCTTAAGACCATGCTGATCTCTTGGCAGCTCAAAACCGGCAGTGCGTCTCCAGCAAAACTCAACATCAGCGACCTATACTCGTGTATGGCGGCTGCACTAATTCTCTGGCAGATTTCAAAGTCAGCAGACAACAGCATTGTTCGGCGAATGCATCATGTGCACACACCGCGGACAGCCTCACAATATGTTTGCTTCAAGTGAGTCACTGAGCTCACCTGAATGTGGAGGATGATGTTGTCCCCGTCGAACACTAAATTGCGTGTGAGGTGGTCGGCCCAGCGCGGCTTGAGGCCGGCCAGCGCACGAAATGGAGCCGGCAAGCCGTCCGCATGCACGATGAGCCACCAGAGCACGCGGCTGCGCCCAGGGCCTGTCGGGACCACAAACATTGGCATCTGGCTCCACTTCACCTTCCCGCCCTGCAGTAAAGGAAATGACAAGACGCGTCACAATGCAGCTCACGTGCATGCACAGGTAATGCTCCCGCTGCAGCGGCAACCTCTGGCCATCAGCCATCGCGCGCTGCATCCTACAAATTAGGCATGCTGCCGTGGGCAGCAGCAGCCCTCTAAGACGTCTGCTGGCAAAAAGTGCACCAATACTGTTACTTTGAGTCAAGGCATGAGCCCCTCTTCTATTGTGCCTTCTGACCGAGCACATGGGTAGCAGATTGACGGCTCACGAGAGATGCACGGAGATGCATCAGCAAGTCAGCAACTTTGCAAGATGCTTGGCTGACTCATAGCGGCAACATTAGCCAAAGATCTGACAGATGGCCTCGACAGTACACAGCAACACGGCTTGCTACCAACGACGCTAGGGGCAGGAGGTCAGAGGCATGCCATGGGAGAGGGGATGTAGTAACGGATGAAGCAGGGCGGCACGAATTGGATCTTGAAATCGATCACGCGCGTTCCAAACGCGGCGCTCTTGACATCCATGCTGATGGCCTCCTGCGGGGGGTGCATCGGGTCCCCCCGGTCTGTGGGAGATATCTCGAAGACACCCACATTCTCAGATTCCCTGCACATGGCGCAGATTCAGCTCCTCCACACCTCTTATCTTTTCAAAAACTCTAAATGACTGAGTGCACTGCCCTGCTGACCGAGCCCGCCTGCAGCACCCGGGCACATTCTGTTTCACTGTGAAGGACTGGGGCAGACAAGGAAGACTTGAAGCTGCCTATGGCCAATGTTATTTTGTACAAGATCCCTCCCTTGCATGTCATGTCACAGATTGCCCAGTCATCTGGGGCCTTAGGGTGCACAGGAAGACACACTAAAGACCAAGCTCAGGAAAACAACGGCCATATTGCTTCATCCAAAAGACCAGGTGAGATCGTCATAGCAGTAATCATTGCGGCTTAAGACACAGGAGCCGTTGTAAGGATGGTGTAAACAAGGGTGGGCCCACCTGTTGCCCTGCACGCCGTGATGGGCAAAGCTGACGTGGGAGGGATCCAGAAAATTCTCCACTAGAACGTCCCAACTGCACAACCAATACTTTTTTCAGGATACAACTCAGCGTGGCCTGCTTATGTCCTGAGCAGAGCAGCTCTATTCTCTCTACTCTCTCTCTAGGTCTGCAGGGTGAGCATGGTTCGGTCCCAAGGGGCAACTGCATCCCTTTTGAAAACACAACTTGTAACTCATTTATGCTGCCCCAAGCTCCTGATACGGAGACTGCAGGCACGCCGCTTGAGAGGCTGAGAGATCTCCAAGCCCCTTCCAGCTTAAAGTCCTTGACTGGCATCTAACATCACAAGCTTTTTCTGCCAGAGGCAAGGTGCATCTGCAGACAAGCTGCAAGCAAAGGCTGCCAAAATCCTACATCTTGTTGGATTCCATAGATCCAAGCAAGACCGATCTACCATGGGCACGTGCTCAGTATTTGTCCCGCCCCATGCCAGCCGGGGCCATGTGAATGACATTTGGCAGAGTTTGGCAGAATCAGAATTTTCAAACCAAATTTAAAACAGATAGCAGAGGCACACCTGTAGGGTAGGTCTCGGGCGTATCGGCTGGCGGCAGAGATGACTGGACCGCCGTCAGTCGCCTGGCCGGTGTCGTCAGGTGACAGCTCTGGGATGAGTAGCGGCGGCATCAGCGCCGACTCAGCCGCCGCGCTGGCGCTGCAGTCCCCCCAGACCCACACATACCCCTGCGATACCTGCGCGCAAAATCTTAGACATCAAACAACGCCCCGTGCAGCACTGCTGTTCAATGCCCCTACACACAGTACAAAGCTGTGATAGCCAATTTTCCACATGCCCTCCATTGTCCTAGTCAACAGCACCTCTTCTGCATCTCCACAGGTCCAATGATTGGACTTCTTATTGTCTGCACCCTAGACTGCTACTGATCAGAGGCAAGCCTTCCCAAAATCAGAGCAATCGCCTTTCTTTGGTGGAATTTGATTAGGGCCTTGGCGTTTTGCCCTTTGAAGAGTAACAGAGGGATGCCGGAAAGCAGGTTGACAGTATGCAAAGTACAAAGCACAGAGCTTCACGTTGACATCCCTTGTCCACATACACTGCTCAATGCAAGGTGCATGTGTACAGGGGGCGGCACCATGAACTTTTGTGCGGCTCCTGCTTATGCCCAACCGCTCATGCACAGCATGAAGAGCGATGCTGTCCTTGGTGCAACAGAGGTCTTTGCACCTGTGTGGGGTGCACGGCTGCGCAGGAGCGGCCGCTGGAGCAGGCGGTGTCCTGGGCCCGGGCATCGAGCGCCTGGGGGATGCGTGTGCAGGCGCCGTCACCCCTGAAGCGCCACCCGTGGTACGAGCACATCAGCGTCCCGTCCGATGGCTCTATCCGCCCCTCTGCATGCATGGCACGATTACATAAGATAGAGTCCTTCAACAGCACCTGACTTGTCTGGGATTTTTTAGAATTGGAATAAGGTTGCGACGAAAGTCTCCATTTGTTAGGAGAGCCAGAGGCCAACAGAAGCATACAAAGGGACCCATGCAATCATGGATGCAGGCATGGCCAGTTCCGAAAACCTTGCTTTTTGCGGTGAGTGCAACAAATGCAAGGTACCTCAGTATTTGCCATGGCTAAGCTCACTGCAGATTATCTGCATGTCATGTCTGTGAGACAGCTGGCCAGTATGGCGCATTTGCACTCATGGGTGGAACGCGAGAAACGCTGGATGAGAAGAGAACAGCCGAGCACCTGACAGAGGAGCGAGCCTGTGGGGGCAGCGGTCTTCAAAGGCGGTCCACTTCTGCTGACGCGAGTCATACCAGATGACTAAGCGTTTGCCCAGCAGCTCCATCGCGTGTGGCCTGCCCGGATCCAGGTCCTCCACAAATGCCAGGGGGTACCACTGCCGCGCCCAGTCAAATGTGCCCCCATTGGCTGCTTCCTGCTTGTCAGGTAACCCCCACACAGCTTGTCAGATTTGTTCCGATCGCCAGTAATACTGCTAATAGGTTGGAAAAGGTGTTGCATGCCGTACTGTGCACAGTGACGTGGGTCAAGCTACTGGTGGCAAGCAACAGTGATCACCACTACTCACCTGTGTGGATGTCTGAATGGGTGAGCTATGAGCAGCGGCCTGCTCATGTCTGGTGTCGACAGCTGCACGGACAGAGTCCACCCTCCTTTTCAATGTTGATGTTTCCTGCAGCATGGACGATAATTAGTACAGCATCAATATATGTATGGGATATGCACGTCGCACATTTCAGCCAAGCTGTGTGTGACCCGCATCTGGACATCATTCCTACACGATCGCATCCGACAGACATATAATGTCAGAGGACAGAGTATAAGACGAGAAAACTTGCAGGGATCGGGCATCGCTCCCGAAAGTGGTGGTGGCATCTAGGCTTACCTTGGCACGCTTAGGCCCCACCGCAGGCTTGAATATGAAAATCTTACATCTTGATGAATGGCGGTACGTTCCATAGGGTGTTTGTAGAAGAGGGTTTGCAGCGGAAGGCATTGGGCTACTGCCAAGCCCAAGCCGTGAACAACTTTCCGGCAGGATCCAGAATTACTTAGCCCAGATGCAATTCTTCGATCGGTAGAATCAAGTCTCTGGCAGTTATGAACGTTTCTGGAATGTATCAAATCCGTAAGTCTGGACCAGCTCAATAAAGTTGTAACTTTTTGCGCTTGAGGTGGGCAGCTGCCTTGACGTGGCGAAGCTTGGACTTGGGCCCCAGTGCCTAGCTAGGCCAAGCGAGGCACCGAACATGCATGTTGAATGCCGTGGGGGGTTGCCATTTAAGCATTCGTGCGCATATCTAAAACACTAGTTGAATTTGCTCACTCAAAACCAGCATCTGCATTGGATATTGCCAACATTGAAAGTCCAGAACCTTCTTGTCGCGCTGCGCATGCGTGCACGCCAGAAGGCCTGGTACTAGCTACTTAGTAAGCTCATCAGCCTCATGAGTCTCAAAACATTTAAATTTGTTGACATCAGCTACAATTTACATTTTACTTCAGTGTACCCAGTGTACAGCATCACCGTGATGCTGTACATCGTAGTGACTATGATGGCGGTTCAAATATTCTGGGGCAGCTAGCAATTGCAAGATCTATATTGCTAGTCAGCGCTGGCAGGCCGTCTCACGGGGTTGATACCGACTGCATCTAGGTGTAAAGGTGTGGTTGCCTTTGCATTGCCGGGGCCGCCAGCCCAAGTGTCGCCTCCGCAAAACTGGACTCTACCGGGCAGAAGTGAGCTTTTTATCTCTTCTCCTGCTCTTGGTGCGGCTTGAAGCAGCACGAGATAACACATGCACCTGTTCACAGAACAACGGGATAGCTTGCAAAGGCACTGACAGACCAGCTCACCACAATTCATCAAGATGCTTCGTCACCTCATGAGAACATGGAGCAAAGGGAGCAGGGAGCAGATCATCTAGATGCACTGACCTGGGAAGCAATTGCATGCGGAAAAAGAAATATGACACTTGGGTGCCATTCGCGGAGTTAGTTCCTCCTGCCTCGCTGCTTTGCTTTGGGCTGCTTTGCTTTGGAGGGCTGCTTGGGCTGCACATCGCGCCCGTCGTCCAAGCTGAGGTTTTCCAACGCAACACCAGCATCTGTGCACACATGAGTGTTTTTAAATGGTGACAGATCACAGAAACAACTCCAGAGTGATGCTAGCAACGGGGTAGGGCATGCAACAGGCAATGTCAAAGCAGTGAATTGTTGAGCAGGACAGTATTTTCCAGGATGCAATGTGTACAGCAGCAAGCTGATGTCAACACTAGCAAGCAATCCTGTGTACAGCACTTTGGAGTTGTGAGCATCCCCGATGATGTGTCCTTGAAGGCAAGGAAGGATAGTCAACGAGTGTGATCGTAAGAACAGACCTTGACATGCACAAGAAGCATCTGGGTCGCCATCTTCTGGTGGGGTGGCAGGGGCATCTGCGCTCGGGCCCTGCTCTGCTACCGGCTGCAGCTGTGGAAACATCTGTGCCAGCTGCTTGTTGCGTAACACCCACGCCACTGATTCGCTCGCCAGCTGCTTCTTCTGCTCATCCTGCAAGCACATATGAGTGCAGATCTACTCGCCATTTCTTCAGAGACAGCAGCAGCATAGCACATGCATCTTGCACAGCAAATTGCTGCCCCTGCGACAAGAAGAAGTTACTCATGTGTAACGTTGGTACCTCTTTGCAAGGGGGGATAATTTTGCCAGCCAGACACCTCAACGTGAGCAGTCCTTGGGTTGCTCTATGAGAAAGTAATGGAGATCAGCGTACCGTTGTCTGCATGTAGCCGGCTGTGACTGTGTCTTCCAGCATAAAGGACAGGAGCCCTGTAAGTATGGATGCCACGCTCCATAAGGGGTTCCAAGTCTCTGCAAAAGAGCACAAGTGTTCCAGTGAACAACACACCCAAGATCGCAAAACCAGGCCATTCCATGATCCTGATAGGTTTCAGGCTACGATCATGAATAGGTCCTGATAGATCATCAGCCAATGGCAAGCAAACAATTGTGAAGACAGCTACCTGGGTGGTAGTCCGACATGGACATGCAGATGCGTGTGTTTGTCTCAAAGCGGCCATTGGGCGTCAGCATCATAATGGCCGGGGGTTTGAAGGGGTACTCCGGCTGCAAGGCAATCGTGGGCACTGTCAAAGACTTTGCCAGGCTGTGCAGGACTTGAACCCAGCAAGAACTGACCCTTCAGCAGGCTTACCGGGAATCTTAGTTTTCCTACGTACATGCCTCCAGCATAGGGCGTGTCCGGTGGTCCCTCGATGAGGTAGTGCCATTCTGCGTGACATGTCCTAATCACACCTCTGCTGCTCAAGTATTGATCAAGATGCTATGATGAGTTAAAAACACAAGGACGGAATCCAAGGCTGTCATCAAGTAGCTTATGTTTAAGGAGTCTTACCGAGCATATTTTTTTCATTCACGTGCACTGCTGGAACGTGAGGAGGAGGATCGGCCAGGAATGCTCTCATTTCCTTCTTCAGCTTGTTCACGCAGACCTTAGGAGCCATGTCACCGTGGCTGGCTGGCTTTTAGAAGGCAATTAGACTAGTGAGAAGCATTCATGGATAATCGAGCATTGCACCCAATGAGGAAAACCTCTGTCGACAGAAGGTGTCAGTGATGCATTGAAAGTGAGCGTTAGGGCAGACGCCTCTGGGTGTTTGCAGATGGTCGTCTTGGTGACTTTAAGTGAACAAATAAGATGTTCCCAAGCAAACTGAGGACGGTCCAAAGCTTAATCGCTTCGCACATGCAAATTTGATGCAAGGAGGATCACATCACAGGCGAGGCGCCGCCCAGAAATTATCCCGTGACGATACGCTCGAAGCAGCAGACATCGTCCAACCCACCACCTGGCTCTGCAGAAGATACAGCCGCGGCAATACAAAAGATTTGCAATTCCCTATCTCTGCAGTCAACAGGCTTTCATGGCGGCGCAATCCGCTCACCTGAGCATAGGGCTTCAGAGGACAGGCACACCGCGATCAGTTCCCGCCATCAACGGTTCTCTAAGGCCCAGCAGCAGTGTACAGGCCGCAACAAGAGCGTTTCCCACACAATTTCGCGGCGCAGATGCAGCGCTATCCTATCACCTGGGAATCAGGCGCCAACGGAGCCTTAGCTCGCCAGTGTTTGCCGCCTCAACCTATGAGAATGGCTATGGCTCAGTTGGTACGCCCGATGACCAGCTGGACCGTCCCGCAGCGGACTCTGCAAGCGTGCTAGCTAGTAACAGCCCTCCTGCCTCGCAACGAACTGTACAAGTACCCCCACCGGTCACTTCGCCAGGTGCTCAGCCTATTTATGTGGGAGCCACCTCTGTGACACGATGTGGATGTTTCGAGCAAGGCGTTGCAATCATGGCTTGCCTTGATGCAGTATGGAAAGGAAATATAATGTAAGTTTTTCTGCTCACTCAGGTGGCGATGCCCGCATCAAGGTCATTGGTGTTGGAGGTGGAGGCAACAATGCTATCAATCGCATGATTGGCAGCGGGCTGCAGGTGAATTGTACTCACTGGGAGTCTTTTGTCATGATAGGGTCATTGTAATCACATGTATATTCACTCCAAGATATAAGAAAGCGGCTGGAGGATGATTTACTTCATGTTGGGGGGCTGATGGAGGAAAGCTGGCTGCAAGACTGAGCCTTCTTTTGTGAGAGTGCTGCTGCGTCAATTGACATGCCTTACTTTTCTTTTTATTGTGTCCACTGATCAGAGTCTCCAAGAGTTGAAATGTACTGCGAGGCATTTTCTGAACAGGATACACTAATCTTGAAACACTCCATGGCTGTGCCGCTCCCCCCAGGGTGTGGAGTTCTGGGCTGCCAACACCGACGCACAGGCCCTGGACAACTCAGATGCCCTGAACAAGATCCAGATGGGCGCACAGCTCACGCGTGGCCTTGGTAAACTCCTGTCTTTTCTCAGCACATCCTCTCGAACGGCATGGCCCGGGGTTTCTGCCCTGCAGTGCAATGCAGTGACATGTGCAATTAGTAAAGGTCTCACACCTCAAGATATTAGCAGCATAGGCCTGTGCAGCCAAACGCAACTGGGGTTTAAGTACAAGTGCTTTCGCCTTGTGTAGGAACTGGTGGCAACCCCAGCCTCGGCGAGCAGGCAGCAGAGGAGTCAGCCGTGGACCTCCAAACTGCAGTAGGCAACGCAGACATGGTACGCCCATCTCTCTACTCGCAGTCGCACTCATGCAACATGCTTTGCAAGCCATTGCTGGCTTCACTTCTTTAATCTCCGCTGGTCAGCAGCCGGAGCTGATTTAGATGCGGAAGTGTAGGATGAATGTGAAGAATGGGCACATATCCATTGCTAGCTCCATGTCATTACCTGTCCACAGGTCAGCGGCTAGAGCTGATGTTAGGATGGAGTGAACATAAATAGGGGCAAGAGAGCGTAATTACTATGTGTGCAGGTGTTCATCACAGCGGGCATGGGCGGCGGCACCGGCACCGGAGCAGCGCCAGTTGTTGCGCGCGTCTCCAAGGAGATGGGAGTTCTGACAGTGGGCGTTGTCACCTACCCCTTCACCTTTGAGGGGCGCCGGCGTGGCACCCAGGTGCGCTTGAGTTCCCCCTGAAAAGTCTCTCCTGCGTCAGATTCTTGATATTACTGTTCTTGTTATTGTGCCACCTTTGCTTGCCAGGTGCGACTGCAGACAAGCTGCAGTTGAAGACTGCCAAAAATCCCACCCCAGGCTGGACTCGCAAGACCCAAGCACGGTCTTGATATGCTGACCGTGATTTTATCTACTGAGGGCACCTCAGCGGTATGAGGGAGCTGCCTTGGAGAAGGGCCAGCCATGTCTTCTGTGGTAGCATGAGTAAGGGCTGAACAGGCATGGTGTGGTGCAGGCGTCAGATGGCATTGAGGCGCTCAGGAGGAACGTGGACACCCTCATTGTCATCCCCAATGACAGGCGAGCACCCTTTCCTATTGATGCCTGGCCATTGAGTAACAATCGGTGTAGGGACCCTGTTTAGGAAAGTAGGTACATGGTCTGTTTAAAGGAAAAAACGCTGTTCAAACAGGATCGGGCAGGGTGGACGAGTGTTGTGGGGTTGAGGGAGTGACGCTTGTTTAAAAAACTTACAGGTTGCTGGACGTTGTTGGCGAGAGCACACCCCTGCAGGACGCCTTCCTCTTGGCAGATGATGTCCTCAGACAGGTGACTCATTGTCTTCCTTGTTGAATTCTTGCATCCACTGCGGTAGACTTCTGCATTTCTTATAGTGGGCGAGCAATCCATGCACTTTGTTGGATGGCCTCACTGGAAGGAGGCGCAGCATTGCTCGCAAAACATGGCTCTGTCAGCAAGACAATGCAATGCCGCTTCTCCATTCCAAAGCTGGAATCCAGGTGTGCTTTGACTGAGCTAAGAAAACCATTCTGGCCGCCCATGTCTGTCACCACGCACCTGAGGCATGCTGAGCTGACGCGTTGCCCGATGTGCACACAACAGGGCGTGCAGGGCATCTCGGACATCATCACCATCCCGGGCCTGGTCAACGTGGACTTTGCCGATGTGAAGGCCATCATGTGCAACTCGGGCACTGCCATGCTTGGCGTGGGCGTCGCCACCGGCAAGAACCGCGCTGAGGAGGCCGCCCTGGTGCGGCCCCCCACCACCAATTTACTGCTGCCATCTCTCGGCCCCTCGATTTCTTTACACTGAGCCCCTGCGCGTGCCCCTGCTTATGCTGCGAGCAGTGAGGATGATTCGTATGCAGCTGCAAGCATAGGCTGGGGCATACACACGGCCTCCTGTGCATGGACTGGCAAGCTCAAAAGCAATTACTTTCCGTTTCCCCTTTCTTGTAGCTGCATCAGGATATAGTTGAGGCACACCCATGATGAGTTGTGTCTTGATCCCTTGCTGCGGCTATACTGTTGAGTAGAGGCACATATCCAGCCGCACGAATGTCCCTTTCATGAGTCACCTCCGCGTATTCCTATTTCAGTGGAGGCCTTTATTTACCGGGCCCTGATGCCGACACTCTCCTGCGCGCAGGCGGCCACGTCAGCGCCGCTGATCGAGCGCAGCATCGAGCGCGCGACGGGGATCGTGTACAACATCACGGGCGGCAAGGACCTCACGCTGCAGGAGGTCAACCGCGTCTCCGAGGTCGTCACATCGCTAGCCGACCCGAGCGCCAACGTCATCTTTGGCGCCGTCATCGAGGATCAGTACGAGGGTGAGGTGCACGTGACCATCATCGCGACCGGCTTCAGCCAGACCTACGAGGAGAACCTGCTCGCGGGCAAACTGCCGGTGAGTGCCGGCTGGCAGGCCTGGGCGTGAGGGGGCGTTCCCCCGCGCAGGTGCCCCCCTGTCTATCTGTTCCGCCATCCCGTCCCCTTAGGTCCCCGTCCATTCCGATGCAGCCCTCCCTGCAACCTAGCTTTTTTATTTCGTACTCTGTGTGCCCATAACCCTGCAATCTGTACCCCAGTTATGGCATAGTAGGGCTACATAAGTAGGGGGATCGCACCCGGTCTCAAGCTCCAACTTAAATCCTTGGATTCTGGTGGCAGACTTCCCTGCCTTTTCTTCTATATCATGTTGTGCTTGCGCTTTCTTTTCATCGTCTTTCATCCGCTGCTGCTTCGCGGCTCGTGTGGCTGCGGCAGGATGGCCCTGTCTTTCTGCGTAACGATCTTGCTTTGGCCTCTCTTTGTTCTTGCAGCCTTGCGCAATCAGAGCCAGTCCAACAACACATGTTGCAGGAGATGACGATTAGCTGATCCACTTCGGGTGCACTGCGCAGGAGCCGGTGGTCAAGGAGGGCGAGAAGAAGCAGCTGAGCGCTGCCACCAACGGCAACCTGCCCTGGAAGCGCCGTGGTGGCGCCACAGCCTCCGGCTACCTTTCCCGCTCCCTCCTCTGAGGGACCCCCCTCTGGGCCCACCCTCGATCACCACCGGAAGGAGGGACCCTGCAGCATGCGCTGCCAGAACCTGCGTTGTTCGGCTGAGCTGTCGGCTCTAGGGCGCCACTCCATTTTGCACCAGTCTTGTGCTGCGATGCTGCCATGGCGTGCTTGCTCGCCTTGAAAGCTGCTGGTGAAGTATCGGGGAATATAAGGGTGACAACGACGATGCTTCAAAGGATGCTGTGACCACAGTATTGCTGGCAAAATTCAGGAAGCCATGTTGCTGCCATGGCACTGTCTGGGTATTGGTTGCAGTTGCGCAGTGCTGTGCAGTGCAGAACACAGGGCTGGTTGCTAACATGTTGATAAGGACAAAGGCAATGTGAACCTTGTTCAAGAACTTGGACGCCTTGAAATTGTGTTTGCCCATTGTGCTTCTAAACATGGGACACCTGCACTTGTGGGCGGGTGTATTGACTTGGGATCATCTCATCTCTCAAAAGATTGGATGGGTTCTTGCTATCGGCTGTTAAAGACTGAAAATATTGGTGGACAGGTGTTGTATTCATCCATGGCTGTTGCACTGCTTTCAAGGACTCAGCATGTGTTATTGTGTTGCTTCACTTTTGTACATTACTCTCAAGAAAGCAACGTCAGTCCGAACACTTATGGTGTGACATTGTCTCGTGTGTTGAATGAGTCTCCAAGAGGTTCTGGGCTTGCACTCCTTGCTGCCAACACTGTAAGCTATCTTCAGCCTTAAATTCGAGAGATTCCTAAGCCTCCAGGGGCTAGCACCGCGCTCCACTGCGCTCCATGCTGCTGTACACATGCATGTGCGTGCAGCGCTAATTAGCGCTGCACGCAGCTATAGCGTTTTTATAAAATTTATAAATGCTAGCTGCGCAGCGCAAAATTCTGCGTTGATGGAACTTTTTTGTGGCCACCAGCATCTGAGCTGCTTCCATAAACCAGATCATCCATTACCATGTATCTTTCTTGTTAGATGTTTGATCACAGCCCATGAGGTGCTTCCCATAAACGATAGTTTAGGCCAGCTGGACGTGTATCTTTCCTTATGATGACGAGGCGCTTGAGACGCCCCGCCAACTGCCTCAATAGTTGCAATCGATCAATCGAGGAGGGAAAGGTTGCAAAGGTTGATCCTTGAATTATTTGTGACTCGCACTTGATTATTGGGACTGTCTAAATCTCAGCTCCGAGTCGCAACTTCGCCATAATCAGGTTCATCACTTGCTTTTGAAAGTCAGCAGAGGTACCCGTACAATGGCGAAGGGCGCATCTGGATCGCAGGCAGCTACCTTAGTACCACGCGCAAATGGTGGTGCCAGCACAGGTGGCAGCGCAGCAGCCCGAGCTCCCCCAACTGCAGCTGGTCTGAGGAAAAGGACAAGTGAGTATCTTTCTGTTCTTCAATAGCATCCCTTGGCAGAGTTCTTCCTAAAGTATGTATGAATCAGGCACATTCATCTCCTGCTGGATATTTGGCGTATATTAAGAGTTTGTGTAGTTTCACTGCTGATCAATAAGTCAACGATCCTCGACCCACCCGCAGTCACTTGCGTGCCGAAGCCAATTCGTTGTTTCGTGGACGCCTTCTGCAAATCCATTTCAAACATTTTCATGTTGCTTTGGGAGCTTGTCCACGTATCTATGTTGGAGAAGTGGCGTCAGAGAGACTGCTGGCACCATCATCTTAATCCTGATGTTCAGGATGCCATTTGCTGCTGCGTGTGATTCAACGCCTCGTTACAATCCAAACGTGGATGTGTGTATGCAGCTCGGTCAACTGGAAGTGGAGCTGGGAGACAAAGCGGTGCTGGGGGAGGCCTCAACTTCTACACTGATGATACCCCAGGGCTCAAGATGTCCCCGGTACAGTCCTGTGAAGACACTCTCGCAACCCATGCTGTCATGGCGCAATCCTTTGTTTTACCAGCAAGCTGACAGTCTTAGTCAACACCGCTCCTGTTGACTGGACACTGACGCCTCTGCAGGTGGTGGTGGTGTTCATCAGCGTGGGCTTCATTATCTTTGTGACAGTGCTCCACATTGTGGGCAAGGTGAGCACTCTTTGCATGCACTCACATTTTTCCTGATACTCTCCAGCACACTATGTGCTCTCAATGCGTGTGATCAGCAACTGCAATACGTGAGGTGGCACTTGAAGGCATGCAAGCGCCTGCACTGGCACTGGACTTCACTGGTGTGAACTAGAGTGGTCTGCACGCAGGCGCTTGCTGAAAGAAATCCTAGTCTCTACTTTTAGTGATCTGTGAATTCGAGTTCCCCAGCCCCTCATTTTGCAGCTCAGTTTGGGCAGGCTATGTCTCTTTGGCCCCAATTTCTCAGTTGCTCCTCTAGATTGGGCGGACTAACCGCTTCACTGAGAAGGACTTGTGCCCCAGCTGCTCGGGATGTGGGCAATTTCTTTATGTGCTTGAAAGCATCACCAACCCGTGAAAGCAGTGTGCTGGCATATTCTGATGGTGTTGGTATGTACTGCCACTGCAGCTGCGCGGAGTGTGAGTGGCCAGACGGAAGGACAAGGCCTTAGCGCCAGGACCATCAATGGCTCAAAGCGGGGGAACCAGGAAAGTTGTGAGACGGATTTCCTGCTTGGGACAGGCTTGTGCCTTGATCTGTACTAATTGGGCACTCTTGAAGACCCAAATTCACTGCATTGAGTTAAATTGCCCTGAAGCAATGACAGGGCAGGAGTAGTGGTGGGCTTATAAGGCAATGTCTGGCTGCAATGGACCCCCCCTAGGGTCCTGATGCGAGCACGCCTGGAAAACATAGAAGCACTGCAGCGATTTCACTTGTAAATGCAGTTGGTAGTGGTACAAGAGTGCGCAAAGATGCATTAGTGAAGAACCTGTTACAGCTGGTCTGAATCCTGGCAGGTTAGTCTGATCTCCAATTCGATAATTCTCGAGGCTGGTTGGTGTTCACTGAAGACAAATCTCCTGCACAGGGGATATCTGAATCTGACATTGGCATGATGCTCTTTCCCGCACTCACCAGAATCCGCAAAAATCTCATATGTACTCCAAGAAAGGTGGTGCCCTCTCAGGTGTCCAGCATAGAACCTATAATCAACATTTCAGAGAGAAAAAACAGAAAGAAGCATAACTTGCGTCACAACCATCACTTGCAGCTGCGACTGCCAAATAACCGCCAATTCTTTCTCCCCAGTACTGTACCAATTTCTCAGTGCCGAGCAAACGGTGTGCGCCTTCGTATCTGTATTGCCTTTTCGCACATCGTGCAACGCATGTTCTCACACCAGAACAGTCATGGCAACTTTCAACCATCTCCTTCAGACTTGCTGTTCTTCAACTAGATAATGTTCCGCACTACATTCTCCCTGCAAGGTTTTCAGCAGGATTCCCCCCTTCCAACGGCGCCACAACACATAGCAAGCATTTAAAAAATAGCAGAAATCTTGGAATTCGGGCTCTTTGCGCCCCTCTTGATCAAAACTTTCCAGCTCTGAAGAGCTGCTCGCGTGTCGATGCATTGACAAGTGCAGGCACCCGCCAACTCCACACATCCCTTCCCTCAGTAATGAGTTGTCAAATTCTCAGCTCCCATTGAGTGCTGCCTCCCTGGATTCGGCGAATGTTTGGGCACAGTGCAGACTGCTCAACAAACCCATCTCCCCAAGAACAATCACAGCAGGTGGCAACCGCCGACATCCTGCTTCCCACCGATGCATCAGAGCGTGCGGCCGACCATTCCGGCAATAGAAAAGCCTCAGGAGGTCTCAGTGCGCTTCTTGCGGCTGAAGAGCGAGCGGAATTTGCTGGAGGCGGTCTCGCTCTCGCTGGTGGTGCGCGCAGACTTGCGGCTGGCGCTGCTGGCCTGCGAGTCGAACAGCGGGTTGCTGCGGCGGTCCCCCGCGGGCCCCCCAGCGGCCGCAGCTGCGGAGCTCTGGGACCCCCCGGTGTCCAGCAGGCTGGACGCGAACAGCGGGTTGGACTTGCCATCCCCCGGCATCGCCCCTCCCTGCGCCTGCACAGCCATCCCCCTTGTCTCAGCCGCAGATTCCATTTTCTGAGGAAAAGACAAGGAGAAAGGCTGGTGAATGCTAATAGCATGATCCTCTGAGGCAGAGGCATGCCTCTGTGATCGGTGAACGTCTCATCAAACACGACCTGCCTCCTGGTGCCGTATGCAAAAGGAGCGGTTGACAGCCATGAGAAATTGAAATCATGATTCAAATTCAAATTTGAAATCGAAATCATACCTGGAAGATGGGGTTACGGGCGCCCTCATCGGAGTAGGTCGAGTCGTACAGGTTGGAGGCGAAGGCCGGGTTAGTGGAGGTCATGGTGGAACCCCCTATCAGGGGGGACCGCGGCTGCGGCGAGGGGCTTCGCGCGGGGGACCGGTCCCCCGGAGTGGGGGCACCGCTGCCGGGCGCGCTGTTTATGGCGCTGCCCATCTCGCTGCCGCTGTCGAACGTCAGCGCGTGCGGCTGCAGGCCGCCTCCCTGCACCCACATGTGCAATTATGTTAGAAAGATGTCAAATCAAGCTTTCCAGAAAGCTAATCTGATGTGCAGACAACAAGTGCTGATGTTAATAGGAAACAGATAGCAAGTAAAGTTCTGATCTAACGGGGGTCGCAACTGCAGCACCAAAACGAACATGCTCTTGCCGCAAGAGGCAGCAAGATAAGGTATATAAGCCTCAAGGCGCCCCAGCCATGGAGCTTTGTGGCTAGAGTGAACTCTGTGCTGCAGAAGTAAAGGTTCAGAAGCAGAGGTGGGAGAATTGCGCGTACCTGCTTGGGAGCGCCGGTGCCGTAGTCGAGGGAGGCGGGGCGGGAGCCGATGTCTGAGCCCATGTCGGAGCCCAGGTCGGAGCCGAGCGCGTAGCCGTGAACGCTCTCCGTGCCCTCTGCCACGCCCGGCAGGCGGCGGCTGCCGTAGTCCACCGAGGCCGGCCGCGAAGCGCCGGGCGTGGTCGGGGCCGAGCCGATGTTGGATCCGATCTCGGAGCCAAAGTCGGAGAAGGCAATCTGGTGGCCCTGGACGCTGCCCGGGCCGCTGGCCGGCGCCTCCTGCGCGGGTGTGCGCGGCCCGTAATCCACCGAGGCCGGCCGAGACGGCAGCGGCGTTGCGCCGGGCGTGATGGGTGCTGAGCCGATCTCGGAGCCGAGGTCGGAGCCAGGACGAGAGAAGGCAATCTGATGGCCCTGCAGCGAAGGCGCGCCGCTGCCCGGGGCGCTGCCCGGGGCGCTGCCTGGCTGCTGCCCGCCGGGCAGGTGGCGCAGCCCGGTGATGTCGAACGACGGGCGGCCCGAGCCGATGTCAAAGGAGGGGCGGGTGCCGCCGCCGATCTCGAAGCTGGGCCGGCCAGAGGGCACCTCAAAGGAGGGGCGCCCCCCGATGGACGCCAGATCGGAGCGCGACCCGGTGTTACCAGCCAGGCTCGGCGGCGGCGCGCGACGGCCGTAGTCGAGGGAGGCCGGGCGGGAGCCGAGCTCGGAGCCCATGTCCGAGCCGATGTCAGAGCCCATCTGCACGCTCGGCGGCGGCGCACGCGGTCCGTAATCAGCGGAAGTCGGGCGCGACATGGAGTCGCGGCCGTAGTCCAGGGATGTCGGACGCGAGGACTCCGGCGTCTGCAGGTGCAGCAATATAATTATAAGTCATTGATCAGAACTCCTCACTCTCACATAACAAGGCAAACAATGGCCGATTGTTGTATCAAAAAGGCGCTCAGACCTTGGAAGACTGGATTTCACATGCAAGAAAGCTGCAATCAAATAACAAGTGTTGGGACAAGTGCAAAAGGTGCTGATAAAATAAATGCATACACAAACGTGCTGATAAAACAAAGGCATACACAAACGTGCCGCTTACCTGTGAGCCGGAGCCGTTGAGGTCGTCGGAGGAGCCGCGAGGGCCGGCCATGCCGAGGAAGCCGGCGCGGCGTGCGCCGCTGAAGTCGAACGACGGGCGGCCGGACCCGATGTCAAACGACGGCCGCGTGGGGCGCTCGCCGATGTCGAAGCTCGGGCGGCCCTCCCCAATGTCAAATGAGGGACGGCCTGAGGCGGGAGCAGATCCGATCTCCGAGCCCATGTCGGAGCCGAGGTCCGATCCGAGCGCAAAGCCGCGCACGCTCGGCGGCGGCGCGCGGCCCTCGCCGATCTCGAAGCTCGGGCGGCCGGAGGCCGGCGCGGATCCGATCTCGGACCCGAGCGCCGAACCGAGGTCGGAGCCGAGCGCGTGGCCTTGGATGCTGCCGGGCGCCATGCGCTCGCCGCCGATCTCGAAGCTCGGCCGGCCCGATGCGGGCGCGGATCCGATCTCGGACCCAAGGGTGGATCCCATGTCCGAGCCGAGGGCGTGGCCTTGCAGGCTCTGCGCCGGCGTGCGGCCGGCGCCGATTTCGAAGCTGGGCCGGCCGGATGCAGGCGCGGATCCGATCTCCGAGCCGATGTCGGAGCCCAGGTCGGAGCCGAGCGCGTAGCCGCGAATGCTCGGCGGCGGCGCGCGCGGGCCGTAGTCCATGGAGGACGGGCGCGACGTCGGATCCCAGGAGCTCAGGTCAGAACCGGACATCTGCCGCACAGACACAGCATAAGATGTCAATGCCTTGTACATCGGAGCTTAAGCAGGAAAAACAGCAAGGCAAATGTGACGCCTGACACCGAGTGGCATATCCCCCTTTGATGCAATTGCTTTGCAGCAAGCAATTGCAACGAAGAAAGCAGTAGCAATCTTGCGTTCTTCTGGCTGCAGATTACATATTGAATGTAAGATAGGGCATGGTGACGCAGGAGCAGAGGCCTACAAGATACAGCTCCTCAAAAAGAACGGCACATCCTGAGAAAAGATCGGATGGGAGAAAAGATCGGCACCTGGTGTCCGGCAAGGCTGGGCGGCGGCGCCCGGCGGCCGTAGTCAAGGGAGCCGGGGCGGGACCCAAGCTCGGAGCCGAGGTCGGAGCCCATCTCGAGGGAACCGCGGGGCCCGCGAGGGGGGCCCTGGCCGAAGTCAAACGACACCGGGCGCGCGTCGGCAGAGGGCGTTCCTGGGTTCGGCGTGTGCAGCGGCGGAGTGTCGAGGGATGTCCGGTTGGACTCCGCCGGGGTGTGCGTCGCCGGTGTGACATTCATCGGGGTCACGTTCGCCGAGACCACGTTTGAGCCAAAGTCGGAGCCCTGCGCCGAACAGCATGACCTCTTAGTCACTAAGCACTGTTATGTTGAAGATGCCCGACATGTCACAAGGACTGGCACAAGACTTCTGAAAATTCTGCTTGAATGAGGTTGTGGTGCGATATCTCATGCGGCACAAGCTAAGCCAAAGCTGTGCAACCCGAGAGATTGGTTGTTCAAAGCACTGCCAGGTCATGAGCTGCAGGCAAGAGCACACGATCTGAGAGGTACTCCAGACAAAGATTGCAAAAAACCACCAAAAACCCTAAACCCTAAATGATATAAAAAAAATATTTATTATGAAAACAAAAACAAAACACACCACGATGGCGTGGCCTTCTGGCTCGTGGGGGCGCGACGCGGCGAAGACGGCGGCGGCCCCGGCCCCGGCCGCGGCGCCGGTCGCGGCAGCGGCGGCGCCGGAGGGCGTGTGAGGGGGCGTCCCCGAGATGGGCGAGTTTATGCTCGAGCCCAGAGGCGAGTTGGCGCTGCTGCCCATGGGCGAGCCGATATCCGAGCCGCTGTCAAAGCGCAGCGGGTGGCCCTTGACCGATCCCACCGGGGAACCCATGCCGGCGCTGCCGCTGCCAAACTCCACCGGGTGGCCCTGGATCGAGCCGATGTCGCCTGCGCGCAACGAGGCAGAGGGGATTAGGTCAGAACCAATCACACGCAACTGCTGCATTGCCGCCGGGCTTCCACGGCTTAGGCAACCCAGGTCTGGGCTTGGTACCCTAGGTAGGCAACCAAACCCAGCAACTTGGACACGACAGCAGCAGGAGCTATGGCTTGCTCGGTTGTGACTTGTATGAGAGCCTTGCAAAACTCCCTTCAAGCTTTGCCAAAAGGGGTTGCGTTACTCAGCACACATTGACGAGTCCAGGCTGCCAGATTTAAATTTGAGATCGGAAAAATGTGTAGAGACGCACTGCCAGCACCGGAGAAGGTGCGCGGGGTGGTTGAGGGGGAGATAGCATGAGCCGCAATGGCGCCCTGAGTAAGGCGGTCCCCGCTCGTGTACAGCGGGTTGCGCGTTGGCGGCGCCTCTCCTGGCACGCCCGACGCGCTGCCGCCCGTCGAGAGGATGTCTGCGCGCAGGAGAAGCAGAATTAAAAAAACAGATTCCAAATACCGGTATGCTGCTTTGGTTCAAGAAGGCAAGCATGCACTCCTTGAGCAAGGACATGCCTGCTTCCCTGCCAGCAAAAATTTAAAGAACACTTCAGAGAGGCATAATGTTTGAGCCTTGCTTGCAGCATCTGTCGTTCGGTCAAGACAAAAGGGCGCACAGCCTGCAACATGCCCACTCATAACCACCAGAAGCTGCCTATTACCAGAGAGGGAGGGCCAGAGCAAAGCACCTTCTCCAAAGAGGGGGTTGGGGGTGGTGCCGTCCCTGGGCTTGTTGTAGTCAAAGCTCTCGCGATTTCCCTCATCCGCGTCAAAGAAGCCCTGTGTTCAAATCAAATTCCTCAGCCTAAGACATGCCCTGCCTGCTTGAGGCACAGCCCTCTGTGCCGCTGACAGCCGTGCGTCCTGCTGTGCTGAGACACCTACCACTCAGCCAATTTGATCTGGTCTGTAAGTAGAGTGTGAAATTGCACGGAAAAGGATCTGCGGGGATGCACCTCATTATCCGGTGGGTCCAAGGTCTCTCACTGGGGGGTCTGCTCCAAGCCGGGGGTGCGATCACGTCACCCTTGGGAGCCCGGCGGGCGCCTCAACGATGACTCAGAGCTTACTAAAGAATGCTTCACATATCCTGCTGCTCGATGCATCCTGCCCTGGGCATTTTTCTAGAAGCCCTTTACAATCTTCCCTAACACTTGCATCCTGCTTACTGGAATTTACAGCGTTCAATAGTGAACATACATTGGACCTAGATAAGCCTAACAAGCAGCTTTCCTGTCCTAGGCCGCCTCTGATTCGACAGGGTCGCAGGACTCATGCATTCAAACAGAGACAGTCTAATGCCAAAGTCCTATTCAAGCTGTACCTCTACTAATCTTCAGATGCCCGTCACAAAGCAGTTCTGCCCATGTCCAGTTCTTCATCGTTCAACGCAAAACCCAAATTCAATCTAAACTCTACACATTTCCCCACACCCAGCTACACATAGCGGGTGGGGGGAGTCCTAGGGGGACTATCATCATCATCTCTAGGGGTGACCCCCAGGGGGGTATTGTATGCTGTGGTATCCCCCTCTCCCAACAGGGGGTTTGTGCTATAACGCAGGGGAGATGGGGTTCTAGATCTGGCCGGCAGCTGACTATCCACGGACGGCGCGCGAGACCAATCCTGCAGCGGGGGGAATGACAAAACGGGACCCTTGCACCTCGGCTCGACCAGGACATTAAATACAAGATTACTCGCAATCAATACAGCAGCCGGGCTGGGAAGGAGCCGCGACTGCTGTGTTGCAATTGACCAATTCATGAAGCAATCAGCAAGAACATGAGCTACCAGAACATTACACATTCCTCTTTTTTGCAAAGTTACAGACATCCTAGACACAGCAAGTGTGTACAGAGAGGAGAGAATCTCTGGCACTGTCTCAGCAAGGAGGAGGAGTGGACTCGAGCTCACCCGGTTGCCAGATTTGGCGGACTGGAAGGATTTGGCTGAGACTGCGGAAGCCTGCCCGAAGCTGGCGGCTGACGCGAAGCTGTCATCGCGCGCGGCCGCGTCGCTGAACATCTCGTCCTTGTCACTCGGGCGGCCGTCTGCGCTGCTCGGACCGGCCTGGGCGCTCGTGAAGGAGCCTGCGCAGATACATGCATAAATATGCTCAACGATCGTACCCTTGCAACCTTACTCTTGCAGGCCATAATTTCCACGGTGCCATGATTTGCAGAGTCTTGACAGCTACCATAGGTGCCAAAAGGATCACAATGGACGCAAGTGGAGTGACCACAGGTTTTGTTTTATATGCTTCCTCATGTGTTCCCTCCAGTGCATCCATTGTGCAGACTTAGCACATGGTGAGTATACATATCTATTAAATGAGGCGCAAAGCTGCAGCAATATTGTAGGAGAGATCTGAAACGCAGCACTCACCGACGTTGGACTGAGCGCGGGAGCGGGCGGACGTGAAAGAGTCGGCGGAGTGCGCCGAGCGGAAGCTGCCCTCCCTCTGCGCCAGAAGAGGCTCCTCCTTCTCAGACTCCTGCAGATATTGTACAAGGAACCAAGTCAGCAATCATGTAGAAGAGTAAAATTGCCTGACGTGGCGCGACGCAATATGTTCCATCACTAGTTGATTTAACAGCCTCCATTTATGTGACAAGCAGGCTGCTGCGGGTGTAGTGCCGCAATGCTTTCATCTCCACATTGTCTCAACACTTGCATCAAGGCATGGTTTAAGAGGTGAGAATCCCAGTCAGAAGCAGCCGCACCTTCTTGCGTCCGAGGAGACCGCCCAGGGCGCCGCCGCCGGCCGCAGCGGCGGCGGCAGCGCGGCCGCTCTTCGGCGTGAGCCCCTTGGAGCCCTTGGGGGTTCCGCCGTCAACTCCCTTGGCGCCGGCCGCCGGCTCGACGCGCAGCCGCTCGAAATCGTCACCGCGCGCCAACGCGCCGCCGCTGCCGGGGCCGCCGGGACCGCGGCCGGCCTCGGCCGCGCCCAACTCGGCCTCGAAGGCCGGGTTGACGGTCTCGCTCTTCAGATACTTCTCTCCCATCTGCTTCCTCTTGCGCCGGCGCGCCTGCGCGCGAAGATTAAACTCAAGCCTTACATATTTACCAGCTTATGTTTCCACCTCCAAATATTACGCAGAGTTCCAAGCACTTGCCACCCTCAAGATGCCAAACAACCGAGCAAAGCGTGGCATAGACACATCCTGGTCTTGGAAATAAAGAAGCCAAACGCAAAAGCGCCCTCTCGGAGCAGGCAGGAAGTTTCTGAGAGCAATGCAGCTGTCGGGATTGAGGAACTCACGCAGAACCAGGTCCAGTAGACGGCGTTGACTGCGAGGAAGACACCGACGAGCACGGCGATCACAATAACAGCAATCTGCCAGGCGGGCCGGCCGCTGCCGCCGCCGCCGCTCGGCGCCGGTACCGGGACGACGTTGCCCGAGGGAGTCTGCGAGGCGGGGGCCGGTACTGCGATGCCGCTCGGAGTCACAGGCACTGGGCTCTGCAGTGATGAACAGAGCACCTCTCAGTAATAACAAATGAACCACCTCTCAGACGCGCTGATGATAAGGTCTGCTTGCTGGGACTCGGCAGGGACAGGCAACGACGTGCCAGGGAGCAGCAAGGCATTGCACACCAGAAGAAGACTCACAACGTATCAAGTCTCAATGGGTGCAATGTGCACGTTGCTGTGCCAAAGGTAGTGTATAAAAAGAAAGCTATGTGCACTGCTCAACGAGACGGGCCGCAGTTCCAATGTATGCCAGGGAACCGCAGGCATGGCAGATGTTCACATCCCAAGTATGCCAGGAATCAGCAAGTCACTGCAAGAAAAGTTGAAGTTTGCTACAGGGCAGAGGGTGTAAGGAGAGAGTTAGCACCATGGGGGAGGCGACAGGGCCGGAGGGGGGCACGAGGCTGAGCCCGATGCCGGACAGCGCCTGCCCAAGGCGGCCAGAGGACACTGCTTCGTTGATGCTGCGCTGAACGGCATCCGGGTTGTCTGATGCCACGCTGGACGTCACTGTGATTCCCTGGCTCGCCTGCCGCAGCCGCCGGCCTGCCGCGCTCGTTCCGCCGCCATTGGCGCCATTTGCAGGGACGACTGTCGTGTTGACCCAGCTTGCTGGCACACCCGCAGTCTGCATTGCATTGCACAATTGTTCGTGAGCACTGGACAGGTTGATGCTTTAGAGGTTTAGAATTTACACAAAGAGGCAGTGGCATATAGTATGAACAGAGCTCCTCTTGACAGCAGCTCGTCATGCTATCCTGACTCAAACAACCCAAGTCTAAAGAGCAGCAGGGGCATGCAGTGCTCACAGTGCTCCTATCGATGCAGCATGCCAAATCTCTCGTTATGCACAATACACATGCCAGTGCAAAGAGCTTGATCATGAGGGGGTTGAATGGGAGTTAATATTGAAAAAATGTTGAGATCTGGGCAGGGCGGCAGCGCACCTGCGCGATGATCTGGTCGTACTGGGCCTTCTGCTGCGCAAACTGCTGCTCGGTGACGCCCGACAGCTGGAGCGTCACGTTCGCGGCCGTCGCCGGCCGCGGCGGCTCGGCCGGGCCGGGCGCTGGTGCCAGAACTGGCGCCGGTGCCGGTGCCTCAATAGGCGCCAGTGTCGGTGCCTCAACTGGCGCCAGGGCAGGTGCCAGAACAGGCGCCGGTGCCGGGGCGGCCACCGGCGCTAACAGAGGCTCCGGGGCCGGAGCAACCGCTGCACGTGAACAAACAGATTGCCTCAATGAGAGCTTCATCCACCAGTACACCCTCAAACCACGGAAGAGACACGTGATCAGAGTGCAGGGCCGACTGGGGTAGTATTGACAGGGGCTAAGTCTGGGGATCAGGGTCGATTGGGAAGACAGCAACAATAATGTTGAGGCTGCGTTCCAGCCTCATTTCTGCCGCAGGGGAAAGGAACATGACATAGGAAAATTGCTGGATCAGGGCATCTCTGCACACCTGGCGCTGACAGCACGAGGGCCGGGGCAGGGGCCAATGGGAGTGCCACGATAGGGGCGGGGGCCGGGGCCAGAGGGAACCCTTGCAGGGTAGCGGGGGCCGGAGCGGGGGCGAGAGGAAACCCTAGCAGGGTCCCGGGGGCCGGAGCGGGGGCGACGGAGAATGCGCGCACTGCTGCGGGGGCCGGGGCGGGGGCGAAAAGCTTGTAGCCGGGGCCGGGGGCCGGGGCCGGGAGGACCGCTGCGGCAGGGAGGGGACCGGGGGCTGGCGCACTTGGGAATGCGGATGGGCCTGGCAGGGGACAATACAATAGGGGAAATTATTGTACTCCAAGGGATATACAGGCACAACCTCTGGGCAATGAAGCTCAATCGGCTGGGAACTGTCGAGGCTTTCACCATGTGTCACAAAAACAAATTCATCGGGCACACATTCACATTTAAGTGCAGCACAATCGGCTGAGATTTTTGCTGAAGCACTGCAAGAAATTCTGACTACAACGGCAGGTGACACTGCATCTGATTATTCCATCTGGAGGTGTCCTATATATATATATAATAGCAGGGCAATTAACAGCAATAAGGAGCGGGCAGCACACCTGGCGCGAGGGCGGGGGCGAGGGCCGGCCCGGCGGCAGGGTTGCAGGCGTCGACGTAGGATGGAGGGTAGCTGAAGTTGGTGGTTACGGGCACGCCCACCTGGCTGCCGTAGCGCTGCACCTGGCACAGACCCGGGTTCTGCCCCAGCAACCTGCACGCACAGCCGGATTGTCAAAACCTAGGGAGAGACCACACAATATTAATACAATCTTGCAAGAATTATGCCTATGTAAGTGATAAAGTGCTCCTTCGAAAGTAAAGCCAGCGAGAGTAGCTCCTTCTGCCCCAGGACATGCACAGGCGGCGCCTGCTGTGCATTTCTGTTCGGCTTGAGGGAATCAAGCCGAATAGGAAACACATTCATGGAGCCAGGCTGTGTGACCAGTGACCGGGTGGCATTGCTAGCAAACCATCCTTCCAAGAAAGGCCTTCTTGGCTTTTGCCTGTAAATCCCACAGGGCCAGAAAACCCACAGACTGATGCTCCATGGATTTCCATCCAGGGGGCGCTCAAATAGCTCAGGCACTTATCTGCGGTTGTGAAGCAGGGTCCTGCAGACCCAGACCCTCCTGAATATACATGCAGTATGAAGGGAGCGCTCACAGGGTGGTGAGGTTGACCAGGCCGGTGGATACGGTGCCGTTCATGCCGGCGCCGCGCCACGAGGACGGCAGCGCGCCAGTGAGCAGATTGGCGCTGGCATTCAGCGCCTGCAGCTGCGACAGGCGCGACCACTCGGCAGGCAGGGTGCCCGTGAGCGTGTTGTTGCTCAGGTTGATGCTGCGCAGCTGCGCGTTGTCCGCCCACGACGACGGCACCGATCCTGCTCCCCCACCAATACTGAACTATCAATTTTGTTATTCAGGCAGACCATGTCCAAGAGGATGTGCTCTGTCCTGAGCTACAAGAGTAAGTGCTCTGTTCTGACCATGCTCACAAAAAAGGGCCCATCATTGGGTCATCAGGATACAGGATTGGTGCCACTGCTGTTCAGAGCAAGAACGCCCCAGCATCACGGTGGGCTGCTGCACGCACACTGCAAAGCAGAAGCCAGGCTCAGAGGATGGCCAGCTGAGGAACTGCTCACTAATCAGCGCCATCCAGTTATGCCAGACAGGCAGCTATGACCTAATACTACGCACATTGAAAATATAAGAGGCAAGGCGGCCGGGGAGGTGTGGCGCAAACCGGTGAGCTGATTGTTGGAGAAGGAGACGGATTCGAGAGCGCTCATGTTGGCGAGCGGCGGCAGCGGCCCCTGCAGCTGGTTGCTGGACAGGTCGAGCGCTTGCGCGCCGGCCATTCCGCTGAGCTGAGGTGGCACATACCCGTTCAGCGCGTTCCCTGCCAGGTCCACAGACTGCACAGCTGGCAGCGCCCCCCACACGGTCGCGTCCAGCGGCAGCTGCCCCGTCAGCTTCTGCCCCGGCAGCGATCTGTGCGCACGACAAACAGAACCTCGTTCTAGACCCTCACATAATGTTTTCACGAGCGGTTTCGTCAGCTGATGCCCAGGCAGCTATCTGCGCGTCAGGCAAACATAAACAGGGCGTCAGCACCCAGATATCTAGTTGTAGTACGAGTGATGCTTGGTCTTAGACATGGAATGTCGTATTTCCAAGAGCAAGCATGTCAGCTGCTGCGGTTTAGGCAAACAAAATCTCATTCTCTGGAGCATCTCACATGCTGCTTGCATGAGCAGTCTGCTCACCATCACGTGGATTGCAGCGAGTATTAAAGAGTTTTGCTGTCAACCAGTGCTGACAAGGGTGTACCAAACCTGCTGAATGACAGGATGCTAGAAGCATGCGCGCCAAGTGCTGCATGCGTGGAGGTGTGGGATGGAAAGATAGACAGCCCCTGTTCAACTAAGTAGATCTGCCAGACATTTCAATGCTGCACTAGTAACAGTGAAGGAAAGCTGGCGGGGGGAGACTGCGCACATGTTTGTGACCTGGCCGCTGGGGTTGCAGGTGAGGCCCTGCCATTGGCAGAGGGACGTGGATGGGTCCCAACTGGGGAGAGCAGTCTCAGTGGGGTCCAGGCTCGCCTTCAGCAGCAGCAGAGCCTCCTCCTGGGGATCAAAGCCTGCCCATGCACGCCAACAAACCATCAACACAGCGGATTTTCTTATCGGCTTCCTTGGACAGAACCTGGACGGAACGGGGGCATGTGCTATATACTTCCTATGCTCTACACGCATGCCAGAGGACGCGATATTACAATGATGCCTCTTTGAGGAGCACAGAAGAAGCAGATGCAGCATGCCAATGTGCTATATGTAGCTGGCTCATGGGATAAACAAGGCAAAATCTAGCCGAGATGGTCTGTACAGATCTGTGAAGAAGCAAGTGAAGCAAAATGCGCACCCTGCGTCTGCAGGAGGCTCCGAATGTTCGCTGAGCATCCTGGTTGGACGAGCAGCAAAGCAACAAAGGCCACTACAACAGATGTGCTGCCGCGCATCCTGATTGCTATCTGCACAACAAAGCAGACAGCTTGTCACTGGGGTGCCTCATATTTTTGTGTGGAATGCAATTCGCGGAAACAACCCAAGATGACACACTGAAGGCTCTCAGTCCCTAGATTCTTTTCTTGAGCTAATAATCTGCCAGTCCCAGACAGACTGGATAAGGGCACTTTTCGATCTGGCATCTGACACTCCTTGTAGTGATAAAGATAGATCTGCATCGATCATCCAGAGCTTAAAACGGTAACAGACTGTTGCTGAAACAAGAAGCCCAAAAGAAATAAAAGCTCAGTACAAGTACACACCATCTTCGGTGCGTCTTGCCAGGCTTAACGGTCGCACCCCGTTTGCATTAAACTAAGGGTCCACAATGGTTGCTGTTCATCCCAGGCGAAGGCTATTGGCAGGATGTCATGCGGCCAATTCCTCCGGCGAACAAAGTGGGCACTCGATCCCTATCCTTACCAGCCAAAAAGGTACCGCGCCCCGTGGGCTCCAATCTGATGTGCCGAGAGTACCCGGGAAACATTTAAGCAGGCTGATGAGTTCTAAAATTACCATACGTTTGGCACTGCCGGCGTTTCATCGCCCTACTACAGAACAGGGGATGAGACACCCTCATGCCCAAACGATTGGACTATGGTGAAGGCCTGGGGCCAGTTTCAGGGAGGTGATACACCTTCTCCTCTCATATATCGATATCAAAATGCGCGGGTCCCCGAAATTCGGTCCCATCGCACGAATGTAGTCCAACCGCGAAGCCCGCTGTGCTTAGCGAACATAGCGCAGCTCTGTAGTAGAGGTGTCTGGTAACACACCTTGCAGATGTTTGCGCCTGCACCCAACCGATCTTCCTATTGATTTGTGTCCTTAGGCTATTTCTTTGTCCGAAAATGCCTGTTTAGCGTCGAATGCTAGCTGTTTGGCAAGCCTTCAGGGCTGCGCTGCAGCCTCGCGATGCCTGGCCGTCTCAACTTCCCCGCCTCCAAAGCGAGGTGCGATGGGGTTTGACAGCCTCGATCTCAATTCTAGCGTTGGAAACCATCATCGGTTCGCATTCTTTGAGGACATTCGCCACAGGTTAGTTGCGGGAGCTCGTCGATTGCTCACCGGCCAAGGAACGCCGTTGCGGCGATGCCATCACGAGCTCCGAAAGCCATGTCGGAAAGTCTTGGTCTGCTGCAGGTTTGGGGCTCCGGGAGCACGTCTCACAACGTCTGTTAAGAACCAGTGAAACTGATATACTAAGTTTCGCTCAAATATCCGTTCTGTACATTGCTGGCTGCGCGCACGTCCTCATCGCACCTGGGTCCGAAACAGATCAGCTCGTCTAAGAAGCCCTGACACGGTTGTCGGAGGCCGACAGCACAAACTCCTGGTGAGATATCATCTTTTTAAGTGTGTATCCGCAAGGACAGTCCTCGCAACAGCTCTTCGTGCGTCCAGCTTCGGGCGTCTTGCTGACAGGGGTAAGTGCACGGAAGCTTTTCCTGGGGCGCTGCGTCCGTAACCTGTCATTATCGGTGCCCTCAAGCCAGCAAAAATACAGGATGTTGGCATCGGGAATGCCTGTAACAGCACCAATTGCTCTCGACGAGACTTACTTGGCCTGCACGATGCACGCTCTGGCACGGCGCCATAGTCATCGAGAATATGTGGCACCTGCAGACGAGGAAGTGGTTTGGACGATGATACGGCCTGGTGCTGTCGAGCATACCGGGACCTCGTGCAGGCCTGCCCGGTCGGAGCATCCCAGCTGCAGCTGCAGGGATGCTGACTCCCATGCACTCCCTGCGCCGCACAGACACAACCGCAGACAGGCTTGCTGGCAGGTCGTCACCTTGGGATTTGCAGTTCTTCTAGCAGCTTCCATGCCCCAGAGCTGGGCAGCCGGGCAGGATGGGCAGGGGCACAGCAAGGTGCACCGACGGCCGCGCAAGGATCAAAGCATGGGCCGCTCGCTCGCCGACCACTCCAGCAGCCTGCCTCCAGGATTCTACAAGCGCTCAGTCGACGTAAGCCTCGTTGCAGCATAACATCTTCTATTCCTCTTCACGCCCTCTACTATGCATTTCACAAATGGCATTGCGCATGCTTACTTTGCAAAGTAGAACACCATCGATGGGCAGATATCTGATTCCCAGCCGTGCACAGGAGCATCTGCCACATGTACAACTTGAGACCCACATTGCGCAAGCATGCTTCCTGGCTGCAATAATGTTGAAGCATTCAACACCAAAATGACTGCCAGGCAATACCCCAGCTTGTCCATAGTGACAAGAGATGAGACGTGTGGCGTCCGAATTCGAATCTGGATTTGTGCAACGCAGGTCGGGGTGTTTCAGTCATCCCTGGCGGGTGTATTGAGGTTGGAAGATGGGAGGGAGGAGCCAGCAGTGCTGTACCTGTACCTGAAGGGAATGAAGCATGCGGATGTGACCACCTTCCGGGGCTTCATGTTCCTGGAGAGCGCCGACCGTGAGTGGTACAATTGGGGCGGCACCGGCCTCTGCATGCCCCAGATTGCCTGGGAGTGGCTGCCGCGAGTCTTCTTCAGGTAATTTTTTCAAGTGCGTTATTTATTTGTCCTCCTCTGCTGTTATTGTTTTCATTCTTGTAACTGACTGTAACCTATGCCTGATTTCCATCCTAAGACTGTGCTTATGGGAAGACTACCTGAATGATTGAGCTGTGTTTTGACTCTTTTCTATACACATCCAATTTCTGCAGCATTTGAGACATTCTTTCTGGCATGACACAGCAAGCTGGTGTGAATTGATGGCCTGCCAGCGTTGACAGAGAGTGGTTAACAAGCAAATTTCCATAGAGACTCCACCACCATCAAAACTTGCAAAGAGTATGCATTCGTAGCAGCTGCAGATGCAGGTGGTATTTAATTGACAGCGCATCTCAGTCTGGTATAGCTGGGTCCTGAGAAAAGCAGTCTCCCTGCCTGCAGGTCAGTGGCAGATCAGGAAAAGGAGTGGGACTTCACAGTGTTCAAGGACATCATGTTCAACGAGACATCAGAGCCGGAGATGGGGACTGACGAGGAGCGAATGCGCATCTGTGTGCCATTCCCTTTCGAGATGAACGTCTCCAACAACGAGGCTGCCGGTGACTTCGAGGTCCACGTGGAGGGCTGGAAGAACTTTGTCTACTACTCCCCAGGTGCTGCCTCCCGGCTTGCTGAACCTCACACAGTATTATTGTTACATGCTTGTTCCAGCCCTCAGGGCTAGGTGCGTAGGTCTTCACACATAGCATGCCTTGAGTCCTGCGCTGCCCATGTGCGTGGTCAAATCAACGCCCAGTTGATGCAATCCCTATCTGTGGGCTCCAAACTTGCAGATACTACGCTGCCATGACATCATTGACTAGGTGACTCAATCTATTTTCAAGGTCCTGGATACAAGCTCCTGCAGAAGCTTGCATAATTTGTGCTGCAGGAGTGCTGTTCTGCATGTGAAAGGGTAGTATTGATTGTTAAGTTTTGAGTTCTCATGCCATGAGTTGCAACAGCGGGCACTTCAACATGCGCCACTTTGACAACTTCTGCAGAAGATGGCACATTGCATATCATATCTGTCGCATGCAAATTCAAAATAACCTGTGACATGCGCAGGCAGCGTGAACCAGCCGGTCCCCCCCACGCCTGTGGCCACCGGACCGGGGGGCACGCGGGAGGTGGTGGCGCTCTTAGTGCCCTTCCTGCGGCCGACCCCCACAAACATCGCCAACAATCTGCTCTACTTCTACATCAAGTACCACCTCGAGCTGGGCTTCTCCAAATTCGTGCAGTACACCCAGGTGCTGCTTATCCCCCCGACAGTGCATGTCACTTTTTGTTCTTACCAGGGCAGTCCCGTTGTCAAGATCAACGCGGTGTGGCACCAGCACGCGCATGCCTGCCCTTCATTGCACTTCTTGTGGACATCTTTGGCAGCGCATGTTTGCATTCACGTGTGTGTTATTTGCATCAATGATTGGCAGGCAGTCCAAGTGACTGCACTCCCAATGTGTCTACGTGCAAAACAACGTAATGGTTCTGTGCATGTCCCTTCTCTGAGCTGGTGTGACGTTCAGGTTAGAGATTGTGAAAGTAAGCCCGCTCCGCCCCATTCACAAATTCCTTGCTGATTCCATATTGACTCTCGCTGAGTGTAAATTCTGCACATCATGCAGGGCATGTATCTGGCAGATTTCTAGGAGCCCTTGTCTCATCAAATCGCTGGTATTGACACCAAAATTTCTGCGCATGCATGCAGAGCGTGTACCTGGCCGGTTTCTGGGAGGATGCGCGGCTGCGGCGCTACTGGGAGGCTGGAGTTTTGGAGTACGTGCTCTGGGACAGCACAGCCGAGTGCATGGGGCATCTCAAGTGCATGCAGCCCTTAATGTATAGCCATGCCATTCTGTCCTACTGGGGGCAGCCGGTCTACCTGAGCCTTGCAGACCACGATGAATACCTGAGTCTCAACCACCCCGACAAGTATGCCAGCGTGCAAGACCTGCAGACGTCCAAGTGCTTCGACGGCCTCACGCAGGCGCGTCCCCTTTTGTACCGCCCATCTCTGGAGAGACCACCAACTCATTTTGAGCAATAATTGAATAGAAAAGGAATACCGTGAAGGGGAAGCGATTGAATCTTGTGTTGGTGCTGCTTCTGCTGCTTCTGGCGAGCTGTTCACTTTGCAGAGCTGCCTGGACGCTCCAGGGTCTGGCAACGATGCAAGCTTACGTTTGTGTGTCTCATTTTCTTCACCCTGTGCTGCTGAGTAAACGGCAGTGTCATGGGATGCAAAAGAAGCAGGACAACTCGTCATGTGCAGAGCAGGCGCGTTTCTGAACAAAGTCTTCCTTTCATGCCCAGAGCGTCTAAGGTTTCGGCTCTATACAACACGGTTTGACGGTTAATTTTGCTGCTGCAGGTGAACATTCCGCGCTACAATGTGGTGTGCGGGCCGGGCCAGTGTGAGTATCAGGAGGCGGCAGCAGGCACCGCGCAGAACTGGGAGCTGCAGAGGCAGCCCAACCAGCAGCTTGTCGAGGTGTGCTGACTGCAGTCTTTACTTTATCTGGAATGTTGTCTTGAAGGAACAAGGGTGTTGCAGTTCTTCTCGAAGCAACTGCCAACTCCTGTGTGAGCCTGTGGCATGTGCTTGTTGCAAGTCTTGGATCCTCGTGTGAGCGACAATAAACGATCTGGAAGCATATTGAAGTGCTGTAACTTACTGTTTCTGAGCCTCGAAGGATCCTGCCGCTGTGCCACGCCGCCATAGCTGAAGGAGGTATGACCAAGTGTACCGTTGACTAAATGTGCTGATTGAATGTGCTGATGACTAAGAGCTGTCTGGCTGCAGATTGAGCTTTGGAGGGACGCCACTGACTGGAAGCACCCGATGGAGCACTACACGTACCGCGCGCGCGAAGGCTTCACCGGCGACCGCGGCAAGTGCATGGTTGACCCCAACCACATGGGCGGATTCAATGTGCGCCCCTTGTGTCCTTTGTCAACATGCTTTGCGTGAGCCTGCAATCATCTGACAATGGAGAGGCCTTCAAGAAGCATGGTGTGAAGGAGAAAGTGTGCCTTAAGAAAGTGCACGTGCCTCCTTGCCTGCCTGCATGTGCCCCACCATGCAAGAGCAAGCGATGCAGAAGTGGCTGCCAATAGATATGCATCCGCCTTTGAAGACAATTCCTGCCTTGGCGCCACGTTGAAGCTCTTCACTGGCTGCCAGCAAGTCTCTTGCCTGACTGACAAGCTGTGGGCTCCCTTGAATCTGCATATTTTCGGTGAACAAGAACTGCAGATATCACGGCAGAGGGAGTGCCACAGAAGAGAGGAAGGGCTCCCGTGCAAGCAAACACATCATGCAACAATAATACCTGATTGCACTGATCTGTGTTGTGCATTGACAGGTGCTTGCTGCTTGCGCGCAGGTGCACTACGGAATGGTGCTGCCCAGCGGCAAGAGGCAGGATCCCCCTCGGGGGTATCTCCCGTGGGGGGGACCCATAGACGAGGAGTGCGCTGTCTGGCTGCACTTAGTCAACCTCTTTACGGGCCGAGACAACCGCACGACTCATGAGGTGCAGGACAGATGGCACTGGGTTTTTGACCGGGTCAGCGGCCACCGCATGCAGACTGGCGGGAACTGACGGTGGATGTCAAACTAATCATTGTAATAAATTCTTATTTCACGCTTTTCCTTCCGAAAGGCAAGGTACGTCCAGCAGACAAGCTGCAGGTTTAAACGGCCACGATCCTATCCCTAGTTGGACTCGCCAGATCCAAGCTTGAGCAAGACCGAATCAACCGTCGGCAAGGTGCTCACTATGTATACCGCCCCCCGCCAGCCGGGGCCCAAACTTAAAACCTATAAACGGAATTCTAGTGGGGATAGCTTGTTCATCTGGGCTGGGATGCGCAGGAAGGACAGGCGGGCAGTGTGAATTGCAGTTGTTGTGTGCATTTGTAGAAACTCGAGTGCCTAGGTTTTTTGACCGGGTCGGCGGCCTCGGCATGCGGACCGCCTGACACTGACCGTGAGATTTAAATTTATTCAAATGTGAAATCAAACGCTCGATGAGATAACGTCCGCTGTACAGACATTTCTGCAGCTCGCCTGTGCTAGCAAGGGCAGGCGCGCATGTTGGCGGCTGCACTGAGAGTTCCAGATCTTATTGTAGGCAGATCAATGAAGAACTGCCTTACTTGTGGAGGTCAAGTTGCGCAGCACTGCTAATTAAGCAATGCATGCATGTATTGACTGGCTTGCAGTATGATCTGGTCATGCATATGTGATCACATGAGCTGTGTGCTGGGTAGTGAGATCGGCTGACTTGCAAGCTGACTGACTGACCCAATTGGGCTGCTCATTGGACTCTCGGATCGTGTATGCAGGACTTGCTATAGAACATTAGTTGCTGTGTGGTATGTTGCGCATCTCACTATTAGCTGCCCTGTCGGTTCAGTCTTGGGGAATAATGTCAGTCAGTCGCAAATTTTGCAAGGGATAGGCAGGGCAGAGCATACTGCGAAAACTGTTCTGCCTGTAGATTTTGCCCTTGCCTTAGTTCGCTTTGATAGTAAGATGGATTCAATCAAAACCTCTTGATGCACGATTCCGTCCCATAACTGGTGAAGAATAAGGGTGTGCTGCATCAGCTGCTCTAGGTGAAATCTGCAGCTTTTGCAGCGAGACAATATCTGCCTAGTCATACTCATGTAGATCTGGCAGATCTGGCGGCTTCTGTCTATGCAGCATCACTTTCTCTCTCCATCACGACCTGGCAGTCAGCTGGCATTGAGCTTCAGTGCTTCCAGCCAAGCAGTCTGCAGTAGATGTCAACCCATGACAACGCTAGCACAAGCTCACTCCTCGTCTTCGCCTCCGCCGCCTGCTCCGATGACTGTCCCCTCTAGATCCTTGTACAGCTTCTGCACAGCCCATCAGAAGATCATGTCAAGCCAGGATTTCATTTTCTGGCAAAGCAAATACGCTACACACAGAGGTACACCATCTGCTCAGAAGACACAACAATGAGCGGTGCAATCAGAAGAGTAATCATTTGCTCCAAGAGAGAGAAAAAGTTTCGCACCCCTTTGTTGTTCTGCGTCCACAATGTGTCGAATCCTGCATTCAGGACCTGGTGCAGAAACAGAAGGGCTCAGCCTGAGCATGACTGCAGGTCACTCGAAACCGATGCCCCTTTTCTTATTATGACACCTCCGCTTAAATATTTCAATTATTCGAAATTGAAAATAGTACGGAAAGCAGAAGGGCTAGATTGCTCACCCGCTCCCCCAATATCGCCCCACCCAGAATGAAGGCGATATACACGCTGTTTCTCCTCATGAACAGCTGCAACAAAAATGGCTTCGTCATTGACACCCCAAATTTTGCAGCATACAGATTTATACTTCCAGTCGTGCGTCCAACATGCATGTGACAGGGAGATCAAAGCTGCTCGCCCACAGGATAAACGGCAGTTTCTTTCCAGATACTATCAATTTGGCAACATGCGATACTAAGGGCAGATAGACCTCCTTTATCTTGTTTTATTGACTTGTATTGCACATGCAATCGAAGAGGTGCTCTTGTTACCTTGTATCCTGCTTCCATCAAGGGGTGAGACCTGGTGGACTGGGCCGGCATTTCGGGCCACCTTTTGTCCACAAACCAGCCGGATCAGAGATGAGAAGAACACTATAGGGCAGGTATCAGCGTAGCTCGTGACCCCAATCAACTCTCAGGTAGAAATGCGAGTTTGGCTTTGCCTGACCTAGAGCCTGCGCTAGGGCGGAAAATCCCTCGCTGGGGTTGCATGCAGGGGTTGATATGCGATTTTCTGCTCTGCCAGAGTCAAAGTCTTGCAAATTCTGTCAGGAGTTGTAAATTATCATGATAAAGGTCCCCGTGCAGCCACTGATGCAAAGCCCATTTTACACCGGTGATGATCGTCATGAGGCAACCGCAATCGCATGCATAGCTGCAGCTGCAGAAACTTTCGAATTGTACAGAATTCTGTCTGCCAGAAAAAAGTCTGAGATAGGATTTTTATGCCATCCGTGAGAGATGACTGATCAAACTAAAATTCAGAGAATCAAGTCTGCAGTGCTGATGGCAAAGCAGGAGCATCTTCTTGTAAAAGTCATGCGCACCCATCCTCATTTATCAGTCTGCTGATCTGCCAATGTCTGTTGAATCAATCTTGGAGGCTGGAATTTTGGAGGGCATATCTCAACTCTCCTAGGCCCATCCCAGTAGAATTTAATGGCTGATCACTCGCGGGCTGCGGCACCTCTTTCATCTGCCTTTGAATGACTCAAGCTGGTGATCCCAATATATGTGTGACTGCAGCAAACACAGCAACACTTGCCTGCAAGCTGACACCACAAAATAATTTTCAAAGTCCATTGAATATTGCCACCGTACTTGAGTTCCCTGATAAACTTATCCTGTACTCTCTCCTCCCACTCAATAAGCGACACACAAACTGCTGCGCCAGGTACACATATGTCAGTACAATCAAACTTTCCCAGATTACTTTCAGTAGCGGCTTGGCGAGCATACTTTTGTTCCTCCTGGCGGGAGAATTTTTGACCCTGAGAAGAAAGTTCTCCTGCCATTGTAAATTCTACTGGGGAGAGCCGATTTCGACCACGATCAGGCAAACCTGTGTACAGATCATGTCACTTGCAAATACAAAGCGAATCACTGGCAAGAGCGCACAGGTATGCCTGGCTAGGTCTGTGAGGTTGTGATAGTGTGCACTGGTGGCTCTCACTCCTCGAAGGGCCGGCTTGAGCACGCCCCGCTTTCACAAGTCTTGATAGCAGCTGCTGCTGCTGATCTGCCCATGGGTTTTTGGTACAAGTCCAGCTGCCCGGCCGCTTGCTGAATACTGCTCTGACAGCCATGAAAACTTGCAGGGCCTCACCCCTCGGAGGGCACAAGTGGCTTGAGCACGTTCCATATTGACCAGCCCTAATAACAGCTGCAGCAGCTGGTCTGTCCATGTTCGTTTTGGACCATATCGCTTTGACTACAGCGTACGTTCCCACTCATGACTCCTCATCACTCCGGGTGAGCAGCGGCTCGCGCACGCCCCGATTGGACAAGTCAGCGTAGGAGCTGCTGCGGCTGTTGAGCCCCAGCATCGACCCAGTTCTGCCCAGACTCCGCCCGCCAAAGCTGCCCGCGCCGCTGCCCGGCCGCAGCCCAAAGGACGAACTCCGCCGCAGCGCGATCGGCCGGGCCGGGGCGGCCGCGGCGGCGGCTGCCAATGAAGAAATGCGATCGAGCGCCGGTGCGCCGCTGCCGCCGAGGCCGGGGGCCGGCGGCGGCGCCGGCATGGCGGCCTCCATGTCCGCGGGCGGAGTTCCCTCCTCTGCACGCCGAAGAGATTATGTCATGCCGCATGCATCCTGCATTCCTTTTATCAACCATGTACTACAGAAAGGCGGGTGGCGAGCAGACGAGGCTTCATACAATGTCACTCATTGTGCGGGCATGACTGGGCGTCAAGGACGAATGGCAGTAGCTCTGTTACCCTTGTAGGTACTGCATTTGGCTAGGGCCTCTTCTGGCACGAGCTTTGACCTTCTCCAGATTATAAAATCGATTGGGAGCCATGAATGCACTCGTCTTCCATTCTAACCCGAGCAAATGTGTAATATCTTAACACAGCAGCAGCTGCACGGCCAAAATGGCATCCTGCCAATATTCCTCGGTGGCTGAGGGCTCTTACCTGAGATGGGAGGTAGCTTGTCGGGTGCATCCACATATTTGGGCTCGGGCGGCATGAGGCTGGCAAGAACTGCAATCACAACTCCCTGGATGGCCAGGATCACTGCAAAAGCCGCTCCAGACCAGGGGAAGCCGAGCAGATGTTTCGCTGCCCCCCCTATCAAGGGCCCCCCACCGCCACCGCTGTGGTAGGAGCCCATCAGGATCCCCGACACCAGATCATCCACCCCCTCCTGGTCGAAACCCTGCATGGGGGAATAAAAGAATGGTGATGAGTGATCCGGCGTACAGATCATTGGAGCAATCCAAACGGAAAAGTATCGATTGAATCGTCAAATTCCCCGTCCTGGTCAAAGCCATGCAGGGGTGAATATGACACATGGTGAGGTGCAAGTCCTGTTTCTGGTTATTCGTCTTTCAGGCATGAGCAGGGCCATCGGTTGTGCATCTGCTTGAATCTTCTTTTATTAGATGCCAAAGGAATGGCATTGCTGCAACAACTTATCTGTGCTAGCTGATAGAAAATCTGGCACGCCCAACAGAGCATGCATGTCTGGCGGCATGCTGGGTTCATCGCTTGGATTCACTGAGTAATCAGCTAGACCCCGGGGGCGTAAAGAGTGTCTAATGAAGCCTGATCAGGCAGACCAGTCAGGAAGCAAGAATCCAGGGGACTCTAAATCATTAAGAGTCTCATGAGGAATCACTCACCAGGGTGTGCGAAGCATGCAACAGCGCTGGCAGCGAGGGCACAAAAGTCATTCCTGCACCAATGCCGACGCCGCCGAGCGCTATCCAGACCAGCCAGTACATCTGAAACAATCAACAATACGAGTTCAGATTTAGAATTGTTCATCTCATCAGCACTTATTCTGCCACTCACTGCGCCTGCCAACTTTGGCAATGTCCAGCCGCGCATTTTTCCTGGATCTGGCAAGTCCAACAAGGAGGGCATGGCTCTGTGGCAGCATTTGACTGCAACCTGTCAGAGCCCTCCAATTTTTAACGCAATACACAGCATCCAAGCATCCTTCCGGCCAGGGCCAACCTCCTGGCCGCTGCAGACAAAACTCCATTTTTCAACAGGTAAAACAAAAGGCACTTCGACTTGTCTGCAGACGCACCTTGCTTCCGGCAGGAAAAGCGTGCAATAATAATTGATGATAACAAAGAAAAGGCACAAGGCAAAACATGTTTGACAGGGTGTTTTGGTGTACCTGTGGGCCCAGCAGCGGCTGCAGTAGTGGAATGGGGCCAATGAGCAGGTAGGAGAGAGCTGAGATCAGCAGCCCAATCGACATCACCTGCAGGCGCCCAATGTAGTCACCCAGCAGCCTGCGCCAACATAGTCAACTCGAAGCATCAGTTTAATACCCAATTTGGAAATCGTCCCTTTGGACTAGATATCTTCAACACCCATACTCGGCAAGGGGCAACGAGGGGGAGTCGCTGCGCGTCGCAAACAGCGTCACCCTCACGCACCGGCCCCCAGACTCGGTGGTCATGGAGTGGCAGGGTCGGGGACGCCATCGCAGACACGGTCATTGCAGTCATCCTGCAGGTGAGCCCTGGACTGTCACAAGCCTCCAGTCTCAAGGAAGGTGCATGCATTGGCATGACCATGCGTCAGTGCAGGTGGAAAGAAGATACTCTACGTCAGTCATCTGAAAACACTGTCCACAACGCATGCAATTCTCAGACATTCCCCACACAAAAGGATCTCCTCTCATGCTTGAAAACGTTAGGAGACAATTAGGGCTAGTAGGGGTTTGGCAGCCCGTAAAGGGGATAAATGCGGCGTCAAACCCTGCAATACTAGCCAATGTATACTCAGCCAATCGCGCACAGCCGTATTTTATCTGATACTTGTAATTTCTGAAACTGGAATCCAAAGACTGGAAGGGATTTCGTTTACGCACCCTGCAAAAGGGGTGAATGCGGCGTAAACCCCGGCGATTACGGCGAATGCGATGCCGATGGTGCCGGGTCCGTAGCCGAGGATGGCCTCCAAGTGGGGCCCCAGCGTGGGGTCCAACAATGTGATTATGGCAGCCCCCAGCATGGCGGAGATTAGTAGGAGGAAGAATGATGGCGCCTTGAGCAGCCGCCCGACGGCGATGTCCTCCTGCGGCTCGTCGCCCACGCCCGTCTCCTTGCCTGAATTCAAATTCAATTTTAAAATTTCGATTTTTTAATTGCCCTTGTATACAGAATCAACAGGGATGTTAAGCAGCGGTTGAACGGCTGGATGCAGTGGGACAGGCGAGACAGTGAGCTGTCTAAAGAGCTGCCAGCAAGGCATGGCTTCTGGGCGAAGTCTCCCAGGCAGTCTGCGCTGTCCGCAGCATTGCAGCCGTGTGACATTGCCAGAAAGCAGAGCACCCTCCAAATCTCTACATGCGCAGGGGAAAGGACCTCTCAGATTGGACTGCCGAGACAGGTGCTTATGCTGCCAAGGTAAGATTGCACGTACGAACCATTTTTCAGGATAAGACTTCTGGCATGCATGAGATGAAGAGCTGGTCAGGGCAGGGGGCTCCAATCGTAAAAATACAGTCAAGTACAGGGGAAAGGTTCATTATGAATTCCCCTGGTCAGGGGCGGGACAGGAGGCGTTACCGCGGGGCATGAGGAAGAAGAGAGCGGGGTAGCAGGCAAATGCAAGAGCTGCAGTGATGAAGAATGGCGCTCCAAAGCCGGCCAGCTGAGCGCTGTAACCTCCCACCACCGGACCGACCACCCACCCTATCGATAGCACCGACTCCTGCACATGCACACAACAACTTTTTTTGCAAAGCTTCCTTCCTTAACTTTGCCATCTGAAAAGTTTCCTCACCCCACTTTGGCTCCCTATCAACGCAGCTCAATCATCATTCAAATTGTGTGTTTACGGCTGCCTCTATGCTAGATAAGCCTCCATGCCGGCTGCAGTGCACATGCCGCCTGACTGCAAGCATGCGCATCAGGGATCGCTCCCAAAGCGTTTCCCCTGCAATTTGCGTTCCCATCCGACCATCTTCAGAATGCACTGCATATCTAGGTCTGCAAGCCTGTGCTTCACATACAGCCTGACAGCCAGCATGCGCAGCATAGCATGAGCATGGTCCCTTTCCATGGCTGCAAAATGTGTATGAGCTGTCAGCAGCAGGTATCGTAAGTCATAAATCTTTGAATGGAAGGGGCCAGACCTGGATGCCCATTGCGGTTCCCAGGAAGGGTGTCCCGCCGTACAGCGATGCAGACAGGGCCATTGAAGCCGTGTCGACTGCCGCACACCCCAGACCTGCAAGCATGCCAGCGCACCTGTTATTAGTTAGCACGCTTTTCCTGCCAAGAGGCAAGAAGCGTCCTGCAGACAAGCTGCATTTGAAGGCTCAAACAGATCCCAGCAAGACCGCGGTCACACGCTCTCTAGGGATACAGTCTGCATGTTTTCACTGTCAAATAGAATGCAATCTGTGCCTTCAAGGCAACAAACACCACCATTTTTCCTTGGATTCCATTTAAGCATGCAGTACTAATAATTTGCATGCATGCACTTAACATGTGCCAGGGAGCAAGTCCGCACCCATGACAGCTCGCAGGATGAGGCAGGCGGCAGTGAAGAACTGCTCATGGTCGATCTCTGACACGAAGCCAAAGAGCGCTGTGCTGATGCACACCTGGCACAATCACATGCTGACACATCAGCCCAGCCTCCAACAGATTCCCACCAACATTAAGCTTTTCTTCAAAAATATCCCCTTCACAACTTGGCTGAAAGAGCGACGTTCAGCACTTTCCCAGACACTGCTGTCACCAACATTAAGTGGGAGGACACAGATAAGAAAGGAACAGAGATATGAAGGGCAGGACAATGGAAGGAGAAAGAAAAGAATCGGCCAGCGCACCACAAGGAGTCCCACAAGCAGCAGGGAACGCCGCTTTATGTAGCCGAGCTGCACCAATCGCCCCAGTAAGGGAGAAGCCGCCACGCTGGCAAATGAGTAGATGCTGAACACCAGGCCCACCTGTGCGCACAACCCACCCTCCAGCTGCCCATTTGAATTTGGATTTGAATATTGAGGTACTGTGATTGTTCTATCTCAAGACTCACCCAACTGTGCAACGAGAGCGGTCAGATGGATGCATGACCGGGAGTTGCCCACAAGAAAGAGCAATTGAGGAGGTGACTCATGCCACCACTGGAAGGCTGCATGCATAAGTACAGGATCGATGACTCACCATGCTTGGGCTCACATGCCGCCTTTCTGCTTCCTGTGGCAGTCAAGACAGCACTGTCACAGAAATTTTGGCAATCGGACAGGCGACAGGGTTGACATCTACCCTAATTTTTGCAAGTCAACCATTATATGCTTGCTGAAAGGGCAAGTATTGCTGTTTGAGGTCAAAATGAGCTGCGTGCCTGAGGGAAAATTGGAGACAGGAGCGTGAAAGTTGCATTGACGAGGAGCAGAGCTCCACACAGACATCCAAACGACCACCTGGAGTTTGAAATTAATCAGTCAATTGTGTGACCTACAGCATCCCTACTCTGGCAGATGCTCGGGTGGGAGAACGTATGTCGCATCTTTAGTGGGTCTTAATTCCTACTGCCTTGGTTACACATCTAATAGATCTAAAAGCAACTCTTTAAGAGACTGCTAGCACCGGAGCACTGGAACTCACTTGCTGGCCAAAACCTAGGAGCTTGATGCTGAGAGCAACATGACATTGCACGACTCGCAAATTCAAGACATTATGCAGAGCTTCCCATTCATCTGTGAAATTATGAAAGCCTCAATGCTAAGTAGGACATTGGGTGTACCTTCTCGTTTTATCGTCGATGTCCATCGCCGGTATCCCAGAGTGTCCGTGAGCGTGGGCCATGGAGCAGAATTCTGATATTTTTGCAGCTGTGAATGTTTTCCAGCGTATAAAAGATTTGAGTCTTCAAGACACAGTTGAAACGCTGCCTGACGGCTGTTCAGCGTTGCCTCTGTACAGGTTCAGTTAAAGCGCCTCGATCTCATTGTGACATCTCAAAGAAAACAAGGCATAGGATAAAAACAACATAAAGTTGGGAACGATTTCATTGTCGTTTGCCAACAGCTGACGTCTGCGCCGAAATCTTTAGATCTAGCCGTTCTCCGAAACTTTCGGCCGAATAGAAAGCCCCGTGACCGCACATGGGGCTCCATGTCAGCTACAATTGTTGGGGTGAATTGTTGCTGGCTTTTTGCGCCTCTTAATTGCTCATACCTCGATGTGGAAGTGATCAGGGATCGTCGTATCGGTGACCCTGTAAACGAGGGGAAGATCTCACCACGATGTTGCCCATCAGTGCGATGCATCGATGCCGTTCTCCAACTCCTATTCTCAGGGCTGATCAAAGCAAATTTACACCACGTGCAACTTTCAGCAGGAGAGGAGTTTGCCAGCAACGGACCTTCACTTCACAGGTAGTGACTGCGCACACACATGCGATTCCCCGTGGCCCAGGCCTTTCAGATAGCAGTCCCCAAATAACTCATGCGCTTTGCCTTTGTCGATACCTGTTATAATAATCGCTTGGGAATGATGCCGTGTCGATTTGCGAAGAACAACAAAATCTGTGCAGGATGGCCAAATAGCAAGTATATGCAGAAGCCCAAAGGTGTCAGGGACCTATAATCTTTATTGACGCTGAGATTTCCTGTTGTGGGCAGGATCCAGTATGGTGTCATCCAGGCTTCACAGCTTCACGGACGGTGGCCAGGCATGCTGCGATTTTGGATGCCCCGCCAAAGACAGAGCCAAGCCAGGTGACTCATACATTCCCTGCGCACATCCATTTTAAACCACAAAATATCAAGGCGTTGAATGATTTGGAATCATTTGCACAACACACCTTTCTTTTAGCAATGTCATGAACGTGCTGCAGCACTCATGCGTTGCCGTTCTCACAGGAAGCAGAGAAGGAGGGCACATTTGTCTGGGCGCGGCAGTGGTACCCCCTGGCATTCGTGGAGGACCTGGATCCGGGCAGGCCACACGCGATGGAGCTGCTGGGGAAACGCTTAGTCATCTGGTATGACTCGCGGCAGCACAAGTGGACCGCCTTTGAAGACCGCTGCCCCCACAGGCTTGCTCCCCTGTCAGGTGCGCAGCTGCACTTCTTACTCATCACTCCTCATGGCGTGCAAATGCATGCAGACACCCCGAAGTGCTTGCTTGCCAGAACTTGCACAGAGATGACATCTTAATCTCATTTGCAATGTGCACAGTCATGGCTAGTTCCAAGTACCCTTGCAGTTTTGCCCTCGTCGCAAAATCTTGCAAGGTATGCTCAGATCTGGTCATATCTGTGGTCATGATTCCATACTCGCCTTCAATTGCTTGTGTGGGCCAGCTGTCCACACAATTTTAAATGTTGGTATCCATCTGCACATACCCCATTCCAATGTTTATAGTTGAAGGACACTTTTACAGTTGTGCTGTGCGTGCAGAGGGGCGGATAGAGCCGTCGGACGGGACGCTGATGTGCTCGTACCACGGGTGGCGCTTCAGGGGCGACGGCGCCTGCGCTCGTATCCCCCAGGCGCTCGATGCCCGGGCTGAGGACGCCGCCTGCTCCAGCGGCCGCTCCTGCGCAGCCGTGCACCCCACACAGGTGCGGAGAGGTTTGCTGCACAAACAGGAGCATGTATACATGCATTCTATCTTATATCTCAGCACTTGTGATGGTGCACAATGCGCACGACATCAACGGGATGTCCTCTGGGCACATACACTTCCATTTTTGGCAGTATATTTGGACAAGGGTCCTCCTCTTGGTGATCTTTGTACATTGCTCTTCTGTATTCTACAGTCATTATCCACCCACATGTTCTTCCCTTACTGTAACATCAGGCACTCGAGCCGAGATGCCTTGCCCTTGAGCAGAAAGCCTAGCGCCATTTTGCTTGGAACACTGTGAAGTTCTCGACATTGCTCTTGTCGCGCTCACAGGTGCGGCAGGGCTTCCTGCACGTGTGGGGGGAAGCCGGCGCGGAAGCTGCGGAGGAAGCTGCGCGGCGGCCGCCGGTGCTCATCCCGGAGCTGGATCCGGACGCGGCCGACGCGGTGATGCGCGACGGCTCACTGACCCTTGACTCGGGGAAGCGATACATGAGGGATTTACCCTACAGCTATGACTTCCTGGTCGAGAATCTGATCGACCCGGCCCATGTGAACTATGCGCACAACGGGGTCATTGGCAGCCGGTGCGCGAATGTGCTTCTCTGATATTCTCATGGCTGAGTAAATCCATCAATGGCGTTGCTGCAATCCTTTGTGTAGTGCTTGTGGTACCGCATGAAGGGCTCGTTCTGGAACATGAGTAGCATCAATCGGTGCTACTCAGGTTGCCATGGATGGAGTGTTGAGCTGACCCTTCTTGCTCCCATTTGCGCCTTCACTGCCTCTGCTTCTGTTGCACACAGGCTATGCCTCTTAAGATTGACAATTGTCAATTTGAGCCCAAGAAGCAGGATTTTCAAAATATGTCTGAGTGGCCACTGTCACAGCGTCATGGGTTGCTCTGAGCAGGAACACACCGACAGCGGGCTACTATGAGATCTCGCCGACGCCGCTGCCGGACAGGACGTTTGAGTTTGCCACGGAGCACCCATCGGACGGCATGTCGATGGACATCGTTAGTAAGTTCATGGGCCGGCGCACCGCCTACAAGATCCAATTTGTGGCGCCCGCGATTGTTCGCTACTACTTCCCCAGATGTGCGCGCCGCCCTCCCCCAAGGCCCTTCAAATACTTCTTTCTAGTGTCGTATGAATGAATATTCAGTGTCATGTCAAGGACGCACTCCGCCGGTGACTGGGCAGCAACGTACTCTCAAACAATAGTGAACATTATGACGGGAAAAGGGACATGCACACCTTGCAGCCTTGTGCATGCAGCAAAATAACTTTATCTTTGATGGGCCGCGCCCTCTGCATTGCATGCTGGATTATATTCAACAGGGGCAAGACAACGGCGCGCTAATTAATGCCATGGTCATGAATTCAATGAACGGAATTTGAGTAAGGGCGGCAATTGATGCGCACAGATTTTGGGGAGGTGAACGATGCGCAGATGTGGATGGCAGCGGTGCCGACGGCGCCCGGCCGCTGCCGGTGCCTCTGGTGGTTCTTCCAGCCGTCCGTTGGCGCATCAAAACGGCTGCAAAAGGTAGTGTCGCCTCTTATGCCACTGCTGCTCCTGCTGAACAAGGCCAGCATTTGTGACCAACAGCTGTCCCCTCGAGATCACTGCTGCTGCTGCTGCTGCTGCTGCTTATTAGAGGCGGCACCCTGTCATTTGTGACCAACATGATCCTTGTGGAGCCTGACTAGCACTGCGTGCACTTGCAATGTCCAGTTGCTGCAAGGTCCTCTTGAGTTGCTATTGCTGAACAAAGGAGGGCACTCCATGGTGTGCGGCCGAACAAAAGAATGTAGAATCGAGCAGAATGATGCATGGTGAAGATGTGCTGATTGGGGGTGTGTTATTGGTGCCAGGTGGCGGCGCAGCCGATTTGGAAGGACCACATGACGCGCAACCTTGTGTTTGATGGAGACAATGTCTTCCTACACGGGGCGGTGAGCGCCTCTGCTTTTCCTGCTCTCAAATCAGAGAGGGCCTTCGTGGCTTTATTGGTAGCGCCTTGGCCATACGATGCACCAGGATTGTGTAATGAAGTCCCAACACACCTTTATTTTCCTGCTTCCCATTGTGACTCGGATAGCTCTGCGCTGCCAGCCCAGTGGCCCTTGGGGTGACCCAAGTCCATGTGTTGTGTAATGAAGTGGCTCACTCTCGTGGCTCAAAATCCCTAGATGGCACACGGCATTAAATTCCGACCAAGTCGCGTCCTTTAGAGGTGGCAACAGTGAGGATTTTGTGAGATTTGTTCCTGTCACAGGATCGGCTGGCAGCGGCGGCAGAGAGGGAGAGCGGCAGCAGGTGGAAGGGCTCCTACTTCATGCCAGCACAGGCGGACAGGTGTGCCCGCTGCCCTCAAAGTTCTTGCCCTGGCTCAGCAGATGCTCACGCAACGCAACTTGTGCTTCACAATTGCTGGTGATCGGCAATTCCACGCGTAGTGCAGGTATGCAGTTGCTACCATTCCCTTGTGTCAAGACTTCTTCAGAGGCCTCTTGTTTTTACAAGGACACGGTAAAAATAGATCTGCCACAGATGTGAGGGATTTGACGTACGATTCTAGATTTGAAATGTTGATTCTGAAATGTTGCGCCAGGATGGTGCTGGAGTTTCGGCGGTGGCTGGACAGCCGCGGCGGCGGGGGGCCCACGCCGGGGGACCCCGGTCCTATTCTGGACGACAGGCAGAAATTGCTCGACCGCTGGGAACAGCACACCAAGCACTGCCCCTCCTGCCTCCAGGTATTGCGCATGTGCCAAGCTTTCTTGGCTGTGCAGTGTAAGGCCAGCCAGTGCAGAAGTAGCCAGGCAGCCAAAAGTTTGCCTTATGAAGCCTGTACTGAGACCAGCTCAGAAAATCCGCCAGGAGTCAGTGCACTGTGTAGTTGGCGCATGCAATTTCCCTGCGAGGAGTCGAGGGACACGCCGGATTAACCACAATCCGGCGCAAGGGGATTGTGGCACATTGACAGACAGACTGCTATATTGTGAGTCTGGTAGCTTCATTGTACTCCTCTGAGGGGCTAGACAGCCTTGCAAAGCAGACACATTATACTTGAGAGTTACAATGCACTCAAGTCAAAGTGAGCAAAGACCTACAAGGCAATGCGAGCGCCAGCTGTAATCTGAAAGGGCAGCCTTGCAGTGGAAATGCAACAAGCAAGACACCTCCGGCCCAGGATCAGAATCGATTACATTGCATACAATACAACTGTAACGCACATGTTTTGCCGTGCAGGCGCTAGGAAAATTTCAGGCGCTGAGGTGGGCGGCTGTGGCGGCGGGGGTGGCGTCACTATTAGTCACCGTCAGTATTCTGGCCTCGGGGGCGCGGTTGCTATCGCCTGCACCGGCGCTGCTTCTGGCGGCTGCAACGGCTGCTGTGTATTACTACAAGAGATTCAGTGATCGCATCCAGGGATTCTATTTCCTGGACTACCAGCACGCGCACAGATAGCTGCCTCATCGCTTTTCACAGCGCAACTTGAGGGGAACTAGGGGAGTGACCCTAGAAGAACTTGTGATTGAAAGGAGGGCTAGAATGGGTTTCCTACTGGGAGAGATCAGTTGCAAAAAGGACAGAGACACACGTTGACAAAATGTGGCACAAGAAGATCCTGTTTGTATTGTAGACCTCATCTGAGAAAGTGCTCCTTGAAGTCAAATGTGTTTGTGTCCATTGTGCGCGCATCTGCACAATTGCAGGCATTCTGTTGCATGGTGTCTGTAAGAGGACTATTCCTAGGTGGGAGTGGAGTGCTAATTGGAGTCAAACCCCGCAGCTTCTTCTCTGACGCGCTGTGCACAGATAGTCTCAACAAGGCCTACATGCTTAAAGCAGAGCTGTCAGCACTAGATAGCTCCCTAGGCCATCATTCCTGATTCAGCCTAGAGGGTGTCTACATGCAGATAGATGGCAGCGATTGCGCCCCTGGTTTTGGCGTGTCAATGAGGGAAGCCAAGTTATCGGAGTATAGACAGCTATATATAAAGTGCCGGTCACCGAGACACGGTGTCTCGGTGACCGGCACTACGGTGTCTCGGTGCGGTACTTACAAAATTCCAGCTGCCACAGCTAATCAGCCGATCCCATGAGTCAAGGCTGCACCTGCACTCCCAATGCCAGCATCTTCACAATATTAGAAACGATGGACATTGTCTTAGAAGAAGTTTGTATGGACCCCTGATTTCCGCCAACAATTCGTAACGCTCACGTAAGCACAGCGCAGCAGGTTCGCACAGCAGAAGCAGACAGGAGAACAGAAACCACCCGATGCCAGCACAAAGACAACGTTTGATTTCGGCCTGAAATATATTGTTCAGTTGTGCTGGCACCATGAGTAGGCCAGGCGGGTACTTTCTAGCTGCCCAAAAGTGTCAGCAGTGGGGTAGAACATGTCGTTTGTTTGAGCAGCCGTGAGGCTTGGGCACCCGATTGTTCACAAGGAGTGGGATGAGTCACCCAGGCCGTGTTCTTACTGCACCGAGTGCGAAAAGTCACACTCTATGCTGACGCGGCAGCCTGGTGGCACCTGCAGCGACTTGGGCACCAACATTACAAACCATGTGGCCACCAGCGCCCGGCATTCGCGCAAGTCCAAGGAGCCGATCCTCCTTGTGTTTCATAGAGCATGTCGGCTCGGTCCTGTCCCGGCTCCTCGATATGCAATGTCTCCAAGCTGCGCAGCTGCTGTACAGCCAGGCATCCTTGTAACCCGATGTCCTCTTCCACATCAAGCAGGAGTTGCTTCAGATTGGCCCGAACACCAGCTGGTCTGTAGAGCTTGCAAAGCCCAAGCAAATAAATAAGTCTCAAAATCCTCCGCCAGAGGAACTCTTGGGAGAGATGAAAAATACAAGTCAGGTGAGCCCCCTGGGCATGAGGAACGTTTGCATGTCCACCTGCCGGCAGCTGCCGCCCAATGCATCAGACCTCTGCTGCTGCTGCTGCTGCGGCTGCCAGGGGTGACTGCACTAATGACTAAGCGGCGGCGGCAGCGGCGGCCCCGGCACCGGCCCCGGCACCGGCCCCGGCCCCGACGGCGTCAGATGATGCAGGACCATGATACTACCAAATCAAGTGCGCCCCTTCGGCCCCTTCGGCATCAAAAAGTCTCGCATGTCCCCCTGCCGACACCCGTTTCCGCCGCCAACTGCATGATCAAGCCTCTGCTGCTGCGTCTGCTGCGGCTGCTGTGGCCAGGGGTGACTACCCTGATGACTCAGCGGCGGCTGCGGCGCCGCCGCCGGCACCGGCACCGGGGGTGTTTGGAAGTCGTCGTCACGGTCTGGCGCGGCGATGCCTCCCGGGCGGCCGGCCGGCAGCGGCTGCAGGAATCCTCGCAGGCTGCGCTGATCCCCCGTCGCCTGGGTGTGAGTAGAAGCCAGCTGCAACGCATCCTCCTTGCCATCCAGCACCTGTGCAGCGTACAAGATAGCTGACCATCAATGTTGAGCGTCAGTGAAGCAACTACAGGCCTCACACGGGCACCAGGCCAACACCTGCACAGCGTTTGCAGAAATCCTGTCAGGCCCACACAGCAACAGACCCTGACAACTTTTGACTGTCTGCATGCAGAAGCACCCTGGTCACTTCAGAATACCCCGCCGTGCTTTGCCTTCTTAGCAAACACAGATTCCTGAAACAACTTTTGCTTACAATGTAGTCTGACCAGCAGATCCTGATCAGCATCAGCATGATGATCAGATACCTCCGCTTCTCAGAGGGACATTCTTCTATAACTTTGAAACCCACAGCCAATTCCCCAAATCCCCTCGTTGTGCCCACCAACTGTTGCACAATCAAAACATACTTCGAAGACGCTTTTTTAAATCTCTGAGGTGTGCCTAAAGGGGCCGCGCCTGGCCGACGTGCTCGAGCTTGGACTGCAGCTTGGCCCAGATGACGTCATCGACGGACCCGCGCGCGTGCAGCATGTAGATGTTGACGCTCGTGGCCTGCCCAATGCGGTGCGCGCGATCCTCCGCCTGAACGAGGTCCCCCGGCGTCCAAGTGTACTCCGCGAATACAACCACCGATGCCCCCTGGGGAGTGAAGTATTTTGGAATTTCAGAATTTTCAGGGGCTTGCAAGGGGCTTCAGTCTTGCCTGGGACTTTGTGGGAGAGCCCTCATGTAGCATCAAGTACATTTGAACAACACTCCATACATTTGCGCAATGCGCGGATGACTACGCAATTTTGAAGGCATGCTACCGACCGCCACAGTTAGAGAGTCAGCACCCTTCTACGCACCGGTTCTTCACTCGGGAAAGAATTGCACATGTGAGCATGAGCTCGCATAGAGGAATCACTGTCCAGAGACTCTAGAGGAAGGGTCGATACCAAATGCAGGGAACTGAGGTGCAACATTCTGGCCAGGTGGAGGAAAAAGTGCTACAGTTGAGGAATGAATAGCACACAGAGAATGACAGGACGTCAAGACAGGGCGCACACTGAGAGCATGAGTCCGGTGCCGACAAGAACCAATGCCCAGCTTTTGTCGCCATGCAAAGAGTCGCTCACTCACAAAGGGCGAGGGTAGTTATCAGAAAGGGGCGCGCACCGTGAGCGTGAGGCCGGTGCCGGCGGCCTGAATGGAGAGCACGGCTGCGCGGATGTCGCGATTGTTCTGGAAATCGTTGACCAGATCCGCGCGCGCACTCGTCTTCACGCTCCCGTCGATCCGCATGTACCGCTGCTTTGTCCTGGGCAGCACATAAAGTTGTATTTAGATAATATGAATTATACTTCCCACTGGGCGCATTGCGCAGAGGGTGGCAAGGCACAAAGAAGAAAGGCAAGACTTTGCATGCGGGGATGGTAGCACCTGCATGCAAAGTACAAAACTGTGAGCAAACTCATGGTCATGAAGTCAGGACCATGCATCTGCCAGCTGTAACTGTCCACTCTACCAATTCAAGCCTTCAGAGCAGCAGAGAAGCAATGAAGACTTGCACATAGCGGGAAATGAGACAGAACCAAAAAATGTAAATTTGCAAGAAATGAAGAAGAATGGAACGAGTGGGGCTGACTTGTTCATGATGAACTCGATGCCGTCCAGCATATCTTTGTGGTGCGCAAAGACCAGCAGCTTCTGGTCAGTTGTCTCCAGCAGCTCCTTGAGGTACTCCTGAACCGCCTTCACCTGCACGCACAGAACATCCATCAAACCCACGATTTTCATGTACGGTTAAACATGGCTTGAAAGTTCAGCACCTTTTAAAAGACATGTTTAAGTAGACACTCAAGAGTACATCAAACTCTCAAGCCATGATTTATTAGGAAAGACTTGGTGGCTGATGCCTTTGAAACTCAAGTAAGCAGCAAAATGACCGGCGTGTCATGTGTTAACCAAAAATGTTATTATAGGGCACAACAAGGGCATGCAGTACAACGCTGGATGGACAGTCTTGCTCAAACTTGAGAAGAAGCTTGCACGTTCCCTGAACTGGGCTTGGGGTTGCTGATTCATTTGTACAAACAAAAGCACTGCTGAAAGAGGAGCTAATATTGGTGAAAACTGCCAAAAAAAATCTTCATCAGCAGTAATATGAGCACCTTGAGCTTGGCGTTGCGGTAGTAGAGGTCCAGGATGGTGCGTTTGACGGTGCCGCCGCCAAGTGAGTCCAGGCTGGCGTCCGTCTTCGCGGCAGCTACCGCCGCCTTCACTGCGCCGATCTCCTTCTGCATGGCTTCCAATTGCTTCTTGGCTTCCGCGTCCAGCTGCAGGAACACCTGCGCAGACAGACCCAGATCTTGTCTCTCTCCACAATCCTCCACTTCAAGCACATCCTGTGTCTTTTTTCTTCTTGGGATTCTCCAAAGATCAGGTATAGAAACGGAAGCATTGCATGTCACTGCAGCATGTGCAAGCACCTGCCCTGCAGGATATCGGTATATCAGCGACAAATGGCGTGGGATTTCTTGTTCAGGCAGAGCTGACAGGCACCTTCAATGATTTAGAATTGCACACTTTTCCTGCCAGAGGCAAGGTGCGTTTGCAGACAAGCCGCAGGCAAAGGCTGCCACACACCCCACCCCCTGATGGACTCGCCAGAGTCAGGCAAGACCAAAATCTACCGTGGGATTTTGGGTGGGCACGGTGCTCAGACTTTATGCCGGCCCCCGCCAGCCGGCATGACAAATATTATGTTATGTAAGTCGTCTTACATTAAAGTTCACCCACTTTGTGTCTTATAGATTTATCGACCCTTCATCGACCCTAAACCCTAAATTCACCATTGCATCCCCCGTGGTAAAATTATAACTATAAAGGCCCCTCCCCTAAACCCTAAACCTTAAATCCATATTCCCTAAACCCTAAGCTAAAGTGGGTGAAGAAAAGAATAACGTCAGGGATGTAAGTCTGTGGAGAGAGTAGCATACCTGGGTGCGGCGTTTGGGAGGCAGCTGCGAGAGGACGTCCTTCTTTAGGCGCCGGATCATGATGCAGGATGTCAGCACATGATACAGCTCTTCCGTCTCTGTCGCACCTGCAAGAACATGCCACCAAGTTCTCGGACATGCATTCTGCAGCAATATCAAAACCCCCAGGGGCTCATGTGCATAAGCAGAAATGACCCCATAGAATGTTCTGTCTAGGCCCCAGCATGTGTCGATAGAAGATTATATCAGGGTGCAACATGCATGGCCAAAGCTGCATGCATGTTGCAACATCAGATGAAGGACCAACCATGCTTGCCTCTGCATCCCTGAGAATTAAAGAGAAGGTTCATTTTTCCACGGTCGAGTGATATTGAGAGTGGAGGAAAGAGGCACACACCGTCGTATTTGTTGCTGTAGAAGGACTGGCCTCGGGGGAAGTGGTTCTGGGTGAGGCAGTAGCGCTCCCCAAACTTGGTGAAGCTCACCTTGGACGCCGGCAGCAGGCAGTCTATCTGCAGTCCCCGGCAAACGCTTTCAGCATTTTGCATGGCTCTGACTGCATAGCAAATTCGTTTGCACACGCACGCATCACTGCTCTAGACCCACGACACAATATACTGTTAGGCCCGTTTTCCCTTAATCCGCCTGCCCTATATTTGTGCATTGCAGTGTTGGGTCACAGCTGTAAGAATCCCTTCAACCTTCAATCTGCCCTTTGCCTGCAATTTGTCTGCTCCACGGGTCACACCCACAAGTCAAGGGCGCTGTGAACCTGAAATTTTTTGCAATTTGTCCCCCTGCAAAACGATGGTATGGCTGTGATGTGTTTCTAGCGATCATCGTTTTACAGTGAGCAGTACAGCATTGAAAGTGCTTTGTACCAGCGGGAAGAGCTCTCTGGGGCGCGCGCTGGCCGGCGTGCCGGAGAGCAGGATGGCTCGCTTGGCCTTCTGTACGAATGGCTTCGCGTCCTGAGAGCGCCCCGACTGCGCACAGCCACATGCAGCACCCTTGGTCACCCTCTTCAAATACAAAACGCATGCATGAATTACAGGATTCTTCGCTACCTTCTGTATGTGATGCTGCGCACGGGTACACTGCACGCTCTCTCTGTCACCCCCTTTCAAGCCTACAATGCATGCACGAGCTACCAAACCTCCTTGCTACCTAATGGCATGTGATGTTTTAACTGATCACAAGCCCTTGCATGATAGTTGGTCAAAGATGTATGGCCAAGTAAGCATCTGCACATCCTCGCCATCACATGCGTTGCAGGCGTGCACCATGCAAAGATACTTCGAGGAAGTGAGTGTCTGCATTCTGACAGGAATACCATGCCCACAGTGGCAAGCGTTTGTCTGGAGACGAGCTGCAGCGGAGCATAATTCGACAGCCTGACAGCATGACAAAAAGGGCCCCACCTTTTTGTTCTTGATGTAGTGCGCCTCGTCCATGATGACTACGCGGAAGTCCAGGTCGCGGTCGTTTGCCTCAAGGTTGCCCAGGAAGTTGTAGGAGGCAATGAGGCACTGGAACTTGCGTCCGGTCAGATTGGTGTCCTTGCGCGTATTTGTCACGTGCACCTGCTCCTCTGTAATTCCCAACCACTCCACCAACGCATCTACCCATTGCTCTGCGCAGCAACTTTTTTCCTCAAATCCTTGCAGATGAAATTTGAGATTTGAGTTGATGTAAATCGCAAATTTAGAGCAGTTGCAAGATCCGGCGCAAAGGGGAGCTTGTGTCTCCACAGCATGTTCTCTGATGAGCGCCACTGAGGTTGATTTCATGATGTCTTCTAAACCCCGTACCAAGCTTCCACCCATGAATGCAGTCCCTTGTTGTTGTACTGGCTCGCAACCGTCACCAAGAAGTACCATAGTGTGTCCTGGCAGGGCTGTGGCTACACTTGAGATGGGCAACAGGGGAGCAGGGTTCAAGAAGAGGAGAATTGTTGCATGCATGCAGGGGGCATCAACTTCAGAGGGGAGTCACCTCTGAGGGAGGATGGCACGATGATGAGGCAGGGCCACTCGTCCCTGAACGCAGCCATCAGCGCCAGAGCCTGCAGGAAGCATCACAGTCACTGCACTGATTTTGTACAGTGACTGCCTGCCTGCCATTACAGATTGTGATATGCATGCCCCCAACAGCCAACAATTGATGCGGCACAGATTGGGGACATGTCTTGACGTGCGCATGAGAAGAGCAAGATACAGTCACTCAGCAAAACCTGCAGCCGGCCGGGCAGAAGGCAAGACCAAAATTGCTTGTCACACGCCGCACTTGCACTGTTCTGCCAAAACATCCGTTTTCCAGAACCCTGGCAACAGAACGGTATTTTAAGGGGAAACCAATACCCCCAACCTGCTCAATTTGCTGAGGCCCATTTGCCCGAACAACATACCAGGGCTCTTTTGTAAGCAACAATGGTAGTAGTGATAGGCACCCTGTGAGTAGCACGCATGATAACAAGATGTAACCGAAGAAAACCCCCAAACCTGCACGGTTTTGCCGAGGCCCATCTCATCGCCGATGAGGGCGCGGCCGCCGTGGCGCAGCGCGAATCGGACGCCGTCTCTCTGGAATGCCATCAGACGGCCCTCCAGCTTGGCAGGGATGCGCCCGTAACGGGCGCTCTCGTCGGGCAGGGCGCTCGCGGCCTGCGTGAGTAACCCTAAATAAATTGGTGATAAAGCCAATGCTGCTGCTGTCAAGATTGCCATGTTGCATCAGCAATTTAAGGCCTCTTGGGAAACTGCAGCTGTCTTAGAGATTGCCTGTTCCCCTCCAAGTTTCACTTTGCAACAACCAGGCAATGTGAGGGGCGCGTGCAACAGACCTCCAGGAATGCTCTGGGGACGGGGTGCAGGTCTTCAACGCTGCAGCGCACTCCGCGCGCGGCCTCCAGCGCCTTGCCCACGGCCGGCCGCTTGGGCAGAGGATATCGCCACACGCTCTGGCCGCCCGCATTGTGACTGAACGCACCCTCGCCCACCCTGACCAAAAAGGGGAACATATCTGATTTATTCTCCAGTTTCGCATGCTGGACATCACCGCAAATTCTGTTCGTGTCCCCAACAATGAAGCTACCAAGAAATTTTGGTCTTGTTTGCAAAGCAGGTGCGTGCAGGCGAACTGAATAGAAAACACACAGGGGGGTCTGCTAGTGACACTGTGACACAAATCTCGCATTCGAGGAAGCCTGAAAATGGGCTTCAGGGATACAAAGCCCAGAGAATCAGATGCAGCATGTGTCTTGCAGAGGGGGAGGCTCCAAGTGTGCATGCTCTCAAGATTGAATGGCTTGATTCAAGGAAAATTTGCAGACATGCATTCACGAGCAGTGAAGACTTGACAATTACAAGGCTTTAAGGAACAGCGCCGAGGAATGAAGAGGAGAGGAGAAGACGCACTGCTTCAGTGCGGCCACAAGCCCCGCATGGTTGGATATGCTGACTTCCAGGCAGCTGCCGGGGCCGATCTTCAGCACTGCCCTCGTCACCGGGCCCTCCCCGGCCTTCGGCTGGCCCCCCACTGATGCACTTGGTCCCGCCATGGACGCAGGCAGCGCTCTTGCGCTCGCAGATGCATTGGGCTCCACCCTGTGCAGCATGCATGCAAGCTCGGCAGGCAATCAGTGGGCGTCCAATTTGTGCTCCCAGAAATTTAATGACTTCAACTTTAAGGATTATGACAGATGCCTTTGCTCTGTTGAGCATCCTGTCCATTGAGGACTTGTTGCTTCCGATTCATCAATAAAGATGAGAAGAATACTGCTAGCTTAAATGGGGTCAAGTAAGGGATAGAGCAGCACACCATGGAGGCATCTGCGCAGCATTGCCGGCGGGTGCACTGTTCCCGGTGTTGCGAGCCGGGTCTGGCGCGGCCTTGGCCGGCCGGCCGGCCGCCGGCGCGCTTGCGCTTTTGGTGGCAGCTGCCGCGGCCTGTTTAGGCAGCGCCACCACGAAGTCATCCTCCATTTCCGCCCGAGTTGCCCAGCTGCCCATGCATGCCTGCTGCCTCCTGTGCGTATCGGCCTGCTGTTCCCTCTCAGCTACCCCAGCTGCTGGCTGTCTCTCTCCCGGCCACTGCGGCTGCTGCTGATCCTTCTGCAGCGGTGTGCTGCCAGGCCCGTGTGAGCGCTGCTGCTGCCGATGTCTCTGCCCCTGCGTGCTGCCCGGCCTGTATGGCTGCTGCTGCTGCGGCGGCGGCGGCGGCGGCTGCGGCTGCTGCTGCGGCGAGTGTCTAGAAGGATGCGGCCAGACACCTGCAGGCTGAAGGCCAGACGGTTGCCCACATGCAGCGGCCATGTTAGGCTGCGCAGAGGTGCTGTGGGGGACAGGACCCTGTTGATAGGCGGCACTGCCGCCCAGATGGCTGCCTGCGGGCGCGCCAAGTGGCGGAGGGAAACTTTGGGGCAGCCGCACGCTGGCTGAGCCGGCAGGTGGTCCGAGCTGCCCAAAGCTGCCCGGCTGCCCAGGAGGGTTTCCAGCATGCGCAGCAGGATAGGGGGCATTCAGAGGGGCAGTGGGCCTCGGCAGGGGGCCCTGCGGCTGTTGGGGCTTTGGTGATGGTCTGCTTGCCGCACTGGGATCCCCTTGCTGGTTCTCTGCTAGCGGTGGGCGGCTGTGGGTGCCGAAAGGGGGCCCACGCCGGCCCTGGGACTCTCCAGAAAATCCAGTCTGCGCCTGTCCCTGCGCCTGTTCAGCTGGCTGTGGTTCCCTGGAGGCCGGCAGTGGGTTGCCCAGGGAGCTGCCGGGCTGAGGTGCTCCATGGCTGTACTGTGGATTGCTCTGGAGCTGCTGCCATCTGTCGCCCCAGTGGGTCCTGCCTGCGCTGTGCTGGCCTGATGGAAGAGGCTGCTTCTGAGGAGTCACACAAGCTCCGGTGCGCTGGCCAGATGGCGAGTGGCGCTTGATAAAGAGCTGGCGGACAGACATGGTGCTGATTTGTCTGGGCTGCTTGCTTTGGACGTGCTGCTGCTGCTGCTGGGGAGGCTGCGCCATGCAGGCCGATCTTGCTGCCTGATGCTGGTCTGCTGAGGCAGAGGGGCCGGCTGCTTGGTGTTGGCCATTTGCACCCTGCAGTTTGGAGGCATACATCAGCAATTCGGATCTTCACATGGTCTCTTTGAAAGATCATGTCACATCGTTCATAGTCACATAGATAGAAAATGATACTGACCTGTTTGTGAGAGCCCTCCGACTGCAGTCTGTATCCTGGTGTTACCTTCAGGCGTTTCGATGCCTCCTGTTCAACAGCATCCCAGTCAAAGCCAGCGTCCCAGTCATCCTCTGGCCCCCAGTCAAGATCCGCCGACTGCATGCTGTCGGAGAAGGAATCCTATGATTCCAGAAAGATACTTCCCATCAGCCTTTGGAGGAATTATCAGCAAGCCAGTCCCCCAATCCAGAAGAAACACTCAAGAATATCGACGACTGTTCGCTGCCTTAAAGTGAGGCAATACTTGATCTCAACTCACAATATTTTGATTCATTCTTGACTGCCCTTACCTGCTTTTCAATGCCTCTTCAAGTTTTTTAAAGCATCTTGAACCCCGTGCTTCAAAGACAACGTTGACGCCCACTTTCTCTCTGGTGTACAACTTATAGTGTTTTCTCTGTACAGATGAGACGAATCATGAATTCTCGATGATGATGCTAGCAGCTAGGCGATTCCGAGATTTAATGCAGCTGTCGCCTTAGCAAATCGGGCTCAGCACTTGCACAGCACAGCATAACAGGAGCCAATATTGGCTGAGGCCTGGATACAGCACTTTGCTGTTTGGGGCCCCAATCATCCATAAGCCCCTTTTTTGCAATTGATGCATTGATTGTGGAACATGCATACGAATGACCAACTGTGAATGCACTGGCGTAGCCGCATGCTTGCAAGTAGCACCAAATCATCATTCATGTTTACAGAAATCTTCTTTTGGAACAGTCCTACCTACAGCCTCCAGTTTCCCGACCTGAACCTCTATTCAAAGAGCACAACAAACGGCCACACCGGGCGTCCCGATGACGGCATGTGCACATGCACGTGCAGGCGCCGCACACAATCAACACACTGCCCGCATGCACACTCTTTGCCCTGCTCCTCATCTTGGACTTCACAGCCGTTGAGACAGTCATTCGGTTGTGCTTGATTTGTGTGACGTCATGATATTTAACGCTTACATTTCACATTATGCTGAGCAGCGCCTGAATGTCACATCACAGTCAGCCAGTTGAAGATGCTTCTGCGATGCAACTCTCAATGAGTGCAACATGACCTCTCATAAGCCATCAATCAAACAGACCGACAAAGGGCCACATCGGGTGTCCAGAAGACGGCATGTGCAGCCGCCGCACGCAGTCAACACACAACCCACACTCACACTCCCTGCCACACACCTCCTCTCCAATAATTCTACTCTTTTCATCAAGAGCCAGAAACTCAGCTGGCGTGCTGCGGTCCTTCCAGTCAAGCCGCCACACCATCGGATGGGTATCATCCTGCAGCAGCTGCCATATCCACATAAGACTCATCTGGCAACATTCCTTGTACCTGTAGGTGAACCTCTGCAGCCTCCTTGAGAAGTCCCACATGTCATTGAAGTCCAAAAACAGCCCGACCCCTGCCAGAGTGACCAGAGTGCGCAGCTGCACATTCAGGCCAAAGCTGAGGCTGATGTCGGTCTCAGCAGTCACCTCCAGACGCTCTAAGCTCGGCAAATTATCACCCACGAATAAAGGATCCTCCTCTGAACCCAGCTGCTTGCAATTCAGCTTCAGGACTGCCAGTTGGGGGCAAATTGCAAGGGTCATGTTCTGCAAGCAAGACAACATCGGTGACCCATCTATTTGAGACTGCACTCCAGGCATCTGTTCAAATAGCTCGCATGAAGTACACACATCTGCCAAGCCTTTGTCCCACGCCTCAGAGACAAGTGTTGCATCGTGGTAAACCAGATGCACTTTGCAGCCTGCAGGCACGCTGAGCTGCCCGGGCACCAGCAACTGAAGGGTAAGCCTGCGCAGCTTCGGCGTAGCTGCCAGGTCCATCTTGAAGAACCGTACTGATAAAGCCATTGCTTCTGGATCCTCGTCGCTGCAGATTGAGAGGCTCTCCAGATTAGGACACTGCTCCCACCGGTCATAGAACACATCTCTTGGGTTTTGAACCTCCAACCGCAGGTGCTTCAGACTCTTCATTGGTGGTATAGTCAGCCTTTGATCCCACGCCAAGCACAGCACTTCGGGCCGCAGCTCTGAAAGCAGAGCGTACACAAAATAATGCGTGGTATCTCGACACTTACTGCCAAGCTGCACGTGCAGAGCCACAGATCGCAGTACACACGGCAGCTGCATGCCGTAACCTTGGTTGATACCCCAGCGATAATGAGTTGCATAAAGCATTTTCTCTAGCATCTGCATGCCGCTGTCAAGATTCTCCAATTCTTGCTCATCCAAGCCACGGATGGTGATAGCCAGGGTCTCGGCCTCTGTCCAGTGTGTCATGGCCCACTTGATTGCATCTGCGTTTCTGGCAGCCACATCAATAACGCCTGGCTGCACCTGTGAGCATTGCATAAGATTGCCTAAAATGCACCCCTAGAATGGGCCCGTGCACAGTTTGTACGCACTCGCTCACACACGCCCTTATCTCCCCACCTCAACTGCACGCTCTAGTGCAAACATGCACTTGACAGCCACGGGGATATAAGAAGAATTGTTTGTCTGTCAGAGAAGGTAGTATAGCAACTTACCGCTGCCATGGCTTTGTATGCGCAGGCAGCCCGCGCCCAGTCATTGCTGCTCATGTGCAAAGCCACCAGCTTCCAGACATCTGTCGGGAGAGCATCTGGCCCCTGATCAATGGTTCGTGGCTGATTGTTAGCTACTTCGAGGGGAGGCTGAGCAGCTGTGGGCCGCTGCTCATGGGAAGCTGGGCAACAAATGTTCGGGTTCTTTCTGTCGTCCCCGATTTCAGGTGGTTCGAGGAGGCCAGGAAACGTAAGGGCCCAAGGCCAGTCCCCGACGACAGGTCCGAAGCCTTCTTCACGTATCCTGTGATAAAGCTGCCGAAGCCGCTGCGACCCATACCGAGGACGTTGACGCTACAGGGGCAGAACCAGATTTACGCTGCCTTTCTTTGATTGGCAAGAAGTCTTCTTCCCGCCAAGCTGGCACTGAAAAAGCAAAATACATCAAGTTCGCTTTGACACCCTTGATCAAGGGCCACTAGACTTGCCTTATCATTGTCACGGCGTGAGGCAGGCTGAACCCGTGCAGCAGACATATCAAGGAACACCTTCATGAAACTGGCTTCCTTCAAGGTTGTAGGATAAGTTGTACCAGAACTTGTACTGCTCCGGCTTTCGGTGCTATCTTCAAGAGCCTGTATTGCTGTGCGAAGCTTGATCAACGAAAGAATGTGGGATAATTTTTCATCTTATCTGTGTGGAGGCTGCACGATCGTAAGCAGCTCGTTCGTTGACCAGATTCCATTTGTGGCGATACTGATGCTGATGTCAACATCAGACTAGTAACCGTCGTCACGTGAATATTACCATCCGTGATGGTCGGGCACCGTGTACCGTTCAGAGATTATCAATGACCTCATGTTCTTGGGTCACTTTATTGAACAACAGGTGAATCAGAAGTATATACTTACACAACACATCTGTTGACATCAGCATCACGTCACGTTTTTGTCACCCTTTAATTTATCCACAGCTTTCCCTTCACAGCGCATCAGTGGTGTAGGCCCTTGAGCACATTGCGAACTATAGTGTTTCTTGGCGCATGCACATTGCCTTCATTTGCCTCGGCAGCCGCCGCCGATAGCTCCTTGCTGGGGACTGCTCCGGGGATTGCACAGAGAATCCTGTGCAAGCTGACCAGCTGCCGCCTAGCTGCCACCATTTTGCGCGTCGCATCCCTTGCTGACACATCAGACCCCTTTGCACCTGCACATACAACGTCACAACCCTTGAATTAACTAATCTGCCGTGCCTTTCCGAGCATTTGTATGCAACACTCTGTAGAGTGCAGCAGTGCTTTGAGCCCTCAAGTCACTGCCCAATCTGGGGGCCCCTTTGCTGTGTCAAGATGGGGTGCAGGACATCTGCAAGACAAGTAGCTACTTGTATATAGCAAGTTGACACAGCAAAATAGGGTGCTACTATGATTGACATTGGTCTTCTCAGGGACCCCTCAGCAATGTGAATTTGCCAATTTTTTTGTTTATTTGCCAGGCAAAGGCCTATGATGAAAGGTGCAGCTTCTTTTGCCTCTTCCATTGATACCATTATGTATAATTTTACCGGGAGAGAGTGACTTTGAGGCAGAATCTATATTCTTACACAGTTGCCAAAATCGCACCTTCGAGGCGGTTGAGGTATTTGGACTCCATGTCGAGCTTCCTGGTGAGCAGCTGCCCCAGTGACTCCAGCTGCTTCAGTGTCTGCCCGTTGCTGCCCAACCGGGCGGCCCGCTCCGGGCAGCCGACCGCGCCCAGCAGGATCGCCGTCGCAGACATGTATACCTCCTGCCAGTCCACAAACCAGTAATACTTCCCCTAATGTTCTTCAACTTTTTATAAAACAGGGCCGCTCGAAGCAGCATCTATCATTACGCGCATTGCCTTTCCTGCACAGTAGAGCTGCAACGCTTTGGAATAAAAATGCAGCCTATGCTGCGGAATCGTCCTGAGGCCTCAAGAAGGGCGGCTCATCTCCTCTCAGAGCCCCATGCAGAGTTGTCTTTTGTCAGTGCGACCGAGCAATAATAGTCTCACCAGCAAGAAGGGCGCCTTAGGGCTGTACCAGGAAAGGGATGTCACACCGGCACATAAAGTGCATCTTTGACAATTGGCGGGCTATAAAGTAAACCCCACCTCGTTGTCGCGGTGCTGCAGCATGATGGCGGCCATGAGGGAGGGGCAGTCTACGCCGGCGTCCTCTGCCGAGTACACGTCAGCGGACAGGGAACGCCGTCGCGCCGCGTGGCCCAGCGCCGACAGGCCATCTCTTAATAAGCCCATGTGGGGCGCAGACCTGCAGATTTAGTAACTGTGAGCTAGCTCCAGAATACAGCGGTGCAGGCGCCTGATTCTGACGGCAGCTGCAAAACCAGTGATGCCCAGCTGACTAATTGCCAAGAGGGCAAAGTGTCAGGTCAGGAGACGCTCTATGTTCCTGACACTGGTAACAGCTGCAGATTCAATTATTTCGATTAGTTTTGCTGCCAGAATGGCTAGCGGTATTGCAAGCTTGCACCGCTTGTGTGCCTAATACTTATAGTAGCTGCCTTTGAATAATACAATTCGGGGTGGAAACCATGCAAGGCTTCCATGGAAGGACTGCCCAAGTGCAATTGTCTAGTGTGGGAATTTTGCTTCAAATATGCAATTAGCAGGTGGGAGATTTGGGACAGAAGGCACCTGTTGCAGCTGCGCATGTAGTGGACGAGAGAGGAGGCTCCCCCGCCGCTGACAAAGGCCTCTGCGCATGCAGCGCTCAGATACACGCAGTGCTGCAGATCCTTGGCAGCTGCCATCACCTGCGCACAAGATACTCACATGTCAGGTCACTAATTCTGCAGGTACTGAATTGATTTACAGGATGGTTGAAGTCATCTCTGACCTGGAACATACATGCGCCTCTACTGCAAGATCGATCAGCATAGAGCCTTACTTCTAAGGACGCTGTGCATCAGATACGCTGCAAGTTATGTTCTCGTTAGTTTGCTAATTTTGCAGAGATTATCTGCTCTTCTGATTCACCAGCGCCGTCTTGTGTTGTGGGAAAGTTGGGCTTCTATGGAGAGCTTGAATACAAAAAGTGGGGCAGACCCAAGAGAGGCAAGCTTTGTAGGCAGTCATATACACGCTGTTGCGACGCACCTGATTTTCATTGATTAAGAAAGGCAAATGACAATGAGAAAGAAAATTTATGAAGTCCGGATGAAGTCCAGAAAGGGATATATATTCTTTGGTAGTCTCTGGTAATCTTTAAAGAGCAGCTTGTCTGCAGACGCGTCACGCTTCTTGGCAGGTGATAATCAGGAAAATTGAGCGGAAAGGACAAAGGTTGCCTGGCTGAGGTGGAAGCTCTGCTGCAGAGTGTGCAGGGCTGCGGCCGTGCGCGCGGCCAGCGTCGACTGCGGGGCAGCTTCCATTTGCAGCGCCACCTGCAGGCGCCTTCTGGCAGCTGCCGCCGGCTTCCCCGCCTTCCTCCGCTGCCGCGCCCCCCGCCACCTCGCCTGCGCACGATATGATGTGTCATGTCCTAAATGCACCTTTCCCAAAACACAAAAGAACAAGGCTTTCCGGTCCCAAACGTTGGTTGTATTGTCTTCACAGTTTAGGTTCAAGTGCAAACTGTGCTATATATATATATATATTACTTTATATATATACTACTTTATTACTTTATAAAACTTTCTATGTATACTATATATTTAATTACTTTCTGCAGTCAAGAGTGAAGCGCGACATATGCAATGCAGAAGAAGGACAGTTTTCAGAATCAAGGCAAAAAGTCAATGTACCTGGATGCAGATTGCACTGCGGCGCAGGCACGTGTAATGAAGCTGCGCAAGGAATCTCCGAGTCACTGTCTGAATCGCCACTGCCGCTTGAGTCCTGCGTGCATGGCGGCGGCGGTACGCTCTCTGGATGACCAGTGTGGCCCGCCTGACACAGCACAAACCACAAATTGCTCAGCAACAATCTTCTAAAAACAGACCTTGTGCGCAGATGTTTAAATAGATACAATACCCCACAGCAGAATTAGACACAAGGTAAATAAGAGCTTTGCCATCAGCTCAGGGTGTAGTCTCGTGAATTTTTGCATCCCTGTTGTGATGGCATGCTGCAGGATGCAGGCCCCATCTGGGTTCCAGCGTCCGGAGTCGTTGATCACAGGGCATTCTACACTAACTAGTGTAAATGTCACTCCAGAGTCCCTTGATGTTACAAGGGGTACTTGATTGGACACTGAGGGCGGTACTTAATACCCCCTGATATTCAAGGCAGCTGGGGTGTGCGAAAGAAGGAACCTGAGGGTGAGAAAGCGACAGCGCTCCAGGGCTGTGCGTGCCCAGGGGGCGATTATCCGCATGGCAACCGCCTCGCGCGCGCGTTTGACCGCCAGCCGCCGCCGGAACTCGCACCGAGCCAGGAAGCCCCTCGCAAACGCCTGAAAAGCCATCCATGGCCCGTGATATCAAGCACTGTACTAGTCATAAAGGGTGGTTCGTAAGACCCTATCTCCCAAAATATAAAACCTGTGATATTTTTAAAGACCAGATTCGGAAAGCTCTCGACAAGCCCAGTTCAATGGAGCATGACCCTGGTGTATTTGAAGGTGGGAAGACCCCTAAAGTTGCTTTGAAAGATTGGCCTGCACCGCGGAGGGGATGAGTTTTAAGTGACTAATACAGTAACACAAAATGCTTGTACATGGACCGAAGTAAAGTATTCTGGCCGGCTTGCTGCGCAAAGAAAGTGGCCCATGGCTGAACATCATAGCGAGTCACTGACTTACAGTCTACTGGAGTAGGTGTCCCTGCTAAATTAATGAGTTGAGATTTGTATCCTGCCTTTCCTTGAAGAGGGTTTGGGGGAGAGCTAGCGCCGCACCTGGATTTTGACGGTGGCTGCTGTGCGCCTGGCGAATCTGCGGGCCGCCCTGTACATGTCCTTCATGGCCCGTTGTAGTGCTAGCATTGCCAGGAATCTGCAAAGAAAGCATGCTTACATTCGGCACTACTGTACTTTATGTTTTTGATAACGTTACTGCATGCTGTTCCTGCCAGGAGGCAAGATGTGTCTTGTAGGCAAAGCTGCAATCAGACCTGCCGCATGCCGCCAAAGTTCTTGATAGACCCGCCAGATCCGAGCAAGCCCCAATCAATCGTGAGCACAGTACCAAGAATTGGTACAGCCCCCCGCCAGCCGGGGCCACCGGTGCATCCTTGATTGGAATAAGCTGTTCACTTCCCTACAGGTCTATCACTTGGCTTAATGGATCAAGGCATGGCAGAAGGCAGGTTGGAAATTGCGCGGCGCTCACTTGTTGCGCTGGATGCGCATGCGTACGGCTGCCTGGATCACCACAGCGGCTGCGCGCATCCTGGCCACGCTCTTGCGCAGCTGGCAGCCCCTCACATGCCTGCACCCAGGCAGCACTGCTGTCAGCAGAGTTCCCTACATTGAGCCAAAATGGACCCAGTGATGGGCTCAATCGCTGCACCACTTCTTCAACGCAGGCCGGCATTGGAGCTCCTTCCTTACGACTGCACGCTCTTCCTGCCAAGAGGCATGGGCCCTGTGCAGAATATTTGCAAGTAAAGGCTCACAAGGTCCCCTTATCACTCCTTGATAGACTTCCAGATCCCAAAAAGTTACGGTGTCCATCGGTCCTACTGCTGGGGCTTCACGCACTCAGCAACCCAAAGTATACGGCAGGCCCAAATTCAATTCAAATTCTGATTCTAGCACACCTCTGAATGCAGATGGCAACGAGCATGTGCTTGCGCAGGCGGCGAGCCCGGTTGGCGCGCCACGCTGACTGCACCGCCACGGCCGCAGCGCGCATGCGCAAAAATTGCGTGCGCTGCTGCCCGCCCCGCCAGGCAGCTTGGGCGCGGACGATTCTGTGAAGGTCTGCCAGGAACGCCCTCCGCTGGGTGCACCCCCGCCACGCCGCCTGAATCTTGACGGCCGCAGCCGCCTGCGCCGCACAAGAACAGATGTGAGCGCGGGAACAGCCATACAGGTCTGTAACCTTGTTGCGCTGCTTCCTTGTGAAACATTTTTCTGGGACCATGTACCGGGAAAGGCAAGGGAATTCTGCGTTACTTGCGATGTCAATGAATTTCGAAATTTCCAATTTTCATGAATCAGAAGATTTATGCCCCTGGGAACCTTATCAACGTACCTGCGCGGCGAAGTGCAAGCGCACGGCCCGGCCGCGCACATGCCGCTGCAGTGTAACGGCCGCGCGGATGCGTGCGACCAGCCGCCGGCCGGCCCGGCCGCGCCAGGCGGCCTGTACGGCGACCGCCGCGCGCCGCATTGCCCGGTACCGCCGGACGGCCAGCCACCGCCGCGCCACCGCCTGGCAGGCAATAGCGCGACTGCGGTCCCTCCTGTAACAGCGGCGCGCGAGCCCCCCCCGCCAGGCTGACTGGACGATGACAGCGGCGCGGCGCTGCACAAATGTTCTTGTGTCAGGCAGAGTATTCTGACATAGAATTGAGACATCTTCCATCTCGTCCACTTTACCAAAGAGAAAGATGCAAACATGAAGACAGACCGAGCGAAAAGGGTAGCTTCATACTGCAGCTGCAATGCGTGGTGCACTGATATGGGGAAAAAAGCAAGCGCCCATCAAGATTTGGACACATATTATTACGCATGTGCCCTTCACCTGTTTGGCATTAGTGCTCCTGACGGCCCAGCCGCGCGCGTGCGCCTGAAGGACGATGGCTGCGCGGATCTGCCTCGCCTGCAGCCGCGCGCAACGCCCACGCCATGCCGCCTGCAGGGTTGTGGAAGCAGCCTGCAGCCGGAGGAACCTCCGCCGCGCCGCCCACCTGTCACCAGGAATAGATACTGTATTGCAATTTACAGTTTTGATTTTGAATTATGAAAAATTCATATTGTTGGTTTTCATTTTTATTTCCCACTGCTCTTGCCAGATTACAGGTGCGTCACAGCTCCAGGAGTGGTTACCACAGTCATTACATACGTCACCGAGATGCAACTGGTAAATCTGATTGCGAACTCACAAGATGACGCAATTGCCTGCTCTGACATAGCAGAAATCCTGCGGGCCGAAATGAAAGGTCTTGGAAGGCTTGTGAAAGTCTTCACGGCTGCTCTTTGCTGCTACCGTCAATCATGGTGACAAGGGGATGGCAAGCAGACCTTCGCACGGCGGCTTGGGCGATGACAATGCGAGCGACGTCTGCATGGAAGATCCGCCGCAGCCGCGCGGCCCGCCAATGCTTCTGCAGCGTGAGGGCCGCCTTGTGCTGATGCGCGACACTCAACCTCACCTGCCGACCCCGCCAGTGCGCCTGCGCAAACACTCAGCAATTCGCACTTCCTTCCTTGCAGAAACATGTCTCGCCTTTGGACGTACTCTGCAGATAGTTGGGCACTGGTCGACAACTGCCGGTGCTGTGCTCGAGCTTATACTTATGCAGCCTCAGGGGCAGGAAGACATGTGCAGAAGATGAATGGAGCAAGTCTATCTCAGCATCCTAATCGCAAAAGAAATGTTATATTGTACAGGCTGAAGGCGGGGCCCGGCTAAAACTGAAGAGATTGGTCTTGTCTTGGAGACTCTGTTCTATTTTCAGGAGTCCTCAACATGCATCCTGCAGGAGACAACATGCCTGGATCGTGACAGCGGCGGATCGTAGTGCGAGGAAGCGGCCGCGCGCCAAGCGCCGTCGGACAATTGCCTGCACGGCAACGATTCGTGCGCGGTCTCGGCGGAAGCTGTGCCGCTGCCTGGCCGCCCGCCAGCGCGCCTGCATTGCATCACTGATCCTCAGATGGCCTGCCCAACGGGTCTGTCTGCAGTGGTGTCCCATCAACAGACACACCTGGCAAAGATGGCCTGCCACAGGACGTTCACATTCCTGTTTTAGTGACCGGAATGTGAATGCAGTACTCGCGCGGCTGGAGGAGTGGCATCCTTGCGAGTTTAGGAGTTGCGGTTGGAAGTTAGACTCTGGTTTTGGTGTTCCCGTGACTTCTTCAAGCCCAATGCAATGGCAGAGTCAAAAGGTCGATGAGAGACACAAAAAATCGGAAGTGGATGGACTTCAAACGAAGGGAAAACGCGCCTGTATGGCCACTGCAGCCGATCGCTTGGCAACAAAGCTGCCGCGTGCCTGCGCGCCCCTGACAAAGCGCTGGATACACATCGCCGCCGCCTTTGCCTGCGCAAACAAGGATTTTGCTTACGGTAGCCATCGGCTGTCGGATTAAAAGGTCTCTCCCCAGAGTGGGCTTCAAATGGCCCTAGATAAGCTGCGCATGAAGCAAAGCAGAACCCAAAGCCTGGTGTGCCGATGAAAACGGCCAGAGTAGCTGTGCGCATCTCACTGAGAGTGCTGCGGGCTCACACGAACACTGGAAATCACCGTGCGGTCCATTTAGCAGCTTTGCAAGAAAATTGGGCATGTGTGTCAGACCTGGAGGAAGTTCTGTCGGCAGGATCTCATCCGCGCAAGCGACTGAAGCACAACAATGCTGCGGCGGCTCTGCACGTAGCGGCTCCTGCAGCCGTGCATCCGCCAGTGCGCCTGCATGCAATCGCCTCAGCCACAAAATTCGTGCATGACTGATACTTGATGGTGTCAACAGCCTACCGATTTGCCATTGTCATGCATGTCCACATGCAAAGGGCACTTTTGGTGTGTGGCAAGTCCAAGGTAGTAAGTTGTTGCACCTGAATACGCAAGGCCGCAGCCTGTTGCCTGGCAATCTCTTGGCGCACTGAAGCGCCCCTGTGGTATTTTTGGATGACAGCAGCCGCCCACTGCACCTGTTTGCAGCACCAGGCAAACCTTTCTCAGGATCATGTCCGTCTTGACCGAAAGCAATTTGCAAGGATGGCTGCCAACTTGCAAGGCAGCCTGTTTGGTCTGTCTCCACTGAACAGGCTGGCACACAACTCCGACAGCCTGTTCTACTTTCATGTGTTTTATGTTATCTGCTTTTCAGTTGAGCGGCAGCAAGGAACGCATGGCATGCTTGGCAACAAGTTGACAAGCCGGAGTTTCTTTGCAGGGAAATCCTGCGGCTCACCCTTTTGAACTGTTTCCGGGCCATGTGCCTCCGCTGATGTGCCTGTATGCAGATGGCCGACACGTGAAGCTGCAGGTAGCTTCGGCGCTGCACATGCCGCCTCCAGCATGCCTGTACAGGCACACCTCCATTTTAATAGGAACTTCATCTGCTTCATTCAATCTTCCACAGGAAGAGGCATTGCATCTTCCGTTATTACATCTGATGTAACCTGCAGCAATCCGGATAAGCAACACACAGAACCCAAACAGGGCATGTGTTTCAGCACACGAGTTCTGCCAAGTTCATGATGCTGTGCAGAAGAATGTGATGACCGAGCACCACGCCTTCTGTAGATTATGACAGAACTCAGCTGTCTGGATACATGTCATTAAAGAATTGAAGGGCACCTGTATCAGAATCGCAGCGGCCTTCTGCATGCACAGCATGCGCCGGACGCAGCGGCCGCGCCAGAGGCTCTGCGCGGTAATTGTGGTCTGCCGCAATGCCACAAAACGCCGCATGGCTGCGTGGCGCCTCGCGACTGACTGCGCCACGACCACGCTGCTGCGGAACGCGACGAACCTGCAACATGACTCGTGTGCTGAGCACCTGGGGACACAATTGATAGCATCGCCCAGATGTTATTCCCGCATGTTTGAGCCGCATGTTTGAGCCAACTTTTACTCACACCTTAATGCTCTGAGGAGCCTACGCTGGAAGTGTGCGCGAGAGAAGGAGTGAAAAACAGTGTTGAGACATCCTTCGAGCTTTGTGCTTCGAAACAGAGCATCCTAGGCAAGGAAACTCCGCAGAATGCGAAAACGATGCAGACTTTATTTACAAGGGCCCTGAAATTTTGGTGCAGTGTAAGCCAGGGAGCGAAAGCATTTTGAGGTACCTGCTGCGCTGCGCATGGCATCGCCAGGCTGCCTGGATGACAGTGCATATCCGGCGCATCCGCTGCAAGTGGCAGCGAGCGACGTAGCCCCGCCAGGTGCTTTGCACGGCGACGGCCGCGGCCCGCACGCTCGAGAGGGCGCGCCGCGCGACGGACGCGCGCCAGGCGGCCTGCAGCTGCACGGCAGCTGCGCGCTGGCGCAGGAAGGCTCGCCGCTGCACCGCGCCTCGCCGAATCGCCTGCGCCCTCGCTGCGTGGCGGCCCATGTACGCATGCAGCCTGCACCAGAATTCGAATTCGAATTTGAGCTGGAAAAACGGAGCGGTAATCCATCTCCGATCTGAACTCGCTTGCTACAGCCAATTGCATCCAGAATCCAGATGCCCAGCATGTGCTGCTGCGCATAGGAGCTGCTGTTGGGATGTCGCAGGCGACACAGGATTGTTGTCGGGTTGTTGAGGGAGTTTGAAATCTTGAAAGGAAGCCGGGGACGGACCGCAGAGTGATGAGAGCCTGTCTGGCCTCCAGGCAGCGCTGCAGGATGGCTGGGATGGTGATATGGTTCAGCACCCACCGCCTGTCCCTCCAGCCCCTCACCACAGCCTGCATCAACCCAACCCTTCCTGTTAAAGCAGTCTTTCCACCTGCCACAACCCTCAAGCAAGCAATGCCATTCTTCCCCTTTGTGGCTTGAAGCACTGACGTACTTTACAGCTTGTGAGCAAAGGATCTACAAAGCTTCCGTTTTGTTGCAGCCTGCTCCAGAGTGCGCAGACGCTTCCCATGTGTCTCCACAACCACGTACAAAACAGGGCCAATGGCCACATTTAATAGTGCTGTGTGTGCCTGCAAGCGGACGGCCGCGGCGCGCTGGCACAGGAAGAGTTGCCGGGGCGCGCGGCCGCGCCACAGCGCCTGCAGCCGCGTTATCCCGTGCCGCAGCGCCGCGCGCCGCGCCGGGCCGGCCGCCAGCCGGGCGCGGAACCGTCGCGACCGCCACGCCGCCTGAATGTCCCTGGCCGCTTCGATCCACGCGTGCAGATGTGCGCGGGCGCCGCCTGCATTCGCAGGGCTCTCAGATCAGAGTCTCAAATGCAGGGATGTGCTTCAGTATGTGTCATGGAGGGCCTACATTGTACGCGTGGCAACAGCATAGTTACAGAATAACGCGGAGCACCCAGCGGGGCTGTGGCGTTCTTGATGCGTGGTTGTGTTGCATGCACAGACAGCGCAACGATGCAAAATGCATGCAGGCAGGTTTGCTTCAAGGAGTATACAACACAAATCATTAATGTGGCGCGCACCTGCGCGTCGGGTGCGAGAGAGGCGCCAGTGGCGTTGGATGGTGTGGGCCGCGCGCTCCTCGGTTGAAACCTCCAGCAGCCGCGCGCACAGGAATCCCACGTACCTGCCGAACAGTGCGTGAAGGAAATATTTAAGACTGGAACTGGGCAGCAGTGTGAATTTTCTTGGAACTGGACAAGTCTACTTCTTAAAACATCTGGTGCATGTAGTGTTCTTGTAGTCCAGGCCTTGTATTTGCAGAACCGGCTGCTCACAGAAATTGCAGAGTTCTGGTCCCAAAGGGAGTGAGAGAGAAGAGTGACTAACCCAATGATGGCATGCTCGTGGGGCCCCCCTGGGGCGCAGCAGTCGTCGGCAGTGAGCATGGGGGGGACGCCCCCCAGCCTTGCGGTGGCCACCGCCAGCAGCTCAAAGTTCCTGTGTGTAGCTGCGCGTTTCGGCCCCGCCTGCTCCCCCTCATCCAACACCGCTATCCATGCTGCAGCGCCACACAAAACGCCTTGCAAATATTTGTTCATGCTCTCTTCATTTGCAATCCTGGCTGTCTGCCAATTCATATTAACCAGAAAGTTATTTTATAGTTGGTGTATTCATGGTTGGTCATCAAATGCTTGCTAGTTGTTCTAGGAAGAGTGAGAACACAAGCACCCACCGTTGAGTTCTGGCCAGTGCCGGAGCTTGCTGCTGTAACAGGGCAGGCTGGACACATCCACAAAAGTGGGTGCTAGACAAGTGCAGGTGCAAGGCATCGAAAACAGTGAAAATTATAGAGTGTCAATCTGTGGGGGATAAAACAACGCACGTGGGCGCTGGAAGTGGCTCTCTGAGTCATCCTCATCCGCAGGCGCCTGCTCAGGCACGTGGCAGATGCGCGCTGCCGGGAGCAGCCACGGCAGGTAGAAATTCACCTGCGCCACAAATGAAACTAGGTACGTCTACGGATTGCACATCAGCTGAGCAGATGAAGTGCCTGGCAGACATCATTGGCACCAGAGGGAGGCCAAAAGGGCATCTCTCGGGCACCACATGAGCAAGGCAAGGGGGATTTTGAAGTTGCAGACGGGCGGCGCACCAGATAGCAAAGGGCCCTGCCGTCTGCGAAGGAGCCGGCAGCCAGGTCACGGACAGTGACACCCGAGCGGCCACAGACTGTCCTAGCCCACCTGTGCGCATTCACACCCTCATTAGGGCATTAAAACAATTCAGCCCAGTAAAATACGCCATGCTGAAGCCTTCTCACCGCTCCCCAAAATCAGCAAAAAGAGTCAGGAGTCTTTCCTCGCCATTAGCAAGCAAGAGCTGCGCGCTGAATGTGGATCTTGACTTCCACTGAGATAATACGCAGCCTGGCAGTCCTTTAGTATATTGCTAGTTTGAGAAGATGCGCGGCAGGCATTCACGGCCTTGCATTCGCTTTGATCCAATTCTCAGGGTCACAAATCACGTTTGCCTTAAGCATGCTGCAAATCTCTGTTTCATTTGGAGCACTGCAGCCTCCGAGCAGATACGAGCAGAAAACATGACACTTATCATCAATCCTAAAAGCAAGTTGTACAGTATACACAAGTCATATAAATCCAAGCAGGTCCCACCTGAGCAGCAGGTCAAGCAGTTGCGTGGCCGCCTCGGCAGCGCATTTGGGTTTGGCCGTAGACAGCGGCCAGACTGGGTGGGAGGCCGGGCCGCGGCCGCCGTCTCGCGGTGGCGCCATCGCCTGAATGCGCGTTATCTCGGCCACGAGCGCCCTGTGCTCCAGCACTGCCGGCAGCTGCACAGAACGACATGCACGATATCATCAGTATTTTGCCGCTGTCAGCACTGCGAGGTCTTCCAACAATTTTCATTGACGAAGAACATGTTACCTAGAAAGAGGTGTTTTAGCAGGCATTTATGCGTCACCCGAAGACACAGGAGCACAATAGCATACTCAGAGACACAGCCCAAGAAAGATAGGGAGTCCACGTGGCGAATGGCACATCTTATGCACGGTCAGGGGAAGATACATCCAAGGATAGCGGACGTGTGACTGCGCAATCTCAGCATCTGCGCCAAAATAAGTGGCCTGGTCAGCTCCCAGAAGTGGGTACAGAAGCCACGTAGGTGGTTTCGGTAAGGAACCTGGAAGTGGAGGAGGAGAGTCGCCAAGAAGCCGAGCGTGGCTTCACGGTCCCCGTCGATGAGCGCCTCCGGCCGGTGCCGCCGGATCCCGGTTGCGTCGGACGCCGACAGCGCCGCAAACGCGCGCTGCGCATTGTGCAGCTGCAGGGAACGCCGCTCCGCCGGAAAGTGGCAGGCCTGCACCAGGCCCGCCTCACCTGCAACATCCAGTATACAAATGTTTTACATTGCCAATAATTGCATTCAAAATCATTGCCCCTACCACATCCAGCTCGTGCAGCAGTGTTTCTGGGAAACTGAGCAGGTGTCTGTGTTTCTAGGGCCAGCACTGCCTCGCCTGCAGCATAAAGTGCCCACAAATTTTAGTGTATGCAAACCTCCACCTCTGCACAGCAAGTCATGCAAATGGGCTCCAGCTTACTGCATTTGTCCGGCTGATGAGTTGAGGCTCCTGGCATGTCACCCTAGAGCAAGCATGTTTGCAGCGCATGACCCTCCGGCTCTGAATCAGGGCATTTCTGCCATCTTCGATTCGCCGTTAGGGGCAGTTAATGATTGCAATTGGGTATAAAATGTAGGGTTCGGATATAAGGGTTTAAGGTTTAGGACGTTATTCCCCCGTGACGGCGACCACGGTAAAAAAACCCACATCGGCTCTGACCGGCGCCTTGCATCCCCTGAGCTTGATGGTGTATCCCTGGCTGAGTTAGACCTACACTTCTTAGCAATGTTATGGCGGTTGTAGCAGGGTGAGTCACCTGTGAGCAGCTCGGTGAGGCGCAGCAGGCGAACGCCGGAGCGCAGGTCAGCGGCGAGGCTGCTGATTCCGAATTCGAACTCGGTACGCGGATCCTGCTCGTAGCTCAGCCGCAGGCCCAGGCTCGCCAGGTGGCGCATGACGTCGCCCTCACCATGCATGCGCCCGCGCAGGAACTTCTCCACCGCCTGAACAGGCCACGCGCTTAGTCATGCGCCCAGTTCACCCAGAATTCCCATGCATGTGGCTTGGGACTGACTCTGAATAGGCCTTCCAAAGCATAATTGCAGGGCTTTGTTCAGGCGCATTGCAGGTATCACTTACTTCACCAACTAAAATTACATGCCACAATTTATCACTTGCTCACTTGAAACAAGGCAGATTCTGCAGTAAAATCAATGTTGGTTTCCTTTGCCATCCGTCCTAAAATGGCTTGCCATAAGTGATGGTTGCCAGACTTTGCATGAATATTTGGGGAGAAATAAAGCAGTCACCTGCGCAGATGACTTGGTTGGCTGGCCGCGGCGGAAGAGCAGGGGAGCGCCCTTGGGGCAGGGCTTGGGCCCGCACACTGCCCGGTCCAGCAGAGCAGCAAGCAGCAGGAAGCGCTTCAGCACCAGCTGCCCCAACTCAACCTGCAACGCACCCGTGAAAGATATATCTCTGCAAAATGCATGTAGTGATGTTTGCTGCAAAGGCCAGCACTTTGCTGTTGTTGTTCTCCACAGCAGTATAAATCTGTGGTGCGTGTCTTGAAGAAATTGTGTGACTGATCAGTCACCTTGAAAGTGCATGTGCAAAGTGCATGCTGTGCAGCAGGTTCGCTTCGAAATTTTGGAAGGACTTGCAAACTGTTATACAAATTGCATAGCACTGCTGGCTGTGCGTGACCCATCTATGCTTCCGTGCGTTATTTGTTGATATAGCGAGCTAAATAGTCAGTCGCCAGCAGGTACCCTGCTGGCACAATGAAAAGAGAGCTCGTCTCAAGGGTTTAGGTTTTAGGGTCAAGGGGTACAAGATGACTCACCCAGTAGTCATCGGAGTGCAGCCCCACAATCGCTCGGTTGCCGGCGCGCTGCAGCGCCAGGTCAGCGTCACCCAGAAAGTGCGCGCGCGCAAACGCGTCCAGCTCAGCGCGGTCAGTAACCCCGGCCTGCTTAGGCACTGCCCTGCCCACCACGATTTCCAGCCCCAGGCGCAGCCAGAAGGGGTGGTACGCCGACAGCACCTCCGCCACCTGTGCCTTTGTGCGCATGTCTCCCATGCGTACCTCCTGCAGAGCACATGCTAGGATTAGTGCACACCGCAGGCTCACTGCTATCCTTGATATCCCAAGAACGGGACAGCATCAGCAGACCTTCTGGATGAGGGCACCGGCCGGTTGCATTGGCTTGTGCAGAGGCAGACTTGGCTTTACATTGAGATGTGTGTTCCGTCAAGGGCCAGAATGCATGCGCAGGGGCCCAGTTTCTGTCACTCACTGAGTGCTTAGCCACCCGTGTTGAAGGACATGGCTGCCACATGCATTTTGCTTGCCATACAAAGGATCTTCTGAAGGAAGACTCCACAAAATGTGTGCACGGGCGCCCTATTTCAGTGGTTCCAAGATTGGTTGCCTCCAAAGCTTTTGCTATTAACTTGGGATTCGTCACCAGGGCCCCGGCTGGCAGGGGGGTGGTATATAAAAAATACCGCTCCCGGTGGATTGGGTCTTGCATGGATTTGGCGAGGCCATCAAGGGATAGGCTTTGTGGTAGCCTTTACCTGCAGCTTGCCTGCAGAAGCACCTTGCCTTTGGCAGGAATCATCGTGGATAAGCATATACCAGGGGCGAGCAAACAGGTGGCGCACCTCGGGTTTCAGGCGCAGGTAGCCCTCGTCGATACGTTTCTCGATGCGCGTCATCACATGGATGAGGTCGGGATCGCCGCAGTACAGGTGCCACAGGACGCCCCGCACGCGCGCCTCCAGCCGCTTGGCCGCCAGGTCAGTCCCCGCGGTCTCCCCATCGGCGCCCCCAGGTCCCCCAGGTGGTGCCGGCGCGAGGGCCGCGTTCAGCCACACCCCAAACGCCCTCTCCTGCTTCTCCAGCCACAGCCTGAACAGGGCACCACCTTGCCACTTCAATTAGAGTTTCCACAAAGGCAAACTGAAGTTCCCAGGGAATGTACTGCAGGTCTTCTGTGTTGTTTTCATGACTGCTGTTGTACAAGGAAACGCAGCAGGGCTGAGATTACAGAGCAGAAGACCGACAGAGCATATTGGCGTTGCGCTTAATGGATACGCAAGCTAAGATCATGCATTTCTTCTGCTAGATTCCATGTTCCAGCCGTGCAAGGGGCCCACTGAGTAGCGCACCCCTTGTGGGCAAAGCTGAAGGTCTTGCGCGCGCTGACGTCGGTCTCGGGCCACGCGCTGGCGCCCGCCCTCGGCCGCTGCGGCCGCGCGGTCATTGACGCCTTAGTCACTGGTGACCTGGCGTTCTCGGAGGATATTGCCTGCCTGGCAGGCTCCGTGCGCACTCCGATCACCACCCGGGACGACGCCTCCCTTTGCTCTGCACATGCACGACATTTCCATGAGGGGTATTTAAACTATTTTTATTAGTAAAAGTCTTTACCCCTGGTTCCATTTCTTCGCAATAAAAGGGAGCACCTGGACCTGCAGTACATTGTCTTGTTCAAATGCAAAGCATGCACTTCAAAATCATGTTGAACCCGGGTCGCTGCATGCGATAATGCGACATATGCAATGTTATTGAGAATGCCAACAATTTAATGCATTTAGGGTTACTGTTTGTTGGACACAGGAAACTTGATGCAAGAAGGTGTGTGTGAAGTACAGGGAAACCCACCGGCAGGGGGCTGCGCGGCCCGAGGCAGCAGCCGCAGCTTGCCGGCCGGCCGGGGAGCATTCATGATTCCTTCCACACTCCTCTCCGATGGGCGCAGGCCCGGCCGCTTGCGCGAGGCAACATCCGCTCCCTCCGATTTGCTCTGTGTGTCCACGGCCGGCCCTTTCTGCGGCGAGCGTGCCTTTGAAGCCTCCGCATGCGTGGCTGCTGGCTTTCCTTTGCTGTCGGCTGAGGCGATTGCAGTTGCAGGCGCTAGCATCTGCCCTGACCCTGTGCTGAGGTGGGCATGACTTCCTGCATTCCCTTTTGAGGGTGATGGGGCCGAGCTAGACACAGCGCGCTTGCTCCCGGAAATTTCTGGGTTTCCTCTCAGTGGCAGGCCTGTGCTTTTGCTCTCAGCGTCCGGCACTTTCTGCGGCCTCACATTTGGCCCTGCAAGCTCGAGCGTCAGCCCATGCCTCAGGCCGCCCTTCTTGCTCAGTGCTGGAAGCTTCTTTCCAGCTGCACCGGCATCTTCTGCGCCTGGTCTGCCTGCCTGTATGGTCCAGTTGCTGCTGCTGTAGTCTGCCTGTCCAAACAGTGCTGCATTGCTGTCCTGCAGCAGGCTGCTCACGATGCTTTGAGCCTCGCCAGATGTCTTGGATGTGACTGTGGCTGTGCTGCCGGCCATAGCTGTCCCAGCTAGAACCACCTACAGCACAAGCAAATGAGAGCGGGACACCCTGGCACATAGTCCTGTTTCAAGTCCCCAGAATGAGCACACGACCGTACAGATTATGTGAAAGCATCCTACTGAAAGAAAAAGCATGTCACCTGGAGGGTCTCAGAGTCGTTCCAGAGCAGCCGGAAAACACTTCGTACAGAGCCAGTGGTAGTAGGGGACCACTGAATTCTGAGTGTGTGTGTAGCATTGGGCTGCAATGTGAAGCTGTCCCCATCCCCAGCACCAAACACTTGGAAGCCCAGCTCATAAGGAACTGCCTGGAGGGCAAAGACCTGCAGGAACAACGAAGGGGCAGTGATACCAGGCAAAAAATCTAGAGCAAGCGATGGGACCTGCAATAGCCTGAACAAGTTGGCAGTCATTTGACAACGTAGGGCATCCCACCTGAGGCTCAGAGCGAGCATTGACTACGTCCAGCACAGCAACTTTTCTGCCACCACATTTCACCCTCCCCAGCTCAACCCATGGCACCTACACACGGGGAAAGAGGGCGTCACTAAGTTTAATGCCTATGGCAAGTTCCTTACCTTATGAGGGCAGTTAGAGCACCTTTGCCCCTTGTTCCCGAGTTAAAGAGTGCGAACCTCCGGCTTGTCGTCTCCTATACTTAGGCAGAACGACACTTCCCCATGATGCGGTGCCGGAAATCCTGTCCCACCAATTTGCGGGTGCCTGTGAACCGTTGTCATTGGTGCCTTGTAATGAGATTTGTTCCTGTGAAAGCTGGCCACAGCTTGCCCTCTGTCATTTTAAATGAATTTGACTCACAATCGCATGTAATTGAGTCAAATATGTGTTTGCCTGTCAGGAACCCTCTATGGATGTGCCTGGATGTGACTTGTCTGTCAAAAAAGAGTTCGTCGAGGTTATCATCCTCTTTCACCCGTTAGAAAAGAATATGACAATGACGTTGTGCATTCCAACTTTCTTTCCCGAGTATCGCACTCCAAAACCTTTGGTCCAAAGGTTTCTCCATGCATGTTCTGTCATTCATGATTTTGAAGCCAGCCTCCAAAACAGGCAACCCACGTCATACTGCAGTCCAAGGCTGCATTGCAGACTTTTCCCCAGATTCTGGATTCGTTCAATTGTGTTTTCGGTCATGATGTACACTGTAGAGTGGAACACACGCACTAGTGGCGAAGTCGAGACTTGCTTGAGCTGATTCTTTGAATACAGGACCTAACCTCTGGTGTTGCAGTTTGAGAACTTTTGATTAGATACTGATTGACTAATCACTTGCATGGCTGTTCAAAATGGACCCGCTGCAAAGGCAAAGGTTGGGCGATGGGTTGCTCGAACAGTGCATGCAGCAATTGAGGGCATCGCATTTCTCTGGACTGTTCCAGGTATTCCAAGGGCGATCTGCAGGATGTCTGCCATCTAATAGTTGTTGCATTATGGTGCTGTCATTCGCCGGCTATATGCGGGCAAGAGGGAAACGAGACACACCTAAAAGTCACTGACACGCCCCTCAACCATCTGGTGCTCCACAGGATTCCGGGTGTTCCTCGCCGCCAACAGCGTGGCTCTGTGCTACTTCCTCGGTCCCAAGAAGTCAACAGCGGTGGCCCTGAACAGTGCCCTGCTCTGTGCTGGCGGCAAGTTCGTCCATGTGCTCTTCACCACTGCGAAAGAGAAGGTACCTTGTGTTGTTGCGTTACAGTCCAATTGCCTTCCATGCGTTTCTCTTGAATCTTCTTCCCTCTCCAACCCAGATTTTGACACCAGGAGGTGGTATCACTCCTTTTGTGCTGTAGTACCCAGATGACAAGCAGGAGTTGGGATCCATCTGGGACTACAATCCTCCCAGCGACATGGCCGGTTCTGGCGCTTGGGTGGTGTTGCGCGAGCTGGCCACCACCATGAACAGGTTCAGTCAGTAACCTTCTTGCACGTGACAGACTTGGCCTGCTCATGTGTACAGCAAGGGGTGCCTAGCAACAAGCATGCCTCTCCTCCTTCATGATGTCTGCACGCTACAGAAATTTACAAGCAGGGGGACAGAATTATTATCCGGAGCGCAATGGGAGGGCATTGAGTGAGATCATGAGTGTGGGCGAGCAGTGCGAATGAGGTCTTCCCAGAGCTGAAGGATCTGGAGACGCTGCCCATGCATGACATGGCCCTGCGGCTGTGCTTTCTCTTTGACCACTATGACAAGAACCCAGTGTGCGAACACATCAGGTGTGTGCTCTCTGCTATATGCACATCTGCCAAGTATATGCTGCACTACTGCTCCTGGTCAAAGACACGAGGGGTTCTGCATGTAACGCCTATTAGAATAGTTCTGATGACATGCTCATGCATGCATTCTTTCTCGACTGCGACGACATGCATTCCAGGACCTTCTTCACTTCACAGTCCTGGTGTCCCGGCATGCTTACCTCAGGAGTGTTCCAGGCATGAGATGCCATGGCGCCGACAATATTTTGCTGGTGTATTTTGCAGCGGCAAGGAGTCTGTGGATGAGACGAAGCTGGAGCAATTGGGGGAGATGTTGTGGTATGCAGACATGGCGTACGAGGGCGAGTCAGAGCGCACGCTGCATGAGCGGCTCACAAAGAAAGGTGGCCTGCACTGCACATACCTTTAATGCCATCAATCCAAGCCAGGCTTGCCTTTTGCACATGCCTGCTGTGCATGCTCTAATAGGTAGCCCTACCTAGAGGTCATCTGGTTCATGTGGCCAGATAATTATGCGCAATATACTGGGATGAGTAATTCCCTGGAAATGCTGGTTTGATACCCTAAACAGGCCTGATAAACTTCCCAAGAATCCCTTCTTGGCAGTGCTGGGAATGTGCATATATCTGCACAGAGTGTGGCCCCAGCATGCTTGCTGCAGCTTGCAAGTAACCATTTCCATCATATCTATTGCTTTTGCTCAATATGTGAGTGAAATTTTGCTGTCACCTCACTGCAGTGCTGCAGCGATGCCAGCCATGTCTTCCTGAAACCCGTGCTCAAATTGTTTGAATAAAGCATTTGTCTGTTATTTGTGCAGGGTTTGGGCTGGCGCATGTGAAGCTGACATCTACATGGGCGGAGCACTGCCCGGCCTACTATGTGGCGCTGAACCTGCAGGACAAGATCATGCTCATCTCTGTGCGTGGCACTGCGCAAGTGGAGGACGTTGTTACTGACCTGACTGCCTTGCCCAAGGTGCTTTTTTCCAACCGGTGCACCATTCCATGCTTGTCACAATGTGTGCTGCAAGGGAGCTGTTTGAGTGAAAGGCTGTCTTAGATTCTGCTGGGGCCTCTCAGGATTCGTGAGTTGTGAAATGTAAATTGAAGTGTGGAGCTCTCGAAAGGTGGGTATCTCAAGGGGTGCACTCGAATTAGCACTCTGATCGCCGGCGACAGAACCCTCCACCGTTACCGGGCAGCTTCTTGAGCTGTTCCGGGACGTCGCCCAATAGAAGCTCGCCCGCAACCTCCCATGCTTGTCAGGAATCTGGCTCAGCTGACTAGTCCTGGGAGGGTGTCTCTTGTTGTGCTGGAATTATTCAGAGGCATGAGTAGTGGAATACGAATTGGAGCTTGGAATTCTTTCAAGGTCCAGGGGTACTGATGCGATGGGAAAATGCCATGCGACCCTTGAAGCAATTGGGTGTGCTGCAGGAGTTTGGTGACTCAGGGCATCTGGTGCACAGCGGAGTGCTGGCTTCAGCTGAATGGCTCAGTGACAGGCTCTCCTGCATTGCCCAGGTGGGCCTCTGATATCTTGATCCACCACAGCCACATCTGGCTCATCATTACTGTAGTTACCAGTAGTCATGGCAGGCCACCCTTACATCAGCAAATGTGCCTGCAACTAATCTTGTTCTGTGGTGTGATGGAAGCTCCCGATGTTGCAGGGGTTGCATGAGGCCGGTTACAAGATTGTGACCGTTGGGCATTCTCTAGGAGCCGGCGCGGCTGCGCTGCTCAGCATCATGCTCAAGTCCAGGTGTGCCCCCTTCTTGACACGAGCAGTTTGTCAATGCCCCAGTAGCTGGTGCGCCTAGAGCCAAAATGCAAGATGGAGATATCCCATTCAGATCCGAGCGTGCTGCGTGCTGCGATGCAGCTATGTAGCTATGTTCGACAAGATAGGTCCTACTACTTTGCGGCAGTGCAAGTCCTGACTTTTTGCTTGCTCGGTGCTTGTGACACTCATCAAACATTGCGAAGGGACGCTTTCCAAACTGATCAGGAACTACTGCAGACTGATAGCTTTGCAGCTAGTCACAAGGCCCATTGCTCGTACCTTGTGTGCTGGCACCAGGGGCGTGGAACGATTGCAGTGCTACGCATTCGCTTGCCCGCCCTGCGTGGACCAAAAACTGGCAGCCGACTGCAAGGACTATGTGTTCTCTGTGGCTCTGCGCGATGATGTGGTGTCTAGATTCTCACCACAGGCACTCGCGAAGCTGCACGAAGAACTGCGCACCTTTGACCTGGAGCCCGCCATGGAGGTCCAGCCTCTTGCTGCCAGATGACAGCACCTCCTAAAACCATAGGCTCTTATCAGCTTGGACTGTGCACATGCAAAGAGTTGGTAAAAATTGATTTGTGGTCAAAGTTTTTTTGAATTTCTGACGGGAGTGCCAAGAATTAGGATACTCTTAGGAGCCTGGCTTGTGGTGGGACAGTGTCTGTTGAGGGACAAAATAGCACTGAGAGCTGTTTATTATGCACATGCTGCACTATAGGCCTAAAGTCACGCCGAGACATGGTCTTGATTGGAGGTGTAAATTCTTTCGCTTGTGCAGGCCGAGGATCTGCGGCCGGCGCTGCAGACGATGGTGCACATATACCACGTGGTAGAGGTCGTGCAGAACACCAAATTCCCAGGCTTCAGCAAGGACGTGGACGAGGAGGGCCGCACTGCAGAGCAGAAGGCCAAGGAGGGTGAGCACTTCTTTCCTTTTAGCCTTCCCTGCCAAGGAATGTTGTAGTGACGGGGTAAGGGCCTTCTGAGTATCCAGTGTGGACCAGGCAGCACTTTCTTGTGCAAGCCCTGGGCAAGCCCCTTCAGATCTTAAACATTGGATCTTTGCCTAGCATGTCCACGTGGCAAATCGGCACGAACCTTCTGAGGCCAAAACAAGGAGTCTTCTTTTCTAAGATGTCACAAAGCTCCCCTGCTCGGGTCGCTCATGCCATGCACTGCCTTCTGTACGGCTGCTACTTGGCCCACTTGGTTTTGAGAATCCAGCACTGGTCATCGGGATCGATAAAACCGGGCAATTTGGGATCAATGTCCGTTGAAGCATTTAGCCATGGCATGTGCAGGGGAGCAGAAGCGAGAGGAGGTTGACGAGGATGAGGAGACGCTGCAGCAGTACACGCCCCACATCCCCGGCAGGGTCCTCTACCTGCACAGGTGACACCGTTTGGACACTCGACACATATTTGCAGCGCTTCAGGCATTCAGAGATCACTGCTCACTGTAAGGATTGATCCAGCAGCTGAGAGAGAATGAAATGAACAGATTTCAGCCATCATCCCAGTGCAAGCTTAGCAGCGATTGGGGTTACAGGCCCAGGCCCGCAGCTGAGCAGAAAGCTTGTCAACAGCTTGTGATTCAAAACATTGGGTCTGCGCGTCATCATTGTCAAGCATTGATTGCAAAAGTTTCTGTTCTCACCCGCTGGCGAGACATGGTGTTCTACGCCTGCCAACTAAGAGATTATTTGGCGCTTGCAGGACGGAGGATGGCGGCATTGGGAGAGTGTTAGTGGATGGAGCCTTTGAGGAGCTGCAGAGCATCCGGCTGTCAGCCAGCATGATCACAGACCACCTGGCAAACTCCTACTATGAAGGTTTGGGGCAGGAAAATCTGACCCACAAGACCTTTATTGAAGAGGGGAAAATGCCTGCGCCAGAGGACAGCGGGGGTGAGGAAGGCAAGCGGGGTAAGGGTGAACAGCACGAGAAAAAGGGTGAGGATAGAGAGGATAAAGGAGGGGATGGGGAGTAGGTCAGAGGAATTACAGGGGGATGCGAGGTGTGCAAGTGTGTTCGACATGGGAATGGGTGGTTGGCGCAGTGGGACAGGATGAGGGAGTGTTGTATAAGGACTGTTTCTTGTGGCAGTCCTGCAACTTCAACTATCTTTAAAGGATGCTGGTTTTGAAGTGGCTTTGAATTTGCATTGTATTGTTTAGTTTTTAAAAAAACCACTGACTTGTAGCAAAATGCTGTATTTGTACTGTACTGTGGTGCACAAAGTGTGCCCTGCATCGTGTTGACATCAGTTTGGCTAGCTGCTAGTGATCAGTTAATGGATTTTGTGTTGTACCGATTGATTAACGGCCATTTTATATCAGTACTCGACGACACACCTTGGACAGAAGCTTTGCTCGAGGTAAACTTGCTCACTAGCTTCTGTAGAGGTAGAGAAATCCGTTGTGTGTCAGTATCAGTGTATTGCTAGATGACTGATGTGCAAAGTTGCGGTGTTCGGGTATGCTAAGTCTGCTTTGGCAGCTGAGGCAGTCTTGTGTCCAAGCAGGCATGCAAACAGTTACTAATCGTCTTGACAGATCACACGAACATAATCCATCCAACGTTGAGCTGTACTTGTGTTTCGAATATGCTTTTGTATTGTATTTGGGTTCTGGTAGAAGTAGGGCAGCAAATTGTGAAAACGAATTCGCCTTGTTCTGCTTGACATTGCACCAGCATCTTGAGGTGTATCACCTAATTTTGATCTAGACGTAAAAAGCACTGAAGACACAGTTTTCTGAGCCTTTTGAACGTTACAAGAACGCTACCGGTTGTTGCTTGCAATCAAAACAAACCATTTCAACAGCGAGCATCTTACTTATTATTTATTACACGCTTTTCCTGCCAACAGGCAAGGTGCGTTCTGCAGACAAGCTGCAGT
>JADEYI010000185.1_pt1 | contig 113383 bp, 96 predicted proteins | sample 8542331 | NCBI WGS metagenome assembly JADEYI01 (sample SAMN16510988, study PRJNA670497) | mine drainage metagenome | isolation source: biofilm near Copperflume 1 | place: Germany: Marsberg coppermine Kilianstollen | collected 2018-02
CCTATACAACTTACAACGAAGTGCGCAAGAGCTACCGAAGGTTTAGTGCAACATCAGCTATAGGTTAAATAGCTCCTTACAACTGAACCTCCAATGAATAAAACGCTTATTAAGCCTTCTTAGGGAAATAGGCAGCACGCAACATGGTTACCGATGTGTAGATTACCACACCAATCACTACCCATCGCAACATGTCCAGCGGCAAAGATTTTACGATGAACGCAGCGATGAGCACTCCTATTGTTCCAGCTAACGCGGTTGCCAAAGAAGCTCTCCTATTATACGCTCCTTCTTTGATGAACCTAAATGAAGCAATCGGCATTAGGAATGCACATGAGCCCATCATAATAGGGAAAGCCACTTTTGGTGACATTCCTAGTGCGAATACCAGTGCCATGCATGGAGCATATAGCCCAATGCCAGCGGTCATCAGTGCGCCTAAAATAAAATTTACCGCCACTGCAAAAATTAGCGCGTTGCCTTCCAAACCAGAGTCAATACCGCCTCCTTGAATCCACTCCATCTTAGAGGCGAACATAAAACCAGCAGTAATCAAAAGTGCAATGCCCATCGTCAGCCTGATTTTCCGTTCGGGTAGTTTGGCAACGATACCAGCCCCAAGAATAGCGCCTGCACCAGAGGCGATAATCATTAAAAGAAGTGTTATTGGTTCCACCTCCACAATGGTAATAAAAATAAGCGCTTCGGCTATCGTTGGGATTGCGTTGGCAACATTAAGCGTACCCGGAATCAGGCGATCTTCAGATTGTTTAGTGAATTTAAGCAGAGCGGTCTCTATGGCGAACGAACCGATACCCAAGGTGTCAAAGAAATTGCCAACAAAACCGATAACGCCAGTCTTTCCCCAACTGTTTTTTTCGAGTGCGTCTTTATGTTTTATAACATCCCTAACCAATGCAATGGCAACTCCAATACCCAGGAGTAAAAATGAAATCAAAAGAACATTAATCATGCACTATTAAATATTGTCCGAGTTACGACTATTGAAGCTAAAATGAAACTACAACTTGAAGGTTATTATAGTCAGATGTTGCCAATGCTTTAAGACACTCTCGTTTATCGGTCTGAATAAGTACTAACAAATAATTGGTATCAACTGTCTTTAGTGCGGAATTAGTAAATGGTTAAATGGTAAGTCGTGCCACCACTCAAAGCGGTGTCACAACTTAGAAATTATGGCTTAATCTTAGTTATCTGAAAACCTCACAGCAAGGTTTGTCGATATCCCAATTCTGAAACCATTGCCGACATAATTTCCGTTTTGGAATGAAGTAGCAAACTCGAGGCGAAAGAGTCGCAATATTCCATTAAGTCCGTAGCCAAACTCGGTATAGTTGCCTGAGGAAGGTGTTGCTAAATAATTCACAAAGAAATTTTCAGAGGCGCCTAACATCCTGATTTTTGGGATACGGGTAAGCAAGAATTTCCTAAAATGATAATGAATGTTTGCCGAGAAATATTTATCGCGTGTGCTGTATTGATAATAGTTCAACAACCGGAAACTTCCCACCGGGTCGGTGGTCATGAAGGCTGTTTGGTTACCATCAAAATGCTTGTAGTCCATAAAGTACATGGATTTTGAATTGATAAAAGCCCCGGCTTTCAAATTCATATCCAACAATCCACGCACCCCAAACCGAATCCCTTCGCGCACGCCCACTTCCACCAAATCATAATTTATACTGCTCCCAAATAGCGGGTTAAATCCTTTTCGATAATCCAACGTAAAAATCGGTGATGAACGATTTTCCCTGAATTTACGACCATTGTGGATACGGTATTTCTGCCAAGGCCTCGCTTCAAAACCAACTGCTCCAATAAAGGCTGTATGGTCGGCAAAATGGGTGTTGGCAAGTTCAGCATTAACAGGAGCATTAGCCGTAAAGCGTTCCCTACTTTTATCATTAAAAGAATAATTGTTGTTGTTGAAGAGCTCATGCCTCCTGGCCAACGACCATTGGGTGTGAAAGGAATATTTGTCGTTGATGCGCTGCCGATAATTGAGGTCGATAAATTCACGTTCGTAAATTTTCATCCAGTTTTGTCCTTGAACCAGGGTGGTAAAAGTATTTACAAAAGGATGAATGGGTTCATCGCTATTAAATTGCTGGATGTATCGTCCCCCACTTAATGTAAGTCGACTTAAACGTGTGCGATAATCAATTCGAAGAAATCCGGTAAGCTTTTGACGGGCAAACGCATAACGAAATACTGGACTGATTTCCAATCGTCTTGTATCAGCTCTTTTGTCTTTATTTAACGTATCCCGTTTTACCCAGCGTTTAAAATAGCTCAACCGATAGATAGCGTTTACACCTTCCACGGTATTGTATCCCCCCCAAGGGGTATGGATTTGAAAGCTGGAAGTTTTGTTCAGCGCATAATTGTTTCCTGTCAGCACATCAAAAACCTGAAAGCCTTTGTGTTTCCGCTTTGATTTTAGCGTATCGCCTTCATCGCGTTTGCGTTGCACTTGGTCAATGCTATCGGTCTTTTTATAACCGCGGATTTCCTCAATCTCTAAGGGGGCCGGTCTAATATTTACCCAAAAAGTGGAATCTTTTTTATACGCTGTAGAATCGATTGAGTATTTGGTGTCGGAAATTACATCGGGCTCTTTTTGTTCTTTTTGCTCAGCTTTTTCATAAGCCTTGGTCAACTGTCTAAGCTCTTTGGCCGTAATCTCCTTTCCGTTTTCAAGACGTTCTTTCAGTTGAATGTTTTTCGTGCTAAATTTTTTTGTCACTTTCTTCGCTTCCTCTTTTTCAATTTTAGCGTCAATCACTTGCATTTCAACGGGCAGGGCAGGGTTCAGTTTAATTTTGTAATCTTTCACCGTGGCATTGTACGATCCCACAAAATCAAACCCAAATACTTTTCCGGTCACGATGGCTTGCATCGATATCGGCAACCAAGCCTTGTCTTCGATAGGGTTATAGATGGCTTTAACTTGAAAACGAATACCCAATTTGGATGAGCGCAATTCAAAACTATGGATGCTCCACCAATTTTCTACAATGGAAATCTCACCTTCAAAGACATTGTCTCCTTTGGAGCGCGGAATAACTTTTATTTTACTGATTTCGTATTGCCCATCTTTAAAGGTGCCGATGTACTCAAATTTGTAGTACGAAAATGCTTTTGGCGAAAAGGGTGTAATAGTCTCTGCAATTTCGGGCTGATAGAAACTTCCAAAAAAATAGTTGTTGGGGGAAGCACTGCGGTTAGTTCCCTGGGTATAAACTGCAATTACCTTCTCTTCAAATTTGTTGGGCCGCGTGTATTTTACTTCGCTTACCGATTCTGAAATAAAAAGTCTGTCCTTGGTGATGCCTTCTTTCTCCAGCATTTTTTTAGCAAGCCAAGGATAATCTTTGAGTTTTCCCTTTCCTTTAATGTACACCTTGGCTGTATAGCTATCCAGCTGCTGAATATGGTAGTTTGCCTTGGCGATGGCTTTTCGCATGATCGTGTAGGCAGCATCTTCTTGATCGGCCCTGACGGTTACAGTTTGTAATAATATTGTTTCAGGATTTAGGATGATATCAATTTCCAGAAATTCTTCTTTGATATCAATGATGCGCGAAGTGGATTCGAAGCCCAGGTATTTAAATATTATTTCGTAATGCCCGGGAGGCAAAGCAATTTCATAATTCCCGTCACGATCAGTGGTTGCTCCAGAACCCGTTTGGCGAATGAAAATTGAAGCGTAGGGCAAGGGACTTCCATCTTTTTCTTTGACCGTCCCCTTTAGGCCCCCGCCAAAACCAGCGAGGGATAAACCAAAAAAATAATACAAGAGTAAAATCTGCCTCATCAATGTTATGCCTAGACGGAAACTTTCTTTAAAAAGTTGTATCCTTTGATTATTTATAAAAGCCTTTTGTACGAATCATCTGTTCCACCACCTCAGGAACGAGATAACGGATCGACTTATTGTTTTTCACACATTGCCGAATATAGGTGGCTGAAATGTCAAAAAGAGGTGCTTCAATCATCCTGACATTAGCATGACTCTTTAACAGTGAGTTTGTTACTCGAGGTCTGGCCTCGGATGAATAGGTCGGTCTGGGGTAAACATAAAGGCCGAATTGGTTTAGTATTTCCTGGTGGTTTTTCCACTTTGTGAAATTTTCTAAGTTGTCTTCACCTATAATTAATTTAAATTCCTTGTCGGGATGCTTTTCCCTTAAGTTGGCGAGAGTAAATATGGTGTAGCTCGGTTTGGGTAAATGAAACTCTACATCGCTTACCTCGAATTTAGAATTGTCGGCAATGGCTGACTTTACCATATCGTAGCGATCGAATTCATGCAGCAGCCCTTTGCTGGGTTTCAAAGGATTTTGTGGTGTTACCACAAACCATACTTTTTTCAGGTCGGTATTTTCGGCCATGGTGTTGGCAATCGCCAGATGCCCAATATGAATGGGGTTAAACGAGCCAAAGAATAGGCCAATTTTCAATTTGATTCTATTTTTAGATATTCCGATGGGGAATAAATCGGGATCCTGGAAGATTTAAAATCCTTCTGGTTCCTGGTTATAATTGCATCAATACTTTTAATTGACACCGCACTAAAATAGTGCAGGCCATCTTCAAAATCTTTAAAATTTGAAGCGAGTACTTGATAAAAAAAATCTTTTTGAAGGTCTACAATTTGTACCCATTCTAAAAATTTACGAATCACGTTAAAGGGATTTAGGCCATGCTTTTTGGCTATGTAAGCTGCATCGGATAGCGTTAGCGTGGAAAGGTAAATTTCAATTTTGCCGCTGTCCCTTAGTGAGAATATTTCTTCGGCTTCGTTAATAAAAGGTTCGCGTTTTAGGGCGAAGTCGAGAACTACGTTTGTATCAAGGTATAGATGCTGATGAGCCACTACTTATGTTTTTCCATTAAATGGTTATATCGTTCTTCGCGATAATCAAAATCTTTAGGGACTGCTCCTAATATCCCCTTTAATTCCATTATGGAAGATTTCTTTCTTCCTTTCGTATTTAATGGATCAAGTTGCCGGAGATAGTTCTCGACCAATTTTGAAAGGCTTGTTCCCTTTTTTTTTGACAACTTTTTGGCGGATTCAATCACTTTCGAATCCAAGCTCAAAGTGAGTTTAGCGTTCATACGTACAATATAATTTCATACGTAAAGGTATCGAATCATTCTTGAAATTCAAGGCCGATTTCTGAAGGCGTCATACAGTTCTTGGGCTTTAGCCAGTGATTGCTCTAAGTTCTCATTGAGCAACACCGCATCAAACTTATCTTGAAATGACATTTCAAATTTTGCCTTGAAAACCCTTCGCGAAAGGCTCTCTTCAGATTCTGTCCCTCGGTCCATCAGCCGTTCTTTCAGAATTTCCATAGAGGGCACTTTTACAAAGATTGAAAGCGCTTTATCCCCGAAATATTTTTTGAGGTTAATTCCCCCCTTTACATCCACATCGAAAATGACATTTTTCCCTTGTTTCCAAATCCGCTCGATTTCTGACTTCAACGTACCATAAAAATTGCCGGCATACACTTCTTCCCATTCTACGAATTCGTTATTATCGATTTTGGTTTTGAATTCTTCGGGGGTGAGAAAATGGTAATCTTTCCCATTCAATTCCGTCCGTCCGCGCTTATCGCGGGTGGCTGCCGAAATGGAGAAATCCAAATCCAGGTTCTTTTCAAGAAGATGTTGGACGATAGTAGTTTTGCCTGAACCTGATGGAGCCGAAAAAATAATCGCTTTGCCTCCAGAAATTGAAGCCTCCGCTCTTGAATGCGACATCAGGTGGCGGATGAATTGATCTTTGATTTGATTTGCGACACCAGATCTTCGGGACAACTTCCACCGCAGCACTTTGCTTTCAGCAGTTCTTTGATGGCCATATCCAGGTTATATTCTTTATAGCAAGGCATACAATGATCCATATGTTGCTTGAAATAATCTTTTTGATCGCTGGTCGCGTCTCCATCCAAAATAGACTGGAGCATTTCCATGCACGTTGGTTTTTTGCCATCGGCTTGAAGAAAGGGATTTGACGTAGTTGCCATAACTTATGCTTTGTTATAACCCATGGATTGAGCGTAGGATTTCAATTTTTCTTTAAGCAAGTTGCGCGCACGGTGTAAGCGGCTTCGCACTGTGCCTATTGGTATATCGAGTATTTTTGCCATCTCTTCATACTTAAATCCTTCCAAGTCGCACAAAATAATTACCGTACGAAAATCAACATCCAACGAATTAAGCGCGTTGCTGATTTCATCCCCGATCATATCTTTAAGCGATTCTACGCGCAAATCCGGAGTAATCTGTCGGTCAACTTCCTCCGAATTATAATACGTTTCAATTTCCTGATAGTCTACCTTTGAAGGTTCCTTACTTTTCTTCCGGTAGTCGTTGATGAAACTGTTTTTCAAAATGCGGAACAGCCATGCCTTGGCATTAGTTCCTTTCTGGAATGATTCTATAAAGCGAAAAGCTTTGAGGTAGGTGTCCTGCACCAGGTCTTTTGCGTCATCGCGATCCAGGGTGAGGCGGTAACCAAAATTGTACATCGAATGAATGTGAGGCATAAACTCACCATCGAAGACTTCTTGCTTCTCTTTTTCTGAATAGTGTTGGCGGGGCGCGTCTTCAAATTCCATGGAGGGCAAAAATATGGATTAATTTGAAAATGTACGGTGAAAATTTACCGGGCGAGGCCTTAACCAACTATCTTCAAGCTCAAATCTATGCAGTTCACCGAATGTGTAAGTCCTCCCATTGAAATATAATCCACCCCACAGGCTGCCACAGCTTGCAAATTAGCTTCTGTGATTCCTCCGCTTGCTTCGGTTTTACATTTCCCAGCAATCAATTTTACCGCCTCTTCCATATCCGCCAGGCTCATGTTATCGAGCATAATCACATCCACAGCATTTGTTTCTAATGCTTCTTTTACTTCATTGAGGTTTCGAGTTTCTACTTCTATTGAAAGTTTCTTTCGTTGTTTTTTTAGAAAAGCAACTGCCTCTGACACGGCTTGGGCTATGCCGCCCGCTACATCGATGTGATTGTCTTTGAGCATGATCATATCGTACAATGCAAAACGATGATTTTTTCCACCACCGATGACTACGGCCCATTTTTCTGCCATCCGAAAATTAGGTGTTGTTTTTCGTGTGTCTAATAGTTGTGCAGCGTTTCCTTGAATTAACTTCAACAAGTGGTTCGTTTTTGTTGCTATGCCACTCATACGTTGCATGCAGTTAAGCACTAATCGCTCGGCCGAAAGAATGGATTGAGCATTCCCACGAACTTCAAAAACGATATCTCCTTTATGGATGGCCTCTCCGTCCTTTTTAAGAATGGATAATTGCAGTGACTTGTCTACTTGGCGAAAAATCATCTCGGCCAATTCAACTCCAGCCAAGATGCCGTCATCTTTTACCAAAAGTTTGGCGGACGTTTTTCTGTTTTCAGGAATGGTAGCAAGGGTTGAAAAATCGCCAGCACCGATATCTTCTACTAAAGCCGATTGAATAAATTGCCCAAGAGAGGATTCCGTAACGTAATCCGGGCGGGTCATTCTTTCGTGAAACTCATTTCGTGGATAAGAAAGACTTTTCCTACTTCGCGCACACGCATGAGCACGGTGTAGCTCTCGGTGCTACATTGATATTTGCCGATGGCAAATTGCAACCCCCCTTTAGAAGAGCCCGTGTGCACAATGCTGAAATCGGTTGGCACATGTTTTTTAAAGAAATCACGCAAAACAAATTCTGCTTGTGCTTTGCTATATGTATTTACCTCGCCCTCCAAGTTCATCTCAATGGAAACGTTGAAATGTTTAACCAATTCACTCGCATCACCGGCTTTTACAGCATCCTTCATAGGTGCAAAAATGGTTTGCGCATTGGCCGAAAGGCTAATTAACAAGAGAACATAACCAAAAAGGAGATTTAATTTCATGGCGTGTTTACAAGCCAAAATTATGCCATAGCAATTAAATCGAAATGTCATGACTATTCATTTTCAATTTGGGGATTGCTACCATAAAAATAAATGGTTAAGCCTGGATTGTTTAGCAAGAAGAAAGAATTAAAAAAAGATTCAACGAGCGGGTCAAAATATGACCCAGAAAAGCAAAGGAATTCTTTCATTTCTGGCGTTTGAATTAATTGTCCACCACCGCTTCTATGGATTCCATCTTCGCATCGCTGTAGGAACCATCCGTGGCATACACAATTTTGCCTTCGGTATCCAGCACAAAAAAGTAGGGGATATCTCGCCTTTCAAAGTCAAGCTCCTCTTTGTATTTTTTTAACTCGCCTTTATAAAACAAAATGTAGGGAAGCAGCCTTGGATCAATGTTTTTCAATGCTTTTCTCTTTGCCGTACCCGTGGCGGCAGCGTTGATGCCAGTAAACATGGGCACAAAATAGACATTCACATCATAGGTGAAGCCCTGAAATGTGCCGGTGGGCTTTGCAATGAAAGTAGAATAAATGGGATTAAACCAAGTGTTTAGTTCATCCTCTGACTTTTTGGAGTAGGCCAGACCTAGCAGTGTATACTTACCTTTTACATCTTGAGGTAGGCTTACATTCTTATCCTCCACGGTTTGGGCAATCATATCAGGGAAGGGCTTACCAATGATTTGAGAAAAAGTGTTTGAGAGCAAAACCAAACAAAACAAACATGTAATAAAAGCAATCTTAAACATACCTCGAAGGTATGAAATTATTCAAATGAATTTCGTCCAATGGCAACTAACTTTTAACCTTTTTCATTTCAATGATGCTTGCCACGGAGGCATCAAAACCGAACAACTCACAAAACAACGTGCTCATGTCCATTTTCATCCCTCCAAAAAAGTGGGGTCACTTATTGCCGAATGAATTTTTCCGCATTTCCGTGACGCACAATTTCAAATCGTTTTTTCCACAATCTTCCCGCTCTTTTTATTTTTCAGAATTACTTTTTTAGCACCGTAGTGAGTTACTTCCTCTTTCACCAAATAATGATCGGTATCGTACTCTTGCAAATGGCTGTCTTTGCCTACACCTGTGCGCCCGCGCCAGATGTTGAGTTGTACAGGCTCCCACAATTTTGTTTTTGCCGATTTGTAAGCCGCATCCAGCACTGCGTTGACTACATAACCATCGTAGAAAGTTTCCTTGGGCTGAACCCCTTTTTCCATGGCATTAAACATGTCCATAAACATGTGGTTGTAACCCAATTCATTCAACTCATCACCGACCGGAAATAACCAACCGGTATTACTTTCTGCTTTTTCGGCTATATAGTCAGCGCTTTTGCCGGTGGTGAACATTTCAAAGCCAGTACGTAAAAAGTTATTGATCCAAATGGTTCCTTCTGTGCCCATCACTTCATCGCGCAAGTCTAGTCCGCCACGAAAAGTCCAGCTTACCTCAAATTGTCCGATGGCGCCATTTTCATATTTCACCATACCGATCGCGTGATCTTCTGCTTCAATAGGCTTCACCTGCGTGTCGGCCCAGCACATGACTTCAATTGGTTTGATGTCCTTGCCGATGTAGCTGCGGGAAATTTCTACACAATGACACCCTAAATCTAAAATGCATCCTCCTCCTGCTTGTTCAATATCCCAAAACCAATCGCTGTGTGGGCCTGGATGTGTTTCGCGTGACTTGGCCCAAAGAATTCTCCCCAAGGCACCGTTTTTCACACTCTCATGCGCTTTGATAAATTTTGGTGTATAGACCAAGTCTTCCAGATAACCATTGAAGAGGCCAGCCTTTTCCACGGCCTCCAACATGCGCTGGGCTTCAGCGGCATTACGCCCTAGCGGTTTGGTGGTGATCACGGCTTTTTTGTGTTTACAACAAAGCATCACCGCCTCCTCATGTAAATTGTTGGGTAGCGAAATACAGACCACTTCCACTTCAGGCCGATTGATGGCCGCTTCCATGTTTGTGGTAGCAAAAGGCACGTGATAGTCGGTAGCAAATTTTTTCGTGCTCTCTTCCTTTCGGGAATAGATGGTCACAATTTTGTCTTTGCTGCGGTAGCCTTGCAGCGAGTCGGCATAAAAGCGGCCAATGAAGCCGGAGCCAAGCATAGCGATGTTCATAACATTATTGTAGTTTTTTGAATTTATAAATTAAAGCGAATTGTAATGTGCGGTTGGTGTACTTAATGCTACCCCCTTGGTCATTTAACCAGATATTTTTTGTCCCCAAATAGTAGGTTGTTCCAATTGCAAAGTTTTTGTATAAATCGTGTTCTGCACCGAAACTGAAACCAAAATCATTCTTGTGATAAGCCTTTGTAATAACCTGGTTATTGACCTTTGTTCCGTTTAGGGTAAAACTCACATAACTCCCAACAAAAAATGCCAAATGCTTCGTAACAGAATAATTGAGCGAAATTGGAAATGTTAAGTAATTTATGGAAAGGTTATTGTTAGACTGCCGTTTATTATACCCCATCCCCATGTATCGCGCCTGCAGCCTTATTCCTAAACCTTTGGCAAACTCTTTTTGATAGAAAAATCCAAATGTCGGCTTAACCGTATTTTGATTGAATATGCTATAGCCGGAGGAATAATAGGTAACAGGATTGAAAGAGTAGTGCTCACGCTGATTGGCCACATTTATTCCAGCATCTAAACCGAAAAAAGATTTCTGACTTTGGGCTTTCCAACTAATTAAGGTGAGGGCAAGGAAGACGTAGCTTTTTTTCACTAATTCAAATTTAGATTTTTTTGGAGTTCCTACAACCGTTTTCACTACTGACTGTTAGTTTGTTTTTGAATTTATTTTTCAAAATTTTCCGTCACTTTTTCAATTCCCATTTTTCTCTCCGTAAATTTATAAACTCTAGAAATTGGAGAAGTATAAATACTTAACGAATTGAAAGAACTAATCAACCAAGGATTGTATGATCCCTCCTTCGAAAAAGACTCCTGTGGGGTTGGGTTTGTGGCCAACATCAAAGGTGGGAAATCACACCAAATTGTGTCCGATGCTTTGACCATGCTGGAACGTATGGCACACCGGGGTGCTTGTGGCTGTGAACCCAACACAGGCGATGGTGCCGGTATCTTGATTCAAGTACCGCATGAATTTTTCACCAGCGAGTGCAGTAAGCTGGGAATGAAACTCCCTGCCTTTGGGCAATATGGCGTTGGCCTCGTCTTCTTTCCTCGCGACCCGAGAGTTCGTGAAGAATGTCGCACCGTGTTGAATCGCCAAATAAAGAAAATGAAGATGGCACTGTTGGGCTATCGGATAGTGCCTGTCAATCATGCTGATCTGGGTGAGACTGCTCTTGATTCCGAACCCATCATGGAGCAAGTCTTTATAAAGCGACTCGACAATGGTGCTGATCCAGATGATTTTGAACGCAAGCTTTTCATCCTTCGGAAATACTCTACTCACATTATTACGGAATCGGTAAAGGGAGTAGAAGGTCAATTTTATTTTTCGTCACTTTCTTATAAAACCATTGCCTATAAAGGGATGCTCACCTCCGGGCAGTTGCGCTACTATTTTGCTGACCTAGAGCACGAAGAAGTGGTGTCGGCATTAGCCGTAATTCACTCCCGGTTTTCAACCAACACTTTTCCGTCCTGGCGGTTGGCGCAACCGTTCCGTTACATTGCTCATAATGGCGAGATCAACACGGTTCAAGGAAATATCAATTGGCTTAAAGCAAAGGAAGCGTTTTTTGCTTCCCCTTATTTTTCTTCTGAAGAAATTAACATGATCCTTCCGATTTGCAACCCGCTGCAGTCGGATTCCTCTAATCTTGACAATACCATTGAGTTGCTGGTTCATGCCGGCCGGTCGTTGCCTCATGTGATGATGATGCTCATCCCCGAAGCGTGGGATGGCAATGAATCCATGAGCCAAGAGAAAAAAGACTTTTATGAATATCATGCCAATCTGATGGAACCGTGGGATGGTCCGGCTTCTATCACGTTTACCGATGGCAAAATTGTGGGCGCTACTTTAGATCGTAACGGATTGCGACCTTCTCGTTTTGTGGTAACTGATGATGATACCGTAATCATGGCAAGTGAGGTTGGTGTGTTGGATGTGGATCAATCTAAAGTGGTATTGAAAGGCCGTTTGCAGCCAGGAAAAATGTTTGTAGTGGATTTGGAGCAGGGAAGAATCATCAGCGATGAAGAACTGAAAAAGGGAATATGCACCCGCAAACCGTATGGACAATGGGTGAAGGAGTATAAAGTGAAGTTGAGCGATTTGCCGGAGCCTGGCGGAAGTTTTCACAAGTATGACCCTGCAACCTTTCTGAAAAGGCAGGTTTCGTTTGGCTATACCTCTGAAGATTTAAGGGTGATTCTGGCGCAAATGTGCGAAACGGGAAAAGAAGCACTAGGTTCGATGGGTAATGATACCCCTCTTGCAGTGTTATCTCAGCAAGCACAACATATTTCAAGTTATTTCAAGCAGCTCTTCGCACAAGTGACTAACCCACCGATTGATTCAATACGAGAAAGATTGGTGATGTCGCTATCCACTCATGTAGGTGGATCGCTCAATTTGTTGGAAGAATCTCCTGAACACTGCATCACGCTTGAACTGGCGACACCTGTTCTCTCCAACAATGAACTTGAAAAGATCCGATACATTGACCATGGCCATTTACAAACAAAAACAGTTTACACCTATTTTAATGCAGACGGAAAACCGGGCTCACTCGAAAAAGGCTTAAACCGGATTTGTGAATATGTAACCGATGGAGTGAATGATGGCTTTACGATAATCATATTATCCGATCGCAGTTTTGACAGTGGACACGCGCAGATTCCATCCCTTTTGGCTGTGGCAGCGGTTCATCATGATTTAATCCGTAAAGGTCTTCGTGGCAAAGTAGGACTGCTGGTTGAAGCTGGTGATGTTTGGGAGACCCATCATTTTGCCACCTTGGTTGGGTATGGGGCATCGGGTGTCAATCCTTATTTAGTTTATCAAACTATTCACGACATGAAGAAGCGAAATCTTTTAAGTGAAGGGTTGACCGAGGAAAAAGCGGTTTACAATTACACAAAAGCGGTGGGTGGAGAATTGTTGAAAATCATGAGCAAGATGGGGATAAGCACGCTGCAGTCTTATCACGGAGCTCAGATCTTTGAAGCATTAGGAATTAGCAAAGAAGTAATCGATCAATATTTTACCGGCACGATCTCTCGCATTGGTGGATTAACACTGGATGATATTGCCAGCGAGGCTCTTGCCAAGCACCGGTTGGCCTTTCCGAAAACACTGAACAGCTCTCCTCGTCTTGAGGTAGGCGGAGTCTATCAATGGAAGCAACGCGGAGAGTCACATTTATTTAACCCGCAGACAATCCATCTTCTTCAGCAATCTACAAAAGCAAACGACTACACGCTATTCAAGAAATATTCGACACTCATCAATGAGCAAAGTGAGAAAGCAATTACCCTTCGAAGTTTGCTGAAATTTAAAAAAGGGAAATCCGTACCCATTGAAGAAGTTGAGCCGAAGGAAAATATCTTCAAGCGCTTTGCTACTGGGGCCATGTCTTTCGGTTCGATATCGCATGAAGCCCACAGCACTCTGGCCATTGCCATGAACCGAATTGGTGGCAAGAGCAATTGTGGTGAAGGTGGTGAAGACGAAATGCGCTTTGTTAAAAAAGCCAATGGCGATTGGGAAAATTCAGCTATTAAGCAAGTAGCCTCGGGCAGGTTTGGTGTAACCAGTTACTACCTCACGAATGCCAAAGAACTTCAAATTAAACTGGCTCAGGGAGCCAAACCCGGTGAAGGCGGCCAACTGCCTGGCCATAAAGTAGACGATTGGATCGGGCGGGTGCGTCATGCTACACCTGGTGTAGGATTAATTTCTCCTCCACCTCATCACGACATTTATTCTATTGAAGATTTGGCCCAGCTTATTTTTGATTTAAAAAATGCAAACCGGGAAGCGCGAATCAGCGTGAAGTTGGTATCAGAGGCAGGCGTAGGCACCATTGCTTCTGGGGTGGCCAAGGCGCATGCCGATGTGATTTTAATTTCCGGTCATGATGGAGGAACAGGTGCCTCGCCACTAAGTTCCATTCGTCATGCCGGGTTGCCTTGGGAGCTGGGTCTGGCAGAAGCCCATCAAACTTTAGTAAAGAATAAGCTTCGCGGACGCGTGGTGTTGCAGACCGATGGACAAATTCGGACAGGGCGTGACCTTGCCATCGCTGCCTTACTTGGCGCTGAAGAATGGGGTGTAGCTACGGCCGCTTTGGTAACTTCCGGTTGTATTATGATGCGAAAGTGCCATCTGAACACTTGCCCGGTAGGTGTCGCGACCCAAAATAAAGAACTGAGAGCGCTGTTTACCGGCAAGCCAGAATACGTAGTAAATTTGTTTCATTTTTTGGCCGAAGAACTACGAGAGGTAATGGCCGAACTTGGATTCCGAACCGTTAATGAAATGGTAGGTCAGGTAGATCGGCTTCAAAAGCGCGAAAACCAAGACCATTGGAAAGTGAAAAACATTGATCTTTCGGGTTTGCTTTTTAAGGAGCCAATCAGCTTGGATGTTGCCTTGTTTAAGCAGGAAGAACAAGATCACGGCATCGCCAATGTGCTCGACAAAGCACTTATCGAACTGGCCGCACCAGCTTTGAAAAATGCTGTTCCTGTAAAAGGGGAATTTGTTATTACCAACCAAGATCGCAGTGTGGGCGCCATGCTTTCGAATGAAATTTCGAAAATTTTCCTCGGGCCTGGGTTGCCTAAAGATTCCATTCATGTAAAATTCACGGGAACTGCAGGGCAAAGTTTTGGGGTCTTCACCACCGGTGGGGTTACTTTTGAATTGGAAGGAGATGCTAACGACTATTTTGGTAAAGGACTGTCAGGAGGAAGACTGATTTTATATCCTGAAAAGAAAATTACATTCAATCCATCAAAGAATATCATTGTGGGTAATGTTGCTTTTTTTGGGGCGACTTCAGGGGAAGCTTATATCCGGGGCATGGCTGGCGAACGCTTTGCTGTTCGCAATAGTGGTGTAAAAGTAGTGGTGGAAGGTGTGGGTGATCATGGGTGCGAATACATGACCGGAGGAATTGTAGTGGTGCTTGGCGATACAGGAAGAAATTTTGCGGCCGGGATGAGCGGAGGTATTGCCTACGTTTGGGATGCAAACAAAACCTTTGTGAAAAATTGCAATATGGAAATGGTGGCGTTAGATCCGTTAGAGGCTGAAGATGAAGAACTCTTGCAGGCCATGATTAAAAACCATCAACAGGTTACGCATAGCGAATTGGCTTCCCATATCCTTAGTTATTGGCCCAATGCCTACAAGCAGTTTATCAAAGTCATGCCAGTGGATTACAAAGCTGTTTTGGAGAAAAAGAAATTAACTCAACTGGTGAGCTGATTATTTATAACATCTTATTTCTGTAGCTAACCGGCCTTCCACAAAAAATGGTAATTGGCTGGACTTGGAGTGATGAGGTGAAGCCCGACCGTTCCGTACGCATATACAAAAGTTTGAGGATCGTTTCCTTCCCCTCACTCTGTGAGTTTTCCATTTTAAGTCTGAATTTCTTTTTTTTATGCCACTCTGTCACTCTTGTGAAGATGGAATGATATTTGAAAAACCCAATCAAATATTTAAACTCTAATAACTATGCAAGAAAAAGGCTCTATCTCAATCCACACTGAGAATATATTTCCGATCATAAAAAAATTCCTTTACTCCGACCACGAAATCTTTTTACGAGAATTGGTAAGTAATGCAGTTGATGCCACTCAAAAGCTAAAGAAACTTGCCTCGCTAGGAGAATTTACTGGCGAACTCGGTGACTTAAAGATAGAAGTCAGTTTCGACAAAAAGAAAAACACGATCACGGTCAGCGACAAAGGTCTCGGCATGACTGGCGAGGAAATTAAGAAATACATTAACCAAATTGCTTTTTCGGGTGCCGCTGAGTTTGTAGAAAAATTCAAAGACAAAGGTGATGCGAAAGACATCATCGGGAAATTTGGCCTTGGGTTTTATTCAGCCTTTATGGTTTCCGACAAAGTGGAGCTGATTTCAAAATCTTTTAAAGAAGGAACTGAAGCCGCCCGATGGGAGTGTGACGGTTCCACGCAATTTGAACTGACGGATGCAAAAAAAGAAGAACGGGGAACGGATGTAATCCTACACGTCAATAAAGATTCGGAGGAATTTTTAGATGAGTGGCGCATCAAAGGGATACTGGAAAAGTATTGCAAATTTCTTCCAGTGGAAATCAAATTTGGAACAAAAGAAGACAGTGTTGAAGATGGCGTTGACAAAGACAACAAGCCAAAATACAAGACGGTAACTTCCGATCGGATCATCAACAACACTTCACCAATCTGGGCAAAAGCACCCAACGAGCTGAAAGATGAGGACTATATCAAATTTTATAAAGAACTCTATCCATTCACCGAAGATCCTCTTTTCTGGATTCATCTGAATGTTGATTATCCTTTTAATCTAACCGGTGTTCTTTACTTCCCCAAAATCAAAAATGATTTTGAAATCCAAAAGAACAAAATCCAACTTTATTCACGTCAAGTATTTATTACTGATGAAGTAAAAGATGTTGTGCCTGATTTCTTAATGTTGCTTCATGGCGTTTTGGATTCGCCCGATATCCCCCTCAATGTTTCGCGTAGCTATCTGCAAAGTGATGCCAATGTGAAAAAGATTAGCACTCACATTACCAAAAAGGTAGCAGATAAATTGGTTGATATGTTTATCAAAGACCGTAAGGAATTTGAAAAGAAGTGGGACGACATCAGTGTGTTTGTTCGTTACGGCATGATCAGCGATGAAAAATTTTATGATAAATCAAAAGAATTCGCTTTACTAAAAAATGTAGACAGCCAATATTTCACACTGAAAGAATACGAAGACAAGGTTAAGCCAAACCAAACGGATAAGGACAAGAATGTAATTTATCTCTATACAACGGATGCTGGGAAACAACATGCGTTCATTGAATCGGCAAAGGCCAAGGCTTATGATGTGTTGCTTTTGGATGGAGTTCTTGACAGTCATTTCGTAAGTAACCTAGAGCAAAAATTAGAAAAGACGCAACTAAAACGAGTAGACAGCGACATCATTGATAAGTTAATTTCTAAGGAAGAAAAGATTGAAAGTGTACTGAGCACGACAGAAGAAGAACAGGTTAAATTAATTTTTGAAAAAGCCATCGACAATAAGGCTATGACCTTAACGATGGAATCACTTTCTCCTGAGGATTTGCCGGTAACGGTAACGATGAGCGAGTGGATGCGCAGAATGAAAGACATGGCTCGCACGGGGGGCGGTGGCGGCATGAGTTTTATGGGCAATATGCCCGATAATTACAATGTGGCCATCAACAGCAACCATCACATTATTCAAAAGATCTTGAAAGCAGAAACGGAGGATCAAAAACTACAATTGGCCAAGCAAGCCTATGACCTCGGATTGCTTTCACAAAGCATGCTTACTGGTGCAGCTCTGACTAATTTCATTAAGCGAAGCGTAGAGCTTGTTTCGTAGTAAATGAAATAGTTCGCTTGGTATCTTGCTCAACACTAAGCTCAATCCGACTTCTTTGGATTTTTGCTTAACATTGTTGAATAATTTTACTGAGTGGACTCTACCTATGCCGAAACAGACAATTTAAAAGCAACCTGGCGGACCTGGGTAGAAATTGCTGTTGTTTTATTTGCTGGTTCAATTCTTTCAGTAAGTTTAAGGAACTTCAATTATACATTGCTGCTCTATCTGCCAGCGGCATTCGCCATCGTATTTATTCATTGGTATGGCCCAAAAGTCCTACCTCTTCTGTTTATCAATGGCCTATTTACCCTGTTTTTATGGCATGCCCCCGGTGGTTGGCTTCGGTTATCCATAGTAGCGACTCACGAACCTCTGGTCGCTTTCCTGTCGTGGATACTAGCCCGAAAGGTTTTGCGAGAAGGAGAGGGGTTCTCATCAATTTCATTGTTTGCAAAATTTGCCTTATTTGGTGTTGCCATCCCGGAATTGGCTAATTGTTTTTATACCTACCACTACAGTTAATTGGCAATTTACTCTCCAATGCGATAAAATATCAGAAACGATATTTTGAGCATCAGCCAGAAATAAAAATTGCGTCAACCGAAATCAATGATAAAATTCAAATCAGCATTACTGACAATGGGGAAGGGATTGAGGATGACTAAAAGGACAAAATTTTTGAAATGTTTTATCGAGGCACAAGCAATTCTATGGGTTCGGGCCTCGGTCTTTATATTGCCAAAGAGGCGGTGGAGAAATTGGAAGACACCATCACCTTTGAAACGTATTACGGTAAAGGTTTCAATTTCTGCATTTCTATTACCCATCTAATACACGAAGTTATCGGCTCAAATACAAATTCCTTTCTGAATAAATGTCCATGAAGTAATCATCCATTAAATCATCAATGAAATAAATTGCCTCGCCTGTGGATTTCATTTCGGGGCCAAGTTCTTTATTTACTTCAGGGAACTTGCTAAATGAAAAGACAGGTACTTTAATGGCATATCCCTTTTTAGTGGGTTTGAAATTAAAATCCTTCACCTTCTTTTCCCCCAACATCACTTTCGTGGCATAGTTTACGTAAGGCTCATCGTATGCCTTACAAATAAAAGGAACCGTCCGGGATGCTCGTGGGTTGGCTTCAATGATATAAACCTTATCATTCTTTATGGCAAACTGAATATTGATCAGACCAACAGTTTTCAGCGCAACCGCAATTCGCTTGGTATAATTTTCAATTTGCTTTATAACAAGATCCCCCAAATTATATGGTGGGAGAACAGCATAGCTGTCGCCCGAATGAATACCGGCCGGTTCAATGTGCTGCATAATGCCAATGATGTAAACATCTTCGCCATCGCAAATTGCATCAGCCTCTGCTTCGATTGCCCCGTCAAGAAAATGGTCGAGCAACACCTTGTTTTCCGGAAGGTGTTTCCAAATATCAAGAATATGGTTCTCTAATTCTTTTTCATTAATCACAATTTTCATGCTTTGTCCACCCAGCACGTACGAGGGTCGAACCAGCAGTGGGAAACCAATCGTTTTGCTTACTTCGATAGCTTCATCCGCATTAGTCGCCACACCAAATTCAGGATAAGGAATATTCATCTCCTTCAGCAGCGTTGAAAAACTTCCACGGTCTTCTGCCAGATCAAGTGCCTCAAACGAGGTGCCAATAATTTTTATTCCATTCTTACTTAATTTCTCGGCCAGCTTAAGAGCCGTTTGTCCACCCAATTGAACGATAACACCTTCTGGTTTTTCATGTTGGATAATATCCCAGATGTGTTCCCAAAATACGGGTTCAAAATAAAGTTTGTCGGCAATATCAAAATCAGTAGAGACCGTTTCGGGGTTACAATTGATCATGATGGTTTCATATCCACATTCTTTTGCAGCAAGCACACCGTGCACACAGGAATAATCGAATTCTATACCCTGGCCTATGCGATTAGGCCCTGAACCAAGGACAACAACCTTCTTTTTGCTGCTAACGACTGACTCATTTTCACTATCAAATGCTGAATAATAGTAAGGGGTCTTTGCCTCAAACTCAGCCGCGCAGGTATCCACCAATTTATACACACGATTGATATTCATTTCCTTTCGCTTCTTGTGCACCTCACTCTCAAGGCAGTCAAGCAAGTGGGCAATCTGGCGATCAGCATATCCTTTTTCTTTTGCTGTGCGCATGAGCGATGCCGGAATTGTCTCCAATTTAAATTTAGAGATTTCCTTTTCAAGATTGATAAGCTCTTCGATTTGGTCTAAAAACCATTTGTCAATTTTAGTAAGTTTAACAATGGTCTTCATGGAAATACCCAACTTCATTGCATCATAGATATGGAAGAGACGATTCCAAGAAGGATGTTCCAAGCTGTACAGCAGGTCGGCTTGCTTGGTCAACTCCTTACCATCAGCGCCAAGCCCATTTCTCCTTATCTCTAAACTTTGACATGCCTTCTGCAAGGCTTCCTGAAAATTTCTGCCGATGCCCATCACTTCACCCACGGATTTCATCTGTAATCCCAGCTTGCGGTCAGCGCCCTGAAACTTATCAAAATTCCAACGTGGGATCTTTACAATAACGTAATCTAAAGCCGGTTCAAAATAGGCTGTTGTTGTTCCCGTTATTGCGTTTTTCAACTCATCAAGGTGATAGCCAATGGCCAGTTTCGCAGCTATTTTTGCGATCGGGTAGCCAGTAGCCTTTGATGCCAAAGCAGAAGAGCGAGAAACTCTCGGATTGATTTCAATACCAATTATTTCATCATCATTGCCGGGGTTGACTGAAAATTGAACATTGCAACCGCCCGCAAATTTTCCAATGCCATTCATCATCTGGATGGCAAGGTCACGCATGTGTTGATAAACGGTATCTGGTAACGTCATCGCAGGAGCCACCGTGATTGAATCGCCCGTGTGAATCCCCATGGGATCAAAGTTTTCTATCGAACAAATGATAATCACATTGCCAATGGCGTCTCGCAGCAACTCCAACTCATACTCCTTCCAGCCCATGATGCTCTGCTCGACCAAAACCTCGTGGATCGGTGAGGCATGAAGGCCGCGGTTAAGTGCCGCATCAAAATCTTCCGGTTTTTCTACGAAGCCTCCTCCGGTACCGCCCAGCGTATACGAAGGTCGTATCACCAAGGGGAATCCGATTTCCTGTGCAATTTCTTTGCCTTCCAAAAACGAAGTCGCAGTTGAGCCTTTGCAAACGCCAACACCCAACTCATTCATTTTCAATCTGAATTTCTCCCGGTTTTCAGTAGTTTCGATCGCATTGATGTCCACCCCAATAATCCGCACACCATAATGTTCCCATATTCCAGCCTTATCGCATTCGATGCATAAGTTAAGTGCCGTTTGTCCCCCCATTGTGGGTAACACGGCATCGATATTATGTTCCTCTAAAATTTGCCGGATATATTTTTTTTCCAAGGGCAACAAGTACACATTGTCGGCTGTCACCTTGTCAGTCATAATGGTGGCCGGGTTTGAATTGATGAGTGTCACTTCGATACCCTCCTCGCGGAGCGAACGCGAGGCTTGTGAACCTGCGTAATCAAATTCGCAAGCTTGACCAATTACGATGGGACCACTACCGATAATTAGAACGGAACGAATACTTCTGTCGCGTGGCATAGAGTTTGTGCTGGATAAATTTGGCAAAAATATATCGGGAATTTCAGGAATTAAGGATTTGGCCCTTTTATTTTTGAAAAAAATCCCGCGGCTTTTTCAAATAGACTAATGCCCTGTTGGCTAGAAGCTTTTTATCACTTTTTTTGCTACGATTTTTTCTCCCACTTTCAACCGAATGATATAGAGTCCAGCTGAAAATTCAGCGGTAGGGATGGAGATTTCCACGTGCGTTCCTGAATTAGATATATCCTGATTAAGCACCACTTGACCCAACGAATTGGTTAAGCTGATGCTTGCCTGATCTAAATTTTTATAATCAATAATGATTTTTAATCCTTGATTATTCACTGGGTTAGGAAATATTTCAACGCCACTGGTTGCCAACTCTTCAATTCCTGTAATGACTGAGATTGAAGTTGACTTGGTGTCAGCACATCCATCCAAAGCGGTTACACTCAGTTTGACGGTATAGTCTTTTATCACCGTATAGCTGTGGGTAGGATTTTGAATCGTGCTAGTCTGTCCGTCACCAAAATTCCAAAACCAGGTTGCTGCATCGGTGCTTTGATCCGTAAAAATAATTGGGGTGTAAACTTTTAAATCGCCTGAAGATGTTGAAAAATTAGCGCTAGGCCGAAGATTAACCAAAACTTTGATTGTATCGGATTTTGAAAAACAGCTTAACATATTATTCTTCACACGTACTGAATACTTACCGGCTGAACTTACATTAATAGTATTCGTTTTCTCTCCATCACTCCACAAAGTAGAATCAGCTGGGGCCACATAAAGCTTGACCGTATCCCCTTGGCAAAGCGTGGTCGATCCCGAAAAAAAAATCTTTGGGTTTGCCAAAACCGTTGCCTTCACAGGTGTGCGAACGCTTTCATAGGGTTTCTCCGCATTAGAAACATAAAAGGCCGTATCGTTAAGAAGTTTGCCTGTGGTGAATTGGTTTCCCGTAAAGAAAGATTGTCCACCGGTAAAGGTGTTGTACCATTTAATCGTTGAAGGGCCACTTGCATTTAATGTTGCCGTTGATTGATAACACGTAGCTACCGAATCGCCAACGGGTTTTATTGCCTTTAAGGTAAAGTTGTAAACGGAGTCTGCATAGCGGGCAGAATGTTGCAGCGCACTAAGATTGGCGGCCGCATGCAAAGCAAAAGCAACAGTGACCGTCTGGCCTGCTGCAATATTCATTGGCCCCGCGGAAACCACATGGCTAACATCAGTTCCATTTGGTGTTTGCGTACCAACCCCAGCTTGTAACACTTCTCGTCCGCTTCCGATAGCCGCGGAGATCGTTTTGATTTTTTTTGTTTTGGAGAATCCATTATAAATACCTAATGGATTACCAGGAATGGTATTGTCATTTTCAATGGCGTAATAAGCGGGAGAGCCTGTTAACAATTGAATGCCGGCATAAGGTTTCGCTGCCGATTGAGCTGGATAAACGTATCCTAAATGGTTGGTGTTATCCCAAGCTGCAGCATCATTTTGACCATTGGTCGTAATATCCCAATCTGAAAAGATTCCAAAGTAAAAATTGTTCAACGCATTAGCCGTAGGGTTTTTTATTTGATACTCTAAGATCACAAATTTGGAGTAAACCGAATCGGTCCAGACAAGGCTTCGGTAATCTACCACCACGGCTTGTTGAGTTGGTGTGACAGAATTTGAAAACTCTCCAAAAATTTCAGAATAGGATCGTGCACCCGGAACAATTTGCTTGATGGGTATAGTTGAAGAAAAGTTTTGGTCAAATCCACCATTGGTACCCCGAACATTGTTGTACAAATTGACGGAATCAGTTCCCATAATCAAACCCATTTCATACAGTAGTGGATTCTGATTAAAAATAAATCCTTGTCCCTGAGCTCGTGTTGCATCTTGCGTATCAAGAAAACCAATTCTGCCAATGCTTGTCATTGTGGTGCTTACCTGATTGGCATTTACATCAATAAACGATGGGTTTACATAGAAACTGGCATATTGATAATCGGAATAGGCACCATCCGAATACGTAATTAATAAATTAACCAAGGTATTTTGAGGCGCATTTGCACTTATGGTCAATTTAAAGGGAGTAAGTTTATTTGAAATTGTAGCGCCTCCATTGATGATTCCTGGTGAAATAGTGCTATTAGACAGGCTGACCGCAGTAGATTTTGTTGATATAGAAATTTGTATTCCTCCAGAAGTGCTTTTCAAATAATTGGTGAAGTCGAAGGACAAAAAAGCGTTGTCTCCAGGCACAGGAGCAAATCCATTTTGGTTAACCAATTTTGGATTTGAAGCCCTAATGGAAGGCAATGACAGCGTCAAGGCACGTGTGATATCTAATCGGCCTACACCCAGCTGATTTAGGCTGTTTGGGTTAGCGGTATAAAGCGCGGAAGCATCAGCGCTTACTCTTATTTGTTCGCCAACTTGAGTTGCTGTAAATGTTGGGTTGGCTGCCCAAACCAATGCCGCTGCACCCGAAGTAATGGGTGCGGAGAAAGAAGTGCCGCTCACTGTTCCGTTACTTGGCGTATATGAACTGTCATATTGCGTGGTAAATATGTTAACTCCGGGAGCCGAAATATCAACCGTGTTTCCAAAATTACTGAACGATGCCCTTACATCTTTTTGATCAGTTGCAGCTACAGAAATAACATTATCATAGGCGGCAGGGTAGCTATTTGCCGATGTATGACTATTCCCTGCCGATGCCACTATTAGGCAATTTCTGTCGAAGACAATATGATTAATAATGTCTTGGATTATTTGGCTCGAACCCGTTCCACCAAATGAACAATTAATTATCATTCTGATTTTCTCAGAATGGTTTTGGTTAAAATAGGCCGCGTAGAGCATGCCATTGTACACGTTATACTCTGATCCATCTGTTGGTTTTTGATTATCTGCTGAATGTTTAGTGAACAGCAACCTTGTCTTGTAGCCTACACCTGCAATTCCCTTTCCGTTGTTGGTGGCCGCGCTAGCACAGCCTGCCACCCAGGTTCCGTGTCCCAAATCCTGAACGTCAGTCTGAGCTGGCACTGGCGTTAGGGATGGATTATTGTCTCCTACAAAATTTGGATTATTGGCATTTAAGGTATCACTCCCAATAAAATCCCAGCCCTGATAATCGTCTATGTAGCCATTGTTATCATCATCTATACCATTAGGCGGATATTCACTCCAATTCCGGTAAAGGTTTGGCATAAGGTCAGGGTGAGAAAGGTTGCCCCCTGTGTCAACTATGGCAATCACCACGGAAGTATCACCTTGCGTGATATCCCAGGCATCAAACGCTTTAATCAGATTTAGATAATATTGTGAGCTAATGGAAGGATCATTGGGTATGACATCAATTTTATACCGGTATTCCGGTTCTACAATCTCAAAATATCCTGTAGCATAAAGTTGGTTTATATATTTTTCTACATCCTCATTTGGATCAAAACTCAATGAATAGTATTTGGAAATATCGATCATTGGATTTTGTAACCTCCCACTCGACTGAGCACTTTTTTGAATCTCCTGTTTTACCATTGGCGTGACTTTGCCAATGGCAACATTCTTTACCCGGGTAGCCACGCTACCCGAAAGATTCGCAACTTCCTCCTTATAGTCATTTCGCACCTTTACTAAAGCCCTACCTCGGGAATAGTTGGCATGGAGTGGCATTTTAAACACTTCTTGAGCCTTTTTTTGCGCCATCCCATCAATGGTAAATACCGTTAGAAGTAGAAATAAAGTAATTCTCATGTGTTTATAATTAAGTATAAATTGATCGCTCAATCAGTAAAAATCTTTCTCAATGTATTAGAAGATAAAATTTGATGTCCTTATTTCAATGCAAGGATAGTTCTTCTACTTTGCTCCAAACCCGCCATATATTTTTGTAGCATATTTTTTCTATATCACTTTCTGTATACCCTCGTTTAAGCAAATGATAAATTAAGTCAGGGTATTTTGAAACGTCCTCCAGTCCCTTGGGCAGCATTTCGTCAACACCATCGAAATCAGAACCAAAAGCTACGTGGTCTATTCCAATTAAATGAACAATGTGATCGATGTGGTCTGCTATCTTTTCGATCTTAACCACGGGTATTGGATTCTCTTTTCTGTATTCAGCAATTAGCCGTAGGGCTGCACTATCACGTGGTTTTAATTTCTCCTCTGCAAGAATGTGTTTAATTGCTTCTCTGGATTTGGCCATGTAATTGGCTACTACTGAATCGACAAATGCAGTGTAAAAATTCACGGCAATTACACCATCGTTCTCGCCTAATTTTTTGATCATATCATCGGTCATGTCGCGCCTCACCGTGGGCGCAAAATATCGGCAAGACGAATGCGAGGCAATACAAGGCGCTTTGGTGAGCTTCATTACCTGATAAAAGGTGCTATCATCTACGTGAGAAATGTCGATCATAATGCCAACACGGTTCATTTCCTTTACTACTTCCTTACCAAACGGACTGAGGCCATTCCATTTTGTGGTGTCACCGGAAGAGTCGCATATTTGATTGTTCTTGCTGTGAGTAAGGGTGATGTAGCGCACACCACGATCGTAAAAATATTTTACGTTCTTCAAATCATTTCCGATCGGAGCTCCGTTCTCCATACCTTTAGGTAACGAAATTTTGCCTGCCTTAAAATTTGTTTCGACTTCCGATGGGGTTTTAGCGAGCGCAAACTTTTCGGGCAATTTTTCGGTGATCAGGTCAACCCAATTTATCAACGAATCAGCAAGTGATTTTCCGTTGTCAGGCTTTTTCTGATAAGAAGAAGGAATATAGATGGACATGAACGGAGCACTAAGTCCGCCCTTCTTTGCCCGTTCAAAATCAAAGTCGCCATTTTTAGTGGACACCACCGTATTGATACTGTCGGGAGTGAATTTTATTCCCTTCAATCTTTCCGGAAGATCAACATGGCCATCCATAATAATAAATTTATGGCAAAGGTCATTTGCATATGACCGTAACTCCTCATCCGTCATTCGATTGACAGGAGGCTTTTCCGCACATGAACTTATCAGAAAAGCCAAAACCATCATAGAAATGAAAATGCGGATAGACATAGGGGGAGGTTTGTTCGGTTAAATATAATAGTTAAACATGAAAAGGTTTTTAAAAATTTACCAATCAAGGACTAAGCGGTAAGCACCTTCACTAATTTGGTTAAATCATCTTCAGAATTGTAAACATGCGGGGCTACCCGTATTGAATTTCCCCGAAAAGAAACCGAAATTTTATTTTTTTTTAACCTCGATTTTATCTTTTCTAAATCAAGGCCACTGGGCAAGCGTACACCAAACAGGTGATGGCCTCTAAAGTCATGATCTTCAATCCAAAATCCGGCATGGATTAACTTTTGAATAGCCTTCTCAGAAATCGAGGCACAATAGCCCTGGATATTTTCTGGTTTCCATTGGTTAATCTGTTTTAAGGCAGCGGTCATCATCGGCACAAGAATGAAATTACTTCGTTCCCCCACGTCATAGCGCAATGCCCCTGGTTGATATTCATCTTGATAATTGACCAGGCTTGTAAAATCCTCACTGAACTTTCTATTTATCCAATTTTCTTCGATCGGCTTTCCATCTTCAAAATAATCTCCAAAATAGGCCATTCCGATGGAATAGGGTCCCATCAACCATTTATAACCTCCACAAATTAATGCGTCCGGCTGTATCTTGCTTGTATCAAAAGGCAACGCGCCTACACTTTGTGTGCCATCAATGACTAGCAAGGCACCAACCTCTTTTGTCCTTTTTCTAATTTCTAGTAAATCGAATTTTGTTCCATCGGCCCAGTGAACATGGCCCAGGGCAACGAGTTTTGTGCTCTTATCTATGGCCTCAAGGATTCTCTGATTCCAGATTTTTCCCCGATCCTTCAAATCTGCAAAGGGAGAAACTGTTTTTAGCGTTGCACCACTTTCCGCACTTAACCTCATCCAGGGATAGACATTGCTTGGAAATTGCTCACCCGCAACAACCATCTTGTGCGCTCGATTCATCCTTGCATTCGCGGCTACCACTGCCAAACCATAAGAAGCGGAGGGGATGATAGCAATACGACTAGGATCCCGGATGTTTATCAGCTTGGCAAACTCCAACCGCAATTTTTGGCTGTCTTCAAAGAAGCTGGACGGAGACAACAAAAAAGGGTTCTTCTTTAATTTAATTCCTTCAATGCCTTTATTTTCTACCTCTTTTAACAATGGAGACATGTAGGCACAATTGAGATAAGTGACGTCCTTGGGAAGCGAGAATTTTTTACGTTGAATGGAGAGCATTTTATGTTTTTAAGAAATAGTAACGTGAATTTACTGTTTTAATTAGTTTAATTGAAAAAGCATATGTAGTTGTTTATCGCTTAGAAAAGGACGGCAAGATGGCAATCAAGCGAGTAATTCATTGGCAATAGATTAGCTATAATTTAGTCATAAATATTGCCCAATATGACTATTCTCAAAAAAGAAATAAACAAAAAATCCATTGAGGCAAGTGGCAGAAATAAAGTTGAGCCACATCGTTCTGGTGTGATCAGCTTTTGCAGGATTTTTCCAAACCTGGAGAAACCAGATCATAAAATATAAAACCACGGGCGACAGGGCGATTAAAAACGCATAACTGAATCCGGAATCAAAAAATGTATTGAAGTAGAGTATGAAACAAAGGGCTGCCACCGCAAATACAATCTGCACAAAAATGAAAGTTCCAAGGATACCTAAAAGCATACTCATCGTTTTGTCACCATGTTTGGCATCTTCCTGGTGCTGATAGACCTGTGTCATGGGGTAGTTTCCTAATAACATCACCGAGGTAAGCAGCGCTGGGATCAGTATCCTGGCGTGGAGCAGGTTTTCGATTTCAAAATTATTGATGCCTACATAGCACATCATAAAAGCAAAGAAGCCCTGAAAAATCCCCACGGTAAACCACCCCAAAATCGGGTATTTTTTTAACCGGATGGAAGGATGGCTGTAGGCTTTTGAAACCAATCCATAAATCAAAATCATCATCGCAAAAAGGAAACTGATTTTCCAAAAGGCTAAAGCAATCGCTATCAGATCCAACAAAAGAGAAACGTAATACAGGCTCCTATTCACGGGCGGTGGATTTTTTAATCCGCCAATACTTTTTTCGTCTTTATCGAAATAACTATTGTAGCCATTGCTGGCCGGATAAAGCAAAAAATGGATGATCACAAAAGACCAGATCAGCCGGCTTTCACTAAAATTGGGAGAGATGCCCAGTGAAAAAAGATAAACGGGCAATAGAAAATAGGAGAAAGCGATTCGTAAATGTAGGATTGTGGACGACATATCATTAAGCTAATGAAACAAGGTAAGGTTTTTTAGGTTATACTTGAACTCCTTGAATCGCATGAGTTACATCACCTCCATCGGCACGGCCAATCCTAAACATTGTTTCACCCAACAAGACATTGCAAACTTTATGGTAAAGGCCATGCAACTCAGCGAAGAGGAAGCCCGCAAATTAAGAACGCTTTTTCGGGCAACGGGTATTGAAAGCCGTCATTCCGTTCTCAGCGATTACGGCAAGTCCAATGGCTTTGACTTCTTTCCTAATAATGAAAGGGTCACACCCTTTCCAGCCACCAGCAAGCGCATGGATCTCTTCAAAAAGCATGCACTTGCCTTGAGCATGAGTTCGATAGTGAATTGCCTCGACAACACTCCTTCTTTAAAGAAATCCGAAATCACGCACCTTGTGGTGGTGAGCTGCACCGGCCTGTATGCACCCGGGCTTGATATTGATTTGGTCAAAGCCCTTGGTTTGAACTCTTCTGTAAACCGCACATGCATCAACTTCATGGGATGTTATGCAGCCTTCAACGCGATCAAATTGGCCGAAAGCGTTTGTGCCAATGGGGCAGACGCAAAAGTTCTGGTGGTTTGTACTGAATTATGTAGCATTCATTTTCAAAAAGAGAATACAGAAGATAATTTTTTAGCCAACGCCCTCTTTGCCGATGGCAGTGCCACCTTACTGATCGAGGCAAAGCCGCGCAGGGGCATCAATTTAAAACCGATTAGTTTTCATTGCGACCTTTTCTCGGACGGGAAAGGAGAAATGGCATGGTCTGTAAGCGATTGGGGGTTTGAGATGAAACTCACTACGTACGTACCCAATGTCATTCAAAGCGGAATAAAACAACTCACAAAATCATTGCTAGCAAAAATCGATAAGGAGCTGACAGAGGTAGATTATTATGCCATTCATCCAGGAGGGAAAAAAATATTGGAAGTAATTGAGCAAGAACTCAATCTAAAAAAAGAACAAAACTACTTTGCATACGAAGTGCTTAAAAAATTTGGCAACATGTCTTCACCTACCGTACTCTTTGTTCTGCGTGAAATCTTAAAAAGCCTGAATGATGAAGATCAAAATAAAAATATTCTGAGTTTTGCCTTCGGCCCAGGGCTGACGCTGGAAAGTATGTTGCTTCAAATTGAAATACATTGACATGCCGGTTTCCTTTTCTACACGAAGCGAAGCATTGGAGATCATGGACGACCTTTCTTTCCATGAGGAAGTTATTTTTCAAACGCTTCGCGAACTGGATTCTATCAACCAATGGCTGGGTGGGAATTCTGTAACACTCAATGCGCTAGAACAACTCTGGAGTAAAATTTCGGAAAATCAAACCATCGCTATTGCTGATCTGGGGTGCGGCAGCGGAGAAATGCTCCGGTTGATTGCCCGAAAAGCCTTGAAGGAAAAGCGAACAGTTCAGCTTACGGGCATTGATGCCAATCCTCATGTGGTGACCTACGCACAAAAGCAATCAATAGGATTTGACAATCTGAAATTTGAGGAGCTAAATATTTTTAACGAGCAGTTTCAATCGCGGTCGTTTGATATCCTCATCGCCACGCTTTTTCTCCACCACTTTTCTGATGATGAACTGGTGAATATTTTTCAATCAATGAAAAGGCAGGCGAAGCACGGAATTATCGTTAACGATATTCATCGACATCCGTTTGCCTATTATTCTATCAAATGGTTGACCCGGCTTTTCTCTAAATCTTCGATGGTCAAATTTGACGCACCCCTATCCGTGCTCCGCGCCTTTAAAGCGCACGAGCTCAGATCGATCCTTAAAAAAGCTGAAATTGAAAGTTACCAATTAAGATGGAAATGGGCCTTCCGATGGCAACTGGTTATTTATTCCTGATTAAGCCCTGGACAATAATACCCTTTTCATAAGGGCTTTTTCATCCGGGCTCCACCCTTCTTCTCTTTTTGGCTTTTCGGTGAGTTCTTCAAGGTCTAAAAAGAAATTCAAACGGTATTTCCAAACGAGATTACCACCAATTGTCTTTTTAAAATCCCTTAACCTCTCACGGCTGCTGATCCAATAGAGTTGTACTTCTTTATCTGGTACCTCTACATTTACTTGTCCGCGTATAAACAAAGCATTATCATGTAACTCTTTGTTGAGTTCCTCTTTAAATCCAGGATTACCTAAAATATATACTTCTTGCATAGTTTAAAAAATCATTTCACATTAAACCTACTTCACAATTCTCTCTCCAATACGACAAAATTAATGCGAAGGTTCCATATTTAAATCCGTGTTTTGGCTGTCTAATCACTACAAAATATGGTGCAAAACCCAGCGGACATCGCTTTTAAACCTTTATTGAAGAAATACCCAATAAAAACTTTTTGCTGCCTATTTATAGCATATTTTATTTTATTTTCGTTTTAATCTTTTGCAACCGTGTGCACTTAAATTAAATTCCTTATGAAGACTTACTTTCTTTATCTCGTCACCATTTTGGCATTGAGCGCATGTGCCTCTAATCCTTTTGGAAAAAAAATAAAGGAACCCTTTAGGGGAAGTGCCTACGAAACAAATAATCGCTTCTTTCGAGCCACCGGCAAGGGAGAAAGTTCTTCCGACAACGTTGCCAGAAGCAAGGCCGATGTAGAGGCAAAGGGAATTTTGGCGGGTCAGGTGAACACCACCATGAAACAAGTCAGCGACCAATATCTTGGGCAAACCCAGAACGATAAAGCAGCCGATGTGGCCGACAAATTTCAAAGCTTAGTGCGCGAAGTAATGAACACCAGCATTTCTGACCTCCGCAAAATAGGAGAAGAAAAATATTTTGATAAGAAGCAGGACAAATACACCGTTTTTATCGCCTACGAAATCAAGAAAAAGGCTATGTTCGATTTCATGAAAAAACAAGCACTAGCCAACGCCTCTATCAACGCCAGCCAAAAGGAAGACATTAATAAAATATTGGATGAAGAGTTGAGTAAGTTGGGGGATGAGAATTAGTTGAGCTAAGAACTTTCGATATCGCTTCGCAATTACTACCTCTTTTTCCAACTTGGTCGCTGGCCGCCTCCACCATAGCTACCTCGCATTAAGGTTATCGTATACCGCTTCTTTCGAAGAATAGAAAGCAACATCCTCCATTACCTGATTAAAGGTTTTTTCATCATCAATAGTATCCACCAATTTATGAATACGATCTTTTACTGTCTCCTCCATATTTTGTTATCAAAATCTTTTATCCTCTAGCAAAGCTTCTTGCCTTGTACTTTGATGTGTTGATAATACGTTTGCTAAATTGACCTATTTCAGGACGAGACGGTGCCCTTTTTTAGTCAACTCCTAACTAATAAATTTGCCATCGCTATGGTATCGATTACGCAAGATAAAACATATACAGAGCAGGAATATCTGGCGTTGGAAAGAAAAGCTGAAAACAAAAGCGGATTTTTCAATGGAGAGATTTTTGCCCATGACGGGAAAATCCACAACATAGTCGCTGGTAAATTTTTGGCCACTCTTGTTCCAAAATTACGAAACACAAATTGCCGACCTTACGGGTTCGATATGCGGGTACAAACGCCTGTCAATTCGCTCTATGCCTACCCTGATATTAGCGTGGTGTGTGGAGAGAAGAGATTTTTGGATAATGAATTTGACACCTTACTCAACCCAGCTTTTATCTGCGAAGTGCTCTCTCGTTCTACGGCTGATTATGATATAGGCGGAAAATTTATGCGGTATCGCTCCGTTGACTCGCTGAAGGAATATTGGGTCATTTCTTCCCTAGAATATCGATGTCAAGCAGCCAACGGAAATTGGTTGCTTTCAGGAACCACCAATGTAAAGGATGCCGTTTTGATTGAATGCTTATCTACTGAAATATCTTTAAACGAAATTTATCGTGAGGTACAGTTTTAATTGTACTTCACATAATGTTCCCATTTCTCCATTACCTCTTTAAAATCAGCAGGCAGTTCCGAATCAAACTGAATAAATTTTTTGGTGGCCGGGTGAATGAATCCCAGTGTTTTGGCATGAAGTGCCTGGCGCGGAATGATCTTAAAACAATTATCTACAAACTGTTTGTATTTAGTGAAAACAGTGCCTTTCAATACTTCATTTCCTCCGTACGTTTCATCGTTGAATATCGGGTGCTTTAAAAACTTCATATGTGCACGAATCTGATGAGTACGACCTGTTTCCAATCGGCATTCGATCAGCGAAACATACCGTAAGTCTTCCAATAATTTATAATGGGTAATGGCAGTTCTGCCAAAATCGCCTTCGGGAAACGCGGCCGTTATTCTACGGTCTTTTAAACTTCTTCCTACATTCACATTAATGGTTCCTTCTGGTGGATTGGGCACACCCCACACTATGGCTTGATACGTTCGTTCAATGGAGTGATCAAAAAATTGTTTCGCCAACGCAGTCATGGCAATTTCCGTTTTAGCAATCACCAACAAGCCGGAAGTGTCTTTGTCGATGCGGTGTACGAGGCCGGGTCTGCCTTCATTGCCTTTCATCTCCGGAAGGTTTTGAAAATGATAAGTCAACGCGTTGACTAAAGTACCTGTCCAGTTTTGAAAAGCCGGATGTACTACCATGCCTGCAGCCTTGTTCACCACGAGAATATGTTCGTCTTCAAAAACGATATTGAGCGGAATGTTTTCTGGCTTTACGTCCGTGTCGCGTGGAGGCTCGGGGAAGGAAACCGTGATTACATCGTTGGGGTGAACCTTATAGTTCGGCTTAATCGGTTTTTCGTTGACTTTGACAAACCCATCGTGTATGCCATTTTGGATTTTGGTTCGCGTCACATTGGGCAGCCGATCGAATAAAAATTTATCAGCCCGTACCAAACTCTGACCAGGGTCGGCCATGATGCGATGGTGTTCAAAAAGTTCGTCATCCAGTTCTTCAGGGTCATCTTGCAAATTGATCATTCCGCAAAAATAGGGATAATAAAGTCATTCGTTGAAACGTCATAGCATGTGAGCATGTGCCCGATAAGCAAGCTAGCGGTTCGAAGCAATCTCCTGAAGATTAAACCCTGAGGAGACTGCTTCGCCCCTTCCACTAAAATCCTACGCTGGTGCTCGCAGTGACTGCATCATTTCGTCATTGCGAGTGCCAGCTAGGGAAGTGGGTGGCACGAAGCAATCCCCCTACGAAAAATGAACCAAAAGGAGACTGCTTCGCCCCTTCCACTAAAATCCTACGCTGGTGCTCGCAGTGACGGCTAGCTTCGTTTAGTTATTTACTTCCTCTTTGTCCACTGTGGTTTTGTCTTGTTAGCGGAAGAGAATGTTCTGTAATTTGCGGTTAAAGAAAATTCCCTTTTCATGCTCATTAAAAAACTGGCTGTTCCCTTTATTAACGATAAGTTATTGCAACAAGTAGAACATTGTTATATCGCCACCGCAGCCATCTCCGAAGCCGGGTTTGATTTTATCCGGAGCCGCATCCCTACCAAAACTAAAATGGAAATCGTAACCGGGTTGGACGAGCCCTCCTCGCCCGAAGTGCTGCGAAGAATCTGGCGCAACTATCAAGGCCGCATCACGCTCAACATCTACACCCGAAATTTCTTTCATGCCAACGTCTACATTTTTGATTTGCCTTTCCGTAAAGCCGTGGCCTTTGTTGGCTCCGGTAATTTCACCCTCGAAGGCATCAAAGACAGTGAAGAACTCTTCTATAAAATTACCGATCCCAAAGAAATTGAAAACCTGAAATCGTGGTTTGTTGGCTACTACGAATTTGCTCAACCACTCAGCGAAGCCCTCATCGAAGAATACGAATGGCTTTATCCTACCCTAAAACAACGCGACATTTTATCCCGACAGGAAAAGAAAGAATTCCTTTCACTCACTACCGCAGGTTTTAGTTGGGATCAGATCAAGTTTAAAAATCAGTATTTTAAAAAAGAAGACTATCTAACACTTAGCAGCAGTAAAGCCCGCTTCACCACACCCGAGATTCATGCCGAGCGCTTGAGCGTACAAAACAAATTATTTCAGCTCCATGAGTTGATCAAAGAGCATGTGCACGCCTTGAAACTCCATGAACATTATGATCAGAATCAGATCGTGAGCAGCCTGGATCTGGCCGATCATACCGATCACGAGTTGCGCAGCATGTGGTTGACCTATGGACGGAGCCAAGCTGACCTGAAGAAAATAAACGCCACACTTGCCGAGGCGATGCACCTGCAAATCGCACTCCGGCAAAAGGAAGTATGCATTTGTTTGGTGCCAGGCGCACCCCGTTCCGGCAAAGCCGATCGTGAATATTTTAAGTACAAGATGACCGATGGCGACTACCGCAAACAATTCTTCACCCTACTCGCCACACTTGGTGCTGGATATTCGATTGAAATTGCGGGCGAGAAAAAAGCCATCGAGACCTTTCAAAATGAAGAGGTGCTTTGGGAGTTTATCAAAGCCGACCAGTGGAGGTATTATACTTTCACCATCAGCAAAAGTTTTTCACCTGCAGCCACAGAAATCAGCAGCGAGAACATTGCTCTTACAATCACAAATGAATTGGATAAACTGGTATTACTTTACCGACACATGAAAGAAGATGTGGGCGGCTCCCGATAACAATCGGGATCGGGCTATACGCTATACTCCTCTGGTTCATCTTAGATTTTGCGGTCCTTTAATGTAAGGCTAAATTCTACATATTCGAATAATGCTTAATTTTAGGAAATGCGAATACTAATTCAACAACGTAAGATATGACAGATAACATAATAGAACATTTAAGACGCATATCAGTTGAAAGCAGTTTTGAGCTGCAAGCATTTCAAAATGGTTGGCCTACCTGGAAAAATGGTATCAAAAGGATTACTGGCAGTTCATTTCAATCAAGTGAAATACTAAATATTGGGGATCATATGTCCGAAATATTCTCTACGACAGGGACTGCCGGGAGATTACAGAGCGAAGTATCAGGAGGTGGCTACGGATGGGAAGGGCTTATTTGCTGGTACTTGAATTTATGCTTTGCAGGAAGTCGTGGGGTCGCGGTAAGAAAGATTAGTGATTTACCAGATCCACTTCGCGATTCGATTTCAGTTAATTATGGAAATTTTAAAAGCAATACTGAGTCAGATATTGCAGTTGTTATTTTTCCAAACGAGGCAGAGTTCATAAATGCAAAAAATTCTATTTCAATCAATGATAGTCAGGGGATTATTATTCCTACAATAATAAGAGGGGAGTTCAATCTTAAGGGAGTTTTAAATAGATTGGCGCAAACTTACTTTGATGATTTTGAACTTGGGATTATCCAATGTAAAACAAATTGGAATGACAATTCACAGATACCAATGCTTTGGAGTATGATTTATGAAGCTGATTCTTTTACAAACTCTTCAATATCAATAGGGCGAAATGGTTATTCAATACATGATTTGAATAAGTTCACCTATTCATTTTGCACTGTTCCTACAAATGACCTTTCCAACTACAAGCAGAATTCGACATCTGTAAATCGGGTGAGAAATTTAACGGGTGGAAATTATTGGGGATATCCATCAGCTAGTGGAATAGCAAGCTCGATTAAGGAAATATTCAATTCTAATTTCAGAAATGCCTTTTCTACATCGAATCAAAGAACAACTTTAAACAATGCAATTAATGATTTGCCAAATGACTTAGTCTATTTTGATATTCTTTAATATCTCTAAACCAACTGCTCGAGCCATTAAGGGTGGGACAGCATTCCCTACCAATGTAAATTGAGGAACTTCTATTTTTCTCTTACTTCCACCTGTTGAGCGCTTCCCCTGGAAAACAAATGAGTCATCAAAAGATTGAAGCCTTGCCATTTCACGTACAGTTAGCGCCCTCGGCATTGAAAAGTGAATATAGTCATCAGCGATCGTCATCACTGTAGGGCTTTGTGAATCTGGCTTTAATACATTATAATTTCGCTTCTCAGAATCTAACCCGATTTTTTTCAATTTTCTCTTGGCCTCCTCATAATCACCCGTTTCCAAGATTATTCCCAGTCTTTTGATGACATCGTCATTCTGTTTGCTAGTCTTATGATTATGCAAAGGAGCTACGGTATGCGAGAGGCCACTTTGCAGTTCTTCAAAATTTCGTACATAGAAGGGATGTTTTGCATTTGTAAATCGTCCGTTTAGTCTTCCTCTTTTAGACCATTCGGCATAGGTAAGGCCTTGTCGATCATCAATTCCTCCATCCAATTTTCTTCTCCTAAGCAATGCCATCATTCGATGATAGGATCCATTATATTTTTGCCTCAAGTTTACATTTTCATAGTCAAATTTCTCCTCATCATTGTTAATAAAATCCAGATCATGTAAAGCCTCAAATACTGTTACCTTTTCTTCTTCCCTGACCGTTGGCGGAACAGTTTTGATTATCTTTTGATCTTTCCTGCACCCAATAAATAAAACCCGTTCACGATTTTGTGGAACTCCGTAGTTAGAAGCCAAGGCTACAAAAGGAGCATCAATATTGTACAATCTTATTTGAGATAAAATCTCGGAAAACTGTTTTTCTTTATTTGCTTTTTTTACAAATGATTTTAGGCCCTCCATACATTCGTCAAATGAATAGGTGTAGATTTCTAGAGCTCTAATTATTTCATCAACCTCATTTGTAAATTCTCGCGAGGGTCTCAGACTTCTAAATGCCATTTTAATTTTCTCAACAATTGTTTCAGGCTCAATCGCTGTTAAGAAACGATCAAAATCATCAACAAAAAAATCATCGTCAACATCACAAAATGCTTTCTCATTAATTACTCTCTTACGAATGTAGGCGAGTTCATTGGTTCTTTTAAGTAGGTTAAAACCATGCCTAATTGAAATCATGTTCTTATCCGTTTTGCTAGTCTTATAGTCAACAATCTTCGGAGTTAGAATTCTAAAACAATTCTCGATATTCTGTATGTATTTCTCTTTCAATTCTTCAAGAATTTTGTCGGTGGCGGATTCAAACTGAAGCCTCAAGGCATAGCATTCTAATATAAATGCGTTTTCCCTCTCTACCTTCTTTAGGTCTGCAATGAATTGAACCAAATAATGAAATTCTGTCAAGTCAACTATTGATCTAATCTCTTGAATGATCATTTCCCGAATCCGTCCGTCCTCTTTCGTTAAAATCCCTTTCACGTTCTCCATCACAAAATACTTCGGGCGCAATTGGCGTATTACTTTTAAGTAATGAGCAAAGAGATCATCTTTCTTATCAAACTTCTTTCTTTTTCCTGCTAAGCTGAAACTTTGGCAAGGAGGGCCACCACAAACCACATCCACTTGTTTCCCTTTTAGCTTCTTTAGTAAGTTATCTAGAAAATCCGGCTCGGTAATATCTTGCTTTAAAAATTCTGCATCTATTCCAAGTTGATAATTATACCTAGCTAAGTGAGTGAGTTCGCAATTCTCATTGATATCACTACCCAATAGAAAATCATATAACTTATTCCCATCTTCGGCTTGCAGGAATCCCTCGCTAAAACCGCCTGCTCCGGCAAATAGATCAACAAAAGTGATTCGTTGCTTGCCTTCGTAGTAATTTTCATCTTCGCAGACAATATAGGTGTCGGTATTAATCTTTCGGCTATTCACCAATGAAAGAATCTTCTCTTTTATTTTTTTATCTGTGTGTTGATGAGGGGCTGATTCAAGATGATTTTCAACTTCATGTTTTATGAATGAGAGAAACTTATTGATTGATTTATAGCGATACTCTGTTTCCTTGACGCATTGATTGACATTGTTCCAATCCTTCTTTTTAATCTTTTCTCCAGTTGCTACTTTAATCTGCACATTTTTCTTTCTAAGAACTAGATGGATTGGAAATTGTTTACTTTTATCAGCCTTGTCGAGGTAAAATTTGACGTTTAGCATAGTTACGGACGTTTTTGCGGACACGGACAAATTTACGGACACGTTTATAAATTGCAAGCGATAATGCTAAATAATTTAGCATCTAAAATTTGGCTGTACTGGTTTGGTGTTCTTACCTTTGATTCGGCTCGTGTTGTAACTCCTCACTTCCGGCTCGTTCACATCCAGACAAAGCCGTAATTTCACAAAAAAATAAACTCAATGTCAACGTCTATTGGTTTTATTGGATTAGGAAGTTTGGGTGCACCCATTGCCCTCAACTTGATCGAAAGCGGCCATGCAGTGTATGTGTATAATCGCACGGCATCGAAGGCTACAGCGCTGGCTTCGCGCGGGGCGAAGGTGTGCACAAGCGTGGCCGAACTGGCGCGTCAGTGTAAAATTGTTTTTACGATCGTGTCGGACGATGTCGCGCTCAAAAGTATTACCGAAGGAGCCGAAGGGTTGATCGCCCACCTTGCACAGGGAAGCATTCATGTTTCCATGAGCACCATTCTTCCACAGACGGCAACCAACCTCGCCACACTGCACAGGCAACAGCAACAAGACTATCTCTCCGCGCCAGTCTTTGGCAGACCGGATGCAGCAGCGGCACGAAAACTAAATTTCGCTATCAGCGGAGCCGAGCCTACGCGTCAAAAAATAGAGCCTCTCTTGAAAGATGCTGGCGCAACCGGAGTCTGGAATTTTGGTAAGGACATCCCTGCTGCTAACACGGTAAAGCTCTGCGGAAATTTTGTAATCGCTGCGGCCCTGGAAGCCATTGGGGAAAGCATTCAACTGGCGAAGAAAAGTGGTGTTGATCCGCAGCAACTCTGGGCGATGCTGTCGCAGACGTTGTTTAATTCTCCGGTATACGTCAATTACAGCAACATTATTTTGCAACAAAAATTTGAGCCGGCCGCCTTCACGGCAAAATTGGGGTTAAAGGATATGAACCTGGTGCTACAACAAGGTATTGAGGTAAATCAGTCAATGCCGTTAGCATCGTTGCTCCAAAAGAATCTGTATCAGTTGGTCGATTCAGGCAACGGTGAGAAGGATTGGAGTGCTGTTTCTTTGGCGAATTAATAGATCCTGCGTCTGGGAGAATGCGTGTGGTACGGTGTTGTTATTCGTAATCGCGAGTACCTGTGGGGATGATGCGTGGCACGAAGCAATCTCCGCGAGGTGGATTACTTAAAGGAGACTGCTTCGGTCCATTGCTCATCCCTACGCTGGTCCTCGCAGTGACGGATTATTTTAAGAAGACTCCTTCGCGCAGCCCCACTTGCTTGCTCAGGATGCTCCCTGTGACGGTTGGCTCGTCTTTGCGAGTACCTGGCGGGAAAGTGGGTGGCACGAAGCAACCTCCGCGAGGTGGATTACTTAAGGGAGACTGCTATTAATTTTTCTTCGCCTTCAACCGTCTTGGCCGAACGGAAGCGGGCGATCCAGTTATCCATGTGTTTCTTCTCCCTCATCGTCTCCCATGTCGGCTATTTTGGGATGTTAAATATTTTGATGGGGACGATAGGAAAAACAAACATTTCGCATTGTCCCCTAGGCGAGAGACGACTTGACGCAAAAAACGTCACTTTCTAAAATTGAATTGAAAATTTTGTTGCAACCTCTTTTAGGTCGTCCAGAACTTTCCCATTAATTGGGATTCCTGATTTAATTCGCTCCTCTTCACTTTCTCTTTCAGGGTCTCCAGGAATAATTAATTTTTCTTCGTCATCAACTGTCTTGGCCGAACGTAAGCGGGCGATCCAATTATCCATATGCTTTTTAAAATCATCCGCTGGGCGAAAAGCATCAATACGCATAGCCCCGAAGAAATGCCCAATGCCTTCTCCTACCGGATCAGCCGGTGGTGCCAGAAAGCTAACAAACGGAGGAACCCACGGCCCATAGTTAGCGCCACTTAAAACGGCAGAGAAAATATCCACCCATGCGCCCAAACAAAATCCCTTATGACTGCCATGTTCGCGGTCGCTCCCCAATGGAATGAGGGCGCCACCATCTTTCAATTCGTTGGGGTTGGTTGAAACGGATCCGTCTTTCTTTTGGATCCACCCCACGGGCGCATCTTGTTCCTTGCGTTGTAGAATTTCGAGTTTGCCGTTGGCAGCCGTGGTCGTAGCAAAATCAGCCACAAAAGGCGGTTGGGTATCAGCCGGAATGGCTACCGCAATGGGGTTTGTTCCGAGTAGTCGTTCCACTGAAAATGTTGGGGCAACCAATGGGCTTGCATTGGTCATGGCCATGCCGATCATGTCATGGGGCAGAGCCATCATGGCGTGATGACCAGCAATGCCAAAATGGTTAGAGTTTTTCACCGCTACCCAACCGGTGCCGGCAATTTTTGCTTTTGCAATAGCGATTTCCATTGCTCTTGGGGCAACCACCAAACCCAGTCCGGCATCACCATCCACCACAGCAGTGCTTGGACTTTCGTGCACGATTTTTATGTCGGGCTTGCTATTTATGCGCTTCGCTTCCCACAAGCGCACATAGCCACTCAGCCGTGCCACACCGTGCGAATCAATGCCGCGCAAATCGGCCCGGAGCAAGGCAGTAGTAGCAATGGATGCCTGCTCTTTTGGACAGCCGATTTTTAGAAAAATTTGGAAGGCAAATTCATGGAGATCTTTGTGGGAAATAATAGAATCGTTCATGCCGCAAAACTAAATGTATTTTGAAGGCTTGGTATGATTTATCTATAGATTTTATTTAGGGTGAAGAGAAGCAAAGAACTTAGTTTTTGCTTGGTGAGATAACAAAATCATAAGATTACTACTTTTCGTGTCTGTGCAGGTTAGGTCTTCCGACTGGATGCACACACAATTTCATTTTTTTTATAAATTCATAGCATGGCACTCCACGGACGCACCGGCTTCCTTGATGAAAATTGTTTCTTCGTCACTACCATTTGCTATAGATTCTATTGCCTTCTTGCGATGGAAGAGTGCAAAATGATCATAACCAACAGAAGGCCTGACATGCACCCCAGATGAGGATAATCATTTAGCTCCAGCCCATATTGAAATTTGGGTGCGAAACCATTCATCTGCCCCTTCAGTCCATTTGAAATTGGTGCGTATATAATTCATCGTCTCCTTTTCAACATCGGTGTAAACACCATGGTCCGTAACTGCTTTTATCAATACTTCACCATCTTCTTTGGAGATACGACCATCACCTTGACCGGCAATTGCCTTTGTTGTTAAATCCAATAAGTGGCCGTCCATTTTCTTTCCGTCAATCATTTTATAGTAGCTCATAATTTTTAAGTTTTGTAATGTTTGTTTGGTAAAGGGTCGAAAAAATATTTCTTCCTTCAACGCGTACAAAATTGGCGGTTTTTCATCTTTGAACATTACATCGTTCACTTATTAATTTACATGCTTCACATATTTTAGTGAGTACAAACCACGGCTTGGGTAATGCATCCGTATCAATAAATTGACTATAGCGAATGTTTATTTCAGAACCGCCTTAAGCGCTTTGCTTGTGCTACTTCACTATTCCATTTCATTTTTATTCTGACTAAATGCAATGACGCGTGCGATACGCTGGGACAGTCAGCTTCCTGTGCACCTCACAGATTATTGAGAGTTTTTACGTCAGGTCGGAAGACCTGACGCGCACCTAAATGTAATGACACAAGTGAGATGCTCAAACTGGTGTAGTCAGTTTCCTGAGCACTTCACAGACTAGACTATGGAGAGTTGTTCTAGGCGTCAGGAAGGAAATCGTGACGTGCGCCAATGCTTTGAATTCATTAAGACAAAATAGTCGGAAGTAGATTTTTGAACGAACTAAAATCAGATTGGCATTTTAGGGTTTCTTTTTTTCGGTTGAGAAAATAATTCAAGCCATCGGGCATTGTTATTTTGGTTTGCAATGTTGCCTCCACTACATCCAAAAACTTAGCCGGGTGCGCTGTCTCTAAAAAGACTCCGACCGTGTTAGGATTTTGGACTTGGGATTTTTTCAAGCCGAGATAACCAATTGCTCCATGTGGATCGAGTGTATAACCTGATTTTGAAAATACATTCCTCATGATTTCTCTTGTTTCGTCATCGCTAAAAGAATACCCGGTAATTTCCTTTAGCATGGCATCATGATTGTGGCGGAACAAATCCAACATGCGGGCAAAATTGCTGGGATTGCCTACGTCCATGGCATTGCTGATTGTAGAAAGTGAAGGCTTCGGAAGAAACTCTTTTGTTATTAAATAATGCGGCACGATATCGTTTTTGTTGGTGGCCGCCACGAAATGGTGAATGGGTAAACCCATTCTTTTTGCGATAAGCCCTGCCGTAAGGTTGCCGAAGTTTCCACTCGGAATGGAAAAGACCACTTTTTCTTTTTCGGGCAATCGCGACCAGGCATAGAAATAATAAAAGGCTTGAGGGATGAGGCGCGCAATATTGATGGAGTTAGCCGAAGTGAGGAAGAATTTGGTTTTCAGTTCTTCATCCAAAAATGCTTGTTTTACCAGACGTTGACAGTCGTCAAAAGTGCCTTCTATTTCTAGGGCTGTTATATTTTCACCCAACGTAGTGAATTGCTTTTCCTGGATGTCGCTCACTTTCCCGGAAGGATAGAGAACCACCACTCGTGTTCCTGGCACACCAAGAAATCCATTGGCTACAGCGCTTCCCGTGTCCCCTGACGTGGCCACTAAGATCACGATCTCCCGATTTTGTTGCTGGGCAAAATGACTCAATAGCTGCGACATGAATCGTGCGCCAAAATCTTTGAAAGCCAATGTGGGGCCATGAAACAGTTCAAGGGCAAAGACATTTTTTTCAATCTTCACAAGTGGTGCATCAAAAGAAATGGTATGGTCGATTATCCTTTTTAAATGTTCGGTAGGGATGGCGTCTTCAACAAAAACGTTGGCTACATCAAAAGCGATTTCCTGAAATGATTTGTTATGTAGCGTTGTAAAGTATTCCGAAGAAAACACCGGGATTTGCTCGGGCATGTATAAGCCATTGTCGGGAGCCAGTCCGTTTACCACGGCTTCTTGAAGGCTAACCAATTGTTTTGGATTATTGGTGCTATAAAATTTCATGCTTTTGTAACTTAATTAATTAGATTTCATTTCGTTTTGCTTTGTGCCTTAGAGCCTTCGTGGCTCAATTTATTAACACATTTATATTTGCCACCAAGACACGAAGCCACTAAGAAAACACAAAGTGTTATCGCTGTGACCCCAGTGGTTGAACATTTTACTAGGAACTATTTTACCACATAAGCTCCTTTGCGATTCACTTCTGAAATATAAATTTCGCTATTCAAGTTCATTGCATTGAATTCCTGCTGGATCGTATCGCCTGCTCTTTTAGCATTTTCTACCCCACGGCAAAGACAAAAAATACTTGGACCAGAGCCGGAGATACCACAACCCAAAGCACCATTTTGAATGGCCACTTCCTTCACTTTCCGAAATCCAGGGATCAAATCTGCACGGAGCGGTTCGGCCACCACGTCTACCAAAGAACGGCCAATTAGTTCATAATCTTCTTTCATCATCCCGGCAACCAGTGCAGCGGTGTTGGCCCATTGGGTGATCCCATCTTTCAAAGTAATCGTAGCTTTCAGTACTGATCGAGCGTCTTTGGTTTTTACTTCAATTTGAGGATGCACCAATACGCAAACTAATTCCTTTGGTGTTGGGATGGTCACAATGTCGAGCGGATGATTTTGCCGGACTAAAATCAGTCCACCCAACAAACTTGGTGCAGCATTATCTGCATGGGCAGATCCGCAGGCAATCCGTTCGGCTTCTATGGCGAAGGGCAATAGTTCCTCTCGTTTTAAGAGGGCTCCCATCAAGTGATTGATTGCCACAACGGCCGCTACTCCACTGGCCGCACTTGAACCCATGCCGCTGCCTAACGGTAAATTTTTATAGAGTGTAATTTCTACGCCTTGGTTAACACCAATCGATTTTAAGTATTCTATCACGGCCACGCCAGCGGTATTTTTGTTGGCCTCCAATGGAAGCCGGCCTTCATCACCAATAATTTCTTTGATCGTCACTTCCTTTGAATTATTTAAGGAAAGGAGAACTTCATCGCCCGGAGCTTGAACGGCAAGGCCGAGCACATCAAACCCACATGATACATTGCCAATAGAGGCCGGAGCGAAAACTTTAACTGAATTATTTCTCATAACTGATTTTATTGTTCGAATTAGTCCCTCACCCCGTCCGAAACGGACACCCCTCTCCCCGGGGAGAGGGGTTGGGGTGGCCTTAATTCGAGTAATTCCCGATTCGAATAATATCTGCAAAAACTCCCGCAGCTGTTACTTCCGCTCCTGCTCCGGGACCGCGAATCACCATTGGTCTATCGTGGTAGCGTTCGGTAGTGAGCAGAATTATGTTATCACTTCCAGACAAAGAATAGAACGGGTGATCGCTTTTTACCATTCCTAGTTTTACAGAAGCTTTTCCGTTTTCAAAGATTGCCTGATAGCGAAGCTTTTCATTTTTAGTTTCAGCTTTTGTTCTCAGGTTTTCGAAATAGGCATCGTGGTCTTTTAGTTTTGAAAGGAAGGAATCTGCACTCATTTCACCTCTACAATTTTCAGGAACCAAATTTTCTATTTCAATATCTGCCAACTCCAACGGTATACCCGCTTCCCGCGATAAGATCAATATTTTTCGTGCCACATCCATTCCGCTTAGGTCATCACGAGGGTCGGGCTCGGTATATCCTTTGGCCTTTGCTTCGGCTACTACTTCACTAAAGACTTTGCCTTTTACAAAAGAACTAAAGATATAATTCAATGTGCCGCTTAGCACGCCTTCAATTCTGATTACACGATCACCACTGAGCAATAAATCGTTGAGGGTATTGATTACCGGAAGTCCGGCCCCCACGTTGGTTTCATATAAAAATCGAACTCCTCTTTCGCGTGCCAGCGCTTTTAGTTTTTTGTAATGTTCATAAGGGCCAGAGTTCGCTTTCTTGTTTGGTGTCACAATTGAAATGTTGGCCGAGAGGCTTTCCTCGTATTGATCGGCCACCTCCTCACTGGATGTACAATCGACCAGCACACTGGTTGGCAAGTTGAGGTCAATCATTTTGCCCACAAAGCTTTTCAAATTCATCGCTTCGCCACTTTCTTTCAGCTGAGCCAAGCAGGCATCCAGCGAAAGTCCGTTTTCATCGAATAGCATTTTTTTGGTATTGGCCATGCCGATCAATTTGACCTCTAGCTTGTTTTGTTCTGACAGTCGTTGAAACTGTTCTTTCACTTGTTTGATCAAGGTGCTGCCGATGAGACCGGTGCCGAGTAAAAAAACGTGAATTGTTTTCTTGTCGGAGAGGAAGAAGGCATCGTGCAAGGCATTCAGTGATTTGGAAACATCTATCTGCGGGATAACCGTTGAAATATTTCGTTCGGATGAACCTTGGGCTATCGCGACAACGTTGACACCGTTCTTACCCAGCGCACTAAACATTCTTCCGCTCGTGCCGGGGTGTTGTTTCATCTTGTCGCCCACCACGGCTACAATGGACAATCCCTGAACCACCTTTATTTCATCGATCAACTCATCATGGATTTCATGAATAAATTCCTTTTCAATAGACGACTTAGCCTTTGCTGCCGATTCGGTTTCAATAGCAATACAAATGGAATGTTCAGAAGAAGCCTGGCTGATCAAAATGACATTGATTTTTTCCCTGGCCAGCGTAGTGAACAATCGCATCGAAACACCCACTACACCAAGTAACCCACTGCCCTGCACGTTGAGCAAACTGATGTTGTTCATAGAAGAAATGCCCTTGATCAATTTTCCGTTCACCGAATCGGCAGAAATCAAGGTGCCTTCCGCCTTTGGGTTGAATGTGTTCTTGACCAAAATCGGAATGCGGTGCGCCATCGCGGGTTGCATCGTGGCCGGAAAAATTACTTTCGCGCCAAAGTGCGATAGCTCCATGGCTTCTTCGTAACTCATCTGTGGAACGGTAAATGCTTTTTTCACCATTCGTGGGTCAGCAGTCATCATCCCGTCCACATCGGTCCAGATTTCAAGGGCCGAAGCATTCAACGCGCCCGCAAAAATGGCGGCTGAATAGTCTGAACCGCTTCTACCCAACGTGGTTGTTTCTCCACTTTCTGAAGTGGCGATGAAGCCCGTGATGATTTGGGTATCCAAATGGTTTTTAAAATGATCGCGGATGAGTTTATGTGTAACTTCAAAATCTACTTTCGCATAGCCGAACTGGCTGTCGGTGCGAATGACTTTTCGGGCGTCTAAATATTCAGTGGGCAAACCCCTGTCTTTAAAAGCTTCGCAGATGATAAAAGCCGAGAGTCGTTCACCAAAGCTCATGATGTAATCCAGTGTGCGTGGTGTCCGTTCTTTCACCAGGAAGATGCCGTGCAACACGTCTTCCAGTTCATTGATTTGAACTTTCACCTGAGCCAGAATTCCACTTTGGGTAGAAACTTTGGTTAGTTCTCGCACGGAATCCAAATGTCTTTTTTCCAGTTGCTCTAGCTTTTGTTTGTATTCCAGATTACCCTCGAGCGCCAACTGACTGAGCTGAATGAGTTGATCGGTAACGCCACCAAAGGCAGAGAACACAACGGCAACATCTTCTTGCGAGTAGGATTTAACAATTTCAATGATTGCCTTAATCCGTTCTGGAGTGGCTGCAGACGAACCACCAAACTTTAAAATTTTCATTAGATATAAATTGAATTGAGAGACGATATCAGGGCTCAGGGGCGGTTTCCTTGAAACAGCATGAACGTATTGGGGCGATATGGTAGAATATACGGGTTACCCCGTAATGATTGTGGTAATAATGGAGGAGATCACCAAAATAGAAAACGTAGCAACAGCATTGCCTGAGGTAAGTAAGGAGGAGACGGAATGTTGCTTTTGCATTTGCGCTGGCGAAGTAATCAGTTTATCTGGAAGTTTCCTAATACTTACTTCGTAAAAAGTTATAGTTACGTTCCGCAAACGTTGTAAAGCATTTGAAAAAGGGTCGTGTATTCGCCACTGATCAGGGTTGCTGGCATTTCTAGATGGAATTTTTTGTAACTTCGATTTTATGAAAGAGCATGAAAGAAAGGGGATCAACTCTTGAAGATGATAAAAACGGCTGTTGGAACAATTGAACCAAACGCAGAGGTGATTCTTTTTGGTTCGCATGCAAGGGGTGACTCAAAAGAAAATTCTGATTGGGATGTTTTAATTTTGCTGGACATGCCCGCACTCCCTTTCGATTTTGAAATAAAAATTATGGATGCACTTTATGAAAGGCAACGATGGAACTCAGCAATAAATCTTATGCAGCGTACCATGCGGTAATGGCTTTGCTGATCAATGATGGATAAAAACCAACTACACGCAACGGGGCAAAAAGTAATTTCACTCAACATTTTATTAAAACTGGAGTGTTTTCAAATTAATTATAATTAGGCAAAATGTATTCCCAATTATTCACTTGGAGGCAAAAAGGAGATTATGACGACTTATTTGATTTCGATAGGATAAAGTTGAACCTTATTTTGAACCTGTCAAGGAGTTGATCAGCAAGATTGAAGATAAACTCGATTTTTCTGCGAAGCCTTTGCTACCTTAAACTCAAATTTTTAGCTATCGAAACAAAGAAGATCGTTTTTAAATACGAAGTGAAGTACCCGAAGGATAAACAAATAAGTGGCCTCAATAACTGACTTTTAGATGAATAAGATCATTCTCGTTTACATTTTGTGCTTGGTAGCCTTAAGTTGCACAACTCCAACCCAACCTATCATTTGGAAGCGGATTGAAAAATCACTCCAAACCCAACTGATCACCGCCAAGGACGGAGATACCATTCAGTTGGATGAAGGGCATTTCATTTTTTCAAAAAGCCTGGTGATGGATGGTAAATCGAATATGGTTATCCGCGGAAGGGGAAAGGATAAGACGGTATTGTCGTTTAAAGACCAGGAAGAAGGGGCACAGGGATTACTGGTTACCAATGGCAAGAACGTTACCCTTGAAGATTTTTCTATAGAAGATGCCAAAGGCGACAACATTAAAGTAAGCGATACCCGAAATATTATTCTCAGGCGTATCCGGTCTTCGTGGTCTGGTGAGCCGAGCAACAAAAATGGAGCGTATGCACTTTATCCGGTGTTATGTAAACAGGTGTTGATGGAAGAGTGTGAAGCAATCGGTTCTTCCGATGCCGGGATTTATGTTGGGCAATCGGATAGCGTGATTATTCGAAACAATAAAGCTTACTGGAACGTGGCCGGAATTGAAAGCGAAAATTCCAGATGGGTTGAAATTTATGGCAATGAAGCGTATGAGAATACAGGCGGCCTTCTGGTTTTCGACCTTCCCGGCTTGACGCAATACGGGCACACAACCCATGTTTACAAAAACAATTTGCACGACAACAACCACGAGAATTTTGCAACGCCCGGAAATGTGGTCGCCAGCATTCCTCCCGGCACGGGCATGCTCATTTTGGCCACACACGATCTCGACATGCACGACAATGATATTACGGACAACAGATCGATTGGCACAGGTGTAATCAGCTATGAATTGGTAGCGGCTATCAATGATCAGGAACAAGAAAAATCCAACGCTATTGGTGGCGTGCAAACGGTCAATAATAATTATAAGATGGATACGCTATATAATGCCTTTCCTTATCGCATCAATATCCATGATAACCGATATAAGAATTCGCATTGGTTTCCTTCCTTGAGCAACGACATTGGCAAACTATTTCTTTTCAAATCCTTTATGTCGCCTCCCGATGTTATTTATGATGGGATCAGATCCAAAAGAAGTAACCCTGAAATTTGTGTGCACGACAATGGCGACATCCTTTTCTTTGCTTTGGATGCGGCCAATGATTTTAAGGGTTTTACAAAAGATGATACGGCCTATCAGTGCAAATAATTTCATTCTGGTTATGAAATTTTTGTGGCTTTCCCTTTTATTAATTGCCTTTGCAGCCTGTCAACAAAAGTCGGCTGAAAGAATTGTAGAAGAAGAAACCGATCAGACAACTGACTTGTCTTCTCTTGGATTGGCAAACTTATCCGCCTACGGTTTTTTTAAACAGCCTTTAAAAAACCTTGAGCCAACGGAATCCGTCATCCCATACCAGCTTAATTCACCTTTATTTTCTGATTACGCCTTTAAAAAACGGTTTATTAAAATTCCGAATGGAAAGAAAATGATTTACAATGGCGAAGAGGTTTTTGATTTTCCGGCCGGTACGGTGTTGATAAAGAACTTTTACTATCCCGCTGATTTCGGTACGCCTGATAAAGACCTCACAATAATTGAAACACGACTTTTAATTAAAGATGAGTCGGAGTGGAAAGCATTAGTTTATGTTTGGAACAATGAACAAACCGAAGCATATCTGGAGGCAGCCGGAAAAACCAAAGCTGTGTCGTGGACTGATGATGACGGTTTGATGAAGAAAATAAATTATTCGGTACCCAACCTAAATCAGTGCAAGAGCTGCCACATGAAAGGCGACAAAGTGATGCCTATCGGGCCCACCGCTCGTCAACTTAACATGACTGTAAATGGGAGAAATCAATTAGTGCTTTTTCACGAGCAGGGAAAACTATCGGATCTTCCAAATGAAAAAGAAATACCCAAACTAGTTTCTTACAACGACAAGTCGGCTACTATAAACGATCGTGCCCGTGCGTGGCTCGAAGTCAACTGTGCCCATTGCCATCGCCCGGATGGACCAGCTAAAACCAGCGGCCTTCATTTACAAGCTAGCGTGACTAACCCTGTTGAATTTGGAATAGGTAAGGCACCTGTTGCCGCAGGCAAAGGTTCGGGTGGATTGCTTTACGATATTGTTCCGGGCAAGCCAGACGAGTCAATTTTATTTTATCGGATCAACGCCACTGACCCAGGCGTGATGATGCCCGAGTTGGGCCGAACTATTGTTCACAAAGAGGGCGTAGAATTGATCAGGGAATGGATCTTCTCGATGAAATAATGGTCATTCCAATTCTCGGATTTCAAAATCCTTTCCTTTTCCGAACTTAATCAGGTCTTTGAGTTTATAACGTTCCAACGTCAGCAAGTCTTTGACCGCAAAGTCACTATGGCCTAAGATATGTTCTATTTCAAATTCATTGGTATCGCCAAAATTGACGATTCGGTATTTTTTCCCCACCCGTAACGAACTAAAAGCAAGACCCTTCATTTTGGAAATTTAAAACTCACGTTTTTTACCACAGAAATTTAGCGCTGTGATCGTGCAAATTAAAATTTAATTAACTTCCCGCAATGTCAGAGGAAGAAATCCGAAGCGAGTACGCGACCGTTGACCGGGCTAAAAAGGATCCCGCGGCTTTTGGTGTGCTCTACGAGAAGTACTTTGACCGTATTTTCAAATTCATTTATACCCAAACGGACGATGAAGCGTTAACGGCTGATCTCTGTTCGCAAACATTCCTTTTGGCGTTGAGCCGTGTGCATAAATTTGAATTCCGGGGTGTCCCTGTTTCCGCTTGGTTTTATAAAATTGCCAGCAATGAAGTGCACAAACATTATCGAAAGATAAAGGCACAGAAAATTTATAGTTTGGAGGAGGTGCGTATCAAGGAGCTATTTTGGAGGGAAGAGGAAGATTACTCTGAAGAAACCTTGGCTAGATTGATCGAGTTAATGAAAGAGATGCCTGCAGAAATGCTCGAGGTGTTGCAGCTTAGGTTCTTTGAAGACAAAGATTTTAAGGAGATCGCCTTTATCCTCGACATCAGTGAAAGCGGTGCAAAGATGCGCACGTATAGGGCTTTAGATCATTTACGAAAAAGTTTTAAAGTTAAGATCAAGTACGATGGCAAAGAATGAAATAAAAATAAGAAAGAACCGGGTTGACGACACAACGTTGCAGCGTCATCGCGATTACTCACTTTTGCTTAAGCAGCATGAGCGGTCAAAGCGCGTGAAAAGAACGAAGCGCTTTTTTTTCTACACCCTTTTAGTGGCCGTAATTGTTGTGCTACTTCTATCCTTAGTTTCCTATATTCTTGTCCGATTAGAAAGAAGTCGCGAGTTAAAGGAGAAGGGGGAGAAGACTTCTTTCGTTCAACTAGATTTTAACGTATCCAAAAAAATATCTTCCAATTATTTGTGACTTTGCTAGCCGTACAGGATTCTTAGGTTGAATTGCCCTCCTCCCGAAGTCGTACGGAGGGCAGGCAGTTCATAGTGTAATCAGTTTTCTCCACAAAAAAACTAATACTATGAAATCCGAAATAACCAGACCCACTTGGGAAGATGTAATCTTTGAGTCGCGAAATAAGGAATACGGTGCCTACTCCATTCGAAAAGCGAGTGATGAAAATATCGGGAAGGCTTCCCTGGCAATGATTTTGATAGCCTTACTTTTAATTGGCGCTTTGCAGTTCGCTTCCGTGATGGACGTTAAAATTACAATGCTGCAGAATCCACTCCCAACAACACCTCTGCCGCCTCCAATTGTAATTGCAGATCCTCCTGCAAAAAAAATTGAAGGAATGGCAGCGCAAACTGCCAAATCAAACATTTTAGAACGCGTAGTTACCCATGAGGTTGAACCTGTCCCTGTCGAACCAGTGGAAACTATTGCGATAACACCAGAACTTGGAATAGCCACAGGTGTGCCTATGGAAGGAACGGTGCAGGGAGTTGTTGACGAAGCAAATCCTGTAACAGTTGTTCTGCCAAAGACGGTTGACTTCGCGGAAGTGATGCCTGAATACGAGGGAGGAATTGAGGCTATGATGAAATTTCTGCGAAAAAATTTGCACTATCCAGCTAGTGCACGAAGAATGGGTATCGAGGGATCGGTGTATGTTAGGTTTGTAGTAAACAGTCAAGGGGAAGTGGCCAACGTTGAAGTGTTAAAAGGCATTAGCGCAGCTTTGGACAACGAAGCTACTCGAGTAATTGCCCTGCTAAACAAGTGGCGACCCGGCCGTCAACATGGAAATCCAGTGAATGTGAGAATGGTACTGCCTATCAAGTTTCAGCTATCTCAGTAATGTTATATAACCCGTAATGTTTTGAGATGATTTTTTGGACTCAAACTGGGCTTGCTATTGAAATTTGGTTACCCATGATTTTTCAAGAATCTTTGCATCAATTATGCAAAGCACCAGAATTAGCAGATTTCTTTTAAAGGAAAAAACGTTTGATTCTTCCAACATCTTCAAGAGGGCCATCCTGCGTGGCCAATTAAGTTTGCTTGGAGCAGTCGTAGGGACAGTCTACATTCTTATTGACTTGTCGAACCATGTTTTTGTAAATATTCCATTCTACTTGGCACTCATCGCTAGCAGTGCCCTCGTTTTTTGGATTAACCGAATAGGCAGCTATAAGATTGCCAACTTCATTTTCCTGGTAACACTAGCTTTTTTGATATATGCATTTGCCGACAATGATTCGAATAGAACAGGTGTGCACTTGTATTTCATTATTTATGCGCTCATCTCATTAACTTTATGTGGATATGAAAATATCCGTTGGGGGATTTTCTTTTCTTTGCTCGGATTGTTAGGTTTTTTTATAGCCTATTATTGGGACCTACCACCGCTTATTGCCCGAACGAGCTATTCTAAGGTGTATTTGGATGTGTCGTTCATGACCAATTTTGTGGTCTCGTTTTTGGTGGGGTTGGCACTGCTTTATTTTTCACTTGAGGTTAACTTCAAAACCGAAAAAGAATTACGTGTTAATAATCAATTGTTAACGAAGGCCAATAAGGAATTGGATCGCTTCGTCTACAGTGCTTCGCACGATTTGCGCGCTCCGCTTAGTTCTTTGCTCGGTCTTATCGAGATTAGCCAGCGCACCGATGATCAAGAAGAAATAAAGCAATGCCTGTCGATGATGCGAGTACGTATTTCGGATTTGGACGTCTTCATCCGCGAAATCATCGATTACTCCAGGAATACACGTCAGGAAATACGGTTTGAGAGTTTTAATTTGCTGGAGCTCTTAAAGGAGGTGTCAGAGGGATTGAAATTCGGCACTGGCATGGAAGATGTTTTTATTAAATATTTATTGCCCAACGATTTGATGATAACCTCTGATCGTTCAAGACTGAAGGTGATTCTCAATAATTTAATTGGAAACGCTTTAAAGTATGTCAAGCCGAATGCAGAGGATCAACTTGTCGCTGTTGAAGCAAGTCAAGAACAAAATCGGTTAACAATTAAGATTCAAGATAACGGCATTGGTATAGCCGATGAACACTTGCCAAAAATCTTTGAAATGTTTTATCGTGCGTCAGAAAAATCGCAAGGATCTGGTTTAGGTCTTTACATTGTCAAAGAAACGCTTGATAAGTTGAACGGTAAAATTCACGTCACTTCTCATCTAGGTCTTGGGACAACCTTCCAAATAGAAATCCCAGTTCGATAAACTAAATCTAGTGTATCTGCAAGAAAACACCTTTCTGCTAATGTAACTTGCTAAATTAGTATTCGGAATTATCGGAAAAAAAACAGCCCAAGCAATAACTCATTTTTCGAACGTAACTTTCAAAAACCGATGGATCAAAATTGGCTTTGGAAGTTTCAAAATTTGATGTTGTGAATACAAATCCAATCCTAGTAATTTCATTTGAAGTTGAGTGCGTTTTGTAAACGGAATTTCAATCTCTATAAATTTTACCATCAACTTCTGATGTGATAGGATATGTTTATAAATTTTGCTTTCGTTTAGGATGATCCCTTTTGCTAAAAACTTATCTTTTAATATTAAATTTTGAGGTTTTTGCTTGCGCGAAGTTTCTATTAAATAAAAATCATACAGCCCTTGCCAAATATCCTTTTCTTCTCGCTTGCGGAGGAGAACCTTCTTGCCCTGACGGATTATAAAATAATTGAAGTGCCTGGTTTTTATTTTTGTTTTCCGCTCCTTAACAGGGAGAAGACCTTGTAAACCCTTTTGGTTGGCTTCGCACGATCTTAAAAAGATACAACTGGTACATTTTGGGTTTTTTGGACTGCAATGTGTTGCGCCAAACTCCATCAACGCCTGATTAAAAAATTCAGGTTGAGTTTCATCGATTAATTGATTGGCCAAACCAGCGAAATACTTTTTTCCTTGATTTGTGCCAATGTCATGGTCGACCCCGAAAACACGAGACAAAACTCGGAAGACATTTCCATCCACTACGGCTACAGCCTCACCAAATGCAATTGAGGCGATAGCTGCGGCCGTATAGTCACCAATTCCTGGCAGTTGTTTCAACTTATCAAAAGTTTCAGGAAACTTCCCGTTGAAATCTTTGACAATAACTTTTGCGCAGCGGTGCAAATTCTTGGCACGCGAATAATAACCTAGGCCTTGCCAAAGACGAAGCACTTTTCTTTCGTTGGCTTTCGCCAATTCCTGCACGGTGGGAAATAATTCAATAAACCGCTCATAATAGGGCAAGCCCTGACTGACCCTGGTTTGCTGCAGGATTACCTCTGAAAGCCAGATTTTGTAAGGATCTTTTGTTATCCGCCAAGGCAATAGGCGATGATTAGCTTTATACCAATCAATTATTTTGTTTGAAAAAAGTTCTTTTCGCATCAGATTTCTGCGAATCTCCTTAAATCCATTCATTCCACCGAATCTGGCTAGCCATCGGAGGGCTTCTCGGTGATTATCAATAAATTCATTTTGTGTTTGAACAATTGGCCGCTAACTTGCAGCCTTTCAATTCTTTTATGACTAAAGCAGATGTAATCAATCAGATCGCTGAAAAAACAGGGATCGACAAAGCCGATGTGTCGGCCTCGGTGGAAGCCTTTTTTAATATTGTAAAAACCAATATGGCAAGTGGACATAATATCTATGTGCGTGGTTTTGGCAGTTTCATTAACAAAAAGAGAAAGAAAAAAATAGCCCGCAATATTTCCAGAAATACCGCCATTGTTATTGATGAACACTTTATCCCAAGTTTCAAGCCAGCCAAAATTTTCGTTAACAAAATCAAGAACAGTGAGAAAGTTAAACAACTTTCAGAAAAATAGATAATAGGAAATAAAGCCTTTTTCTGGCTTTCTCTTATAACCCGCAATCCTCTTATCAAAGTCCTTCTTAATGCTAAAGACCCGCATCATACTAATCGCTGCCAGTGCCATTGTTATTTGGTTGATTTTTCTTTTGCCCAAGGCAGTAGTGGAAAATGATAGCCAATTAAAAGACGTAGACTCTACTTCCTCTCATCAAACAACCGCTTCTCCCCAAGGCCATAGTGCTATCCCTCCAGCACTTAAGGCTTCCATTCAAGCTGTTAAGGCGGCTTTTTCCTCTGCTTCCACAGAAGAAAAAAATGCTATCTTTGCCGACTCTTTGCAAAGTCTGTTTGGTCAGGCAGGGCAATTTGATAGTGCAGCGATTTATGGCGATAGGGCTGCAACGTTCTTTAAAACAACCAAAAGTTTTCTTCGAGCCGGTAACAGCTACTACCAAGCCTATACGTTTGCCATGGATGGGCAAAAGCAAAAAGCATTAGCTGAAAAGGCGCGCGAATGGCTAGACCGGGTGATTGAGGCCGAGCCAAAAAATTATGAAGCGCGCATTAAAGTGGCGATGACTTACCTCAGCACGGGCGGTCCGATGCAAGGGATAAGACTCCTTCGCGAGGTACTGAAGGAAGATCCGAAAAACGAACTGGCATTGTTTAACATGGGTATGCTTTCGGTTCAATCGGGGCAGAATGCCAAAGCCATCGACTGGCTGAACCAACTTGCTGAGGTAAATCCCAAGCATTTGCAGGGTCAGCTCCTGTTAGGCGTAGCCTACCTGAACGATGGAAAGAAGACTGAAGCGCGCCAGCAATTCGAGAAAGTAAAGAAATTAGATAATGATCCTGCCGTGCAAGCCACTGTAGATTCCTATCTGAAAGACTTGAAATAAAAATTATTTTTAACCAATTCCTGAAAAGGATAAAACTGAACACATTATGCCAAGTGGAAAGAAAAGAAAAAAGCACAAGATGGCCACCCATAAACGCAAGAAGCGTTTGAGGAAAAACAGACATAAGAAAAAATAACCTGACATCTCCCCGTCATTAATGGGGACCACAATTAAATTAAAAAAGTTTTGAGTAATGAGCTAATTATCAGCGCTACTCAGGACGGATGTCGCATAGCCCTTCTTAAGGACAAGCAACTGGCTGAGTTTCACGAGGAACAAGACGGAAGCAAATTTGTAGTTGGTGATATTTATTTAGGCACAGTAAAGAAAGTGGTGCCTGGGTTAAATGCAGGCTTCATAGATATTGGTTACGAGAAAGATGCCTTTCTCCATTACCTTGATCTTGGCGCCAAGTTCAGCTCTCTCCAAAAGTTTACCAAACTCGTCCGTGCTAAGAAGATCACTGGAGGCAAGCTGGATAAATTCCAAAACGAAAAAGAGATTGACAAGCATGGCAAAATAAGCCAGCAACTTTCTCGGAATCAGCTCATTCCTGTGCAGGTGGTAAAAGAGCCTATCTCTACCAAGGGGCCGCGACTTTCGTGCGAGTTATCCATAGCCGGGCGATACCTGGTGTTGGTACCCTTTTCATCCGGGGTTAGCATTTCAAAAAGGATTTCAAGTAATGACGAGCGTAAGCGATTGCAACGCCTCATCCAGTCTATCAAACCCGAAAATTTCGGGGTCATCATCCGCACCGTTGCCGAGGGCAAAGAAGTAGCCGAACTTGACAAAGATTTACGCAACCTCGTGAAAACCTGGGAGGTGGGGATGACGCGGTTAATTGACGCCAACCCGCGCGATAAAGTGATCGGGGAACTGAACAAAGCATCTTCGCTGCTTCGCGATGTACTCAATGCATCCTTCGACAACGTGCTGGTTGACGACAAAAAAATCTTTGACGAAGTAAAAACTTACATTCACAACATCGCCCCTGACAAAGAGAAAATCGTAAAACTCTATACCGGCAAAGTAAAGTTATTCGAACATTACGGAGTAGAGCGGCAATTAAAATCGGCTTTTGGTCAGACGGTTAGTCTTCGGGGAGGTGGCTATTTGATAATAGAGCACACTGAGGCGCTTCATGTGATTGACGTAAACAGCGGCAATAAAAGCAATCGCGAGGAAAATCAAGAGACCACCGCTTTGTCGGTAAACCTAGAGGCTGTGCGCGAAGTAGCGCGACAGTTGCGCCTACGTGATATGGGCGGCATTGTGGTCATTGATTTTATTGACATGCGCAGCATGGAAAATAAAAAACTCATCTTCAACAAAATGAAAGACGAAATGGAAAGCGACCGTGCCAAGCACACCATCCTTCCCCTTTCGAAGTTCGGCTTGATGCAAATTACGCGTGAGCGCGTTCGCCCTCAAATGAGTATCGCCACCAAAGAAGTATGCCCTAGCTGTAATGGTACTGGAAAGATAAACGCGTCTATCCTAGTGACGGATCAGATTGAGCAACACATCCAACACCTATTTGAAAAGCAAAATGAAAAACGGTTAGTCCTAGCACTGCATCCGTTCCTTTATTCGTATTATACCAAAGGGCTGATTTCAAAAAGGATGAAACTTTATCTCAAATACAAACATTGGGTTGACATGGTGAGAGACAGTTCGTTAGGGATTACTGAATTTCATTTTTTAAATAAGGATGGAGAAGAGATTGATTTGGGACAGAAGAATGAACCCGTTTTAGTTGGTGATCCAGTTTAAAATGTTTTAAAAATTATTATTTTATAATAAGCCCTCAATTGAAGAGGGCTTATTTTTTTTGAGGTGATTCTTGTAATCCTTCAATCCTCTTCGTTTGTTTTATTCCTTATTTTAATTCGTATTTCTATCTTCGCCAAAATGGCCGGAGCAGATACCCCTTTAATGAAACAATACAACGCCATCAAGGTGAAATACCCGGGTGCTTTATTGTTATTTCGCGTAGGCGACTTTTATGAAACATTTGGTGAAGATGCCATTAAGGCCAGTAAAATCCTGGACATCGTTCTGACCAAGCGCGGCAACGGTTCGGTTTCTGAAACTGCATTGGCGGGCTTCCCTCACCATGCGCTCGACAATTATTTGCCCAAACTCGTTCGTGCGGGCCATCGGGTGGCCATCTGCGATCAGCTAGAGGATCCACGATTTGTGAAGGGAATTGTAAAACGAGGTGTGACCGAATTAGTTACCCCAGGCGTTTCTTTCAATGATAATGTACTGGAGAAAAGACAAAATAATTTCTTGGCCTCCATTCACATTGAGAAAAGCGGCTGGGGAGTCTCCTTTCTTGATATCAGCACCGGTGAATTTTATGCCGCCCAGGGAAACGAAGGATATGTGTTAAAGCTGCTCCAAAATTTTACACCTGCCGAAATCATTTTTAGCAAAGCCCATCGCGAAAAATTGGATGGTCTTTTCGCTGAAGAGTATGCCACTTTTGCCCTTGATGACTGGGTTTATGCTTTTGATTTTGCGCAAGAGAAATTGGTGAATCAATTTAAGACTTCTACACTGAAAGGATTTGGCATCGATGGTATGACCGAAGCAATTATTGCTGCCGGGGCCGTCCTGCATTACCTGGAAGCCACCGAGCACAATGACACGCACCATATCGCGTCCATCGCCCGCCTCGATGAAGATCAATATGTGTGGCTTGATAAGTTCACCATCCGCAACCTGGAAATTGTGCATTCTCCCAACGAAGGTGGCGTGCCTTTGATCGAAATTTTGGATCAAACCATCACCCCGATGGGCTCGCGCAACCTGCGTAAATGGATGGTGCTGCCGCTCAAAGAAAAACAACCAATTGAAGAGCGGCTGCAAGTCGTCTCCCATTTTTACGAAAATGGTGAATTGGCCGAAAAAATTTCAGAGCAGTTTCGTCAGATCGCTGACCTGGAGCGATTGATCTCCAAGGTTGCCGTTGGCCGCGTCAACCCGCGCGAATTGTTGCAATTGAAACGGGCACTTCAAGCCATCGCTCCTGTAAAACAAATGCTTTTAAATTCGCGATCGCCAGAATTGCTGAAGTTTGGCAATCAGATAGACCCTTGTGAATTCTTGTTCGAAAAAATTGAACGCGAACTGAAGGAGGACGCACCAATGCTTATTCATCAGGGAGGGATCATCAAAGAAAAAGTAAATGCCGAACTGGATGAGTTAAGGGCCATCGCCTTTTCGGGAAAAGATTATTTGTTGCAGATTCAAAAGCGGGAGATCGAACGAACAGGCATTAACTCCTTAAAAATTTCTTATAATAAAGTGTTTGGCTATTACCTTGAAGTGAGCAACGCCAACAGAGAAAAAGTGCCGAATGACTGGATTCGCAAGCAGACATTGGTCAATGCCGAGCGGTTTATCACCGAAGAACTGAAAGTCTACGAAGAGAAAATACTTCATGCGGAAGAAAAACTGAGTGTAATTGAGCAACAGCTTTTTCAGGAACTCGTTCGACACACGGCCGAATACATTTCACAAATTCAGCATAATGCACGAATCGTTGCCGAACTCGACTGCCTTCTTTCTTTTGCTTCGGTTTCGCACACGAATCATTACAGCCGGCCAGAAATAAGCGACTCCACAAGGCTCGTCATCAAGGCGGGGCGTCATCCTGTGATTGAAAAACAATTACCCGTTGGCGAGAGCTATGTGCCCAACGATATTTTCCTTGATAATGAGACCCAGCAAATTCTGATCATCACCGGACCCAACATGGCTGGTAAATCGGCCTTGCTACGACAAACAGCTTTGATTGTGTTGATGGCACAAATGGGTTGTTTTGTTCCGGCTGAAAATGCGTTGGTCGGCATTGTAGATAAAATTTTTACGCGCGTGGGCGCCTCCGACAATTTATCGCGGGGGGAGTCCACGTTTATGGTAGAGATGACGGAGACGGCCAGCATCCTCAACAACCTAAGCGATCGCAGTCTGGTGTTGATGGATGAAATCGGTCGAGGCACGAGCACGTACGATGGAGTCTCCATTGCCTGGAGCATTGTAGAATATTTGCACAATCAAAAAGAATGCAAAGCCAAAACACTTTTTGCCACGCACTACCACGAACTAAACCAGCTTGCAGAAGACTTGCCCCGGGTAAAAAACTTCAATGTGTCGGTGAAAGAAATTGGTAACAAGATTATTTTCATGCGCACCTTAAAAGAAGGCGGCAGCGAACATAGTTTTGGAATCCACGTAGCCCAATTGGCAGGCATGCCCAACAAAATTGTATTGCGCGCCAATGAGATTTTACATTTTCTTGAAAAAGAAAAACATAAGAACGAACCCAACAAAAAATTTGAAGCCTTACCTAAAGCGAACGCACAAATTTCCATGTTCGAAATTGATCCGAAAATGAAGGAGGTTCAGGAGATGTTGGGTAGTATTGATATTAACGCCATTAGCCCAGTGGAGGCATTGTTGAAGTTGAATGAAGTATTGAATGTGCTGAAAAAATAGATGGTTGGGTAGAGTCGTGCCACCGCTTCGAGCGGTGGCACGACTTAAAACTACCTAGCATCATTTACTTGTTAATCAATTTCCGGCTAAAAATCTTATACTTGTAGTTGCATTCTTTTATGGCCAATCTCCTTTTCTCATCCAAAGATTTTAAACCCGAGCAACTCGCGAATTTCTTTCTGGGTATTGCCCAATTGGAAGAGAAAAAGCAAATCATCCGCAATTGGCAGAAGGCCATTGAAAATGGCAAGGTTCAGAAAAGCAAAGAAGAACAGATTAAAGGTGAGTTCCTCGATAAATTTTTCGGGCAAGTGCTGGGCTACACCTACGAGAGCCACGAGGCGGAATGGAACCTCGAAAAGGAATTCAAATCCATAAACGACAACAAAAAGCCTGATGCCGCTTTGGGCTTCTTCGACCAAAAAGGTAAAGCCGATGTGCGCTGCGTAATTGAGGTGAAGGGTGGCCTCGTGAATTTGGACAAAAAACAAAACCGGGCTGACTTTCAAGGTTCACCCGTAGATCAGGCATTCAGCTATGTGCCGCGTATGCCGGGCAAGTGCGAGTGGGTTATCGTCACCAACATGATCGAGGTTCGTTTCTATTCAAGAAACGATATCAGCCGCTATGAGAGTTTTCTAATTCCAGAATTGCTTCAACCGAACAATCTGCAACGTTTCTTTTTTCTATTGTCGTTTAATCAATTGTTTTTGGAGCGAGGAGGTTCGCGCATAGACGCGCTTTTTCTGGAAAGACAAACCGAACAAAAAAAAATATCTTCAGAGTTTTACAACACCTACCATTCACACCGCATCGCCTTGTTTGCCTCTTTGCAAAAGAGTCATCCCGCTATTCCTGCAAAGAAACTTTTTGGCCACACACAAAAACTCATCGACCGAATTATTTTTATTTGCTTTGTGCGCGACCGCGAACTGATCGGCACTGTGCTAATCGATGTGCAAGACACTGTGCGCAAAAGTTTTAGCAAAAGCAAAGAACGTGTATGGACAGAGCTAAAACATCTCTTCACCGTAATGAACGAAGGGCTTGCTGAATCAGGACGCGACATCCCTGAATTCAATGGTGGGCTTTTTAAAGAAGATGCCGAACTCAATAGCCTTCACATCAAAGACAACCAACTGACGGAAATCATCAACTTTGTCGCGAGCTACGATTTTCAAAGCCAACTTGATGTGAACATTCTCGGTCACATTTTCGAACAGTCCATCAACGACATCGAAGAATTTCAGTCGTCCTTAGGTACCGAACATTCCTCCATCCCCAGCAAACGCAAAAAAGATGGCGTATACTACACGCCCGATTACATAACCCGCTACATGGTGAAAGAAGCCGTGGGCGGATGGCTAGACGACCGCAGGAAAGAAATCTATACTGCCTTGAAGATTGCCGACCTGCCAGAACTCTCACCAGAAGATTATGAAACGGCCGGCCACGCGCCCACCGAAAAAATAAAACTGCACCTTGCCTTTTGGGAAAGTTACCGCGCGAAGTTGCGCTCCATAAAAGTCCTCGATCCCGCCTGCGGCTCAGGGGCTTTTCTCAACCAGGTGTTCGACTACCTCTGGCAGGAGTGGAACGTGCTCATGCAGGAATGGAACAAACTCACCCGCCCTTGGAAAGACCAACTGAACGACTTTGTGGCCAACGTACCCTTTGCTGTTTACAACGGCATTGACGAATGGAAAATAAAAAAGAACATTGTGGCCGACAATATCTACGGAGTGGACCTCAACCCTGAGAGTGTAGAAATAACAAAACTAAGTCTGTGGCTGAAAACCGCCAATCGAAAGGAAAGCCTGGCCGACCTGAGCGGCAACGTCAAGCAAGGCAACAGTTTAATTGACGACCCGAAAGTGGCGGGCGATGATGCCTTTGATTGGCACAAAGCTTTCCCGGAAATAATGAAGGCTGGCGGTTTTGATGTGGTGGTGGGTAATCCGCCTTATGTTAGGCAAGAATTGATGAAAGGTATAAGCGATTTTCTAGAGATCAATTACAAATCATATTCCGGAAAGGCCGATCTATATGTTTATTTCTTTGAACAAGCAATTAATGTATTAAGTCAAAAAGGTCGATTAATCTTTATTACATCCGGAAAATATTTCGAGGCGAATTATGGCAAACCCCTTTTAAATTTTTTAACAACATCTTGCAGTTTAGTTGCTGCTATTGACTTTGGTGACTTAAGTGTTTTTGAAGACATCAGCGCATATCCGATGATTACACAATTCAAAAAGGAAATCTCAAATGAAAATTCTATTAGATATACAAAGATTGACAATTTGAATTTCAGTGATTTGTCTCAAAAAATAGACGAAATAGATTCGGTCATTATTTATCAAAACGATTTCATCAAAAATGATTTCAAATTCATCAATAAAAAACAATCAACTCTTCTCGAGAAGATTAACCTCAATTCGGTTTCGATGGAAAAAATGTTTGGGCTTCCACTAGTAGGAATTAAAACAGGATTCAATGATGGTTATTTGACTGAATCGTCAGGTGGAGACAATGTGAAAGACTATGTTTTTGGTAAGGACATAAAGCGATATGCTACTGTGAGTGCAGAGAGTCGGGTGGTTTTTCCGTACAAGTTTGAGGAAAAATATGAACTTATCGACTTGAAAGAGGCTTCAATCTTATCAGAATTAAAAAAGCATAAAAGCAAGCTTGAGTCACGAGCTATCATTAAAGAAGGTCTTGTAAGCAAAACAAAAGTTTGGTACGAGTATCAGCAGATAAACAGAACATTAAATTTTGAGCATGAAATTATTGTATATCCAAATGTATCTCTTGGGCCTAATTTTACTTTAAGTAAAAATGCTGTGATTGATATGACCGCATTTATCATAAACTCAAATGATAGATATCTACTTGCAATTCTTAATTCTAAGTTGACCGATTATTTAATGAATCAATTTGCTATTTCAAGAAGAGGCGGTTACTTGGAATACAAAGTGCAATACATCGAAAAAATCCCCATCAAAGAAATTTCAAAAAAGGCAAAGCAACCCTTCATTACCCTTGCCGAAAAAATGCTTGAGCTAAACAAATCCACTTCCGAGCAATCGCAAAAATTCATCGAGCTCCTCAAAGGCAATTTCATTTTCGAGCCCACCCACAAACTCAAAAAATGGTACGTGTTGGAGTTTGTAGATGTACTACACGAGTTGGAGAAAGGCGGAGCTAAAATCCCGGCCAAAAAACAAGGCGAGTGGCTTGAGCTTTTCAAAACAGAGAAAGAAAAAATAAAACATACCCAGGGTGAGATCGAAAAAACCGATAAAGAAATCGACCAACTGGTGTACCAACTTTATGGCCTCACCGAAGAGGAGATAGCCATTGTAGAAAAAACGTAAAGAATACCCTAACCTAAATCTCATGGATAAGAAACATGAAAAAGCCATGCTTGACCTGCAACGCCTTCTGAAAACGCAGGATTTCAAAACCATTGAAGAAGCGCAGGCCTTTATGGATAAATATGTGGTCGGGCAAAAGTTACCCGAGTTTGATATGGAGGCACTTACCGCTGAAGAACAGGCCCAAGAGTTGGTCTATCAGGCCATCGAAATTGACGATGTGTTCAAATCCGACACGTTGATCTACCAAGCTTTACTGCAAGACCCCGATTGCGCTGAGGCATATGAATATTTGGGCGACATGGCAGGCAGCCCGATGGCCGCACTGGTATTTTACAAAAATGGCTACATGGCCTCCCGCAAAAGACTGGGTGAAAAATTTTTCAGGCAAAATAAAGGCCACTTCTGGGGCATCCACGAAACGCGCCCCTTCATGCGGTGTTTGAGAAATTATGCCGAGTGCCTTTACACCTTGGGCCAAAAAAGCACCGCTTTGGATGTCTATCTTGAACTGTTGGAATTGAACCCCAACGATAATCAAGGCAACCGCGACCAGGCAGGACTTTATTTGCTGGAACTTGAACAATTTGAAAAATATTTGAAACTCCATCACAAATATCCTGAAGATGGAAACGCATTTCACACGTACAACTTCGCACTGTATTCATTTTTGACAGATGGTGACAGCAAACAAAGCACGAAGGCGCTTGCTGAAGCAAAAGCACAAAACAAGCATGTCTTTCATTTGCTTTCCAGTAATAAGCAGTTGCCTCCATTTCCCGGATTTCATAGCATGGGCGACAAAAACGAGGCAATTTATTACTGCGGCACGGCCAGGGAGGTGTGGGCAGGAAAGAAGGGCGCGATAGACTGGCTGCAGAAAAATAATATGAAATGATTGTTGAACCTTAGTCGTGCCACCGCTTGGAGCGGTGGCACGACTTTAACAATATTGATCAACTAATAAATTAGAAAATGAAAACAATCCGTTGGGGAATTCTTGGCTGTGGCAAAATTGCCCGCAAGTTTGCTGCAGACTTAAAGTTGGTAAAAAATGCGGAACTCATCGCAGTGGCAGCGAGGGCAAAATCCACAGCTGAAGAATTTGCCAAAGAATTTCCGGCCAAGCACCAACACGGTAGCTACCAAGGCTTAGTTGAAAATCTGGAGGTGGACGTTATTTACATCGCCACGCCACACGCTTTTCATCACGAACACACACTACTTTGTTTGAACCATGGCAAAGCGGTGTTATGCGAAAAAGCGTTCGCCATGAACTATCGTCAGGCGAAAGAAATGATTGAAGTAGCGCAAGAAAAGAAGGTTTTTCTGATGGAAGCCTTCTGGACAAAATTTCTTCCGCATTATCAAAAAGTGAAAGCAATGATTGCGGAAGGCAAAGTAGGGAAAATCCAAAACGTGATTGCCAACTTTGGTTTCCTTCCCACCCCACCCCTAGCCCCTCGTCTGTATGATCCAAAATTAGGGGGCGGCTCCTTGCTCGATATAGGTATCTATCCAGTTTTTTTTGCGTTGGATATTTTAGGCCGGCCCGATGAAATGGAAGCCGTGATGACATCGTCAGACCAAGGCACGGACAGCCAATGTGCCATCCAGTTTCGTTACCACAACGGAGCGGTCGCGCAACTTTTTAGCACATTCACTTCCAATCTCTCCACGGCAGCTGATATTGGCGGTGATCAGGGTAGGATAAGGTTGACTCACCGGTTTCATGGCCCAACAACTAATTTGGAATACTACCCAGGCACGGTGGATACCTGCGAGCCCCTCCCTTTTGAAAAGGCCATGGGTACCGGCTATGAATATGAAGCGCAGCATGTCACCGATTGTTTACTGAAAGGCGAAACAGAAAGCCCGATCATGAAATTTGCCGATACCTTGCTATTGATGGAAACGCTGGATCGCATCCGCGAAAAAGCAGGTCTTCGCTACCCGGCTGACGACCATTAGTTCCTCTCAACATTTCAAATATCAGCCTTGCATCTCGCAATTTTGCCGTACCTTTGCAGAGCAAAATGATGACGCAAACACAGACCATAGCACTCTATCAACCTCTCCTGCATACCATTGCTTACAACCTCGTGCGTTGCAAGGAAGATGCGGAAGACATCGTACAAGAAACTTTTGTACGGTGGCTGTGTATTGATCAACAAAAAATAGAAAATACCAAAGCCTATTTGATCACTGCAGTAAAGAACAATTGCCTCAATCATCTTAAAGCACTTCGAAAGAAAAAAGAGGAATATTTGGAAGCCGTCAATTTGCCTGAATTTTTTTACAAATTCAAGGAAATAAACCTTTCCAAATTAGATTTAGACGTCAACCTTTCGGCAGCCTTCAAAGTCTTACAAACAAAGCTTGGCCCTTTGGAGCGTGCCGTTTACCTATTGAAAGAAGTTTTTGATTTTGACTACGAAGAACTTCAGCAAACATTAAATAAAAAGAAAGAACATTGCCGTCAGTTATTTTGTCGTGCACAAAAAAAACTGAGTGAAGAGAAAGCCAAAATCCATTGGGAGCTACCCGATGCTTCGGCATTGATGAATAGTTTTCGTCAAGCCTGTGATTTCGGAAATGCTTCCGATTTTGTGCGCAAATTAAAGAATGACATCTCACAGGTTCCTCAGGAAGAAACTTAAAATCCTTTAGCCTCTCGGCAAACTTTCATTTTGAAAAGACGGTTTTAAGGAAACCAGTAATTGATAATAATACCCAGATTCGATGAGCGCTAACACCCTTGTCCCGGAAGTAAGAAGAAAACCAATCGTAAAACAGGAGATTGCCTTTTTGTTGATCCATCTGACGCCACTGTTGGCGTTCTTCACGGGCGTTACCCTTTTCGATTGGATCGCATGCGCTTTTCTTTATTTCTTCCGCATGTTTTGGATCACAGGCGGTTATCATCGCTACTTCGCCCACAAATCATACAAAACCTCACGCTGGTTTCAGTTTGTAATTGCCTTCATGGCACAAACCTCTGCTCAAAAAGGAGCACTGTGGTGGGCAGCTCACCATCGGCACCACCACCGCTACAGCGACACACCTGCCGACCCGCACTCCATGAAAATATACGGCTTCTGGTATTCGCATATCGGCTGGATTGTCGGGCCTGATTTCAAGGAGACAGACTTCAAAACCATTGGCGATTACGCTAAATATCCTGAACTCGTTTGGCTCAATAAACATTATCTCTTTCCCCCCACCCTTCTTGCGCTCGTTGTGATGGCCTTGGGCGGGATTGTGGATGGAGGAAGCATCATGGCCATGTTTTCAGCGGCTGGATTTTCCGCGTTGTTTATTGGCTTCTTTTTAAGTACGGTCATTACCTACCACGGAACCTTTTCGATCAACTCGATCATGCACAAGTTCGGCAATCAACGCTACCAAACTGGCGATGAGTCAAAAAATAGTGTTTGGCTTGCTTTATTGACCTTAGGCGAAGGCTGGCACAATAATCATCACTATTATGAAGTAGCTTCACGCCAAGGTTTTTTCTGGTGGGAAATAGATATCACCTATTACATTTTGCGTGCCTTTCAGGGTGTGGGCCTGATTTGGGATTTGAAAGGCGTACCCGATCATATCAAATTCTCGAAAGACAAACAGCACGCTCAGGAATTGAGGAAACAATATGAAATGCAGACAAAAACCGTAAATGAAGATGTCGAAGTCTAACGATCAGTTTTTTTTAGATAGCTCGGTTAAATTATTTCGCCATTATAAAAAATTGGGCGAAAGTGCGATCGCCCAACTCACGATGGAAGAAATTTCACGTAAACCCAACGAGGCAAGCAACAGCATTGCCTTAATCGTTCATCATCTGAGTGGGAACATGTTGTCGCGGTGGACTGACTTTTTAACTACGGATGGGGAAAAACCCTGGCGCGATCGTGAAGCGGAGTTTACGGAATCCTACCCGGATAAAGAATCAATGATTTTGGCTTGGGAAAAAGGATGGGGCTGTCTGTTAAAGACGCTGGAAGACCTACAACCTAGAGACCTTGAAAAGATTATTTACATTCGGAACGAAGGCCAAACTGTCATTGAGGCTATTCAACGCCAGCTGGCTCATTATACGAGCCACGTAGGCCAAATCGTGTACCAGGCAAAGGCGCTGACGGGAAATGAATTCAAGTCATTGTCAATAGCCAAGGGCGCATCAGACGATTTCAATAAAGTCAGGTTTTCTGAAGAAAAAGGAATAAGGCACTTTACTGACAAACTCTAATTTGGAAATTCAGGTTCGTGCGTTAAATTTGCAGTTCCTTTCAGAATTCAAGGTTCAAAATTCAATGTTGAAAGATTGATTTTGAATTTTAAATCGTCAATTTTGAATTGAATAAAGCGGGAGTAGCTCAGTTGGTAGAGCACGACCTTGCCAAGGTCGGGGTCGCGAGTTCGAGTCTCGTTTCCCGCTCTTTGATCGTTAATTGTTAGACGTTAATGGTTAATCGTACAAAAGTGTGAGTGTTTTACCTCACACTTTTTTGTTTACCACCGATTAACTAATACATTTAACAGCCCTGCCCGGGTGGTGGAATTGGTAGACACGCAGGACTTAAAATCCTGTGACCCTTAAAGGTTGTACGGGTTCAACTCCCGTCCCGGGTACTCTTGGATAATCATCAGTAATTATCCATTAAAATCCATTGGAATTAAGCCTTATTATGGCTTAATTACGGATGTTAATCGATGAAAGTCGGTTTCAATCAATTTTTTTGCCACCTTTTTTGCCACCTAACATGAAGGTAAAGTTCTATCTGGACGTTCAAAAGAAGACTAGGCACGGAGACCGGCCCGTGTACATGTACATCACCTACGAAGGAAAGAGGATAAGAAAACCGGTTGCCAATGTACATACCAGTGAAAAATACTGGGATGATGAAAAGGCGAGGGTTATTAGGGGAGGCCGGCCAGACCATTTGGACGAAATTAAATCGTTCAACAATAGGCTCGAATTTATAAGGGCTCAGGTAAAATTAATTGATCAGGAGGCTTTTGAAAGGAGAATAAAGCTTACTGAAAAATATATTGTTGAGAGACTCAACGATGAGTCTTTGGTTAAATCTGACCAGTACGATTTTTTTAAAGCTACTGAGACTTATCTGGGATCAATCAAGTCTGTAAAGGCGGGACGAACCATTACTGGGAAAAAGACGGTTTTCAATTTTCTCAAAGAGTTCGAGAGTAATTGCTCGTATCAATTGACATTCCCGCAGATGAACCTCGAGTTCTTTGAGGCACTCAGAAAATATGCGTTTGAGAAAAGAAAGATCGGAGATAATTATTTCGCGAAAATAATTGCCGTCTTGAAAACATTTCTCAATTGGGCGTATGAGAGGGACTACATCAAGCACCAAGAATTCAAAAAGTTTAAGGCATCGGAACGCGAAACTGAAATAATCAGCTTAACGCTTGAGGAGTTCCTGGCCCTTTATAACCATACGTTCAAGTCAAGCCGGCTGGATCGGGTGCGCGATGTTTTTGTTTTTGGCTGCAGCTCCGGGTTACGCTTCTCTGATCTAGCATCCCTTCAGACAAGCAACATACAGGGTGATTTTATTGTAAAGAACATCCAAAAAACGAAGGAAAACAGTATGATCCCTTTGAACAAATATTCATCCGGTGTATTGGCCAAATATAAAGATTCGATTCATGAACCGCTCCCTAAAGTGTCTGCTCAAAAATTCAATGTGTATTTGAAGGAATGTTGCAAAGAGACTGGCATCGATGCGGTCGTAACAATAACTAAGTTTTCAGGCGGCTCACGCAAAACCTCATCACATCCCAAATACGAATTGATTGCCAGCCATGCAGCCAGAAAGACTTTCGCTACCCTTAGTTTGCTCATGGGCGTTCCAGAGCGCGTTGTAAGAAACATTACTGGGCACAAAAAAGAAGAGGACTTTAAGCGTTACGTGAATTTTTCAAAGGAATATCAGAAGAAGCAGATGGATGAAGTTTGGGATAAATTTTAATCTATGAATTTAACGAAAACCGACCTATTTAATCAGTGGTGTTTTGAAATTAACCGGATCATTGACAACAAGCTACAAGAATCATGCATCAAGAAATTCGTGGATATCCAAATTGTTTCCGACCCCGACTCTGGGGAGGAGGTTGAGTACAATTCTTATCCGGATTTGACTTATGAAGAGGATTTGCTTTGTAGAAAAATTTTACAAAAACTCTACCTAACAATAAAATGTGAAATCGAAAAGAGAGACTGTTGGTGTTTCACGAGTAGTGCTCGGCACGTAAACCTTGACGCCTCTAAGTTGAAGGAAGAATACTCGCTTGAATTTGGCTCAGTTTATGTAGTACTCGTAATTGAAGTGAATGACGTAGTTGAGGCGATAACTAAGTGCTCGAAAGCACTTTTCAGCAAAATCCTTGTCGAACCAAATGGATGGTGTGATGATGACCTAATTGCCCTAGATGATTCTGAAATAATAAACCGAACCAAGGATCTGATTTTCAAAAAAAGTCCGCTTGCACAATTTAAAATCCTTGAAAGTGTTTTGGGCTTATTAAAAAGATACGAAGAAAGGCATGAGGAACTTGACTATTTGGCTCCAAGTGGAATGCAACTGAAACGCGATGCGTGTAGATTATTCGAATGGATAGATCAGTCGATCTTAATTATTACACCTTCGATCGAATTCCAGTCAAAGAGCCAGATAGATGCGTTGAGAGAAAGAATCGACTTCATTTCTTGGCATTGTACCTGCGGGGGTAATTGGTTAACTAAGAGATTCAAATATTTAACATCGGTTCGAGCGTATCATTTAAACAAGGCAGATAAAAGCCCATTCAGTTGCAAAGAAGAGCTAACACAGCAATCTCCACCGGCAGTTATAATTCGGCACCTCGTTTACGGGATCAAAAGCTTTAACAAAGCCTATCACGATGATCCAATGAATGTCAAGATTTGGATTTGCACACTATTCCTTGGCAAGAAGGGTTTTTCCTATGATGATGTCAGAAAGGCTTTAGAGAGAAACCAGCAAGGCTACGATCCAAGTGTAAAGTCCTTCAGTCCAGAGACTTTTGACTTAAAGTCGCATCTTAACTATCTCTTTTCCAATCAATAAAAGAAATTAATTATTTGTAGGCGTCCCTGTGTTTTCATGAGTTAACACCAATTCCCTCCTTTGCTGATACATTTTAAATCAGCAGACATATGAATAAACTGGTAGTAACAACCGAAGAAGAATTAGTAAGAGTATTAAATGGTGTTCTCCTTGATTTTGGAAAATCTTCAAGTAATAACACCCAAGAAATTGATGAGCGATTAGATCAAAAATCAGCTGCACGATTCATTGGAATAAGTGAACAAACACTTATTCGTTGGCGCCGAAATAAAATGGTTCCATTTGAAGCAATTCCAGGTTCGTCCAAAATCTTCTTTTATAAAAGCCAGCTGAAGGCCGTCCTTCGGAAGAATCATTCTTTGCTGGCTAACTCTAAAAAATAAAAACGACCACAGTCGCTAAACTGTGGTCATCATTTCTTTGGAACTAGGGATTGGATCTCCTTTAGTCCAAATGTAGTGGTTCAATAATTTCTAACCAAATAAAACCATATATAAATGGACGACTTCACACCTAACAACTCATTCGATCAGATGAGAGAACTTGCTCAATATGGAAAGACATTAAAACCCCTTCGGCAAATTTTCGGAAAATATATTTTCGAGAAATCTCTGACTCACTTTCCATCAGAACGAGGCACGGGTAAAACTTTCTTTATGATGCAAATCTGTTTATGCGTTGCCAATGTAATTGAGAGGTTCTGTAATGAACCGATTGAATTGCATGGCAATACTTTATACATTAATTGCGAGCTAAGCCGCGATATGATGGCAAGGCGTTTAGCAAAATTGTATGCCAGTCCACCAGTTGATCTTTCCAAAGAAGTTCACCAATCATATATATATACAACTCGTCATAGCTTCGCCAACGACAGAACTTACATCGTTGAAAAGATAAACGCTCTCAAGCCAGTTCTTGTAATCCTGGATAACTGGAAGACGGCATACCAAGACATCGACAATAACAAAAACAAGGATGCCACCAAAGCAGTGTTGGATTTACTCAATCTAAAAGACAAGTATGGATTCGCGCTGGTAGTGACTGATCACACGAGAAAGGGCACAAAACTACAACTTTCTGATTCGGATCTTCAAAGCGGTTCTGGTGCCAAAAGTGATTTGGCAGATCAAGATTTCTTATTAAGAAAAAGTTGTCAGAATCCAGCATTCCGAGTCCTGAAAAGATCAAAAAGCCGAATTTGTGAAGACGCAACTCACGCCAAGCTTTTGAAAATGAATCCGGAAACCTTATGGTTTGAAGTTCAAGAAGAAGCGGTTAATGAGATTGAACACATCAACGGTGAGATGATGGCTGGTCTAGATGATGAAGCGTGGGAGTTAGCTAAGGCTATGAAGGACAAAGGGGCTTCTCTTAGAGAAATCGGGAAAGTGACTGGCATTTCTAAATCGGCTCTTCATAGAAAATTTAAAGAATGAAAAATATTTCCCATTTGTCCCTCTCGTTTCGTTCGTCCAAAATATCCCTTTCGTCCCCGACATCTCGGTTTTGTTGGTACGAAAGGGACGAGTGGGAAATGATGGACAAGTGGGAATGGGACAACACGACATTGAAAATGAAAAGAAAATGAACTGCCAAGAAGCCAATAGACTTTCAATTATTTCATTCCTCAGCTCTTTAGGTTTTGAGCCGAAAAAGATTTCTGGAAACAACTACTGGTACTTCTCGCCTATTCGAGATGAGAAGTCTGCTTCCTTTAAAGTTGATGGCAGTCTTAACCGTTGGTACGATCACGGCATCGGTAAAGGAGGAAAGCTGGTAGACCTCGGAATAATAGTCCTCAATGTTACGGTCTGCGAATTCTTGAAAAGAATGGAGCAGACAGGTGAGTCATTTTCTTTTCCTAAGCATGAACCTCGTCCAATCGAACAACCAATAATTCGGAAAGTTAAAATGCTCGAAAACAAGGCACTTATAGACTACTTGGAAAGCCGTTCCATTCCTGCCGCGATCGCAAAGCATTTCTGTCTCGAGGTGTATTTTATGGTAAAAGGGAAAAACTATTTCGCGGTTGCATTTAAAAATAATTCCAACGGCATAGAGGTTAGAAATAGATTTTTTAAAGGAAGCCTTGGAAAAAAGGACATCACAACTATAATAGGTAGCACAAATAAGATAGTGCTGTTTGAGGGGTTCATGGATTTTCTATCGGCCCAAAAACATCTTAGTGCCCAGATGACTCAAAGTTCTTACATCATTTTGAACTCAGTAAATCAGATTGGGGCAGCCATTCGTGAAATAAGAAAATTCAAGAGTCCTTTAATCGAAGTATTCTTTGACAATGATAAGGCAGGACGTGACTGCCTCAAAACGCTTTCAATCGAGTTTCCAAAAGTCATTGATGGCTCAGGCTTATATTCTGACGCGAAAGACTTTAATGAGTTCATAGTTCAATACCAATCAAAGCCAAGTAAAATCAACTTAACCTTTTAAAAATATGTCAAAAATTATTTCATCTATTAATCACAAGGGGGGAACCGCCAAAACAACGACTTCATTAAATCTTGGCGCAGCTCTTTCATTACTTGGGAACAAAATCCTACTCATAGATTTGGATCCGCAAGCCAATCTTTCTCAGTCACTAGGCGTTGAAGATATCCAAGAAACCATATCGGAAGTGTTTGCACAAAAAATTCAGACGCTGCCAATAAAAAAGATAAGTGAGAATCTTGACCTAGTGCCAGCCTCACTTGATTTATCAGCGGTTGAGCCTGGCATGTATTCAAACATCAATAGCTATTTTTTGTTAAAAGGACACGTTGATAAAATCCGCTCAAATTATGACTTCATTATAATCGATTGTCCCCCGTCACTTGGAATCTTTACTCAAAATGCCTTGATTGCTTCAACTGAAGTATTAATTCCGGTACAAGCCCAATTCCTTGCACTTAAAGGATTAGAGACGGTAAATAAACTCATCGCCACAATAAGAGAAAAACTTAATAATCAAATCTCTGTCATGGGATTGCTCATTACGCAGACCAATCACACGAAAATCAGCAGAGACATTAGCTATATTCTTAGGGAGACTTTTAAGGAAAAGGTTTTCGACACAACCATTAGGCAAAACGTTGCGCTTGCTGAAGCGAGTGCAAATCGAAAGGACATATTCAGTTATGCTCCAGAGAGCTTTGGAGCGATCGATTATATGAATTTGGCTAAAGAGATTCTACAATGAGCAAGGACTTTTCAAACTTATTGAGTGGTGCGCTTGCGAACAAGCAGGCGGATGAGTCTTCGGTTCGCGAACATATAATTATCCGTGAAGACTTCAGGGAACTTATACCGCAGCTTAAACCTGAAGAATTAAAACAGCTCGAGGAAAATATCCTCATCGAAGGTGTTCGTGATCATCTGATCATTTGGCCCGTAGATAACGGATTTGTTTTAGTTGACGGTCACAATCGCTTTTCAATTTGCCAAAAGCACAAACTTGAATTTCCGTTTAAGAAAATGGAATTCAAAGATGATGATGACGCCAGAGATTGGATGATAAAAAATCAGCTCGGTAGAAGAAATCTTACGCTTGAAGAGCAAAGCCATTTAAGAGGCCTTCGTTACAATAAGGAAAAATTACAGGGTAAAAGGTCAGACCTAACTTCTGGTCATTTTGACCAGAAGTTAAACACAGAGACAACAGCCGAAGTATTAGCTAAAGAATATGGTGTAAGTCCCAAAACGATTGTCAGGGATGGAGAGTTTGCGAAGGGTATCGAAGTAATAGCAAAAAGGAATCCTGACCTGAAAAGGAAAGTGTTGAAAGGGGAGACAAAGATTTCTAAAAGTGAGATTCAAAAATTGGCAAAGAGCCCAGAAAAAATTGATGAAGTCATCATCCAAGATTCTGAAAAGAAGGGCGCGGAACCGAAGCCAACTAAGCTATCAGCAAAGGAGGTTTCAGAAATAGCATTCGAATATATCTTAAAGGAAACTCGTCCACCTAAATCCGTCTATTATGAATTAGGGAAAAATCATGAAAACATTGATCCTTTAGAATTCTTTCAAGTTTGGGATACTGAAAGAAAGCTGAAAGAACAAAAGAGCAATCAACAAGGAGAGCAACCAAAATAAACAACATGATACTCTTAGGACTAAAAATAAAAACCATTCCAAAACCCAAATTAAGCGATCTCGATAAGGGTTATAGCCCACTATAACCCTTACAGGGTAGTGGGCCCTACGGGGGAAGCAACGACTAAAATTATAATAAAAATGAATAAAGTAACATGCATAAACATAAAGCCAGCCTTTCACAAAATATCTGAATCACACAATGAACGAACAGGAAAGGTCAAACATATTATAGCGGGTCGCGAAGATCAACACGAGCATTGGAGTCAGGAAACTATTTCATCCCGATTAAAAAAGATAACAGAATTTTATTTGAGCAAGGTCGGACAGAAACTGCAAATCACGGCATCGCCAATTCGAGAAGGCGTTGTAATCATTAAACAAGAGACAACAATGGATGAACTAAAGTCCCTTGGCAAAGCCCTCAAAGAACGTTTTGATATTGATTGCTTTCAAATTCACATTCATAAGGACGAAGGCCGCATAGTAAAACGAAATGAAGTCAAGGCTGCGAAAGTGCTTGAAGGGAAAACATTGATTGAGGGTGAACTTATTCTTAATCTGCACGCTCACATGATATTCGACTGGCAGAATAAAAGTACCGGCCGTAGTGTCAAACTTAATAAAGCCGACACGAGGGAGATGCAAACAATAACCGCGCAGGTACTTGGTATGGTGAGAGGTCAGCAAAACTCTAAAGCGGTCAGGCTAGAAGCTAACGAGTTTAAAGAATTTCGCGAAAGACTGAACGAAGATGTAGCTGAAGAACTTGACAAAGCCGAAGAATTAAAATCCAAAGCCCACGAAGAGCTTAGATTAATCGAAGAGCAAAAAAAAAACTCATTGCTCGAGCTGAAGAACTTAGAAGCCAAGACGAACGATATAAAGAAGTCTTCCAAAGAATTCAGAACGAACTACAATCAAACCTTACAAGAATTAAAACACTCCAGGGAAATGCTTAAAAAACTTGACCCGAAATTTGAGCTATTACGAAAACTAGAGATGCTGCCGTGGAGCGAATGTCGGGATAACAATGTTCAGGCATGGCTATCGCTTACGCACGGCTTCAGTGGAATCAGGATAAAATCAGGTCAGGATGGTTCCATATATTTTCAACAAGGTGACCAAACTGCCCGCCTAAAGGATATGCCTAAGGAAGCACAAACTACTATAAAGGGAAAACTCTTTGTTGATAAAGTATTCAAAAAGCAGGAGGGTATTAAATGGAGAAAATTTCATAATCGGAAAATTGATTAACGTATAATAATTATAACTAACCAAAACAATATGTACGACCACGAAAAAATTGCTAAAATAGCTGACTCAATCACGGATGAAGAGTATACAAAATACCGAGATTTTTTCTTGGCTATTTTGATTAATCTAGGATCTAAAGGTTTTACTGCATTGGAACACCTCAAAAAAATACCAAATCCGAGTGTTCCCGGAGAATTTTTATATGAATTTAAACTAAGTGATGCCTTTACAGAGTTTCTCACCTTCATGGAAAGTGAATTTCAAGGTAAAAACCAAGATATAAAGGCCGCGATTACGCTTAAAGTTATTGACGAACTGGTCATCAAGCCAATGTATGGTGAAAATGAAGATCGATCCTCGAGATGAAAAGAGATCGTAAACTTTTGACGGAAGCTATTAATGGGGCGATTGATGATTTTCCCAGAGAGAAACTTCATGAACTTTTGGAAGGTTGGTCAAGATCAGACTTGATCGAGTATTGCATAGAAAAATATGAAAGTGAATATAGCCTAAATGTTGGCAGTCTTGGAAGTTTTGGTGCAGATGAAGTGGCTTGGGTTGAGGTAATAGGTGTCTTTCAAATTTAGTTCGCATTCAAATCAAGAATTTAGATCTAAGTATTTAACAAAAACATTATGCTTTATTTCATTGGCGATACCCACGGAGATTTTGCTGAGCTTGCACATAAATTGGCCGTGAGAGGAATCAGGGATTCTCACCTCGTTCAAGTGGGTGACTTCGGACTTGGCTTTGGAAACAAAAATGAGGAGGAGTTAAAACTAAAGACCCTCAACAAAACATTGAAGGCAGGGAATAACTTGCTCTATGTAATTCGTGGCAATCATGATGATCCATCTTACTTTCAAAAATGGATGAAGATTAGCAACATCCGGTTGGTGCCTGATTACTCCGTTCTCGAGTTAGGCGGTTATTCAGTTTTTCTCGCAGGCGGGGCAATTTCCATTGACAGGAAAATCCGGAGGGAAGGCATAGACTATTGGAAGGAAGAAGAATTTGTTTTCGATACCGGGAAATTAGAAACTGTAATCGGAGAAATCAAAAACATCGATATTGTTGTCACTCATACCGCCCCAAGCGAATTCTGGCCATTTGATTTCAACAATCTTGTTAGAGCTTATGCAAGGCGGGATAACGATTTAATAGCCGATTTATCTAAAGAGCGAGAATTGCACAGCAAATTGTTGAAATACATCACCAATGATTTTAAACCAAGCCATTGGTATTACGGTCATTTTCACACCACCCACGATGACGAGTATTCCGGAATAAAATATTTCGCTTTGGGTGAGCACGAAATTCGGGAACACATCATAAATCCAAAGTAAATTCAGGAATCGCTTATGAAAACACTTGAGGAATGCATACCGCATGAGATAGCCAGGTTAGACGAAATTCAGTCATTGCTCACTGATTATAACCAGAGGGTCTCGAAGTGTCACGCAGAAATCAGAAACAGCCCGAACCTCTCCAAAGATGAAATAGCTGCCAACTCAGGGTATCGACAATTACTTATAGAAAGGGAGGCAGCGCGAAATCCAATCAATATATGACGATCGCACAAGCCGTAACGCTTTAATCGCAAGATTAACCACAATATCAGGAACGCACGCTTCCATATTAATGCAGATGTAGAGCGAATCTACTTTGATAACTCAAGTGGCTTATAAAAGAACCACTTGCTGCATCCGGCCAACTGCGATTTTGTCGACAAAAAAGGAAATATGCTTGTTACTGGCAGTAATCGGGAATAGACCATTGCGGATGCAATCCTCGAAACTTGTCATTTCAATTCTATTTAGTAAATTAACTCGGCATATGGAGCTAAAACTGAAATTACAAATCGGTCACGGCAAATTTATTCCGATCAATTATCAATATGAAATTGCATCGTGGATTTACAAAGTCATCAACCGTGCCGATGTATCGTACAGTACGTTCCTGCACGAAAAAGGATACCAGGCCGAAGGTCGCAATTTCAAAATGTTCACCTTCTCGCAGCTCGATCTCCGCCCTTACCAGCCCAAAGGTGAATATGTAGAACTGCTCGGAAAAGAAATTTCACTCACCGTTCGTTTTTTGATTGACACCAGCTTTGAAAATTTTGTCAAAGGTTTATTTCTCAATCAACAATTTTCACTGGGTGATAGAATACATCAATTAGACCTGCAGGTTTCGTCCGTTGAAACAAGTGCCGCTCCCGAATTTAAACCATTGATGCAATACCAATGCCTCTCTCCCATTTGCATCAGCCAGGCGCGTGGCGATGGCACCGCGGAATACTTGAACCCAACCAATAAAAATTTCGGAGAGCGACTCGTACAAAACTTAATCAACAAAGAGAAAGCGCTTCAAACAGTAGTGCCGCACACCACCAACCCAATAGTGGAAGACAAGCCCATGCCCTCTTACCGTTTTCGGTTGCAGAACGAACCGCGCAAAAAAGGAATCCACATCAAAGCACATACACAAGAACACACACAACTGATCGGCTACCTATTCCACTTCGAGCTCCTCGCCCCTCCCGAGCTACACGAGATTGGGTACTATGCAGGGTTTGGAGAAAAGAATAGTATGGGTTTTGGGTGTGTGGAGCCTAAATGATAAAACGATGACAGCAAATTATTTTTGCAATGACTTGAACAAGTGCGGTTTCTCCTGGCGGAGTATTTCGAGCAACTCTTTCAGCAACGGCATAACTATTCCCTCAATCTCCTCTGCCCTCTTCACGCTTAAATTATTAACAGGTAATTTACTGTTATCAAGACAAAAATATCCTTCCACTTTCTCCTTCGCAGGTTTCAAGTGCTATTTTAGTTTCTTTTGTGCTTCGGAGGCTTCTCTCATCCTACGGAAAGCTTCTTTATGGGATAAAGATTTAGATTTCTTAAGAAGTTCTTTCATTACTTCTTTCGGGTCTTTTCCAGAATCAAATGGATCGGAGGGAAATTGTTCGACAATTGGTTTCATCTCATACAAATATCCGAAAAAATCAAGATTAAACTCTATTTTCCACAATAGTATTGATCGATTTGATCTTCATCTGCTACTTGAACTTGTAAAATCTGCCTTTTATCCTCCCATATTCTGGATGCAATTAAAAGTATCCTCTTCTCGTTGCTGTAGCCACATTGAATGGAATAAAAATATTCGCGAGGATATCCTTCGATCTCCATCCATCTCGCTCGCGGGTTCCTGTGAACACTTAAAATTTCAGACAGAGAAATTCTATCTGGATCTCCAGCAAGATTTAAGCGCGATATGTCTATTTCAAAATCCATGCATTAAAAACCAGCCGAAAAAATTCGGCTGGGAAAGCATGTCTGGAATTTTAATTTTAAAGAAATGATATTCAATACCTACACAGGCAATGCAATGCTCAACAATGCAATTATGACTATTGAGGCATTGGGAGGCATTAAAAACGTTTCAGATATCACGCCAAATCTGTTGCTCGACTTATATCAAATGCTTCATTTAAAGGAATTAAATAAACGCATGAAAAGCTATACAATGCTTTTTACTAAAAATGGCCCTTTGCATAATGATGCCAAAAATGGTTTGATAACATATGATACATTGTTTCATAAACTGGTTAGTAATGTTGAACTTGAGGGGAATAAAACTTGCGAAGTCTCTGGGTTGAAATTCAATACCTCATTTGAAGAAATATTTATTGCCGCTCTAAAAGATATTGGATTAAATGATAAGGAGATTCAGAAGAAAGACACTAGCTTAAATCGCAACTGGTTTCCTCTAATTGGTGGATTAGGTTCTGATGCTCAGGCGTTGCCTCAGGCTAAATTTACTGTGCAGGTACACCCCATCTGTGTTGCTATCATGCAATTTCTACCATTGTCTGCCCTTTTATACAAGGGTCGTATCCTTTTAATTGATTCATCTAACTTCGATTTTGCAAGACAATATGTTGCTTCTCATGTAAAAGAAATTGAAAAGCGTATTCAAGCTACATCCGTTAAAGATCAAATTGAAAATGTTAAAGACTTTTCAAAAGGAAATTATCTTTTAAAAGCTATTGACCTCTTACAGAGTAAGGAGATAGACGATGAATATTCTGATTTAAACTTATGGAGTTTCTCTAATTCAGGAACAGGGGCAAGCTGCGAAATAGACAGGGTGCCCAATTCACTCCTCAAAAAACTCATGCGAATGAAGGGTAAGGCTAGTATTAGTCCGGAATTAGTCCGGATTTTGTCAGTACCTGAAACCTCGTACAAGTTCCTCGAATCTTTAGAGAATAATACAGAGTGGTTTGGATTGTACCCCAATGTATTTGGTTCAGGAAAGAATAGAAAAGAACATGAAGGGTTTTCAATAGATTTTCTTGAGGCATATTTCCAAGAAATTGATAGCCCACAAAAAACAGAATACGCCAAATACTTAGCCGCACTCATCAACAAATACAAAACTTCTTCATTTGAAAAGTACCTCACGAAAACAGATGCCTGGAAGGATAATAACTACAAGGCTGATTTGTTTGCTGTATTAGTGGAAGCCACAAAAAATGGGGAATGGGACTTATATCATCAATTGAATATTTTGGATAACACCGAACTACTTCCTGTAAAGAATTTCAGTTACAACATTTATAAGGTTACTCACTTCTACTATCAAAAGAAGAAATACAGTGAAAAAATACCGGAAAAAGGTAACCAAAAGTCACGGGTCGCCCAAGTTTGCGAATGGATTATTTCTATAATCCAACAAGATGTAAATCGTGAAAGGATTGGGCGGAATTTAGTAGACCAAAATTATGCTTCTGTCAGTTATTATGAATTGATGATACGGAACGCAAAACGTGAATCAATTCGCACCGAAACAATATGCTCTGTCTTTCATGATGAAGATTTTAATCCCTCGTGGTTTTCAATCAATGAATTATTAAGGATATTCTTCAATCAAAAAAATCAGGGCAATTATGAATTAAAGGAACTTCACGTGACCACGGAATGGACACAAGACCTTGCTTTTCAAAATTGGTTGGAGAAGATAAATGAATTTATTGCAGATTACCAGTCTTACTATTTTGACAAATACTCGAACAAACGAACCGGCAAAAAACCCTATGAAAAATTTTTGAATCAAATAAGCAGCATTCCAAGAGAGAATAATGACTTCGCCCGCTGGCTTAATGAAGCTGTGGAAAATGTAAGTGCCTACCTCCAATCTTCGGAAACACCAACCAATGATAAGTGGGTATCTGACACTTTGTTGTTTAATCCCTTGGGAGAAATCTCTATTTCATTCGCAAGATTCTCAATTAAGTTTTTATTTCATAAGCATTATTATTTTTCAACGATAAATCAGTCTTCAGAAGCATTAACCTTCCACTAACTAAACTTTTACAAACATGGCAAATCTCAACAACATTACTGGCGCACTTTTGATAGACGCTACTGCTGCATTTCTCAATGGGGCTGGTCTCGGTAGTGGCGAAGACAAAAACAAAGTCATTCCTAAAACATTCAGAGAAAAAATCAACAACCGATTTGAAGAAGTCCCTTATGTGTCAGCCCAATCATGGCGGAGATGGTTGAGAGATACAACTAATGAGGAGAACAATTGGAAACCTAGTGAACTCCGAGCAATTGGACCTGGCTCCGAAAAAGGTTCTACAAATAAAATCTCAACTGAACTAAATCCGATCGAATTTCCAGAAGATGATATTTTTGGATACATGAAAAGTGGATCGGGGGATGAGGAAAGTATTCAAAGGACATCTCCTTTCAAGACGTCAATATTAAAAGGCATTCGCAATATGAGAGCGTTGAATGTTGATGAAGCTTTTGTCCATCTCAAAGAGGGAACACCACTTCCCTATTCAACGCGTTTCTACTCTACCCACTTGGAGGGCTTTTTCAACCTAGAATACTATAGACTTGGCGTGTACGACAATCTTGGAAGTCATCAGGAACTTTCAAAAGAATTGACAGATAAACATAAAAGCAAGTTTGATATTTCAGATTTAACTAACTCCAAATTCAAACGCTACACATTAAAAGATGCCGATAAAATCCGCAAAGCACATGCTTTGGGTTTGTTAAAGGGATTGGCCTATCTACGCGGGGGTGCGAAGCAAGCTGCTTTTGGTTCAGATGTTTCTCCCAAAGTTTTGATCCTTGCAGGCATGGAATCGGCAAACCCGGTATTTAATAATCTATTTCTAGGAACAGGAGAAAAGCCTCAGCTTGATATGAATACAATCAGGCAAATAGCATCTGATTATAAAAGCAAGTTGGCGACACCTGTTTACATTGGAGTGCGCGCAGGCTATTTACAAAATGAAGAAGACGTAAAAGCACTGAATGATTCAAAAACATTTGTTGTCGATTCTCCAATCGCAATCGTCAACAAATTCAATGAAACTCATTTGAAATAATGGAGAAGGCACTGGAAGTTCGACTTACTGGATGGACAGCAACTCCGCGAATGCCTTTTGTTTTGTCGGGCAATGCAATATGCCTACCAACACCAACATATTCATTGTTGTTGGGATTGGTTGGCTGTTGCTTGGGCAGAGTTGTGGAAGCAAAAGAAATACAAATTGGATTCAATTATGAATTTGACAGTGTTGGCAGAGACCTTGAAACAAGGCAACGTCTTGAGTTTGATGGGAAAAAAATTAAGGGGCACATGAAGGGGAGCGATGCATACAACAGAGAGTTTCACGTATTACCAAAACTTACTCTTTGGATTGACCGAATTGATTGGGAAAATTTCTTTTTAAATCCAATAGGGACGCCATCGTTGGGACGGTCACAGGATATTCTAAAAATTGAATCGGTACAACAGGTAAAAGTAAGGACAATAGAAGAAGCTGAATTGCCGGGCTGTATGCTTCCGTTTAATTCTAACTTAAAAATTAGCGGTCAATTAGTTCAATTAGCCGAAGCCTTTGAAGAAGGTGATAGTATTGGAAGTGGAAGAAAACCAACCAAGACACGTATTTTCATGGCTGTGGCTAATGACAACAAAGCCAAAATTAAAATGCCCAATCTGTTTCAAACCATAGAGGAAAAACCAAAGAATTTCTATCTGCATAAATTCGGTAATGCAAACTGATTTTTTCGAACAGTTCATGGCAAAGAGCGATGGCATCACCACGTTGCCAATGCACACAAACCATGTGATTATAGCAGGAAAAAATCTTATTGAACAACTTCCGCTCTCTTCCGAAGAGAAAAAATATTGGAATGAGAAACTTTTCCGTTGCGCTGTGCTTCACGATTTAGGAAAAATCCATTCAGCATTTCAAAGAAGATTAAAAGGTGATAAGAACATTGATATTCGTCACGAAATAGTTTCCCTTTGGTTCTGTGAAAATTTTCTTGAACTGGAAAGAGATGAACTATTTGCAATAGCAACCCACCATAAAGGTATAATTAAAGACACAGCAGAAGGATCTAGCCATTTGAACATCGATAGTTTAAAAGACCACATGAGGGAACATTCTCGGCAAGACTATCTACTTTTAACTGAAACAACATTAAAAGAATGGTTGAAAATCATGCATTTGAACTTGCCAACAATCAACAAAGAGATTCAGCCTGAGATTTCAAAAGAAAGTATAAAGACTTTGCACTTTTTACATCAATCAAGAATCATTTTGAATGATGCTGACCGAAAACAGCTTTCTTTCACAAGAGCGTTACTAATTGCAGCGGACCACATTGGGTCAGCAAGAATGGAAAATGAGATTCCTACTTATCGTAAATTATGCTTATCAGACTTTCAACCAAGAGATAAAAACCAAAAAGCAATACCATTAAGAGGTTTTCAAGAAAGACTGCTGGACATCAAAACGGATATTGTACTCCATGCTCCCACCGGTTCGGGAAAAACAGAAGCTGCATTGAGCTGGATTTATGCCAATCAAACTGAAAATGCACGATTGTTCTATTTATTGCCTTACACTGCAAGTATTAATGCAATGGTTAAACGATTGAAACTAATTTATGAAAATGATAAAATTGAAAGAGTTACTGCGCTGCATTCAAAAACATTGGATTTTTTTTATGACCAACTAGCGAATGAAGAATCGAACGAAGAGAAAATTGAAATTGAAAAAGACTTTGAAAAAATTGAACAAAAGGCACGTTCAAAGAAGTCCCTTTCTAGAGAACTCTTTTATCCGATAAAAGTTGCCACATTACACCAGATATTAAAGGTTTCACTAAAAGGAAAGGGATGGGAATTAGCTTTATACGATTATAAAAATGCACTTTTCGTAGTTGACGAGTTTCATACTTACGATGCCCTATTAACAGGTATGTTATTGGCAAGCATCAAACTTTTCCGAAAACTATTTAATGCCAAATTTCTGTTCATGTCAGCTACAATACCAGATTTTATGCTTAATCACATTATCAATCAGGTTTTCGATGGCGACCATAAAAAAATTATCCGACCATCTCCTGAAAGTGATAGCGACAAAGAAATTCTAAACAGCAAACGACACAAATTTTTTTGTCAGCCTAACAAGTCCCTATCAGATTCCTTGAATGAAATTATAGATTATCTGACGCGGGGAAAAAGCGTTTTAGTAATCTTAAACAATGTGAAGAGTGCTCAATACATCTATGATAATATCCATTTCGATGGAAGCGCTGAGCTATTGCACAGCGGATTTCATAAAAAAGACAGAAACAGAATAGAAAAAACAATTACTCATGAAAATCATGATAATCGACCACAGCTTTTAATAGCCACTCAGGCGGTTGAGGTGAGTTTGGACATCGATTATGACATGGCCTTCATTGAAAATGCACCCATTGATGCTTTGATACAACGTTTGGGACGAGTAAACCGAGCGGGTAAAAAACAAATAGCATCAATTCTCCTTTTTGAAAAAATTATGGGCAGAACACCCTTTTATGACAAAGAAGTTATAAACGATACATGGGAATTGCTACTAAAACTGGATCAACAAGAATTATCTGAAAATGATTTAGTCAATGTTTGCAATCAAGTATATGCCAATGGGTACAATGAAAATCAGCAAAAAGACTTTCAACAAGGGTTATCAAATTCAACGATTAATAATTTTGAAACTGATTGGACAGCCGGGGATTGGAATAATTGGATTGAAGACATTATGGAAAACAATATGCAGAAAGTTGAAATTCTGTGTAGGAATCTAATTGAAGAATATGATGAACTAAGAAATCAAAAACGATATATCGAGGCAGCTCAACTATTAGTATCAGTTTATTTCTATGAACTAAATGGTACTAACCATAGAAAAGACATTAAGAGAAATGTTATTGTTGGCAATGATTTTGAATATGGCAAATTGGGCTATCTCAAAAAGAAAGAATTTGTTGAAGATAGAATTTGGTAAGTAAATAATCCATTCATCCTGTTTTACGCAACTCATAATGGAGAAATCATAAAGCCTGAAAACTGGAAATCACCGCCACCCATATCGCCTACCTCCACCTCTGCCACCGCAAGCTCTGGCTCTTTGCCAACGGCATCAATATGGAGCACACCTCAGAGGTAGTAGCCGAGGGCAAGCTCATCGGTGAAACAACCTACACAGACCGAGCCACAAAATATACTGAGATCGAAATTGATGGCGTAAAAATAGACTTCTACGATGCACGCAATAAAGTGGTACACGAAGTCAAGAAGTCGGCTAGTGTGGAAAAAGCACATATCGCGCAGGTGCAATACTACCTCTACAAACTTTCTCAAAAAGGAATCGAGGGCGCCTCCGGCATGATCGAATACCCCAGGCTGAAACAGCGCGAAGAGGTACCAGCTCTCTTACCTGAGGATATCAAAACGATTGAGCATTGGGAACAAGAAGTACACTCTATTATAGAGTCTGCCTCCTGCCCTCCTGTGATCACTGCTAAAATCTGTAAGCAGTGTAGCTACCATGATTTCTGCTATTCAACCGAAGTATGAAATGGCCAATTAAGGCACTCTACCTCAACGAAATGATAATTTCGGCCATTCCATGTGACCTTAAAAATAAATATTAGCACATGAAAAAACCATACTATCTTTTTAACCCTGGGCGTCTAAGCCGCAAGGACAATACCTTGAAATTTACTCCCATTGATGAAGAAGGGAACGAATTGCCCTCTAAGTTCATTCCGGTAGAAAGTGTTTCTGATTTGTATGTGTTCGGCAGTCTGGATGCCAACAGTGCGCTGTACAATTTTCTGGGCAAAGAACATGTAAGCGTTCACTTCTTCGACTACTACGAACATTACTCCGGCTCGTTCTTTCCAAAAGATTATTTACTCGCAGGCAAGGTTTTGGTAAATCAGGTAAACCATTATCAGCAGAATAAAAAAAGGATGGTGATCGCCAGAAAGTTTATCGAAGGGGCGGCTTTCAACATGCTCAAAAATCTGCGCTACTATCACAACCGTGACAAAGATCTCGATCCATTCATTAAGCCCATAGAAGATTTATCAGGGCACATTCAGGATTCTAGTGCCGTGGAAGAATTGATGGGCATCGAAGGAAATATCAGGCAAGTGTATTATCAATCATTCGATGTTATCTTAAATGATTTTGATATGGGTACACGCACGCGCCAGCCTCCACTCAATGAAGTAAATACCCTGATTTCGTTTGGCAACATGATGTGCTATTCACTTTGCTTGAGTCAATTATACCATACCCAGCTTAACCCAACCATCAGTTTCCTTCATGAGCCAGGTGCGCGCAGGTATTCCCTCGCCCTCGACCTCGCAGAAATTTTCAAACCGATATTAGTAGATCGTACTATTTTTCGGGTGCTGAACAAAAGAGAAATTAAGTCAGAAGATTTCTCACCAGAGCTGAACCGTTGTGTGTTAAAGGAAAGTGGAAAGAAAGCATTTGTCAAAGCCTGGGAAGAGCGACTGAATGAAACAATTCAGCATAGAGTATTGAAAAAGCATGTGAGCTACAAACACCTGGTAAAACTGGAGTGTTACAAATTGAGCAAGCACATCCTCGAAATGGAAGAATACAAACCATTCAAAATCTGGTGGTAGATGTACGTGATTCTGGTATATGATATAAACGTAAAGCGTGTAAACAAAATGCTCAAGTTATGCCGCAGGTATTTACATTGGATTCAAAATTCAGTTTTTGAGGGCGAGATTACTCAGGTGAAGTTGAAAGAATTATTGGCGAGTGCGAATAGCATCATGGAGGATAAGGATAGCGTGATTATCTTTAAAAGCCGGGATCAAAAATGGCTCGAAAAAGAGATCATAGGCGTTGAGAAAAACACAACGGATAATATATTATAGGTTGTCGATCGCTTGTTTTTTAACCCACTGCACGAAAGCGGAAGTGACTGAAAATCAAAAAAAGTCCAATTACAGAACAGAAATAGGGTTGTCAGCGATAGGGTAAAATTTGTCCACCGCTTATTGACGCAAAATGGATGAAGCTTAAGCGCAAAAAGTCAGGAATCGAAGTTAAAATAAAGGATTTAAAGCCTAATTTTATCGGCTGTTAATCGCACCAACGTGGAATTGAAATTACACAGTGCTCATTATATGCAATGTCTTGCCCCACTGTTAATCGCACCAACGTGGAATTGAAATCCACTAGGTTGACCTGGCACAAGAGAAGATGCCACTGTTAATCGCACCAACGTGGAATTGAAATTTTATAGTATTTTTCCGGTTATATAATCCTTAATCCTGTTAATCGCACCAACGTGGAATTGAAATTGGGGTGCGTTTATTATTCAGGCCAATGGCGTGTGGCTGTTAATCGCACCAACGTGGAATTGAAATAACTTGGTTTTATTGGAACAATACCGGGGCTATGCTGTTAATCGCACCAACGTGGAATTGAAATCATAAAGACATTTGCTGACTTCCAACAGGCTAATGCTGTTAATCGCACCAACGTGGAATTGAAATATGGAAAGAGCGGGGTCTGTGGCAGCCACACCTTGCCTGTTAATCGCACCAACGTGGAATTGAAATCCAACGAGCTGGCTCGGCTGGCTACGGGTGGCTTGCTGTTAATCGCACCAACGTGGAATTGAAATTGAAAATAACCGGGGCTATTGACCTCGGAGGAACAGCTGTTAATCGCACCAACGTGGAATTGAAATCGCATATAGTGGACGGTATTGCCCAAGTTGATAACTGTTAATCGCACCAACGTGGAATTGAAATAAAAAATTGACGATGGAAAAACATGACTCTGAATCTGTTAATCGCACCAACGTGGAATTGAAATTACTATTCAGAATGAGACAAGAACTGGATATAATACCTGTTAATCGCACCAACGTGGAATTGAAATTTAAATACATTCGTACTTATTAGCCCTCCAGTATACTGTTAATCGCACCAACGTGGAATTGAAATCACAATAGGCAAGTTTGAACAATTGGCACATACAAACTGTTAATCGCACCAACGTGGAATTGAAATTGCTGTTCCGGTACTTAATGGAATGCCTGCCGCAGCTGTTAATCGCACCAACGTGGAATTGAAATTCGGTAAGCACTTCTGGAAAATTTTTTCCGCCATAGCTGTTAATCGCACCAACGTGGAATTGAAATTTGGGTGGCAATATTTTGCCCGCTAATGTGTGGCTCTGTTAATCGCACCAACGTGGAATTGAAATCTGAAAGGCAATGAACCCGGTAATAAACCACCTTCCGCTGTTAATCGCACCAACGTGGAATTGAAATAAGTTTCGGCTTGAATCAAAAGATCAGGTAAACCTACTGTTAATCGCACCAACGTGGAATTGAAATTAGCTTTTATGGATTCGTTTCGCCATTTTGGAAAGCTGTTAATCGCACCAACGTGGAATTGAAATTGGTGAAGATTATGCAAAAGAAACGATCATCTTCCTGTTAATCGCACCAACGTGGAATTGAAATAGCAATGGAACAAAGGGAACGGGCACCAACTTATCTGTTAATCGCACGACTTTGACATCGGTGTAAACTATACAACCGAAGCTAACGGGCACCAACTTATCTGTTAATCGCACCAACGTGGAATTGAAATTTACATTGTTATACGTGCCAATGCCCATGTAAACACCTGTTAATCGCACCAACGTGGAATTGAAATAGCCATGCCCCTAAAGTGTATGGTTCGATAGGAAGCTGTTAATCGCACCAACGTGGAATTGAAATACTCAATACCCGTTGGAAGAAATTTCTGTAGACCCCTGTTAATCGCACCAACGTGGAATTGAAATCATACTACGCAAAGCCAAAGAAGGCCACCCTATACTCTGTTAATCGCACCAACGTGGAATTGAAATTTGTGTAAGGGTTCTTCCTGTATTTCAAACCATGCTGTTAATCGCACCAACGTGGAATTGAAATCTATTACAGAAATTCAAAACCACTTTAACAAAAACCTGTTAATCGCACCAACGTGGAATTGAAATTTGTGAAATTAATCCTTTTGGCCGAAAGGTTTTAAACTGTTAATCGCACCAACGTGGAATTGAAATAAAAGGGGAACGGCTACTGAAAGATAGGACGCGGCCTGTTAATCGCACCAACGTGGAATTGAAATCTGGCAGATGTAGATTATACTGTGATAGATGAGACTGTTAATCGCACCAACGTGGAATTGAAATAAATGAGTCCTTTGGCACATGCTCACCATAAGTGAACTGTTAATCGCACCAACGTGGAATTGAAATTGGGTTCGATCTTAATTGCCCGCACCAAAACACCCTGTTAATCGCACCAACGTGGAATTGAAATCCGCCTAATACACGGGGAAATGTGCGCAGATGACAGCTGTTAATCGCACCAACGTGGAATTGAAATAAAACACCTCACACTTGTGACTACCAACCTTACACTGTTAATCGCACCAACGTGGAATTGAAATTGAAGTAGGACGGGAGGTTATTTCGGTGTCAATACTGTTAATCGCACCAACGTGGAATTGAAATAAAACTTCATAAAAAATTAAAGAAATGATCAACAACCTGTTAATCGCACCAACGTGGAATTGAAATATCACATTTTTTTGAAAACAGGTGCTAAAACTAACTGTTAATCGCACCAACGTGGAATTGAAATCTGGCAGATGTGGATTATACTGTGATAGATGAGAAGGCTGTTAATCGCACCAACGTGGAATTGAAATCAATTACATACATATCAATTCCAGGAAACAATGAATCTGTTAATCGCACCAACGTGGAATTGAAATCATTAAATTTACCCTTAGGCACGCTCATTAAAGTATACTGTTAATCGCACCAACGTGGAATTGAAATAACCTATCCTTGCAAGGAAGCTATTGGGATGCTTCCCTGTTAATCGCACCAACGTGGAATTGAAATTATTTTTTTGACTTCCCTTTTCATTGTTTCTATGGCTGTTAATCGCACCAACGTGGAATTGAAATATAAAATTTGTCAATACGGTTCAAAATAGGATACAATCTGTTAATCGCACCAACGTGGAATTGAAATCATCTATGCCGAATCTCAATATTCAGATTATTCACTGTTAATCGCACCAACGTGGAATTGAAATAGTACATTCTGGATAGCCCTCAATATTTGACCTTGCTGTTAATCGCACCAACGTGGAATTGAAATATGTTACGGTTATATTGTTCATTCTTTTTAATTTTTCTGTTAATCGCACCAACGTGGAATTGAAATTCCATTACCTTCTTGGATTATTGAAGGGGATAACTGCTGTTAATCGCACCAACGTGGAATTGAAATAATATACCGGGCCAATTGGTTTATTTTCAAGGTAGCTGTTAATCGCACCAACGTGGAATTGAAATCACTTCCCAAAATAGTTACTGCGCCCCCTAAAGTCTGTTAATCGCACCAACGTGGAATTGAAATACAATTCGTTTGCTAGTTGGTTTTGATCATCGGGGTCTGTTAATCGCACCAACGTGGAATTGAAATACAACATGTATAAAACATAGGGCAACGGTAAGTGCTGTTAATCGCACCAACGTGGAATTGAAATAATGCAAAGATCGGTGAATGCAGATATAACAGGCGCTGTTAATCGCACCAACGTGGAATTGAAATAAATATAAATCCCCTACACTTGCTCCCTGAAATATCCCTGTTAATCGCACCAACGTGGAATTGAAATCTTATTAATGAATCTTGTTTTTACTTCTTCTGTAACTGTTAATCGCACCAACGTGGAATTGAAATCTTGTATTCGTATGCAGCCAAATGCGCTATAATGCTGTTAATCGCACCAACGTGGAATTGAAATCACAAAAGCAAATGAAGTTATCGAATAGGGTCCACTGTTAATCGCACCAACGTGGAATTGAAATTCGAAAGATTTAATTTTTCCATTTTAAATTCGTTCTGTTAATCGCACCAACGTGGAATTGAAATATAATGCCTGTGGCCACGGGGTTGCTCAGGGCTATTGCTGTTAATCGCACCAACGTGGAATTGAAATTTGGATTGTCTGCAATTAAAAAGCGGGTGAGTTTCTGTTAATCGCACCAACGTGGAATTGAAATCTTGTTAATACTTGTCCTGCCGTTCCAGCCCCTGCCTGTTAATCGCACCAACGTGGAATTGAAATAGCTCACGTGGGCGCATAGCAATGCCGAAACAGAACTGTTAATCGCACCAACGTGGAATTGAAATCACAAAATCGGCAAAGATGCCCACCGGGCGATTGTCTGTTAATCGCACCAACGTGGAATTGAAATAATATTACTACCCCTACAAATATCTACAGTCAAGATCTGTTAATCGCACCAACGTGGAATTGAAATCGAAGAAGATTAAACAAGGTGGCGCGCGTGAAGGTGCTGTTAATCGCACCAACGTGGAATTGAAATCTGAAACCTCCGCTGCCTCCGCCCACAGGTGCGCCAGCTGTTAATCGCACCAACGTGGAATTGAAATACTTTTTTTTAATTACATCACAAGCAAATGCGATCTGTTAATCGCACCAACGTGGAATTGAAATCTTGGTGTAGGCTTATCACATCGGTGTAGCCTTCCTGTTAATCGCACCAACGTGGAATTGAAATCGTGAAGTCTGTCCACTCTATTGAAGTTTTGTTCACTGTTAATCGCACCAACGTGGAATTGAAATATGTTTCTGAGGAAGTTCATAAGTAAAGGCGGTCGCTGTTAATCGCACCAACGTGGAATTGAAATTATAATGGCAATTATTCCTTGGTGCAGATTGTGTGCCTGTTAATCGCACCAACGTGGAATTGAAATTCGAGTAGGTTGTTGCAACCCGTTACGGGGTTCCACTGTTAATCGCACCAACGTGGAATTGAAATTTCCAAGACTTCGTGGCGAAATAGCTGGCTTGGACTGTTAATCGCACCAACGTGGAATTGAAATTATCAAAAACAGATTGAATCTGAGACTGACGGGACTGTTAATCGCACCAACGTGGAATTGAAATACCATTGGGCTGCGCCACGATACCAGGAGGGCAATAGCTGTTAATCGCACCAACGTGGAATTGAAATTAGACGACAGTGGCAACAATACTGGCGCACCTGTGGCTGTTAATCGCACCAACGTGGAATTGAAATATCCAAACAGTGCCGCCAAGGCATTGACTCCAAACCCTGTTAATCGCACCAACGTGGAATTGAAATAGACCAAGTGGCCACTTCGCCTATGCCAATTAATCTGTTAATCGCACCAACGTGGAATTGAAATATAGTTCACTATCAAGTCGTTTTTCTGCCATAGATCACTGTTAATCGCACCAACGTGGAATTGAAATACCACTAACGAGTTTCCTCCATAAGCCCCAGTGATCTGTTAATCGCACCAACGTGGAATTGAAATTTAATCCTACCATACCCGGATCTTTTTCGTTGACACTGTTAATCGCACCAACGTGGAATTGAAATAAAGGAGGAACTAACGTAACGATTCCAACTTCAACTGTTAATCGCACCAACGTGGAATTGAAATTGTATTGTCCTGATTAATATTGACAAACTGGACATTCTGTTAATCGCACCAACGTGGAATTGAAATGTGACAGGGTCAATCGGCAAAATAGCCTTCAAAATTCTGTTAATCGCACCAACGTGGAATTGAAATAGGGAGGAGCAGTAACAAATACCTATGGCACCGGCTGTTAATCGCACCAACGTGGAATTGAAATTTGCTTGCTGTCGAGTACCGCATCTATAAAGTCGATACTGTTAATCGCACCAACGTGGAATTGAAATCCTATAAAACCAGTTGTCTTGGTAATCCCCCTCAACTGTTAATCGCACCAACGTGGAATTGAAATCCGGGAACGTAGGGGTAATTATATCGGGGTGCATTGCTGTTAATCGCACCAACGTGGAATTGAAATTCAAAAGTAAAAGTCTGGAAGTGGGTTTTGCTGGCTGTTAATCGCACCAACGTGGAATTGAAATTGAAAATAACTGGGGCTATTGACCTCGGAGGAACAGCTGTTAATCGCACCAACGTGGAATTGAAATTTGTGTAAGGGTTCTTCCTGTATTTCAAACCATGCTGTTAATCGCACCAACGTGGAATTGAAATGATTATGGCAAAGAAAGCAGGCCAAACTTTGTGGGCTGTTAATCGCACCAACGTGGAATTGAAATTCCTGTAAATTCAAATCCCTTCTTTGGTGTCGGTTCTGTTAATCGCACCAACGTGGAATTGAAATGTGTAGCTTCCTTCATCCCTAATCGACTGAACGGCTCTGTTAATCGCACCAACGTGGAATTGAAATTTGTAATAGGCTTGTGCGAGGAGTTGCGAATATTGTCTGTTAATCGCACCAACGTGGAATTGAAATTGTGCCAAAACTTCCCCGGAACACGTTATTACCTTGCTGTTAATCGCACCAACGTGGAATTGAAATAAGGATATGCGTAGGCCGATTGTTTTGGTTGACCCGCTGTTAATCGCACCAACGTGGAATTGAAATATATCTTGAAAGTTGAAACCCTTGGCACCGATAACTGTTAATCGCACCAACGTGGAATTGAAATTCGCCTTCATAACTTCTCCTTTGTCCTCACCGAAAGCTGTTAATCGCACCAACGTGGAATTGAAATTAGATTACATCCGATGCTTTCACATTTGCAGCGTCTGTTAATCGCACCAACGTGGAATTGAAATGGATTAACAATACTCAAAACAAGATATTGGTTTTGCTGTTAATCGCACCAACGTGGAATTGAAATACGGTACAAAGCGCGATCTCCAATTTTCTGGTTAACTGTTAATCGCACCAACGTGGAATTGAAATCTCGAAAGTATTTTTGTGATTTGCTCGGAACCCATTCTGTTAATCGCACCAACGTGGAATTGAAATCTTTCAAAAAAATATTATCAGCGACACATTGGAACTGTTAATCGCACCAACGTGGAATTGAAATTCAAGGAGTTGTATCGAACTCAACCCCGAAAACATCTGTTAATCGCACCAACGTGGAATTGAAATTTAAAAAACCGCTTGTAAAACCAGTTGTCTTGATACTGTTAATCGCACCAACGTGGAATTGAAATTGGCTAGGCAAAGATTGGGACGAAAAAGAGTGGCTGTTAATCGCACCAACGTGGAATTGAAATAGGTTATAGCCCGCCTGAGCATAGCACCACGAACACTGTTAATCGCACCAACGTGGAATTGAAATTTAACGGGCGTACCAACAGCCCCGGTATTCGACAGCTGTTAATCGCACCAACGTGGAATTGAAATATAGTTTCAGAAAAATACTTTCTCATTTTGGATTCCTGTTAATCGCACCAACGTGGAATTGAAATCCATAAACCTTCCTTGATTCTTCTTAGCGAAGTTCTGTTAATCGCACCAACGTGGAATTGAAATACTATTAAGGCAGCCTAAAAAAAGTCACTATACCCTCTGTTAATCGCACCAACGTGGAATTGAAATAAGGAATTTGAGGACAAAGTAGAGGAGTATTTTGCCTGTTAATCGCACCAACGTGGAATTGAAATTAGTTTTAGATTTTGCATATTCTCAAAATTCTATCGCTGTTAATCGCACCAACGTGGAATTGAAATTTGAGAGTCAAGGTTCGGGTCAAGCATGACATCCCTGCTGTTAATCGCACCAACGTGGAATTGAAATTTGTAATATGTAATCTTGCTTTTCTGTTCATTGTCTGTTAATCGCACCAACGTGGAATTGAAATGAAGATGGCGGGAGCGCGGTTTCTGATTTCAATTTGACTGTTAATCGCACCAACGTGGAATTGAAATATAATTATGCGTGGATAGAAATTGTCCGCGCGGTTCTGTTAATCGCACCAACGTGGAATTGAAATAAGGAAAAACAAAATGGGTGGAGAAACAGTCCACCTGTTAATCGCACCAACGTGGAATTGAAATTGCTGAACATCAGCGAACAAATCAGAGTTTTTTCGCTGTTAATCGCACCAACGTGGAATTGAAATTGTTGAAACCGTTCAATATACGTAGTTCCCCGTCAGGCTGTTAATCGCACCAACGTGGAATTGAAATTTAATTAAAGCGGAAATTGATAAAAACAACGAACAGCTGTTAATCGCACCAACGTGGAATTGAAATATGCTTTGCCCGCGCCAGTTCGATGACCGCGTAAAACTGTTAATCGCACCAACGTGGAATTGAAATAAAAATATGGCAGGACTATTATAAGTTCCTTGGGGACTGTTAATCGCACCAACGTGGAATTGAAATAGAAAATGGCAATTGTTCCAAGTCAGGAGGTTACGCCTGTTAATCGCACCAACGTGGAATTGAAATTCATGTACAAAGTACATTGCAAGCATTTCATTGCCTGTTAATCGCACCAACGTGGAATTGAAATAGGGGATGGGGCATTTAACCGGAAGACTTTCAAATCTGTTAATCGCACCAACGTGGAATTGAAATTGAACTGATAACGCCACTGGAGGCTGATGTAAAAACTGTTAATCGCACCAACGTGGAATTGAAATGATCATAATTACCTTCGTTAGGAAGGTAGTCGACTCTGTTAATCGCACCAACGTGGAATTGAAATTAAAGATAATCTCCTTGCACTGGCAATTGTCCTGCTGTTAATCGCACCAACGTGGAATTGAAATCGATAACCGTGGACATGCGGGATTAATGGGTGGAACTGTTAATCGCACCAACGTGGAATTGAAATTGCATTTGGCTGCGTGCCGTAGGCAACGCCAAGTCTGTTAATCGCACCAACGTGGAATTGAAATCTTACTATCCCATAGGTGAAATTCCCCCTCAGTATGCTGTTAATCGCACCAACGTGGAATTGAAATGAGGTAAGGGAACGTTTTATAACTAATATAGGAGGGCTGTTAATCGCACCAACGTGGAATTGAAATACTACAACCCTAAGCTGGGCAACTGGCAATATGGCGCTGTTAATCGCACCAACGTGGAATTGAAATCTCCCTGATCTTCATAGCCTCTTGGATGGCTTCTACTGTTAATCGCACCAACGTGGAATTGAAATATTTTAGCAGCTGCGATTCTGAAAATCGAATCATTGCTGTTAATCGCACCAACGTGGAATTGAAATTCAAAACGGTACGCATTATGTCCGAATCAATGGCTGTTAATCGCACCAACGTGGAATTGAAATTTGACTTGCATAAGGGTGAAGGCTATGGCAAAAAACTGTTAATCGCACCAACGTGGAATTGAAATGTAAAGGTGCGGCTGATATTTATAAGCTGGCCACCTGTTAATCGCACCAACGTGGAATTGAAATGGGAACGATCGCCATCTGCTCAAAAAAAGTTTTGAAATAATAAGGAACATTTTGTAACATTGCACTGTTACAACCATTTAGATGCCTAAAGAGTATATCGCTTATGAAGGGGAGCAGTTTACGATCGAATGGTATTATTCCTCCAAAGGGGAAATTCAGGCACGCCAATATTACCTTGAGCTGGACGATAGTGACCGTATAAAGGTTCTCAAGCTATTTAAAATGATGGGTGACATCGGTAAAATTAGCGATCAAACGAAGTTTAGAAATGAGGGCGACAAAATTTATGCATTTAAGCCTCAACCACATCGATTCTTAAGTTTCTTCGTGGAAGGGAAGAAAATTATAGTTACAAATGCTTTCTGGAAGAAGCAGGATAAGTTGCCTCCAAGAGAAAAAGAAAGAGCGCTAATCTGCATGAAATCATATAAGGATAGAATAAAGGAGGGCACATATTATGAATAAGAAGAAGAATAAGGGTAAGCAAATTAGTACCTTCGAAAGGGAAATGCAGGATGCCAAATTTAAGGCAGCCTTTGACAAGGAGTACCAGGAGTTCGCTCTGCAAGAGCTTTTATCTACCATGTCACAGGGTGATGAGAGATCGGTAAGAGCTCTGGCAAAAGCTGCTGAACTACATCCCAATGCCGTTCAAAATTTAAGATCGGGCAAGACTACTGATATTAAACTGACTTCATTTCTCAGAATAGCGAGAGCTCACGGTTTTAGTATCGAACTTGTAAAAGGGGACATACATATTCCCGTGGCAGCGAAAAAAAAACAAACTGCAATTGGCTTAGTTAAAGGGATTCATGCTAGATCGTTTTAGATTATTTTGCCATCTTTTTTGCCACCTATAAAATTGTAAAGTACTATATATCACATAGTTAAGTACATTCTAAGGTACTCCCGTCCCGGGTACTCTTGGATAATCATCAGTAATTATCCCTTACAATCCGTTGTAATTAAAATGATACCCTTATCGTGAGCGATCACCATACCTCCAATTTACGACATCATAATAGTGTTTTCTAAACGATGCTCATTGCAACCTTGTTACGAATCGATTACGGGAAAAACAACTTCCGCAAATTCCGAAATAGGTTTGCCATCTAATTCCAGAAACGGGCAGAGGGTGAAAATCATCCTGACGTCAGCCTCCATCACCTGGCAACGATTATTTTTGGGGTCAACTGAAGATAATAAGCAGAACTAAGGTCTTTCCACCCCTACTCCTCATTTTTCTTCCATTGGTGTACTATCAAACCCATCTTTTGTCCAATTGCTTAACTTGCCTTAATGATCGACAACAAACTTAGGCTGTACTGGATACTACAGATTGTAGGTTGGTCATTCTATGCAATTTTTGAGAGTGTGGCTCATATTATGGCCTATGGAATAGAATCCTTCAGTTCAGACCGTATCATTTTCTACATCTACGAAACATTCCTCTGCTTTATAGTCACTCATATTTACCGTAATTTCATCAACAAGTGGCTTTGGTTCAATCTTAGCATGGTTCATGTAACCTTGCGCATTATCGTCAGCGTTTTGGTGATGGGGATTATCCTCTATTTTTTGCGGATTCCGGTTTCTACTCCATTGGGAATAAACGCGACACTTGCCTTTGACGGATTGCACATTTTAGAGGGGTCATTGTTTTATGCCTTTATCTTTTTTTTGTGGTCAGTGCTTTATTTTATCTATAATTATTTCGAACGGTACAATAAATCGCTTAAAATGGAAGCCAAGGTAAAAGAGATTGAGTTGAACCACTTGAAAGCCCAACTCAACCCTCATTTTATTTTCAATGCGATGAACAGTATCAGGGCCTTAGTGGACGAGAACCCCAGCAAATCGAAACAAGCCATTACCCAGCTTTCTAACATCCTTCGCAATTCGCTAGCTACTGAAAAAAAAGGGCTAACAAAATTTGAAGATGAATTGAAAATTGTAAAAGATTATCTTAGCTTGGAAAGCATCCGGTTTGAAGAGCGACTAAATATTGAATACGAAATCGCTCCGGGCTCCAACGATTTTTGGGTGCCCCCTTTTATGATCCAAACTCTGGTTGAAAATGGTATTAAACACGGCATATCTCATCTAAAAAAAGGCGGGTCTATCAGGGTGAAAACCATCCTTCATGATGATGAACTAAAAATACAAATCGAGAACAGTGGCCAATACCTTAACGGAAAAAGCAAAGGCCTGGGCCTCACTAACACCTCACAGCGGCTAAAACTTTTGTACGGTGATGCCGCTTATCTACGAATAAGCAACGAAAATAATAATTTTGTTTTAACTGAAGTTAAAATTCCTCATTTATACAATTTATAAAATAACGAATGAAAGCACTAGTGATTGATGATGAGCGCCTGGCACGTAAAGAATTGATGAAATTGCTGGAAGAGCATCCTTCCATTGAAGTAGCTGGTGAAGCCATGAATGCTGATGAAGCCGAAAAAATGATTGAAGAGCATGACCCCGATTTGCTTTTTCTGGATATCCAAATGCCGGGACGCAATGGCTTTCAGCTCTTAGAGTCGCTTGACTCCGCTCCGCTCGTAGTATTTACCACAGCCTATGACGAATTTGCTCTCAAAGCTTTTGAAGTGAATGCGCTTGATTACCTGCTCAAGCCAATCCAACCGGAGCGACTAAGCGAGTCGGTGCACAAAATATTCGAAAAAGAGAAAGTGAAGGCCGGTCGCATCCACGATAAGAAACTTGGTGTTGACGATCAGGTGTTCGTGAAAGATGGGGAACGCTGTTGGTTTGTGAGCCTTGCCAATGTGCGAATGTTTGAATCGGACGGAAATTACATCAAAGTCTATTTTGATAATAACCGCCCGATGATTCATAAATCATTGAATGCCCTGGACGAAAAATTAGATGAGCGCGCTTTTTTTAGGGCCAGCCGGAAACATATTATTAACTTAAGTTGGGTAGAAGGGATAGAAAGTTGGTTTAACGGTGGGCTAATGGTGAAATTAAAAGGGGGTGACAAAGTGGAGGTGAGCAGGAGACAAGCCGCTAAGTTCAAAGATTTGATGAGCCTGTAATAAACAAAAAACCCCGTCTTGGATATTCAAAACGGGGTCAATAAGTTAGTTAAAATCGACTAAGCAGTAGCAGTGGAATGCTCTGCTTTTGTTTGCTGCTTTAAGATCACTGTTTTCTTAGCCTTATAGCCGCAATAGCCACATTGGTAGTGTTTGGTGATTTCCCCTTCATCTGTTTCAGTTGGTTGTCTCACAATTTCTTCCCTTACCAATTTGAAAGTTTGGTAATTGCACTCTGGGCATTGTATCGCATGAAGATGGCCAGCATATTTCTCAATTTGAATGTAGCCCGTTTCCTCATCTTTCCACACGTCATAATCTACTGAAAAAACATTTTCTTCTGCCTGCATCCCTTCATCCAGGTACGCATCTTCTTCTTCTTCACTCAGCAACTTCATAGGTTTTCCCGTTTTCGGAGAAACCCTAGGCATATAGCGCAATACCTTGAGGCGCTTTTCGATGTAGAATGGATAATAGAATTTTAAAAGGTTTTGTACAATTACAGCAACAATTAAGCCCATCGCGGCAGTGACAAATATCCGTACACCGATCAGCACAGTGGTAGTGTGGGTAATTGACGAATTCGCGTAAAAACAGCCACCAATAATTAACACAATGACAGCCACCCATAAACTGTTGATTTCATACTTATTAATGAAATCGTACTTTTCCTTACTGCCCTTGGTGGTGGCAAATCGAATGAAGTAGCCCAATGCGATAAGCAGACCGAGCGCCAAGCTAGCATACGCCAAGTTAGTAGCCAGCGCATTCCAGGAATCGTAGTTTTCGTCCGGCTCCGCATAAGGGTCAACAGTTTGGGCAAAGGAATTAATCGCCATCATGACTAGAACCATCGTATTAACAAATCTCATAATAGTTAGATTTTTTGGGTTTCCTTACAAGAGATCAAATATAGTTAAAAGAGTTAAAATTATTTAATATCCTTAAATAACAAATATAATGCAATCAAAAGCATTCTTAATGCCAATTGAGTAAAAAAAGTAAGTTTCAAAATCACTAGTTAGGAACTAAGAGGAATTCTGAAATAATCGAGATTGCGGCTTCAGGCTGCTCGAACATGCCCATGTGGCAGGTTTCGTTCAAAATACGGACAGTTCCCTTTTTTAACGAATGTCCAAATCCCCTAATACTTTCTGTAGTGATTATGCTGTCATGTTCACCGCCTAAAATAAGCACTGGTTTATTAAAATTGTTTAAAATATCACTTGTAGAAGCCCTATCCCGCATGGCCGTTGTGTAGGCAATCAATGTTTCCTTCGAAGTTTTTCTAGCGATTTTGTCAACACTGGGGATAGCCGGATGTTTTTTGTCAAAAAATAATCCGGGAACGAAGGTATCCACAAATGGAGCAACGCCATTATTATTTACAAATTCAATAACCCGGTTGCGGTTGGATTTCCGTTCTGCACTGTCTGGATAGGGTGTAGAGTGAAATAAACCTAACCCGGCAATATTTTTACTTTCACAAGAGGCCATTGCCAAAGCCACGTATCCACCCAAAGAATGCCCGATCACAACTGGAGCGTCAAGATTGATTTGATCCATCCAATTCAACACTTTCTTGGAAATATCTTCGATAGAAAAAGGAATCGACAGCGGAGAGCTTTGGCCAAAGCCGGGGAGATCAATTATGAAAACCTCAAAACTTTCTGCTAGTCGGTCGGCAAACCCACTCCATATTTCGTGGTTCTCGCAAAAGCCGTGGATTAATACCACAGGCCTTCCTTTGCCCAGTTTTTTATAAAAAATTTCATCCATTACGCTTCTTCCTGCGCAGGCTCAAGCATGGCGATCACCGCTCGTTCAATTCCCTCCGGATCAAAACCACATTCGCGATGCAGTTCCAGTTGCTCGCCATGCTCGATGACCGCATCTGGAATTCCTAGTCTTTTTATTTCAGCCTGGTAATGGTGATCGGCCATAAACTCAATAACGGCACTACCAAAACCGCCCTGTATGCAACCGTCTTCAACGGTCACTATTTTTTTGAATTTCTTAAAGACCACATGAAGTATGGCCTCATCCAAGGGTTTCGCAAAACGAAGATCGTAATGTGCAATGCGCAGACCGTGTTTCTCTAATCGCTCGCATACCTCAATGGCATAGTTTCCAATATGACCTAGGGTAAGAATGGCCAATTCGTCACCTTCTTTTATTTTTCTGCCCGTGCCAATTTCAATTTCTTCAAAGGGTGTTTTCCAATTGGGCATCACGCCCTGTCCGCGCGGATAGCGAATCGAAAAAGCTTTTTCCTTTCTTGGCAACTGCGCTGTGTACATTAAATTTCTTAATTCCGACTCATTCATTGGAGCTGCAACAATCATGTTGGGCAAGCACCGGAAATAGGCGATGTCATACGCCCCATGGTGGGTTGGCCCGTCTGAGCCTGCAAATCCTGCCCGATCAAGGCAGAAATTTACCGGAAGGTTTTGAATACAAACGTCATGCACCACCTGATCGTAGGCACGCTGCATAAATGAACTGTAAATATTACAGAAGGGAATAAGCCCTTGCGTTGCCAAGCCTGCCGAAAAAGTTACAGCATGTTGTTCAGCAATGCCCACATCGATAGCGCGATCGGGCATTTCATTCATCATAATGTTCAATGATGAGCCAGACGGCATCGCTGGGGTAATGCCAATTATTTTATCGTTCAATTTTGCCAGCTCCACTATAGTATGCCCAAACACATCCTGATATTTAGGAGCCTGAGGTGCCGAGTAGGTTTTTTTATAGATCTCTCCAGTGATTTTATCAAATGTGCCCGGTGAATGCCACGTGGTGGCATTTCCTTTTTCAGCTGGACCGTAGCCTTTGCCTTTGGTAGTAATACAATGTAGGATCTTTGGCCCTTTAATTTTTTTCAAATCATCCAGTACGGCCACCAGATGATCCACATCATGACCATCCACGGGGCCAAAGTATCTTAAATGTAGGGACTCGAATAGGTTACTCTGACTTAGCAGCGTTGACTTAATGCCGGTATCAATTTTAGAAACAATCTCTTGTGCGTTTTTTCCAAATTTTGAAAGCTTGCCCAGTGTGTTCCACACATCATCTTTTAAGCGATTGTAGGTTTTGGAAGTTGTGATATCCGTAAGATAATCTTTTAATGCCCCCACGTTCGGATCAATCGACATGCAGTTATCATTAAGGATAATCAACAAGTTGGTATCTGACACTCCTGCATGGTTTAGTCCCTCAAAGGCCATTCCTCCAGTGAGCGCTCCATCACCAATAATGGCAACATGTTGCTTGTCAAGAATCCCCAATCTTTTGGACGCAAAAGCCATTCCTAAGGTGGCAGAAACTGATGTAGATGAGTGGCCTACACCAAAAGCATCGTACTCACTTTCTTTTCTTTTTGGAAAACCGGAAATGCCTTTGTAATAGCGGTTGGTGTAGAAAATATCGCGCCTCCCTGTTAAAATTTTATGACCGTACGCTTGATGGCCCACGTCCCAAACCAACTGGTCGTAGGGCGCGTTAAAGACATAATGCAATGCCACGGTTAACTCGACCACTCCCAAACTAGCCCCAAAATGCCCCCCATAAACAGACACATTGTCTATGATGAAATTACGCAGCTCATCCGAAAGTTGCACCAATTGCGCCTTGTCGAGTTTTTTCAAATCCGAGGGGTCATTGATTCGAGCTAATAATTTACCGGGAGTAATGAGCATATTAGATATCCTGAATTAATTTAAAATAGCAATTTGGTTATGTTTTTCATGATTCAACCTCAAATGAAACTCAAATTAATGATCGTACCTAATCGTAAATTGGTACTTCGACCTCACCAAACTTAGCGTTCTTCCGATTAAACAACCCTATAAAGGTATTGTTTTAGCTTAATTTAACAGCGTTTGGATCGCAAATTTACAGATTTCCATTTACTCCAAATTTTCTCCTCCGCTTTGAATATTTTTGTGCACTTTTAAATTTATGACACAAGAAATTTTTGAAGTAAGACTACCGTTGTTTGAAGGTCCCTTTGATCTGCTATTATTCTTCATTGAAAGGGATGAGTTGGACATTAACGATATACCTATTTCCCAAATCACAAGGGAATTCTTAGAATATATCCATCGGCTGGAAACGCTAAATGTTGAGGTTGCCAGTGAGTTTATTTTGGTAGCTGCTACGCTGATGCGCATCAAATCGAGAATGCTGCTTCCTCGTCCTCAACTGGATGAAAAAGGCAATGAAATTGATCCACGCGAGGAACTGGTAAAGCATTTGATGGAATATAAAAAATACAAGTCGGTAGTCGATGAATTCCACAAAATGGAAGAAACCGAATTGATGAAGGAAAAGCGCGGCAACCTAATGAAGGAATTGAGGCTTCTTGCAGAAGTCTCTAATGTGGAGGCCGAATTGCAAGATGTTGATCTCTTTAAATTGCTTCTTGTTTTTGAAAAGGTGTTGAAGCGCAAGGAAGAAGAGAAAAACAAGCCCGTTCATCAGGTGATTCAATATCCTTACACCATCGAAGGTCAAAAGGAATTTATTTTAAATGAAGTTACTACCAAACAGCGGGTGGCCTTCATTGAACTTTTCGAAAAAGTTCCTACCCGCATTGCATTGATTTTTAATTTTTTGGCCATCCTTGAGATGCTTGCCAATGGTCTGTTGAGAATTCAAGTGGGCGAAGGCTACAATAATTTTTGGGTGGCGCAGCCCGAGGAGATTGAGGCTTCTGGAACCTCCAACGTGTCTTGACGCCTTCGCACGGCAGCCAAGTTACCTTTTCTCAACTCTTTCCTATCTTTACACCATGGGCAAAAAAGAAATTATCGCACATTGGATAATGATGCCCGAGCGCGATTGGAAAAGTGTGGAGGCCCTTTTTCTGGCAGGTCAATACATGCATGCGCTTTTCTTCGCTCATTTGGTAATTGAGAAGATTATGAAGGCACATTGGGGCAAAAGACGATATCGAAAGCGAGCCACCCCGCATCCATGATTTGGAATACCTCTACAATCAAACGGAATTAAAGTTAACGGCCGAGCAAGTTGATTTTATGGGCATTATGAGCTCTTGGAATTTGGAAGGGCATTACCAAGACTATAAAGACAAGCTTTACAAGAGATCAACTAAAAGCTATACGGAAGAAAAATTGAAACAGGTCAACGACCTATAGTTATGTTTACTATCCGAATTGCAAAACAAAAAATAATACAATTGATCGCTGACTTGCGGGCAAATGGGTATGACCCAATTCGGGCGATTTTATTCGGCTCGGTGGCCAAAGGCAAGGCGCATAAATATTCCGACATCGATGTGGCCATTTGGGATGAAAAGTTTAGAGGCTGCACTCCGATCGACTATGAATGCATTATAAAAATCTTTAAGAAAATATCCACGGTTGGAATTGCACACCTATCAGGCAAAGGAAACGAGGGCAGACAATCCATTCATTGGAGAAATTGAGAAAACTGGAAGTGAAATTGAAATTCACCAGCTGGTTCACTAGCCTATCCTATACGCTGGCAACATTCCTCCATTCAGGCCTCATTAACTCGATCTCAGCAGTCTTTGTGCTAAAGCGGGAAATTTTCGTTTCAAATAATAACCTACTCTAATGAACCAGTAAACCCTGGGCCTTCAAAAAATTAAGCTCACTTAATTTAGTATTGTAAGCCGCCTGAGATAACTGGTATTGTGCATCTTGATAGGTCTGTTTCACCGTTCGGTATTCTATGTAATTAGATAACCCTTGTTTAAAACGTTGCGCTGCTATAAAAAGACTCTGACTTGCAAGTTGCACGCTCTCCTTTTCAATTTCTATGATCTTTAAATTGTTCGTAAAATTTAAATAGGCCTTATACAAATTTGATTTCTCCAACAATTTGGATGCCTCCAAGCGTAAATTGTCAGAAGCGAGCTGGATGTTTTGATTTTTGACTGCGGTTTGGGTGGTCAGGTTATTAAGTATGGTCCAAGAAAAAATAAATCCTCCATTCCACCCATGATTTTGATTTAATCGTTGAAACCCAACGTCTGCAGTAATTCGCTGAAAGGTATAGTTTCCTGTAATACCAATTTTAGGCATGCGATTGGCCTTAAATTCTTTTAATGCTAAATTGTCAATCTCAAGGGTCTTTTTACCGATTAAAATTGAACTGTTTAAATTATCAGTATTGGCTAAAGCTCTTTCATATTCGGGTTTCGTTTGAATGACGATCGTATCGGGAACATTAAATTCTGAATCCTGTGATTGCTTTAGAATATTATTCAAATTAACACGCTGATCATTTAATAAATTTTGCTGCTGCACAATTTGAACCCAAATGTTATTGTAATCAATCTGCGTTTGCAAAACATCAACGCTGGAGCCAACACCGGCCTTCAGTTTTTCTTCTGCCAACTTCTTTTGATCTTCACTCAAAACCAATGATGCCTTTAAGGTTTTAATGTATTGTTCAATGCTTATCATCTGATAATAGGTGGTGAGTGCGGTGAGCAAAGTGTTTTCAATGGTTAATCGATATTGCAAATTGCTTAATTCTTCAGCACGATTTAATTTCTTTTTTGTAGCAAACATTTTTAGCCCATCAAAAAAATACCAGGTAACCACAATGGAAGGCGCAAAACTTGAAGAATTAAGTGTTTGCTTGGTAACATCCGATGCGGGGTTAGAATACTTAAGCGTACTTGTTGTTCGGCCAATGCCCAAGGGACTTTGTGGACTGCCTGCGCCAATAGAAATTTGTGGCAGCATACCGGTAGTACCACCGGTTACCGTACCTCCAGTAGATTGACCTGCACCCACCAAACCGATGTTATTATTGTTTTTAGCTACCTGTATATTATTCTTGGCAATATTAACGTCAAAATTGTTTTCAATTGTTATTTTAATAACATCCTCTAAGGTCAGCAAATTCTGGCTCTTCAAGGAGGAGGTTATTAAAAGCAAGGCTATAGCAATTAATTTGTACCTGATTTTCATACGCAATATTTTCCTTAATAAGTTCCGATCTATAAGTGTTTTCTAAAATACATGACAGGAATTACAAACAGAAGACACCAAATGCAAAGGCTTAGTTCTTACTGTTCATAAACGATTTCCTGATGAGGTTGGCGAATGGTTTCATCATTCAATTCGGCATCAATATGTTTTCTTTTTCTAGACAAGTAGGAGTACATAGCGGGGATAACGTAAAGGGTAAGCACGAGAGAGAACAAAATGCCGCCCACAATAACCACCCCCAAAGGTATGCGGCTGGTGCTGGCATCACCCAACGATAAAGCGATGGGTAAAGAGCCTAAAGCCATGGCCAAACTGGTCATCAAAATTGGGCGAAGCCGCAAGCGAGCCGCCTCCAGCACTGCCTCAATTTTATTAAGCCCTTCTTCACGTTTTTGATTGGCAAATTCTACGATTAAAATCCCATTTTTTGTTACCAACCCGATTAGCATGATCATACCAATTTGAGAAAATATATTAATGGTTTGGTTGAAAATCCAGAGCGAAATGAATGCGCCACTGATAGCCAGTGGGACCGTGACCATGATGGTAATTGGATCGATGAAACTTTCAAACTGTGCAGCCAATACCAGATAAATCAGTATTAAAGCCAGAATAAAAGCGAACGAGGTATTACCAGAGCTTTCTTCAAAGTCGCGAGATGTGCCTGCCAACGAGGTAGTAAACGAATCATCCAATAAAGGTTTCACGATTCCTCTCATTGCCAAAATACCATCGCCTACTGTTTTGCCAGGGGCAAGTCCTGCCGAAATTGTTGCTGATTTATACCGATTAAAGTGATACAAAGCCGGCGGTGTTGCCGACTCCTCAACAGACACCACGTTGTCGATCGAAACCAACTGGCCGGAAGAGGTACGCACATATAATTTTTTAAGGTCATTGGGATCATCGCGATCGCCCCGGATTACCTGGCCAATCACCTGGTATTGTTTTCCTTCCCTGGTAAAATAACCAAAGCGAAGATTACTGTACGCCAGCTGCAACGTTTGAGAAATATCCTGAACGCTTATGCCCAGTTGCGTAGCCTTAAGCCGGTTGATAATTACGCGCAACTCCGGTTTATTAAATTTTAAATCCACATCAACACCCAGTAACGTTGGGTCTGCGTTAGCTTTTTCTAAAATTTTGGGAAGCACTTCCTGTAGTTTATCAAAATTATTGTTTTGGATTACAAACTGTACAGGTAACCCTCCTCTTCTATTCACAGCAATAGTTTGTTCCTGAATTACAAATGACCTGCCTTGGGGATAACGAGGTAGGTTTGTGCTTACCATGTCCACAATCTGCTGCTGAGAACGGTTTCGTTCTTTTGGGTCTACCAAGGAAGCGCGCACAAATGCAGTGTTTACCGAACCGGCACCGCTAAATGAGGGCGCAGTTACCGATAACAATATTCTTGATTCCGGAACGGAATCTTCCAGAAATTGTACCAAACGATCTACATAAGAATCCATAAAATCGTAAGAGGTGCCTTCGGGCGCACTTACCGATAAGCGAAATTGACTGCGATCTTCCAAGGGAGCCAGTTCAGATTTTATTACTTTGCTCAATAAATAAACCGATCCAACACAAAATATAATAATTGCAAAGGCAACCCATCGGATTCTCATAAATGCCGCCAAAGATCGGCTGTAGCCATTCTCCATGCCCACGAAAAAAGGTTCTGTTACAGTATAAAACCAAGAGTGCCGATGGTTTTCACGGGTAAGCTTAACACTTAAAACTGGCGTGAGTGTAAGGGAAACAAAGGCTGAAACGAGCACCGCGCCAGCCACGACAATTCCAAATTCGCGAAACAAACGGCCGACAAAACCTTGAAGAAAAACGATTGGTAAAAAAACAACCGCTAGCGTAATGGAGGTAGAGATTACCGCAAAGAAAATTTCTTTCGAGCCTTCTTTGGCAGCTTTGTATTTGTTCATCCCCCCTTCCAGTTTTTTATAAATATTTTCCGTTACCACAATACCATCATCCACCACCAAACCGGTAGCCAGTACAATGGCCAACATGGTTAACACATTGATGGAGAAACCCATCAAGTACATAATAAAGAAGGTCGCAATCAATGAAACCGGGATATCGATCAAAGGACGCATTGCGATAAGCGCATCACGGAAAAACAAATAAATAATCAGTACCACCAGGAGAAAAGAAACAAGCAAAGTCTCTTGTACTTCTGAGATGGCACGCTTAATAAAAGTAGTTTGATCAAGGGCAATGTTTAGTTTGATGTCACTAGGAACTTCCTTTTTAATTTGATCCATACGCTTATAAAACTCATCGGCAATGGTCACATAATTGGCTCCGGGCAAAGGCACTAAAGCAAGGCCCACCATTGGTATCCCTCTGTCTTTAAGTACCGACTCCTCATTTTCAGGACCTAGCATTGCATAGCCAACCTCTTTGAGCTTAATATTGCCGGCTGCCGCAGATTTTACAATTACATTGTTGAAGTCTTCTTCGGTATAAAGTCTTCCGAATGTGCGCACGGTAAGTTCCGTTGCATTGCCTGCGATTTTTCCAGAAGGCAACTCTACGTTTTCGCGATTAAGTGCATTTTGAACATCCAATGCGGTGAGGTTATAGGCACTCAGCTTAGAAGGATCAAGCCAAATTCTCATAGCAAACCTCTTCTCTCCCCAAATCTGTATACTACTTACACCTTTTATTGTTTGCAGTCGCTCGACTAATACGTTTGTCGCATATTCGGTAAGCTGCAGCGGGTTCTTGGTATTGCTTTGCACAGTCATACTGATGATCGCATCTGAATTGGCATCCGCTTTGGACACCACTGGCGGCAACGTTAAATCAAGGGGCAAAGACCTAGACGCCTGAGAAACCTTATCGCGCACATCGTTGGCGGCAGCCTCCAAATCAACACCCAAATCAAATTCGATATTTATACTGCTGCGACCGATGCTTGACGTAGAAGAAATATTTCGAATGCCGGCAATTCCGTTGATCGATTTCTCCAGGGGCTCGGTAATTTCCGACTCAATGATATCGGCATTGGCACCGGAGTAGGTGGTGGTTACGTTTACATTAGGCGGGTCAATCGCTGGATAATCGCGCACCCCTAAAAACTTAAACCCCACCACGCCAAAGAGAACCAAGACGATGCTCATCACAAAAGCGAAAACGGGTCGCCTTAAACTTAATTCCGAAATATTCATCGCTTCAAATTTTTAATTCACTAACAAATTTTACAAGAATCTTATTGCGAATTATACCTCTCTACTTTTGATATCTTGACTTTTGAACTTGGTCGGATAGCCATCAACCCGGTGGTGATCACCGTATCCCCAACTTTAATTCCAGTAAGTATTTGAACAAATACCGAATCGCGGATCCCTGTTTCAACAGTTACGAATTTAACGCTGTCCTTCCTTAACAAAAGGATTTGCTTACTACGTGCCTTAGGGATGATCGCTTGTGAAGGAACCATCAACGCATCTAAAATTTTTCCGAGTTGCAAATTCACTCTAGCGAAAAGGCCAGGCACTAAATCAATGTGTTTTTCCTTTACAATTGATTTTATTTTTAAGGTTCGGGTTACCGGGTCTACATTACCTTCAGTGGCAATTACATCAGCTCGGTGTTCCTTAACGCCACCATCAACCTTAAATCTTACCACATAGCCAGGGAAAATATCTTTGGCATATTTTTCTGGAATTGAAAACTCCAACTCCAATTGCTCTATTTGTCGAATGACGGCAAGAATATCGGTAGGCGATACGTATGCCCCAGGGCTAACATTTTTTAAACCAAGTTGGCCATCATAAGGTGCGCGAATTTCGGTTTTGGAAATCGATATCCGGGTGGCTTCAATGTCCGCTTTCAGGTTGTCTACTTCCAAGGCACTTAAATCGAAATCTTGTTGACTAATACCTTTAATGGCAAGAAGATCACGTTGGCGCTCTACCGTTCGTTTAGAAATATCAAGTTGCACCTGTAGTTTTTTGAGCTGAGCTTGCAAATCTTTGTCGAAAAGCTTAACCAACAAAGCACCTTTTTTTACAAACGTGCCTTCTTGCAGATTAAGTTGGACAATGCGGCCAGTAACTTCAGGCCGGATTTGAGTTTCTTCGAGCGGCAGCAAGGAACCAGGCACTTCAATATTTTCGCTTTCTTCATGTTCGTCCACTACAAAGCCTTCTACTAAAAGGGGAGCTTTTAATTTTGTGGCCACTTTAACTGGCCCTTTTTGTTTACATCCTTCAAAAAGAAGGCTTATGATAAGTACTGAAACCGAAAAGAATTTGAACATAGTAACCCGATAAGGTGAAAGTCAATTTAACGCAAACCTACGATGCGAAGTTCACAAACCGTCACGGTGAATAAACCGTTCATGTAATTTCAATACTTGCGGCAATACCAATTCAGTCTCATCATTGCGAATCACAAAATCGGCCTGCTTTACCTTGTCCTCATCGCTCCATTGATTCCGCATGATTTTCAAAATACCTTCCCTATCCCTAAATCTATCCCGTTCTAACACGCGCATGATGCGCAATACTTCGGGGGCAATTACAACTATAATTTTGTTCAAGGTCTTGTACGAACCTGTTTCTAAAAATAAAGCTGCTTCTTTGACAACGTAAGAATGATGTTTATTCCGTTGAACCCATTCATTATAATCCAAGGCAATCTGAGGATGAACTAATTGATTCAATTGAGCAAGCTTGACTGGATCATCAAACACCTTTTTGCTTAAGTATTTTCTGTTAAGTGCGCCTTCTTTAGAATAGCTCAGCTCACCAAAATGTGATTTGATCTGATCCATCAACAAGCCATCAGACTCCATTAATTTTTTTGCCTGGCTGTCGGCATCGTAGACGGGCGCACCCAGAGTTGAAAAAATTTTACATACCCAACTCTTTCCAGAACCTATGCCTCCTGTTACTCCAACTTGAAGTGGCAATTTCATGTTAGGCTAGTTATGAATTATTTTGTTGGTGTTATATGAACAGAATCAATGGTTAGCAAAACGGCATAGGAGGGTAAATTCAAAACTACGGGCACCATCACTTTATTCCTCTTCAGGTATTTAATGTTCACCTGCAAAATAATTTCTTTAACTAAATGGTTAAAGTCTTCCGTTTGATTGGCTGGAATTTGAAAACGGGCCGTGACGCTATCTTGCAAACCCAAATCCGTTTTTTGATCTGTTTCGACCTTCAGTTTTTTACGTACGGCTACCACCGGTGCTACTTCAAACATTACCTGAGCAACAGGGGGATTTCTTTTTACAAATTCACTTCCTGGAAATTCAATTTCCACTTCATCACGAAAATCTTCACTTATATTTTTTTCATTCACTACAAGTCGTATGGTGTCGCCTAAGGATTGAAGCCATCGCCTAGGCCCTTTTAAATTTACCGAATCGGGCAGCACAACCACAGGGCTGATGCGGCCAAAGCCTTCGCGAAAAGTAAGCGTCCGGGTATCGGCCACCAATTTGTACCGGTAAGAGTCAAGTCGATCGATTTGCAGATAAAGCGTATCGGTCACCACAAAGTTTATTTTTAGGTTGCCAACCTGTGTCACTAGCATTGGGGGAAGGGTACTTCCAACAATTTTCTTTATTTCATTTGGTCGCTCCAAAGGAATGATTAACGGAGGTACCTTTACGCCAAAACGTTTTCGGAAAAGCTCCCATCCATTTCCTGATACATTTAGGTTTATGGTTTTGGGGAGATGCTCGGCTTGAGCATACTTTTCACCATCAAACTCAAACAAAAGAGGGAAACGGATGTTTGTTGAATAGTTTTTATTAAACGCATTAAAAACCCAAAAGACAATTGCGGTTAAAACGCATAAGACTACGGCCTTCCAGTTGGCACGATCGAATCGAAACAAATTAAATAAGGCACGTACAATTTTCATGGCT